>Ga0153993_100004_pt1 | contig 79589 bp, 73 predicted proteins | sample TSNC077MetaG_FD_104706 | JGI IMG/M metagenome (GOLD analysis project Ga0153993, IMG submission 104706) | Attine ant fungus gardens microbial communities from North Carolina, USA - TSNC077 MetaG | ecosystem: Host-associated > Fungi > Mycelium > Unclassified | place: USA: North Carolina, Lumber...
TGGGTCTGCGCCTCCTCGGAGTCGACGGCCGCCGCGAGCGCTCGGTGCGCGCGCTGGAGATCCGGCGTCTTGCCCGCGCCGATGAGGGCGACCAGGGAGGTCGCGGTCGACATCTCGAAGAAGATCCCGTCCGTGTCGGCGAGGCGCTGGCGCAACCAGTGACCGCTGACACCGGCGCTCGACACGTCGATGGCGACGCGGAGCGGATCGACGGCGACGATGTCGTCGAAGGCCCCGAACCCGTCGCTGAGGACGCCGAACCGCGGGTCGTCGCGCAGCGCATCCCGGAACGCGTCGGCCGCCACGATCGACCGGCCGATCAGCTCGGCGCCGGTCGCGAGGGAGTGCCGGGCGATGTCGAGCGAGGCCTGCAGCAGCGCGGACGTCGAGGTGGAGGCGGTGATCGAGACGGCGCGTTCGACCAGCGGCTCCAGGGCGTCTGCGAACGGGCCGTGGCCGAGGTGCAGCATCGCGGACTGGGTGAGCGAGCCGCCCAGCTTGTGGGTGCTCGAGACCACGAGGTCCGCACCGAGCCGGGCCGGCGACTCCGGGAGGTCCGGATGGAATCCGAAGTGCGGTCCCCACGCGCCGTCGACGATCAGCGGGGCGCCGTGGGCGTGTGCGACGCGGGCGAGCCCCGCGACGTCGGCGACGGCACCGAAGTAGCTCGGCGAGACGATGTAGACCGCGTCAGCCGGGCGCCCGTCGGCCGCCGCTGCGGCCAGCGCGTCGTCGAGCGCGGCGGGCGAGACGCCGTGCGCCACGCCGTGGTCGGTGTCGATGGAGGGGAGGACGAACGAGGGCACCAGTCCCGCCGAGAGGACGCCGTCGCTGAAGCTCGAGTGCGCGCTGCGCTGCGACAGGATGTTCTTGCCGAGGCCCCGGACCGCCAGTGCCGCGATCCGGTTGCCCTGGGACGCACCGCCGGTGAGGAACCAAGTGCGTCGCGCGCCCCATGCCTCCGCCGCCAGGTCGAGGGACCGGCTCAGCGGGGAGTCCTCCCCGAGATCGATGTCGTCCATCAGCATCGGCACGTCGAGCTGCAGCGGACGCTCGCCGATGAATTCGGCGAGCCGGGCGCTGAGACCCAGCCCGTCGCCTCCGTGTCCCGGAACCATCAGCGGGATCTGCTCCCGTGCGGCGTGACGGTCGAGAGCGTCGGCGTACGGCGTCTCCCACTGGCGAAGATCATCGGCGGTCGCCGGCGGACGCACGCCGTCGACCGGGGAGGGACGTGTGGAGGCCATTGCTCCATCGTGCGGGTCGCGGTCCGCCGTGGGAATCCCCGCATCTTCGCGTGGCCCACATACACTGTATGTTGCTCAGGCGTTCGACGCGGGCTCCACCGACACAGGGACGGGAACATCCATGGCCGATCTGCGGCAGTTCGAGGCACTCACAGCCGTGCAGGCGGAGGGCTCGGTCTCGGCCGCCGCGCGCCGGCTCGGCTGGGGCCAGCCGACGGTGGACTACCACCTGAAGAACCTGGAACGGCTGGTCGGATCCCCCGTGCTGACCCGCTCCCCCCGCGGCAGCAGGCTGACCCCCGTCGGTGTGCTCCTCGCCGAGCGGGCGCAGGAGGTCCTGACCCTGAGCGCGCGTGCGATCCGGGATGCGCGGGAGTTCGGTCAGCTGGGGCGGGTGCGCCTCCGGTTCGGGACGTTCGCGACCGCCGCCGCGAACGTCCTGCCGTTCGTCGCCTCCCGCATCGGCGACCTCGGGATCGAGATCGACGCGCTGCTGGAGGAGGTGCCGGCGCTCGTCGAGCAGATGAACCGGGGAGCTCTGGATGTCGCACTCGTCTACACCGTGCCCGGCTACGAACTCCCGTTCCGCCCGGGCGTGGTGACCACGGAGGTGCACCGCGATCCGCTGATGCTCGCCCTCCCGGTGGGTCACCCGCTCGCGTCACGTCCGTCGATCGATGTGCCCGCGCTCCTGTCGCTACGGGACGAACGCTGGGTCTTCGCGACGACGGTCGACGACCCGATGGACCGCATCGTGGTCGACGCCTTCGCGGCAGAAGGTCACACCCTCGACGTCGCGATCCGGACGGACGAGTTCCAGGTCCTGCTCGGCATGACCGCCGCCCGGATGGTCGTGGGGCTCATCCCGCGCCTCGCCACCACCGCCGAGCACCCCGGGATCGTCCTGCGGCCGATCAACGACCCGTCGTTCGCCCGCTCCATCCTGGTGGCGACCTCGGCGGAGGACGCGTCCCGCCACCCCTCCCCCGCCGTGCGGCAGCTGGTCGTCGCCATCCGGGACGGGTTCGCCGCCGTGCGGTCGGCGGCCCAGGGCGGGGCTTCGTGAGCGGAGGGCGTGGGATTCGAACTCTATCCGGGCCTCTGATGCACATTGTGAAAGCGTCAGCATTCGCGGAAAATCAACGATCTAAGACCCCGTCCAAGCCCGTCGGAGCTAATAGGATCTCGCTCGTTTGTGCGCAGAATGTGCGCAAATTCCTGGGAGCGTGGTTGGCGGCGTTGTGATCGCCCAGTCGAGAACTGCACCTGGTGCAACTCCGACGTCGAGACGTCCGGGGACGCATCGGTGTTTCAATCGTTGATCCAGGCTCTGGGCCCGGCGACCCCGGCGCTCAACATCGTCACCGCTTAGCCGTTGACACGACCCGCGCGTCCGCGACCCTCTACCTTCGGCAAGCAGCTGCACAGGGATCCCGGCGCAGCAAATCGGGCCCCCGTCGGTAGCGACGGGGGCCCGATTTCAGCGGATCAGCCGGCGTAGGTGCCGAACAGCCGCAGCTCAGCGATATTGATCCAGTCGGTGTTCGCGATCTTCAGGTACCGGTAGCCCGTCGCGGTCGTTCCTGTCGGCAAATTGACGGTCTGCCAGGCCAGGGTTCCGACCGCGTTGTTGGTGACGCGTGTCCATGTCGCGAGGTCGTTTGACCCTTCAAAATGGAGATTGCCGGCGCGCCCCGTGCCGAAGGCATCCTGTCGTACCTGCAGCTCAGCGTGATCGATCGAGACGCTGTGGCCTGCGCCGAAATCGAGAATCACGTAGTACTGCCCGTTCACCTGTCCGACATCGGAGAACGTCGCGATGTTGTTGTCGAACATCCGGCTCACGTAGACCTGCTTGGAGGTCTCGGCCGCCCCGGAGGGCGATACTGCCGTCGCGAGGCTCCCAGGATTGGCAATCAGGCCGCTATTCGAACTCAGGAAGACGCTCGAGCCGTCAGTCGTGCCCGTCTGCGGTTGACGGGCTTCGCCAGCCGGACCCTGATATGTGACCTTGAAGGCGAGTTTCCTGCCTGGCGTCGCATCGGCAGAAACCTTCAGCGATGCGTGCCAGGAGGTCCCGCTGCCAGTGACATTGGCCGTGGCTCCGTCAATGGTCGCGCTGACGTCGGTGATCGCCTCGGACGTGGTGAGGTCGAGGTTGACCGTGTCTCCGCCGACAGCACGGGTCGGCACCTCACCGGTAGAGGCGATGTGCGCTGCGGTGACGGCACTCGCCGGCGGAGCCGTCCGGACTCCGAAGAGGCGAAGCTCAGCGATGTTGACCCAGTCGGTGTTCGCGATTTTGATGTATCGGAACGCGGTTGGCATATACCCGGACCGCAGCCCGAGCGTTTGCCAGTCGAGAGTGCCCTTCCCGTTGTTCGTTATGGTCGTCCACGTGGACAGATCGTTGGAGCCTTCGAGATGGAGGTTGCCTGCGCGGCTGGTCCCCCAGCTGTCCTGACGCACCAACAGCTCAACGCGGCTTAGTGCCACACTCCCACCCGCACCGAAGTCCAGCGTGATGTAGTACTGCCCGTTGACGGAGGCTACGTCGGAAAACGTCGTGGCGTCGTTGTCGAACATCTTGTTCACGTACTGCTGCTTCGAGGCTTCCAGCTCGCCCGAAAGGGAGACCGGTGTCGAAATGGTGGGCACGTTCGAGATCAGCCCGGTCGAGTTGGATAGGAACAGCTTCGATCCGTCACTCGTCAGGACGAGCGGGTCGGCCTGCGTTCCATCCGCGGTGGTGTAGCCGATCGAGAACGTCGCATTCTGACCCGACGGGATCGAGTTCGGCAGAACGGCACTCGCTGTCCATTGCGTTCCGCTTCCGGAGATGGTCGCCGGCGCTCCGACGATCGTTCCGGCGACCCCGCTGACGGGCTCGGTGGTCGTGAATGACACCGTCACGGTGTCGCCGTTGGTGGCGATACCGGGTGCAGCACCATTGGACTTGATGGTCGCCGTTGCGATCCGATCAACCGCCTCGACCCGATCGCCGCGGATGTGGAACTCCGCCAGGCTGAAGATGCCAGGGAAGTTCGGGTCCGTCGCGACGCCGGGCTGATCCACCTGCACCTTGAAGAGTCGGAAGGTCTGGTTCACCAGCGACGGGTCAACTGGCAGGGTTTCCAGGCTGTTGGTGTTCGTCGTCATGGCTGTCGTCAGCTTCGTCCATGCCACGCCGTCGTTTGAGCCGTACACGTTTGCGCCCTGAGACCGGTTGCCGAAGGTCTGCCGCGCCTGGAGACTGAACGAGCTCGCCTTCACGCGGAATCCGCTGCCGAAGTCAACAGTGAACGACGGCACCAGCAGGTCTCCGGTAAAGGTGTAGTTGTCGTCGTCGAGGAGGTAGTTCACGACATCTGTGCCCAATGGTGACGTCGCAATATTGCTGTAGTCGACCGTTCCGTCGGGACGCCGAGGCGTCAGCTCCTGAAGTCCCGACACCGCTTTTTGGACGGTGGCGATCGCGGCCGCGAAAGTGGCATTGCTACCGGTGGTAATCAGCGTGCGAGCTGCGGCCACTGCGGCGTCGAAGGCCTTCTTGGTCGACGTGGTGTAAGACTGCGATGCGTCGTAACCGCTCTGGGCAAGAACGAGAGCGCCCGGACGATCCCTGGCGACCCGAACCTGGACCGCAAGCGCAGTTGTGGTCGTCCCGTCGTCTGCCTGAATAACGAAGGATGAGTCTCCCACCTGCTTGGAGGTCGGCGTCCATGTGAGTCGGCCATCCACGCTGTCAATCGCTGCCCCCTTCGGAGCCGCGACGACCGAGTAACGCACGGTGTCGCCCGCGCCGGAGTCCTTTGCGGAGAGATCGGAGCTCAGCGCCACTCCCTGTACGTCGATCAGTGTTGTCGACGCGCCCTGCGGGAACACGGGAGGAGTGACGGCGGCGCTCGCGTCGGGCGTGACGTAGTCGAGATCGATTTGGCTGTTCTTACCTGTGAATGTGTAATAGGCGATGTTGTTGTCGCCCATCAGCGACTTCGGCACCACACTGGTGTTCATGTCGTACGTGATGATCCGCCATTGACCACCGGTGTTTGGCACTGTGAGGGTCTGATAAGGGGTCCAGTTGCTGGTGCTGCGCACCTGCAAAGTTGACACCTCGTTCGTGCGAACACGGATCGCGACCGGGCTGTAGCCCGTGCGTGCACCGTACTGCATCGTGCGAATGGCGAGGGTGGTTCCCTTCTTGGTGATCGTGGCTCGCAGGTAGCTGCTACCGCCATCGGAGACGGTCGTCGCCTTGCCGTCCACGATCGACGCTTTCTGGACGAAGGGCAGGTTCTTCTGAGGCGCCGGCGAGGTCTGCCCCTTGGCGGCCGCCGGGATCGACAGCCAGTAGTCATCGCCCGTCAGGGTGCCGCCCCAGAAACTTCGCAAGCCATCGGAGCCGACAGCCGTGCCAACCTCGTTCGTGTCGAAGTTGTAGAAGAGAGCCCCGTCACGCTGAGCGAACTGCTGGGCGATGTACGGCGCGGCTTTGGCGACGTTGACCCCCTCGTTATAGGTGTAGATGTTGTACAGCTCGTTCAAGGAGTTGTTCCAGCGACCACGATAAGACTCCGCGAGTTTTCCGCCTTGTCCCGTGATGTCGATCCAGGGAACGTTGTAGCCCATCATGAATCCGACGAACGCGTTGCTTCCAAGCAGTAGTCGGTTGTCGAGGAACTTGTAGGGATCGACAGCGTTCTTCGCCGTTGAGACGGTGCCCTTCTTCGGATCGAGCAGCGTGCCCTGTGCCGAGACGATTCTTGCCAGTGTCGTCAGAGTGAGCACATCGTCGCCGGCATGCGCCTGGTCGCGCCCCATCTCCAAGTGGTTCACGAACGAGCTCTTGTACGGGTTCCGCGGGTCCTTCTTGTCGATCAGACGGTACATCGATGCCAGGGCGCCGTTGACGTCTTGGTTCGGCGCCGTCGAGTTGACGCTGAACCATTCGACGCTTTCGTTGTATCGCTGCCGGTTGTCTGTGAAGATGTAGCTTGCCATCGCGCCCAGCAGGGGGAGAGTTCCCTGGTTCATGTACCAGGCGTTGCTGTAGTTGAATGTGTTCACCATCGGCACCGCGAAGTTGTTGGTGAAGTCCGCGGTGTCCTTGTCCGTCCAGGCAAGCGCGTATCCGTCGCTGCTCGGCACGGCGGAGGTGTACCGAAGCAATTCGGCGGCTGCCATGATTCGGTACACGAAAGGCCCCGTCTTGATCTGGGCGTCGGCGAAGAACTTGTACTTCGTCGGATCCATGTGGCTCCAGATCCGGATGATCTTCATGGCGTTCTCGCGATAGACGGGGTTGCCCGTCAGATAGTAGAGAATCGCTTGGGTGTATGCCCCCTCGGAGTCGGCGTTGAGCCTGTCGCTCACACCGACGTTGTCGAACACAGTCGTGGCCGGTACCCCGTCACCATTCCCCTGGTTGGCCGAGGTCAGCGTGGTGCTCGCGTAGGGAGTTGCCAGCATCCCCTTGTAGTAACTGGCCCACGGTTCCGCTCCGGCGAGAAGCTGGCTCCGCGTGTTTTCGAGGCTGTCGGCGTTGACACCCACAGCGGGGTGAACAAATCCGGCTGGACTGGTCGTACGGTTCACGGTGACGATGTCGGATACGGCGGGCGTACCAGTGTCAGCTTGAGCGGCCTGGGCTGGGAGTAGGACTCCAGCGACCAGCGCCGCGGCCGTAGCCAGGGCGGCTAAGCCCGGGCCCCGACGCAGATGAACTGCGGGCATGTGTTTCTCCTCCATTGCAGATTCCACTTCGCACGTTAAGACACGCACAGTTGGATAGCGTTATCCGCAACGAGTTTGACAGGGAGCCGGCACGGGGTCAACCCGCAGTCACACTTTTTGCCGGACCTGGCGGATCGCCCGTCTACTGCAGTTCGAGAATCCGAGCCGTACACCCGGCGGGGGTGCGAAGGACGACGGCATCGCTATTGACCGATGCGTCCCATGCAGGGAGGCTCCCGAGTCCAAGCTGACTAACCGACCTGTGGCCCAGAGCGATGGGCAACGTGATCTCACGCGCGGCATCGGATCGGTCCCAGACGAAAAGGCGGGTCGTCTCACCATCACTGAGGCCCAGGCAGATGGCGTCGTCATCCCAGCCAGGCAATCCGAGCGGCCAGAAGGGAGTCGAACGGGCAAGCCAACTACGCCACGATTTGTACAATGCTGCCGCCTGGGCGGTCGCGGAGCGTGCAGCCGGTGATAGTTCGTGCAGGAATCCTGACAGGTATAGGCGGCCCGCCAGTCCCGTGGTCAGGGCGAACCCGATCTCTTCCTCGTTCATTGCCGCCGAGGGATACGCCCAGTTCCCGCATTGCTCGGGGACGATTGTGGCCGGGGCGGAAGCAGCCACCGGCGGGTAGAGCGTGAAGTCCTGCTGATCGCTCGTCGATTGAAGCTGAGTGACGGCGAGCAGACTGTAATCGGCGCGCATTGCACCCGAGCTGCAGTTTTCGATACTGACCTCCGGATGCCGTTTCCGAAGGTCGCCGATCCAGTCTGCGTATGCACGCGCATGGCCAAGAAGTCCGGCGCCGGCGCCGGCGTCTGAGTCGGAGGTGCCCGCACCCGGGTTTATGTTGTAGTCCAGCTTGAAGTAGCTGATTCCATAGACCGCGATCAGGCGGTCGACCACGCGGTCAAGGTGCTGACGAGCGGCCGGGTGCCGGAAGTCAAGGTGAAAACGATCGTGCTCGCGAACGCGCTTCCCGAATCGGTGGAAGAAGGCCGACTCAGGGAGGCTCCGCGCGACTGGGCTGTGGACCCCAATGACCTCAGGCTCAAGCCAGATGCCGCTGCGCATCCCGAGCGAATGGATTTCCGCGATCACCTCACCCAAGCCGTCGGTGAATCGCTCGGAGGACTCGCTCCATTCTCCGACCGAGGCCCACCAATCCCCTGAGGCAGGGTCGGCATACCAGCCCGCGTCGATGCAGAAGCATTCCGCCCCGACGGCGGCGGCCGCTCTGACCAGAGGCAAGAGCGCTTCGGTTGATGGCTGACCCATCAGGGTGTTCATGAAGTCGTTGTAGACAAGGGGCATGTCGTCAACAGCACCATGCCGACGTCGAAGCCAACGGCGATACTGGGTCAGTTCGGCGACCGCCGATTCGGCCCCGGCATTGGCTACGCCCACAGCGACTGGCACCGTCGTGAACGCATCGCCCGGCTCCAAGGTGACGGCGAACTGATGCTCGAGATCCGTCGGCCCCATGAGCGAAAGCACCCCGCCGTCCCGCATTTGAGCGAGGTCCCAGTGCCAACCGACGCTGGTCTCGATCTGCCATGCCATCGCTTGTCCATCGTTTCGTTCCAGAGTCCCCGCAGGCAGATACTCACCGCTCGACCATGCTCCGTGACTCGTCAGCCCGAAATGACCCCGCCCATCCTGACCGTGGAGTCCGAGCGAGAGTTCCGGGAGCACCAGTCGCACAGGGAGGTGCTCCCAACGATTTTCTGCCAACCACTCACTGCGCGCTATCCCGACCACCACATCCTCGAGATCCGCTTCGTCCTGTCCGAATCCCACGGTGAGCGAGCTGATTGCGGTGAGCGTCACGGCACAGTCCGAGGCGTTCGTTAGGACCGACTGGAACCGGTACGCGTTGACCCCGTCTGGTCGCGACACCGCAGTGCTCACCTGCAACCCGGACTGAGGGTCTACCTGATTCACGGTCAGAACCAGCGCGTCGCCGTCGTCCGCGATTTCGTGGCCGGTATACCGAAGACGGTCTCCAATGGCGGAGCGCACATATGCCTGGCTCGTCCGCCCTCGCTGCTCTTCGGCAGTGAAGATCTGGACCAGGGCCACTCCCCGCCGCCCGGCGAAGTGCGAACCAGCGAGCTGACGGACGCAAACGGGAGCATCGTCGCCCCATGCCAGCGCGGCGATAAAGTCCGTGTGGTCCTTCTCCACGATGAGTTCAGAAATGATGCCGGCCTTTCCTCGAAACGGTTCCCACAGGATAGCGTTATCCAAGAATTTCCGACAATCCCGTGCTCACGCGCCGAGGCGCAGGCCGTGAACAACGGGGTGCGCCCGCAGGGTGACGCTATCTACAGCGCCCGACTCATTGTCGACGGCGAGCGCGACGGCCGACTCACCGAACGCTTCCAGCGGCACTTCGACCGTGCTGAATTCCGGCCACAGATCGCTAATAACTGGAACACTGTCAAACCCGGAGATCTCGAGATGCTGGGAGCGATCCATGCCAAGTTCGCGGACTTTCACCCTCGCACCGACCGCCATACCGTCACTCATCGCCGCGATCACGTCGAGGCCCTGGAGTTTCGGCGTCAACGTGTGGACCGCCCGATAACCTCCGTCGCGCGAGAAGGCGTCATGAACAACTGCGACAGGACTACCCACCGACGCCAGTCCGGCAACGAAACCGTCCAGCCTCCGTTGGGAGGTGAGCTGTTCGACCGGACCCGCGACGAGCGCGAAGCGCTTTGCTCCGCTCGCCACCAGGCCCTCGGCGAGACGGCGAGCATTTTCGTAGTTATCGACGGTGACGCTGGAAAATCCAAAGCTGCTGTCTCCGATGACGACGATGCGCGCTCCTTGTTTCTGCAGTTGCAGCAGTTCCTCTTGCACCTTGCGCTCACGCTCCATCACCGATGTGCGACTGGTTGCGATGATCACGCCGCGATGACGTTCACCACGTAGCGCCCGCAAGAGACTGAGCTCTCGGCCCCGGTCATCGAGGGTTGCGCGGACCGCTACAGAGAGACCGCGACGCTCCGCGGCATGCATCACGCCAGCGATCATCGTCGCCGACCCAGCATCTTCGATGTCGCTGGTCAGCAGCGCGATCGTGTTCGCTCGCCCTCCCTTCATCGTTTGGGCGGCGGGACTGGGCGTGTAGCCGAGGGCATTGGCGGCATCGAGGACGCGGTCGCGCAGTTCTGAGGTGCCGCTCTTAGCGCCGCGCACGCCGCCGTTGAGCACGCGAGACGCCGTCGGTACAGAAACGCCTGCGAGTGCGGCGACTTCAGCCAGGGTTGGCGGCTTGGAATGCCCGCGACCCGCAATTGCTCTGCTCATGGCTCAACGGTAGCGACTGCGATCGACGATCAACTGATCGACGATCAACTACACCCCCAGATCCAGCCGACCGCTTAGGGGCGGACTCGTGCTCACGCGGCGTCGATCCGCAGATCCTCGAATTCCGCGATGAACGATGCATCGACCGTGTCCACGCAGAAGATGCCTGCCATGGACCCGGTGAACCGCAAAAGGTCACCATAGTCGTCCGAGAGGATGCCCAGATCTAATGATGGGCCGATCTGGACACCGTCTACCGCCAGGCGGACGGTCGGCCCGTCGACGTCTGCGGTCAAGCGAAGCGGCATGCCCGGCGTGACTGATTGCCGCGCGACGACGCGAGCCTCACCCCGATCGCGCGCGACGAGCTGAACCACGACCTGTCCTTCTTGGCGCCATTGCTGGCCAGCTTGGGCCTCCCCACCGGGCTCCACCCACGTCGTCTCGAGCAAGTAGTAGGAGCGGCTGTCGTACCAAAGAGCGAGGCCGGCTGACTGAGTGAACGTTGCCGGGTCAGCACGGACGATCGTTTCAACCGAGCAACGCCGGGCTTCCAGCGGCTTCGCCAACAGGCTGACCCCGAAACGGGATTCCACGCCGTGACGGCCGCGCAGTCGAACGGCTCCGACCCGCGAACCGGGCTCCGCCCAATCCCCCACTGGCTCGCGTAACGAGCGCCACGGCCATCCGAAAAGGGGGGCCGCCCCGTCATCAACGGGTTGCTGCCGGGGCGATCGAACCAGCGCCTGAGGTGTTTCGAATGTGTCGCGTGGATGCCATCCCCCGTGCGCCAACCTGGGCCAGCCGTCAACCCATGAGATCTCCTGAATTGCGACCTCTCTGCCCCAGGGAAACTGGCGCCCCTGCGCCGTGTCCAACCAGCGGCTGGCCAGATGCGAGAGGTACCAGTGATCATTCGGAGTCTGAATCAGCTCGGCATGGCCGGCCTTCTGCAGCCGTAGCGAGCGGTCATCCCTCGACGTCAACAACGGCCGATCATCGAGATCGAACGGCCCAGTGAGATTGCGGCTGCGCGCAACAAGCGCACCATGCTCGACGCCCGTGCCCCCCTGCGCGAGCACCAGGTAGTACCAGCCATCCCGATAGGTCAACTTCGGACCTTCGACGAGCGAGGGATGTTGCAGAAGGAGTCGTGGCTGTCCGACCGTAGCGGTGCCCTCATCGTTGAGCCTGACGAGGAGAATTCCGGAGAATCGACTGCCACCCGGACGGGAGTCGGACTGCACGTTGAGAAGGTAATGACTTCCGTTGTGGTGGAAGAGTGCAGGATCGAAACCGTGCCCACTGACTCGGACCGGCGCTGACCACTCTGCGCCCGGATCAGCGGCTGTGGCGATGAACGTTTCGACGTCGAGCTGTCGGCCATGGAAAGTTCGGACGATAGAATATGTGACCCAGAATTTGTTCCCGTCATAGCTGAGCGAGGGTGCCCAGATGCCGGCAGAATCGGGAACGCCGAACAGACTGCCCGCCGGGACCGCGGTGCTCACGTTGCCCACCGGTTCCCATGCCGCCAGGTCGTGGGACCGGTACAGCGGGATGGTGGGGAACCATTCGAATGAACTCACCGCCAGGTAGTACCACTCCCCGACACGGACAATAGACGGGTCGGGGGCGAATCCGCGGACGACAGGATTGTGGGCGACCGACACGGGGACCCTTCATGAATCAGACAGGCTGCGGGCGTTTCGCGCGCCCGCAGCCTGTTTGGGTGGATCGGACTGCTACTTCTTCTGAGCCTTCAGGTACGCGTTCGCCTGCTTCTCCATCTCGGCTTGCAGGCTTGAGACACCGGCAGCGTCAGCGGCGCGCTTGAGCTTGTCGAGCTGGCTGTCGACATCGACGACACCGTAGTAGAGCGGATTCGCGTACTGGGTCATGACGTTGTTCATCTGAGCAGCGGCCTGCTTGACAGGGGTCACGTCAGGGATGAACGAAGCGTAGGCCGACTTAGTGAAGTTCCCGTAGTCCTGCGCCCAGGCGAAGACCTTCTTCTCCGATTCGGTCATGAACGACGACTTCCGCTCCAGTCCGGACCGCCACAGCAGGCCGTAGCCGGGGAAGGAGTAATCGCTGAGCTGCTTGATACCGCCGTCGGAAGTGGCTTCCCAGTCCTTTCCTTCGATCCCGTACTCGACCAGGTCATGGTTCTTTTCGATGGAGAGCCAGTCCTGCAAGGCGAGGGCGCGGTGCACATCGCCGCCGTTCGCGTTGACGACGACGAGGTTGTCCGCCTGGAATGTCTGGAGGGGCTTCACCGAGGTGATGGCTCCGCCATACGGCAGCACTTCCTCGAGATCGGCGTTCGGGACAGCCTTGCGGAGGGCGACCAGGGCGTTGCTGGCCGTGCCGTCGGTCATGGCCCACTGGCCGGCGTACTTGCCTGCGGTGAACTGGCTTTGGATCGTAGCGTTCTCAGCGTTGAGCCCGTCGGCGTTGATGATGCCGTCCTTGTAGTACTGGCGGATCTTCGCAAACGCGCCGAGCACACCCTCGTCTTCCCAGAGAGGAACCAGCTTGACAGTGCCGCTCTCTGCAGCCTTCTCGTCGAAGACGAACCAGAGGCCGGAACCGGCGAACTGTGCGACGTACGCCTCGGTCGGGTTCTCCCATGAGCGCTGGTTGAACAGCCCACTCGGCGTGCCGAGGACCAGCTCAAACGTCTGATTCGCCGCGACGCCGAAGGGAGTGACACCGCTCTCTTTCTGCTTGACGTCGTAGAGGTACTTCTCGAGCGTGTCGTAATCCTGGATATCACTGAAGCCGAGCTTGTCGGCGAGGTCCTTGCGGATACTGAAGTGCTGAAGGCGGGCGGCACTGTTGACCTGCGGGATGCCCCAGAGCTTGCCGCTCCACTTGTTCGCGTCGATGAGTTCGTCGGACAGCTGCTTCTTCAGGTTTGGCCACTTGTTGATCTCATCGGTGAGGTCAGCGAGGGAGTGGCTCTGCTGCAGCTGCGCCATGTTCAGCCAGAGCGCCTGCAGCGCCGTATCGAACTTCGCGCCGGCGGTGAACTTCAGGAGTGCCTGCTGCCCGTAGTTCTGCCAATTGATGAACTGGGCGTTCAGGTTGAACCCGTGCTCCTTCTGCAAAGCTTTGTTCGCCTGTGCGAGAACGGCGTTCCAGCTGCTCGGCGCGGTCGACGGCAGGATGGCCATGGACGTTCCCGAGAGGGAGCCTGCGGGGCTTGAGGGTGTGCAGCCGACAAGGCCGAGGCCGATACCGATTCCGGCCGCGCCGGTGAGGGCGAGGAAACCCCGGCGGTTGAGGGTGCTGGTTGACATGTCCGATTACTCCTTTGTTGGACAGCTGTGGTGGGAGCGGTGGGGCGGTTCGCTAGCCCTTAGTTGCGCCGAGGGTCAGACCCTTGACGAAGAATCGCTGAGCGAACGGGTAGGCCAGCAGGATCGGTGCGATGGTCAGGACGGTCATCGCGAATCGCAGCTGGTAGATCGGGGCGGCTGCTTGGGCGGCTGTTGCGCCGGGCAGGCTTGCCGCGTTGGTGACGTTGGCGATCAGGTTCTGGAGAGTCAGTTGGAGCGGGTAAAGGCTCGGGTCAGAGATGAACAGGAGCGCCATGAACCACTCGTTCCAGTAGGTGACGGCGTAGAACAGGCCGAGCACCGCAAGGATCGGCTTGGACAGCGGGATGACGATCTGGAAGAAGATCCTGAGCTCTCCCGCTCCGTCGATCCGTGCTGAGTCGAGAATTTCTTCGGGAAGCTGCCGGAAGAAGGAGACGGCAACGAAGATGAGGAACGGCGCCAGCATGACCGGCAAGATGACAGCGAACCAGCTGTTGTTCAAACTCAAAACCTGGGTGACGAGCAGGTACAGCGGCACCAGACCGCCGGTGAAGAGCATTGGAATGTAGGCGAAGATCGTGAGCGGCCTGCTGATCCGCGGTAGGCGACGCGCAATCACCCACGCCAAGGACGCGGTGCAGGACAGCGACAGGGCGGTACCGACGATCGTGATGAACAACGATGCGGTGTAGCTGGTCGCGAGCGCACCACCGGTGAACAACATTTGGTAGGCAGTGGTCGAGAACGGCGCGGGCCACAAGCTGTAGCCGGTCTTCGCGAGTTGCGTCTCATCGGTGAACGAGCCAGCGATGATCATCCACAGTGGGATCAGGCAGAACAGCCCGAACAGCGTTACGCAGATGTAGCTGATGATCGTGAAAGGCTCAGCCCTTTTTCCGATCGGTCGGCCCGTTTCAGGAGACCGTCGTCGACGCTTCCTTCGCGGTCGTTCTTCCAGGACGGCTCCGGCCTCGAGGTCCGTGATGGTCTGGGTTCGACCGGTGATCGTGGTGCTCACAGGATGCTGCTTTCTCGGTCGACGCGACGCTGCACGAGCACCGCTGCGGTGACGAATACGAATCCGACGACCGACTGGAACAAACCGATCGCGGCGGTGGTCCCAAAGTCACCGATGGTGCGGAGCGACCTGAAGACATAGGTATCGATGACGTCGGTGGTCGGGAACAGGGTTCCGTTGTCGCCCACGATCGCGTAGATGGTGGCGAAGTCTCCGAAGAAGATCCGGCCGATCCCGAGCACGATGAGAATACCCATCGTCGGCAGCAGGAGCGGGGTCGTCACGGACAGCGCCATCCGCGCCCGACTCGCTCCGTCGATAGAAGCCGCCTCATACACCTCTTCAGGGATGGAGGTGATCGCCGCGAGGAAGATGACCGACGTGTAGCCGCCGAGCTGCCAGACCTTGACGAACGTGAGAATCCACGGCCACGCGCCCGGCTCCGTGTACCAGTTCACCTGGGGCAGATCGACGACACTCAACAGGTTGTTCACCAATCCTCCGCGGCCCCCGACTCCAGAGAGGATCACCTGAAGAATGATCGCGATGATGATCGGTGAGACGAAGTAGGGGAAGAAGATCGTCGACTGCATGAACCGGCGGTAGAAATGGCCTCTGATCTCATTCAACATCAGTGCCAGCAGGAGGCCCGCCAGAAGTGAGGCACCCAAGAACAACGTATTCAGAAACACCGTGTTGAGAACGATTCGGGGAGCGTCGCCGGATGCGAGGAAATACTTGAAGTTGTCGAGCCCGTTCCATGCACTGCCGAAGATGCCTTGGCTGATGTTGAAATCTTTGAACGCGACGACCAAGCCTGCCATCGGTCCATAGGCGAAAATCAAGAACCAGAGCACCCCGGGGAGGGCCAGCAATAGCAGGCCCACAGTCCCACGGGATGTCGGTTTCCGCCGCTTGGGGGCAGCGACGGCAGCGCTTCGTTGCACGAGAACTCCTTGGTGATGTCCCACTGACGTCGTGGAACTAGTTTCATTACCGGGCAACATAATCCACCTTCGAAGCGGAAGTCAAGCGAACATGTACCATCCCAGCATGGGATCCACTGACGACCTCCGGCGTGGTCGCCGCGCCGGTACCCGCGGACCCGCGCGGGTCGGCGCGGTGAACCTGCGCGATGTCGCCGCTCATGCCGGCGTCTCTCCAGCGACCGCCTCGCGCGTGTTCGGTGGAAGCGAGAAGGTCCATGACGACACCCGCGCCAAGGTCCTGGCGTCAGCTCATGAACTCGGCTACGTGGTCAACGGACTTGCTCGAGCGATGCAGGGCCGGGGTCCCCGGACGATGGCGTTCGTGGTCCGAGCCATGATCGGCCCCACCTTCGCGGCTCTCGCCGCCGGCGCCGAGCGCGTGGCCAGCGAGAATAACCACCTCCTGTTCATGTCCACCACACACGGATCGGCTGATCGCGAAGCGGATGTCATTGCAACATTGCGCGAGCAGCGGGTTGGGGCGGTCCTCCTCGTCGGGTCGAGTGAGTCCGACCAGGAATTCGACGAACGAGTAGCCTCCTACGCAAAAGACCTCGGCGACGTCGATGCACCACTGATTCTCTGCGGACGCCCACCCGTGACCGGCCACCCGGAGCTCATCTCCGTGGACTACGACCAGCCCGCGGGAGTGGGCATGGCCATCGACGAGCTTGTGAAGCTCGGACACACACGCATCGCCTACGTCGGAGAGCCGCGAGGGATGACGACGGCCGAGCTTCGCCTGGACGGGTATTTCGCAGGGCTCACGCGCAACGGGATCGCCGCCAACCCCGAACTGGTGTGGACGGCGGCGAACTCCGAGGACGACAGCGCACACACCGTCCGCGAACTTCTCGCGGCCGGAACCGACGTGACCGCCATCGTCGCCATGACCGACAACATCGCGGTGGGCATATATCGGGCCGCACGGGAAGCCGGACTCCGAATTCCAGAGGATCTCTCGGTGATCGGATTCGACGACGCCCCCATTGTCGGCGACCTCACGCCAGGCTTGACTACAGTCCATCCGCCGTTTTACGAAGTCGGGGTGTGCGCCGCCGAGATCGCGCTCGGACTAGTGCCCGCGCGCAACGTTCTGCTGCAGCCGTCGTTCGTCCGCCGCGGGTCCACTGCACCGCCTGCCGCACGGTGATCTTGCTTTTTCTCGCTCGTGTAACTAGTTTCAGATCAGCGATCGGAGGAGTCGATCGCGGCTAGATCACGATCAATGAGGTTTCAATGACGAGCGCACCCGGACTTTCGACCGCCACGGCGACAACGCGAGCCCACGAGGCTGCGGTGTCGAATCCGGTGGAATTCGTACTCGCCCTGAATCCGCCGGAGCTTGCGGAGCACCTGTTCGGTTCGGGACTCGAGTCGCTGAACATCCCGGGCGCCACCCCCCTAAACAGCACGCCGTTCACCTCGTTCGAAGATGAAGTCTCGCGGGCCGCACTGGCTCGCGCTCATGTTCTGATCACGGGGTGGGGCGCGCCGGAACTGAGTGACGACGACCTGGCCGCTGCACCAAACCTGCGGTATGTACTTCACGCCGGCGGCCAGGCCGCGACGTTTCTTCCACAGGCAGCACGGGACCGGGAGATCGATGTCTCAAACGCTGGATGGGTGAACGCCATCCCCGTTGCCGAGTTCACCCTGGCCATGATAATTCTGGCGAACAAGCAAGCGTTTCGGGCGCAGCGACTCTACCGAGACCGGAGGGAGTTCATCGACCGCGAACTCGAGTTCCCGACGGCCGGCAACGTCGGCAAGACGATCGGGGTGGTCGGCGCCTCGCGGATCGGCCGGATCGTCATCGAACGGCTCGGCGACCTGGACGTCGACGTTCTCGTGTACGACCCGTACCTGACTCCATCGGATGCAGCGCGACTCGGCGTCACCGTCGTTGCGTTGACGGAGTTGATGGCCTCCAGCGACATCGTTACCTTGCATCCACCGTTGAACAACTCGACGGTCGGGCTGATCGGCGCCGATGAACTGGCGGCCATGCGCGACGGTACGACGTTGATCAATACCTCCCGCGGTGCGATCGTCGACCAGGACGCGTTGGAAGCCGAGCTTCGCACGGGCCGCATCCAGGCCATTCTCGATGTAACCCATCCTGACGTGCTGCCAGCCGACAATGAGCTCTACACGCTTCCGAACGTCTTCCTCACTCCCCACATTGCGGGGTCGATGGGTGCGGAGATCCGTCGAATGGGCCGCCACGTCGGAACCGAACTCGAACGCATTACCCGAGGTGAGCCACTGGCCTTTCCGGAGGCGATGCGGTGACCGCTCTGCACGTTGTCAGCACTCCCGAACGTGGGCGGCTACGCGGCACTATTGTCGCAATCCCAGGGCTCGCCGAATCAGCTGAGTCGCTCTCGATCACCGCGGCCCATTGGGCAGATGAGGGGTTCCGTGTTCATGCGGTGGATCCGCGCGGCCACGGTCTCTCACCGAGATGGACGTCCGCTCTTCTTCGCCAGCATCCCGGGGATGTGATCGTCGACGAGCTCGTAGATGCGGTGGACGAGCTCGACGGAAAAGCGAGACCACTGGTGTTGTTCGGGCATTCTGCCGGCGGAAGCGCGGCGGCAGCCATCGCTTCGCGCCGTACGGAGCGCATTGCGGCCGTGGTTCTGGAAGACCCCTTCTGGAGACTGCCGATCACTCCCCACCAGGATCGCCGCGTCGCCTTCGACGCGGCCACCTGGTTGCGACGCCAGCAACTCCTTACCGACGAGGAACGTCGGCGCGAGGTCGCGGCGATACGCCCGACCTGGCCGGCCGACGAACTCGCCGGATGGTCGTCGTCGAAGGAGCAGATGGACATCCAGCTAGTCGAGAACGGCGATGTCATTCCCACACGAGCGTGGCCTCGCCTTCTCGAGGACCTCGCTTCAGCAAGCGTGCCCGTGCTGATCGTGACCGGCTCCCTGAAGATCGGTAACACCGCCAATCACCGGGCCATCGAGCGCGCACGGGGCGCCGTTGTCGAGGTCTTCGAAGGCGCGAGTCATTTTGTCCGCCGAGATCAACGCCCGCGATTCCACGCGGTCGTTGACGACTTTCTCGACCGAATCATCACCTGACCAACTCAGCTTCTCCGGAGCGGTAGCGCTTGAAGTGGCTGCGACGTACTATGAAACTAGTTCCACGCCCTTATGGCGCTGGAACGGGCACTCCGCAAACGGAGAGCTGAAATCGGGCTGGCGACGCTGCCAGCCCTTGGGAAACAAAGGAGTTACCTATGTTTGCGAATCTGACGGGCTGGCATGCCCTGATCATCCTCGCTGTTGTCGTGCTGATCTTCGGGGCGGCCAAACTGCCCGCGCTCGCTCGCAGCGTCGGACAGTCGGTGCGCATTCTCCAGAAGGAGGTACAGCACAAGGACAAGGCAGACCAAGAACCTCCGACCGCCGATGCAGCCGTCGACGAGGTCAAGGCAAGCACCAACGCCTCTGGCGTCTGACCTACCATGCGTCGCGCACCTGCTCGCGATCCTGAACGAAGGATGGGTCTAGGCGAGCACTTCTCGGAACTGCGCCGCCGCCTTGGCCGAGCTGCAATCGGCGTGCTCGTGGGCGCCGTGGCCGGCTGGTTCGCCTCAGAGCCGGTGCTGGCCCTACTACGCACTCCCGTGCTCGAGTCCGCCCGGGCACAAGATCGCGCCGTCGTAATCAACTTCCCCTCGATCTCCGCCGCGTTCGATCTCCGCATGGAGGTCGCAATTATTGTCGGGATCGTCATCTCCAGCCCGATCTGGCTCTACCAGCTGTTTGCGTTCTTCGTGCCAGCACTGAGCAAACGTGAGAAGCGATATGTGTACGGGTTCGTACTCTCAGCGTTGCCGTTGTTCATCGCCGGCTGCGCGGCTGGGATGTGGGTGATGCCCCACATTGTGCAATTGATGACGGGATTCGCACCGCAGTTCACCGCTTCCTACTTGGACGCGAGCGCGTACTTCGACTTCATCCTCAAGCTCACATTGGTCACTGGCGTCGCGTTCGTGTTGCCGTTGTTCGTGGTGGTCCTGAACTTCGCCGGCGTGGTCTCAGGACGGACGGTCACTCACGCATGGCGGTGGGCATTAATGGGGATCTGCCTCTTCACGGCGATCGCCACCCCGGCCGCCGACGTCATGTCCATGCTGCTCCTGGCGGCGCCGATGATCGCACTGTACGTGGCCGCGTGCGGGGTGAGTCTACTGAACGATCGGCGACGTGAGCGTCGGTTGTCCGCGGCCGTTTACCCCGTGTTGACCGCCGACGACTAGGAACCATTATGTTCGGTTTGACTTTCGACAAGATATTGATTCTCGCCTTGATTGCTGGGTTCATCGTCGGGCCGCAACGGTTGCCCGCTGCGGCCGCGAGCCTCGGGCGGTTCGTGCGGACCTTGCGGAACCTTGCAGACGACACCACTGGCCGCATTCGCAAGGAAGTCGGGCCCGAGTTCGACAACATCGATTGGATGAAACTCGATCCACGCCAATATGACCCGCGACGCATCATTCGCGACGCGCTGACCAACGAATCGACGGATGCCGACGAAACAGGAGTCCCCGCTTCGTCGCATCGCTCACCCGACTAACCCACACCTGGTATGACACCAGAATGCGCTTGAAAGGATTCGATCGCGAGTGACTGCGGCACTGGTTCTGAGCGGCTCTAGGCACTACGGCGACCCATGGCATCCGTTCGCTGAGACGTCTGCCCGCATCGCGGAGCTCCTCCATGACGGCGGTATCCGGACCGAGATATCGGGTGACGTCGACGAGCGGATGGCTGAACTCGGTGTGCACTACCCTGACCTCCTCGTCCTCAACATCGGCGACCCTGCACTGAACTTCCCCGACCAGCGGAACGCTTACGCGGAGGCGGCTGCCCGAACTGGGCTGCTTGCCTACCTGGCCGCGGGCCGCCCACTTCTCGGCGTGCACTGCTCATCGACATCGCTTCGCGGCGTGCCCGAATGGCGGGACATCATCGGCGGGGTGTGGGTACGCGGGCGAAGCTACCATCCCGACTACGGGCCGCTCGCCGTCAGTGTGAACAGGCTCGCGCAACCCGTGACGGCGGGTCTGGATGACTTCGAAGTGATCGATGAGCGCTATTCTGATCTCTCCTTCGCTCCCGGCAATGTGGTGATCGCCTCACAGTTCGACGGCGCCCTCGAGCACCCGCTCGTGTGGGCTCGGTCATATGGCTCGGCCGCCGCGCGGGTGGTGTGCGACACACTGGGGCACGACGTTGCCTCGTTCGACTCGGAGGGTCATCGCGCACTATTCCACCGGTACGTCGACTGGTTGCTCTCCCGCGTGTGAACCTATTGCGCGATTAACCGCGCGATCGCGCGCTGGCGTGGACACGACCCAGGATGACGGAGGGCGGGACGAGCTCACCATCAGCCGCCGGATGCCGGAAGGCCTGAAGCAAATACTGGCCGAGGCGCATCCACGCGTCGGGCGCTGAGCGGCGGGTCGCGCGCACGAGACCCGCGTTCGCGTTCATCAGCAGGTAAAGATCACTGTGGTCGAAGTCTGCGCGGATCGCGCCAGCGGCCTTGGCCCGGTCGACGAGATGAATGGAGGCGCGCAGAGCCCGCCGAGTCTGCTGGCGGAAAAGTTCGGTTCCCCGGCGGGGCGAGAGGATCACGTCACTAAAAGCAAGGTCGTCCGCCTGCTGCTCCAGGATGAACAGCACGTAGTCCCGGAACGCCGGCCACGCGTCGGTCAGCGCTCGTTCGGCTGCCTCCTCCGTTCGATCGGCATACCGGGTCATCTTCGCTTCGAACACGACCGCGATGAGTTCTTCGATGGTTCGGAATCGTCGGTAGATAGTGCCGACGCCGACCCCCGCCTCCATGGCAATTCGCTCCAGGGTGACATCGCTGCCCTCCGCGGCGAACAGCCGTCCCGCGGTGCAGATGATCGCCTGCCGATTGCGCTCGGCGTCGGCTCGCAACGGGCGGGTCTCAGTTGCCATGACCCGATTCTATCGCAATTGGAATAATCTCTCCGGTTAATGGTTGAGTGTATGTGGAGCATCTATTCCACTCACGTCAACAGAGAGAAGAGATTCATGAAGGCATTCGTCCTGAACGCATTCGACCGGGCACCGGAGATCGCGGAGATCGACATCCCCACGCCCGCCGCCGGTGAGGTGCGCGTCCAGGTTCACGCGGCATCCGTGAACGGCTTCGACCTTGCTGTCGCGAACGGTTACCTCAACGGAGCGATGGAGCACCGGTTCCCCGTCGTCCTCGGCAAGGATTTCGCCGGAATCGTGGATGCCGTCGGTGCCGGGGTCGAGGACTATACCGTCGGCGAGCGCGTGTTCGGGGTCGTGACGAAGCCGTTCCTCGGCGACGGCTCCTTCGCGGAGTACGTCACCGTCCCGGTTGCGGTCGGCATCGCGAAGCTTCCCGAGTCGATCGACTTCACCACCGCGGCCGGCCTGGGCCTCGCCGGCACCGCCGCGGTCGACGCCTTCGACGCGGCCAAGGTCAGGTCCGCCCAGACTGTTTTGGTCGCCGGCGCCACGGGAGGAGTCGGCAACCAGGTGGTGCAGCTCGCTGCGAAAGCGGGCGCCCACATTATTGCGACCGCGCGGTCCGACGAGGAGCGCGCCCAGGTCTCCGCTCTCGGCGCAGCGGAGATCGTCGACTACACCGGCGACGTCGCCGCGCAGGTGCTCGCCGCCCACCCATCGGGTACAGACACGGTGATCCACCTTGCCGGCGACCCGTCGGCACTGCTTCCCGCCGTCGCCGCGCACGGGCGGTTCGTCTCCACGCTCGTCGGTTCCCCCGACCAGCTCGACGCCGGCACGGTGACAGTCGTCCCCGTGATGGCGAACCCGGCTCCGGGGACGCTCGACCGTCTCGCCGACCACAACGCGACCGGCCACACCACCGTGACCGTGCAGCAGATCTTCGACCTCGACGCGACTACCGACGCCTTCGCCTCGTTCGGCAAGGGCACGCTCGGCAAGCTCGTCATCGCCATCGGCTGATGGAACTCGGCATCTACTCGTTCGGCGAACTGACCGACGAACGCGGGACGGACTCCGCACAGACCATCCATGAACGCATCGAGCAGATCCTCGAGTTGGGCCGGCTCGCGGATGCCGGCGGCCTGGACATCATGACGCTCGGCGAGCACCACCGGCCCGACTTCAGCGTGTCTGCACCGGAGGTCATGCTCGCTGCGATCGCAGCGCAGACCAGCCGACTCCGCCTCGCCTCCGGAGTCACCGTGCTCTCCAGCCAGGATCCAGTGCGCGTGTTCGAGCAGTTCGCCACCCTCGACCATGTCTCGAATGGGCGGGCGGAGATCTTTGCCGGCCGTGGCGCGTTCACCGAGTCGTTCCCTCTGTTCGGGTACGACCTCGCCGACTACGACGCCTTGTTCGACGAGAAGCTCCAGCTTCTGCTACGGCTCCGGGACGAGGACACGGTCACCTGGAGCGGTCGATTCCGCTCGCCTTTGAACTCGGCGACCGTTTCGCCGCGCCCCTTGCAAGAGACCCTCCCGATCTGGGTCGCGATCGGCGGCACCCCAGCCTCGGCCGTGCGGGCGGGCCTGCTCGGACTGCCGATGGTCATGGGGTTCTTCGCCGGCCCCGAGCAGTTCGTGCCCCGCGTCGAGCTCTACCATCGCGCCGCCGAGCAGGCTGGCCACGACCCCGCCGCACTCCGGCTCGGAGTCAGCGGCCACATGTACATCGGGAAGACATCGCAAGCGGCGCGCGACGATTTCTACCCGTACTACTCGCGCTACTTCCAGCAAGGCGGAGCCCCGTTCGCCGCCAACGGGTTCCCCCGCGACGCATACGACAGCTGGATTGCGAACGGCCTTCCGGTAGGCAGCCCGCAGCAGGTGATCGACGCGATCATGCGCCGTGTGGAACTGCTCGGCATCGACCGGTTCATCGGACAGATCGATGTCGGCAACCCGCCATGGGCGATGACGCTCGACTCGCTCAACCTCTACATGTCTGAAGTGGCGCCCGTTCTCAGACGAGAGACAGCAACGCCCGGCTCATGAGCACCGTGGGAATTCTTGGCGCAGGAAAACTGGGAACGGTCCTAGCGCGGCTTTCTGTAGCGGCCGGTCACCGCACACTCATTGCCGGGTCCGGCGACCCGGGCGCAATCGGTCTCATCGTCGATGTGATGAGCCCGGGCGCCCTCGCCATGAGGGCGGTCGAGGTCGCGCGCCAGTCCGACATCGTCGTCCTCGCTGTTCCTCTGAGCAGGTTCCGCACCGTTCCGGCCGACCAGTTGCGAGGAAAGGTCGTCATCGACGCGATGAACTATTGGCCTTCGGTCGATGGCCCCCTCCCCGAGTTCGAGAAGGGAGTCCCCTCGAGCGTCATCGTCGCCGACGCGCTGCCCGGCACTCGATTGGTGAAGGCGTTCAGTCATCTCGGCTATCACCAGCTCGACGAGGACGCGCGCCCCTCGGCCGCCCCGGATCGGCATGCCGTCGCCATCGCCGGCGACGACGCACGGGCAGTCCAGGCGGGCGCGGACCTAATCGATCAACTGGGCTTCGACCCGATCGCCGCCGGCGCTCTCGCTGTCAGTGATCGGTTCGGCCCCGGCAGCGCGCTCTTCGGCCTGTCAGCCGACCGCTCCACTGTCGAGCAGCTGCTGGCCGCAGCAATCGTTTCACGCCCATTCGAACCATCAGGAGCAGAGATCGCATGAACATCACCGTTTTCGGAGCGACGGGTGCCATCGGACAACAGGTGGTCAACGAGCTCCTCGCCCGAGGCGACTCCGTCACCGCCCACGTGCGCAACCCCGCGAAGATCCCTGCGACCTGGGATGGGCGGGTGCGCGTGGTTACCGGCGAGCTCACCGACGCCACCTCCATCGACGAGGCCATCGCCGGCGCCGGGGTGGTGGTCAGCACCCTCGGCCCCAGCATGGACCGGAACGCGACAGGACTTCCGCTCGTCGACGGCGTCCGAATGATCACCGAAGCGATGCGCCGGCACGGGATACACCGCTACATCGGTCACGGCACCCCGAGCATCCCGGATCCGCAGGAGAAGCAGACGTTCCAGACCAGGATGATCCGCTTCATGGGAAGACGATTCCTGCCGCGCGCGTATCAAGAGCTTGTCGGGATGAGCGCGCTCGTGATGGTGGACGACCTCGAGTGGACCATTGTCCGCTTCACCGCTCCGACAGACGGACCGGCGAAAGGATCGCTTCGCGTCGGCTTCTACGGAGCAGATCGGATCGGCTTCACCGTAACCCGCGCCGACATCGCCCAGTTCACCGCCGAACAAGTCCACACCGACACATACTTGCGCCGGGCGCCGGCCATCAGCAACTGAGCTCACCAACACCTCTGCCGAAAGAACCGAATGAACATCGCCCTCTGGATCGTCACCGGCCTCCTGGCAGTCATGTACCTCACCGCCGGTCTGATGAAGACCTTCACCCCGAAGGAAAAACTGTCCACCAGCCTTCCCTGGACTGAGGACTACTCCGCCGGAACCGTCCGCTTCATCGGAATCGTCGAGCTCCTCGGCGCTCTCGGCCTCGTCCTACCGTGGCTCACCGGCGTCGCACCGATCCTTACGCCGCTCGCGGCCTCGGGACTCGTCATCGTTCAGGTCCTCGCGATCATCGTCCACATTCGCCGACATGAGGCGAGGGCGCTGCCGTTCAACGTCCTGCTGCTTGTGCTCGCACTATTCGTCGCGATCGTCCGGCTTATCCAGCTGGGCGCTGTTGCATGACCCCAGTCCGGATGAGATTCGCAACGGTGGTCGGCAGCATTAGAGCCGACCGATTCCCCGATGTTGCTGTCGCCAGATGTGTACGCGATTGTCGCGTGCATACTCTGTTGCTTTGGTTCCGTACACCGTTGAGGTCGGACGTGCTCTGGCCGCGAATCATGGCCACATGATGGACCCGCGAGCGCCATAGGCGCCCGCACGCCTGGCGCGAGCCCGCGGTTCGATCGGTCGCCGCTTTCCGTCAACCCAGGCCATCCAGAACAGGGCCGCCCGCACCTGCCGCGACGCGCTGGGCAGCCTCAGCGACCCGGCTAAGTTGGACGAAGGGGACGCATGCCGCCTCGGCGGTGAGCGCTGCAATTCGACCGAGCGGCGTGCGCGGGTCGGCGGCGATCGCCCACCCGTCCACCGCGTACCGGCTGATCGTGTCGACGCACTGCTGTTTCTCTGCCGCGTCGGGTGAAACGGATCCGGTAACGCCGATGAGTCCACGCTGTAGTTCCGGGTCCATGTTTCTGGTGTCGATGACGAATACCCGCATCACAATCACTCCCCTTGGTCGATCGTTTTGTTTGCCCTTTCCGGCGGAGAGATCGATGGCGAGTGAGAGGGGCGGGAGTGCTGGGACCGTGGAATACCGGAGGGAGCGCAGCGAGTGAGGATATGCCGCGAAAGCCCGGCATGAAAGCACCGGGAACGAGCTACGATCGGCCCGCGGAAAGACACACAAAATCCTCAAGAGCGGCGCCGCCGGAGGCGGCTCAACAGGGAGATCGCGTGTTGACGCCCGTCACCGATCCAGTCGATCTCCGACGCCCCCGACCGGTGTATCTCCCGTGAGATCGGCTGGCGCGCACGTTTTGCAAGGAAGCGACCAGCTACGGGATCACTGCCGTAGTTCAGCTGACCGTGATTGACTCCTGTGCGCCTGCGCTTAGTCGGCCGGTGCGCGGATCCCTCCCGGCTTGCCAGCGCGCCTTCTGCTCGGCCGGTGACACGATCGATCCATCCGGTGCCGTTACCGGGGTCAGGAAGTTGGGCATCCCCAAGCTCAAAGCACAGGCGTCGATCCCCTGCTGCAACTCGTCGTAGTAGCCGAGCGGCCACCGCTCGGAGCGCTTGAGCACCCAATGATCGACGCGGTACATCTTCAGCGTTTCGTGCGTTCGCTGGTGCACGGCCGGGCCGTACTCGATCGCGAAATGGATGCGCGTTCCGGTGTCAGCGACGACCAACCAGACGCGCTCCCCCGCCTGCAGAACTCTCATAACCCAGCACCCCAACATTCGAACATATGTTCTATTGTGGCCAGTGGAACCGTCACCCGCTACCCGATCGGAGGAACTGGCCATGAGCATCGCTCCCGCCGCCGACATCGTCCACTACTGGAGCGTTTCCGGGACTCCGAAACGGCTCGTCTGGCGCGGTCACCGTAATCGAGTCATATCTGCGGAACCCGTCCGATCAGCCGCCGTGCACGACGCCGACGTCGACCCCGCCTGACGGTGGGGCAGAACCGCCGCTACCCGGGATCCGGGATGGACCGCGCGATCGAACAGGCCATCACCCGGCCACGACCGGTCTGGCTCACCGAACGAGAAGTCGACCTCGAGCACGACCCGGCCGTCGTTCCGAGTGCGCCGGCGCCGGCGGTCGCGTACGTGCGCTTCCACGAAGCCGTTGTCCGACCCGTAGTCGAAGTGGTGGCGTGGAACGAGCACGCCGTCCGCATCCGATTCACCTCCCGGGATGGCCAGGTGCACGAGGGCTGGGTGTGGAAGGATGCCGTGCGGTCGAAACCGTCGCGGACCATTGAGCGTCGCCGCTGACCGGTACAGCGACGCGATCTCTTTCCACGGCTGGTTGGCGTGCGGTGAAGCCTGCGGCGATTGTTCGGTCGCGCGTCCTGCGCGCAAGCCCCTCCGGGGCCGACTGGCGTCGCCCTGCGGGTGGCGCTCCGGACGGGACTCCCTGATCGGCACTGCGTGCCTTCACGGCACACCAACCAGCAAGGGAGGAACCGATCATGAGCACGCTCATCACCGACAGCAACGAACTCACCCGCTTCACCGCCGTCTTCAGCAGACAGGACTTCGCCCGCGATGTCGCACCCCGCCTGAGCTGTATCGAGGTCGAGGCCCTCGCCGGGCTCCTCCGAGCACTCGGAGAACCGGCCACCGCCGACACCTGGATCCAGGAACACGCCGCCGATGACGAGATCGGTGACGCCCACTACCAGGGCGACACCCTCGAATACCTGGTCCCGATCGACCCGCAAGAGGACCTGCAGTGCGACAGCTGCCAGTAACCACCCCACGAGCCCACACCACAGAGAGCGCGGGCTCATTTCATGTTTAAGGGCATAAACGGAGCCGCGAGCGGCCCCCAGCATATGGGGTTGCCCGTCTGCCTGGCCGGTCGATCGTAGTTCGCTGCCGCGGGCTGCGTGCCGGGCTTTCGCGGCATATCCTCACTCGCTGACGCTCCCTGCGGTATTCCACGACCCGGCACTGCGCACCGCTCCCGGTCACCCTCGATCCCCTTGCCAGACAGGCGAACAAGAACAGTTGAAGGGATCACGAAAACCATGAGCGAGAACACCACCGTGACCGGGACCATCGAACACCTCGACCCGCACACCCTCACCATCGAAGACAACGTCCGCCCCACAGCCCCCATCACCCCAGCCTTCGTGCAGTCCATCAAAGAGAACGGCGTCCTCACCCCGGTTCTCGGACACCGCAACGAAGACGGAACCGTCACCGTCCGGGCCGGACAGCGCCGCGTCTACGCCGCCCGCGAAGCCGGACTCACCACCATCCCCGTCTACCTCGTCGAGGCGGACGAGGTGACGGCGGAGCGGATCGTGCAGCAGATGGTGGAGAACGACCAGCGCGAAGCCCTCACCGATGGAGATCGGGCTGCCGCGTTTCAGCAGCTCGCGTTCCAAGGCCTCTCCGTCACCGCGATCGCCCGGCGCACCGGGACCAAGCAGAAAGAGATCAAGACCGCCCTGGCCGTGACCGAGAACCCGGTGGCGGCGTCCGCGATCCAGGACCACCAGCTGACTCTGGATCAGGCTGCGGTGCTGATCGAGTTCGACGGCGACGACGAGATCCGCGCTGACCTGATCAAGGTGGCAACCACCGACCCAGCCCAGTTCGCGCACGCGGCCCAGCGCGCACGCGACGAGAAAGCCCGCGCCAGGATCAAGTCAGACACGGAAGCCGAGCTCGCCGGTCGCGGATACACCATCCTCGACACCGATCCCGGCTACTACGACACCGAGTACACCCGGATCAGCGAACTTCTCACCGCCGACGACCAGCGCGTCAGCGTCGAGCAGATCGAGAGCATCGTAGGGCGCGCCGCTCACGTCCGCGTCTACGCAGACGGCGACGCCAACATCACCTACTTCGTGAGGGATGCCAAGGGGGCCGGCTTTCGCAGCTACGGCGGCAGCCAACCCAAGTCCGGCCCGATGACCGACGAGCAGAAGGCGGAACGCCGCACCCTCATCGCCAACAACAAGGCGTGGGCGTCTGCAGAAACCGTCCGCCGGGAATGGCTCACCACCCTCCTCACCCGCAAGACCCTGCCCAAGGACGCCGCGGTAGTGATCGCTCGTGGACTCACCGTCCACCGGCAAGCGGTCAGCTCCGCCACCCGCGACGGCAATGAGCTCGCCCACCAGCTGCTCGGACTCGAACTCAGCAGTCACTTCGAGGCGGACAAGCTCGCCGCGCTCATCGAACAGATGCCGTCCAAGGCGCAGCACGTCGCTCTGGCGGTCGTGCTCGGCGCCTGCGAATCCGTCACCAGCAAAGAGAGCTGGCGCTACCCCACCGCCACAGACGCCGCCTACCTCACCCAACTCGCCGCATGGGGGTACAGCCTCAGCGACGTCGAGCGAATCGTGACCGGAACCACCGTGGATGAACCAATCGTCCCAGAAGCGACCAGGGACCCGGTGAAGGAGGACTAAGCGCCGAAGAGTAGGTCCCGCCATGGAGGGTAGGACGTACTCCTGCGCCCCCGGCTACGGGATCAGGACAGGCCCCGATCGACGGACACCGCTGGCCGTGCCCCCCTCACCGATCCCCCGTGCTCGGCGACCCGGTCCAGCACCAGAAACGGGACACACGCCGTCTCCGCTGTCAGTGCCGCCAGCCGGCCGATCAGGGTGCGCGGGTCAGCAGCGATCGCCCAACCATCACCCGCGTACCGGCTGACGGTGTCCACACACTCCTTCTTCTCCTCCGCGGTCGGGAACACCGACCCGACGACGCCGATCAGTCCACCCTGCAGTTCCGGGCCCATGTTGCTGGTGTCGATGACGAATACCCGCATGATCATTCACTCCCCTTGTTGATCGACCCTTCTATGGGCCGGTGTCAAATTGGTCTGCCGGCCCGACTGACCAGATGTGGGGCGTTGGTGCTGTCCTGCTCCTGATCGTTTTTCTTGCCGTTCCGGCACAAAGATCGAGAGCGGGCGGAGGCAGAGCAGTGCCCGGAGGGAGCGGTTGCTAAGCGCAGGGAGCGAAGCGAGTGGAGTCTGCAAATAGCGCGTGGAGGGAACGGAGCTGGTGGAGCTCGCTATGATCGGCTGCCGGATCGGAAAGAAAACCTAGGGGAACAGCACGCCGAAGGCGTTCCATCCGACAAGGATTGCGCCGCCTCCGTGCGGCTCCTCCTTCGCCGCGCGCAGTTCAAGGTTCGCCAGTGGTTCAGTACAGCGTTCTCTGTACTATTGGGTTATGACGAGCATGGCTCCGGCCGCCACGGTCACGCACACCGCCGCCCTGGCGCGCTTCGGTCACGCGCTCTCCGATCCCACCCGGGTCGGGATCCTGTTGGCACTTCGGGAGGCGCCAGCGTTTCCTTCCGACCTGGCGGAGGCGCTCGGGGTGTCCCGCCAGGTGATGTCGAACCAGCTCGCCTGCTTGCGGGGGTGCGGCTTGGTTGAGGCGATCCCGGAGGGGCGGCGGACCTGGTATCGGTTGGCGGACGGCCATCTCGCCCCCGCGCTGGATGAGCTGCTGCGGGTGACGTTGTTCGTGGAACCGGGTTGCTGCGCCGGAGAGGAGTGCACCTGCGCATGAGCGTCGTCGCCACTGACCGCACCGCCGCCCTGCAGCGGCGCATCCGCTGGATCGTCGCGACCACGATCGGCTACAACCTAGTCGAGGCGATCGTCGCGATCATCGCGGGAAGTGCCGCCTCCTCCGCCGCTCTGATCGGGTTCGGCCTCGACTCCACGATCGAGGTCCTTTCCGCCGCCGCTGTCGCGTGGCAGTTCACCCGCCGCGACCCGGAACGGTGGGAGAAGCCGACCCTCCGGGTGATCGCGATCACATTCTTCGCCCTCGCTCTCTATGTGATCGTGAGCTCTGCGACGACAGTCTTCGGCCGCGTGGAGATCCACCATTCGCCGGTCGGTATCGCCCTCACAGCGCTGAGCGTGGTCATCATGCCGTTCCTGTCCCTCACCGAACGCCGAGCCGGCCGCGAGCTTGGATCGGCGACCGCAGTGGCGGACTCGAAGCAGACCCTGATCTGCACATACCTTTCGGCCGCCGTTCTGATCGGCCTCGGGCTGAACTCGCTGTTCGGATGGTGGTGGGCAGACCCCCTCGCCGGACTGGTGATCGCCATCATCGCCATCCGCGAGGGCATCGAAGCTTGGAAGGGCGACGCCTGCGCCACCTCCATCGGAATGCTGCTCGAGGACGACGAGTCGCGACACGGGGACCACGACCACGACTAATCAGCCGAGCCGCGCTCCTCTTCCACTAACTCGCGCAGCCTTAGTTCATCACCTCGTTTAGGTGACGGAACATCTGCCGGGCGATATAACGCTTCAGGCTTCGCCGGATCTCGCGCTTGCTCTTGCCCTCCGATAGTCGCCTGGCCAGATAGTCACGGGTCTAGGGGTCACAACTCAGCCTGACTCGCGCTATGACATCCAGTGCCCGGTTGAGTTGCCGGTCGCCGTGACGGTTGAGCCGATGCCTGGTTGTGTTCCCGCTCGACGCTTTCAGCGGCGATGCGCCGGCCAGGGCCGCGAACGCTGCCTCGCTGCGGACGCGTCCTTGGTGCGAGTAGGCGGTGACCAGGATGGCGCCGGTGACGGCGCCGACTCCGAGCAGCTGCTGAAGCCCCGGCGCCAACTCTTGGACGTGACCCGCTAACGCCGTTTGATTCTCGGCCAGCTGGGCGGTGAGGGCTTGGACAGAGACTGCCAGCCGGCGCGCTTCTCGCCGGATAGTGGAGGTCGCGGCGTCATCAGTCGTGCGCTGCCGCCAGCCGGCAACCTCCTTCACCTGGGTGTCGGTAAGCGGCTTGCGGACGTCAAGACCGAGGTCGAAGCTGCGCAGGAGAGCGGTGAGGGCGTTGCGCTCCGCGGTTCGCCGACTGTCCATCGCCTGCCGAGCGACCAGCAGCACCCGCAATGCCGAGCGCAGACCGTCCGATCGCGGCGTCGTCAGCCGCTCGCGCTCCGACGCCAGAGCCGTCCGAGCCGCAGCGATGGCGTCGATCTCGTCCGATTTGCCCCGACCAGCTCGAGTCGCCCGCTTCGGCGGCCGGACATCGCAAACGTCAAGGCCGGCGGCAATCAGCACGCGTCTGAGGTTCGACCCATACGAGCTGGCCCCCTCGATCGCGACCAGGAGCCTTCCCTGAGCGCGCCGCCGAATCCACGCCAGCGCACGGCTCAGACCGTTCGCCGTCGTCGGTAACGTTGCCGAGTCGAGGCGGCGTCCAGTGCCTGCTTCCAGCACGGCATAAGTGTGTGTTCGTGCATGCGTGTCGACACCGACGACATGGTCATAGTGATCAGCCACGGAGCTCACTCCGATGGTCCCCTTCCGGTTGGCGAACAGTGCAGTTCGTCGGTCTGGAGAGGTTTCAAGGCGGAACTCTTATGAGTCACACGAGCCGGTCACCCGGGTCGCGGACGACCTTCTATCAAGCCATCGGAACAGACAAACCGACGCCGAGCTCGGCGCGCGGACAGATCGATCGAAAGGCACCGAGGGGCCATTTTTGTTTTGAGTCACGCGTCGCCGAACCGGACGTCAGTCTGCCAGCCAGTCCCAGACCAACCGGTCTCATTAGAGTTTTTGTTTGCCTTCCGGCGGAGAGATCGATTGCGAGTGGGAGGGGCGGGAGTGCCGGGACCGTGGAATACCGGAGGGAGCGATAGCGAGTGAGGATATGCCGCGAAAGCCCGGAACGGGAGCACCGGGAACGAGCTACGATCGGCCGGCGGAAAGACAAACAAAACAGCAGGTACAGCGCCGCTGGCAGGCGGCTCCACCCACACCTGCGCCCGACGGTGCGAACCGCTTGCCCGACTCGAGACCTGCCGTCAAAGCGGCTGGCGAAGCCGATGGGGCTGCTACCGCAGCTCGGTCTTTCTAGCTGTTGGTGACCTGTCCGGATCCGTCATCGTAGGTCGCTGACGCACCTTGCCGTTCCCGCCGATCTGTCACGCGCCCTCCGGGCTTATCTCGCAACAGATCGGCGGGCACTCCCGGCGCTCACGCTCCCCCTTGATTTCCCTCTGCCGAACGGCACCAAACGACGGTTGATCACACGAGGGAGCACACAATGAACACAACGTCCACCATGCACAGGGCGGAAGAACGCGAAGCGCAAGCCGAAGCCCTCCACGCCTCCATCCTCGAGCAGGTGAGACAGCTTGCCGGGAGTAGGCAGTGGCGGCGCTTCCTCGACTTCGCCCGATCCTTCCACCAGTACAGCCTCAACAACGTCTTGCTCATCCTTGCCCAGAAGCCGGACGCAACCATGGTCGCCGGATACCGGCAATGGCAGACCAAAGGTCGCAACGTCCGGAAGGGCCAGTCCGCAATCAAGATCTTCGGCCACAGCTCCAGGAAGACCACCAACAATGACGAGCACGAATCAACGCAGCGCGACGAGGAGCGAACCGTTCACTACTTCCCCGTGCTGTCCGTGTTCGACATCTCGCAAACCGAGCCGATTCCAGGCGCGACACCGATACCAGAAAGTCCCGCCCAACAACTCACCGGCAACGACGACCACGGAGTCTTCGACCCACTTGCCGCACATCTCCACGGCGGCGGATGGGACGTTCTCCGCGAACCGCTGACCCACGCCAATGGGTACACCGACCCCGACCGCCGCGTCGTCATTATCGGCCGCGATCTGACACCCGAGCACGCCGCGAAGACGCTCATCCACGAAGCAGCCCACATCCAGCTGCAGCACATCAGCGACATGAACGAATACCATCAACACCGGGGCCGCATGGAAGTGGAAGCTGAATCTGTCGCGTACATCGTGGCTGGCCTCAACGGGTTCGATACCAGCGCCTACAGCATCGGCTACATCACCGGATGGGCAAACGAAAACCTCGACCTCATCCGGGAGACCGCAGCACGCGTCCTCCGATGCGCGCAGACGCTCGCCCAGGCGACCGCCCTGCCGAACACACCAAGCAACTCCGAACGAAGCGTTGACAAGTCTCGGGCTGGCGCTGTCGACGGTGAGATTTGAGCCCTGACGAGGCCCTTCCAGCCGGTGCGAGATGCCTCGAAAGGCGTAAATTCTCGGTCTCTCCAATAACCAATCAACATCCCGGCTGACCACAGTCGTGAAGGAAGCGGCGACCATTCGCCGCCCCAGCGCAGAGCCCAGCTGAAGGTCGATGACCGCGAACGATCCTTGCAGCTTCCGGACACATGTCCGCGAGTTCTGATATGGTGTTGCCCGATGAACCCGTCCTCGATAATGCTCGAACCCCGCCTGGAGCCAGCCCAAAAGGAGATGGATCCGCGGACGAAGCGCATGATGTCGCGACTGTTCGCGGCAGCCGCCAGCCTGGCGGCGAATCCTGGCGGGTTTTCTGTGAGGACTTTGGTCGACGCCGCCGGCGTCAGTCGCAGTGCCTTCTATGCGCACTTCACCGATCTCAACGACTTTGCTTCGGCCTTCCTCGCCCACAGCCTCGCCGACATTCGATCGCACGTCTCAGCAACGTCGAGCCAGCAGCCGCGGGATGCAATCGCTCGCAGTGGTTACGAACGGTTGATCGCTCACCTCGTCGCCCATTTCGAGATGTACCGAGCGGCTCTGGCAATCGATGCGATGCGAACAGCCTACGAGCGGTTCGTCGCATCGTACGCAATCGAAGTTTTCGAGAGCGCCGCCGCCGGTGCTCAGCAGAATGCGCGTGTCAATGCACGGGTTGCCGCGATCCATACGGCTGGAGGCGTTGCGTCCGTGCTGATCGCATGGCTTCTCGGCGCGATCGACCTCAGCGACGACGAAGTCGTCGACCAGCTCGTCGCTCTCACTCCCAGCTGGCTCCAGTCTCCCCCCTCGGCGCTGGACTCCACAAAGAAGGACCACTTCTCATGAAAGTCAACATTGGCGACACTCTTGTCTATCCGCACCATGGCGCGGTGACGGTGACCGACCTCCGCGAACGCACGGTCCGCGGCACAGACGACCTGTACGCGACGATGCAGGTTCACACGACGGAGCTGACTATCCAGCTTCCCGTTTCAAAATTCGAGTTCGTCGGTGTTCGGAGCGTCGTGAGTGGCGATGAACTGGAACGGGTGTTTTCGGTACTTCGTGAGCCGATCGTGGAAGAGTTCAGTAACTGGTCCCGTCGCTTCAAGTCGAATCAAGAGAAGATGGCGGGCGGCGACATCTACCGAATCTCCGAGGTCGTCCGGGATCTCTGGCGCAGAGACGTAACGAATGGTGTTTCTGCCGGCGAGAAGCGAATGCTCCAGAAAGCCCGGATCATCCTCGAGTCTGAACTGGCGCTGACGCTCAATTGCAGCGTCGAGCGCGCGGCTGAAGTCGTCGACCAGACCCTCGGGGAAGAAGCAGCCGCCTGATTTCCGCTCGCGGGCACAACGGACTGTAAGCCCTCTCGACCCTGCTAGTGGAAGCGGTCTCCCGTCAGAGTGTCCTGCAGGATGTGCCCATACCGAGCGACGAGTTCTTCGGGAGGCATATTGACCAGGAATTCATCCTCTCGCAGTGCGAGCGCATCCATGAGCCCTTGCAGCTGGGCGGCGAAAAAATGCGCCCGGATCTCTGCATCCGCCCCCCCGAGGCGGCTGACGAGCGGCTTGGTCCACGCCTCGGTCATGGGCTGCTTGAGGCGCGCAGCTATCTCAGGTCTATCGGACGCGCGCATGAGTGCTGCGTAGATCCGCAGGCCTGCGGATTGCGACCGCACAACTATCTCAGCCATTCGCCGACCTACCTCCGAAATGGGACCTTCAATGGCCTCGCTCCAGGCTGCCGGCATCGACATCGTTTGAAGGAACAACGCTTCCTTCGAGCCGAAGTGACGGATGACGATCGCCGGGTCGACTCCGGCGGCCGCCGCGATGTCACGGACACCCGTCGCACTATAGCCGCGGCGCGCAAACAGAGTGAACGCCTGGTCGCGCACTGACTGCTTCACGCCTGCTGATCGGTCCGGTGAATTCACCATCAGCGCGCCTGCACGCCCAGGGCTGGTGTCGCCGCAGCTGAGTCCTGCGCTTCGGGCAGCTCACTGTTGACGGCGGCGTCGGCTGCTCGGCGCGCTCTGTCGGCACGACGGCGCTTCGCGGCACTGACGACGATAAGCAACACAAGGGAGACGATAGTCCAGATCGCCAGTTGAACGATCCAGCGGCCGACTTGCGCTCCGTCGAAGGCGAGGATGCTGCGCATCGCTTCCAGTCCGCCCGCGCCAACCCAGACGTCGTGCACACCTTGCCAGAAGCCAGGAACCATGGCGGCAGGGCTGGCGCCGCCGGAGCTGGGCAGGTTGATCGCGAGCAGGACGAGCACGCCGGCGAACGCGCCTGCCTGGCCGAGTAGCTTGACGAAGAGCGACGACAGAATGCCGACGGTGAAGGTGTACAAAGCGGCGACGGCGTACAGCGCCGCGAGGGTCGAGAGTTCGGTGGCCGTGCTGTCGATGAAGATGCTCTCGATACCGATTCCGATCAGCGGCGCGAGGACCGCGGCGGCGGCAGCGAGAACAATCTGCGTTCGCGTTCGCGCTCGCGGGTGCACCTGCGACAGCGCGGTGATCGAGAGATAGGCGCCGACGGTGCACACCACGAAAAGGAAGAACAGTCCCGTGCCGGTCGGGTCGCCCGGTCGCGGCACGGCGACATCGGTCACCTTGATCGGCAGATCGAGGGACTCGGCCACCTGCACGCCCACTCCCTTGACGAGCGAGGCAGCAGAAACTCCACCCGAACTGGCAATGATCGTGTTCACCCGGTCGTGCTCGACGATGATCGCTCCGAGTGCCTCACGGCCGGCGACCGCTGCTCGTGCCTCGCCGGGTGAGGACATCCACGTGAGCGCGAAGGCGTCCTTTCCCGCCCGCTCGGTGAAGGCAGTTTCGAGTTCCGCAGTCTGTGCCGTCGACGCGCTGATGGCCAACGGGAAGTTGTGGGGAGCGGGAGCATGAAGGGCGCTGACGTAGCAGAGGACGAACGCGACGACGAAGAAGAGCGGCAGGGCGGCCACGGTGATGATGCGGGCGACCAGCGGCATCGGTTTGGCCGAGTCACGGATGGAGTTGGGAGTGACGACGATGTCGTAGTGGTTTTCTGGGATGGACACGGTGGTTGACCTCTCTGCGGATCCGGGCCGCGTCATCGGACGCTCGCGGACGTGTTCGTGTTGCCGTTCTGGGCGTGCTGGTCGACGTCGACGAGGGCATCAGCACGTGCGACGTCTGCCGGCACGTCGGCTTCGAGGCGACGGCCCAGCTCGGCGATGGTGCGGCGCATCTTCAGGTTCGCTTTGACCATGTCGACCAAGGCAGTGATCAACGGGATGGCGAGCACCCATGCGACGAGCTGAAGAATCCACCGCGCAGCTCCCGCACCGTCGAAGTAGGTCACGGATCTCAAGGCCTCCATGGCAGCGGAGCCATACCAAACGGAGTGCATTCCCTGCCAGAAGGGTGGCAGGAGCGACGACGCGACGGGACCGCCGGAACTCGGGAAGTTGAGGAACACGACCAGCGCCATGACCCCGAACATCATCGCTTTGCCCAGAGCCTGCTCGGCCAGGATGGCGAGCGAGCCGATCGCGAAGACGTAGAGAGCATCGACACCGAGCAGCCCGAAGACATGAGAAACGTCGCCCACATAGTTGCCGGTGAAGAGAGCCGACAGAGCGAACACGACGGGTGGAATGACCAGGCTTGCAATTGTGACGGTGAGGTAGCGGACCCGAAGTGACGCTCGGGGGACGACCTGCAACAGCGCCACGATCACCAGATACGCGCCGATCGATGAGTAGGTCAGCAGGTAGAACAGGTTGGATCCGGCGGGGTCACGCTTGGCGAGCGGCACGATGTCCTCCACCTTCAGCGGTGCGTTCAGCTGTCGCGCGACCTCTTGGCCGAGGCGGGTGACGACCGGAGCCGCACCATTTCCTGCAGCGGAAGCCGTGTACGCGGTGACAGACAGGCGCGTGCCTTCGCTGCCGGCGCTGGAAGGCGCACCGGACGAGCTCGCACTCGGCGCCGTCACAAGGATCGAGCCGACGGAAGCACGGTCTCGCACATCCTGTTTGGCCTGACTCACCTCGTCCGTCTCGGTGACGTCGAACGCGTCGCCGTCGCTGAGCGAATCGGCGATGCGTCCGACCACCGCCTCGGGCCCCACGAGAGTGAGCGGAAGGTGATGCGGCTGCGGGTCGTGGAGCGCGCTGACGAATGCCAGTGGGAAGAAGACGACGAAGAAGAGCGGCAGCACGAGCGCTGCCATGACCCGAGCGAACGACGGGCGTCTTCCCGGCTCTTGAGCCTCTCCGGCCTCCTTAAGACGTGCCGTCAAAACGACCGGGGTTTCGGCTTCGGACATTCGCGCTCCAGATCTGTCAACATTGTTGACACTATTCTGCGCGCCGAAGCCCCAAGTCGTCAACAACGTTGACAGTCTTTTCAGCCGGGGTTCAGGCTGCGTTCACAAGCCAGATCGTCGTCCGCGGAGGGATGCTCAACTCACTGCCAGGCGGAAACTGCTCATCGTTCTCCGAGTGCGCGACTGGCGCGACCGTCTCGTCAGATCGCAGGAGGATCGACATCGCCGAGCCTTCCAGCCCTACCGTGCAGGTCGCCGCATCTGCGCCCAGATTCACAACTGCTTCGAAGTGGTCACCCCCGTTCGAGCGGGCGAAGTGGATCAGACCGCTGGGGCCGTCACTGCGTCCGAGACTGCGCGCGGGGCCATCTGTCCAGAGTGCCGGGGTGCGCCGATACGCGCTGTTGAGCTCCGCGACGAAGCGTGCCGTTGCTCCGTGAAGCTCATCGTCAGCGGTGACCCAGTCCAGACTTCGCCCTTCCGACCATTCCCGCCGTTGGCCGAATTCCTGTCCCATGAACAGCAGCTTCTTCCCTGGATGGGCCCACGTGTACGCAAGGTACGCGCGGAGCAGACGATGGCCTTCCTCTGTGTCGCCGCCCGCTCGCTGCAATAGGGACCCCTTGCCGTGGGTCATCTCATCATGGCTGAGCGCGAGCACGTCGTGCTCGGCGCTCGGCGAGATGAGTACCCGGCTGAGTCCCCACGAGGCGTCCGCGTCTACCGCCGCGGCGGACAGAGCGCGGAGCGAATCGTTCATCCACCCCATGTTCCATTTCAGGTCGAAACCCAGCCCTCCGCCCCGAATCGGTCGCGTCACTCCCCAGTAGGTGCTGGAGTCCTCCGCAATCACAAGGGACTCGGGATGGTGCGAATGGATCGTCGATGTCAGCTCGGTGAGGAAGGCGATGCCGTCCAGATTGCGGTTGTCTCCCAGGTGGTTGGGACGCCACTGTTCGCGCGTCCGTGCGAAGTCCAAGAACAGCATCGAGGCGACCGCGTCCACCCGGATGCCGTCGAAACGGAACTCCTCGATCCAGTACAGAGCGCTGGAGACGAGGAAGTCGCGCACCCACGGGCTGCCGAAGTCGAACACGAGGGTGCCCCACTCGGGTTGGGCCGCGCGTCGCGGGTCAGGGTCTTCGAACAGCGGCGCGCCGTCGAAGTACGCCAAGGCGAACGCGTCGCGCGGGAAGTGGCCCGGCACCCAGTCCAGGATCGCCCCGATGCCCGCGGCGTGCAGCCGGTCGATGAGATATCTGAGGTCGGCCGGCCTGCCGTAACGGCGCGTGGGACTGTAGTACCCGGTCGCCTGGTATCCCCACGACGGGCCGAAAGGATGCTCGGTGAGAGGAAGGAACTCCACGTGCGTGAAGCCATGGGCGAGCACATAGGGGATGAGCTCGTCAGCGATCTCTCTGTATCCGAGTCCTGGGCGCCACGACCCGAGGTGCATCTCGTAGATACTGATGGGGCGATCGGGCTCACTCCGTGCGGATTGAGCCGCGCGCCACGCGTCATCCGTCCAGGGGAATCGGGAGTCGTCGACGATTACCGAAGACGTCGATGGAGGCAGCTCCGACTCTCGCGCGAACGGATCGGCCTTCTGCACCCACGTGCCGGCACGTGTGAGAACGTCGAGTCGATACAGATCGCCGACGCGGGCGTCGCGTATCGTTCCTCGCCACGTGCCGCCCGGGTCGGGCTGGTGGAGCTCGCCGCCCGTCCCTGTCCAGTCGTTGAATGGGCCGATCACCCGGACGGCTTTCGCGTGCGGCGCCCAGACGGCGAAGTCGACGCCGCCTCCCTGCGCCACAGGACGCGGGTGCGCTCCAAAGAGCCACCACAAGCGCGCGTCGTCAGCCGCGCCGGCTCGCCACGTCACCGCACAGCCGTCTCCGCAACTGGGAGATGGCCCCGGAGGAACCCGCGTACCTCGCGTTTGATCTCGAGGTCCTCGGGTGCCCCGCCGAAGCCACCATGGGGCATCGCTTCGAAGATGTGCAGTTGCGCATACACGCCGGCCTGCCGCAGTTTCCGATGCATCAGCACGGTGTTCGAAAGGAACAGGTCGCGCGTTCCCGACTGCAGGAGCGTCGGAGGGAAATCGTGGAGGTCGCCAAAAAGGGGCGAGACGAAGGGGTCGGTCAGTGAAGCGCCCGCCGCGTAGAGCAGATTGATGTCCATCAGGGGCGAGAGGACGTTATCGACCCCGTTGAGGACGGTGAAGCTGTCTCCCGACTCGGTCAGATCGACTTCCGGGCTCAACAACACGAGCGCCGCCGGCAGCGGCAGACCCTCTGCTTTGGCGCGGAGCACCAGGGCTGCGGCGATGTTGCCGCCGGCGGACGCACCGCCGACGACGATCTCATTCGGAGCCTTCACCTGCAGCAGCGCTCGGTACACCGCGACCGCATCGTCCAGGCCGGCCGGATAGGGGTGTTTCGGAGGCATGCGATAGTCCGGTGCCCACGTCGTCATACCGGCGCCGGCGGCCGTGGTGGCGACCGTCAGGTCGAGGAGGTCGCCGCCGCCGTAGATCAGAGCGCCCCCGTGAAAGTCCAGATAGACAGGCCCATCGGTTTCGATGCCGTCTGGCTCGGCGACAGCCACGGACACTCCTGCGATGTCCTGTCGATCGACTGTGACGGGAAGGGCCGCTGCGCCTGCGGACAGTTTCGCGATGTACGCGTTCGTGCCGCGGATGAGTGCATCCCACGCATCGTGGGCTTCCGCGGGCGGGAGAGGTGGTTGCGCGGCCGTATCGGCGGCGAGGAACCGCCGGGCCTGCTCGCTCACAGTGGATGGGGCTTCAAACCGAGAGGCGGTCATTGCCTTCCTTTCAGATGACCAGTGCAGCGTCTGTCTACCTCGTCGTGTTTATCGCGACCTTGCCGAGGCGGTGCGGCGGGCGATCCGACGCTTCTGTTCGGTGAACGGCGGCTCGATGAAGCGCAGCGCGTCCAGCGCGAATCCCTTCCGCACGACGGGCTTCCGGTGGCTGAAGGTGTAGATCGATGCGGCGCCGTGGTAGGCGCCTGTCCCACTCGCCCCCACTCCCCCGAACGGGACGTCGGCGAGTCCGGCCTGCAGCATCGGGACGTCAAGACCGACACCTCCCGATGACGTCTCGCGCACGAACAGCTCGCGAGTGGCCGGGTCGCCGGAGAAGACGTACAGCGCCAGCGGCTTGTCGCCCGCCTTGATGTAGCGGACGGCGTCAGCCGAACTGGAGACGGGAACGACGGGAAGGATCGGGCCGAAGATCTCTTCTTGCATGACGCGTGGCCGCGCGCCGAGGTCGCGTACGTCAGCCGGTTGCGGCAGCCGCACCACGGTGGGCGAGATGTAGCGCGAGCCCGGATCGGTCACTCCGCCGTACGCGATCTCACCATCCTCGAGGTAAGCGGCGAGCCGGGCGAAGTGCCTGTCGTTGACGATCCGCCCATAGTCCTCGACCGCTCCGGGGTCATCGGACCACATGTCGCGGATCGCGGACCCGAGCGCTGCCGTCAGCGCCTCGACTCTGTCGGGCGTCGTGAGGATGTAGTCAGGAGCAACGCAGGTCTGCCCTGCATTGGTGAACTTCGCCCACGCCAACCGCCGAGCGACCTGGGCGATGTTCGCGTCGTCGTCGAACCAGACGGGGGATTTCCCGCCCAGTTCCAGCGTGACCGGTGTCAAATGATCGGCCGCAGCGCGGGCGACGATGCGGCCCACAGCACCGTTCCCGGTATAGAAGATGTGATCGAACGAGAGGGCGAGCAGCGCCGTCGTCTCTTCCACCCCGCCCTCGACGACCCTGACCGCGTCCGCGTCGAGATACTGGGGCACGAGTTCAGCCCACAAGGCCGAGACGGTCGGCGTGAGTTCGCTGGGCTTAAGCACGACGGCGTTTCCCGCCGCCAACGCTCCCGCCAGCGGTGCAAGCAGGAGCTGCACGGGGTAGTTCCACGGCGCGATGACGAGCACGAGGCCCAGCGGCTCTGTAACGAGTCGCGCTCGTGCAGGACGCAGCCCCACAGGCACGGGCAACCGAGTGTCCTTCAGCCACCGGCGCAGGTTCTTCTTCAGGTGAGCGATATCAGCGATGACGGCGCCCGTCTCGTTGATCTGGGTCTGAGTCGGAGACTTGTGCAGATCCGTCCAGAGCGCCTGCTCGATCCGGTCGCCGCTGTCACGCAGAAGCGCAGCGAGCCTGTCGAGCTGCTGAAGCCGCCACTCCAGGCTGCGGGTTCTTCCGCTCTCGAAGCTCGCACGAGCGGCGCCGACCGCCTCCCCGATCGGCTTCGCGGTGGCCGTTTGCACGTTCATGAGAGGAGCGCCCCTCCACCGTCGACGTTGATGGTGACGCCGGTGACGAACGAGGCGCAGGGGCTGGCCAGGAACGCCACCACGCTTCCGATATCCGTCTCGGCGTCGCCACTGCGGCCGATCGCCTGGCCGGCGAGAACGGACTGTGCGACGTCCGGGTTCTCGTCGAACCACTGCTGGGCGGAGGGGCCGAAGGACAGCGGCATGATCGCGTTGACGGTGATCCCCTCCGCGCCCCACTCCTTCGCCGCGACACGTGTCAGGCCGGCGATCGCAGCCTTCGATGCCACGTACGCCGCCATCCCGCGTTGGCCCGAGATTTCTGCCCCGCTTCGCAGGTTGATGACCCGTCCGTCCCCGCGCAGGTGCGGATAGGCCGCGCGCATGAAGCGGTGCGTCGCGATCACGCCGACGGTGAGCGCCCGCTGGAACTGCTCGTCTGTGGTGTCCTGCAGGGGGGTGTCCACCGCCGACGCCATGGCGTTGTTGACGACGATGTGCAATCCGCCGAACGCGTGGACCGCGCGTGCGACGCAGGCCTCGATGGACGCGAGGTCCTGCACGTCGGTGACGACGCTGATCGCCTCGCCGCCTCGCTCTCTAATGAGCTCCGCGGTCTCGTCGCCGGACTCGGGATTGAGTTCGGCGACGACGACTCTGGCGCCGTCGGCCGCGAGCGCTAGAGCGATGCCGCGCCCGACTCCCTGACCGGCGCCGGTGACGATCGCGACCTTGCCGTCGAGTTCGTGGGTACTCATCTGGTGCTTCTCCAAACTGTCGTGGGGGGGGGTGAGGGCGCCGACGGGGCTGCTCAGCCGAAGAGGGGCTCGCCGCGCCGGCGGCGCTCGTCGAGAGCTTTCTTGTGCAGCCTGCGGGCCGACGTGATGAGCATCACGCCGTCCTCGCCCCACAGCAGGCGCATGAAGTAGCGCTCGATCGGTCCCCGCTGGAGGATCCAGGCGACGGGCCGGATCAGGACGCGCGCACGGAGCGCGCGGCGATCCGCCTTCTGGTCCAGGCCGTGACCGCGCCGGGTCTTGCTGGGCAGGGCGCCGAGTACCGGCTTGCCGAGCAGCCCGCTGATCAGCCCGAAGACGGCGAGGATCTTGATGTGCGACGAGTTGATGTTCTTCTTCGAGGACTCTCGGAGCAGGAGTTCGTAGTCCTGGCCGTCCTCCGGCCGGATCGACAGGGTGGGAGTGTGCCCGAAGTACGCGTCGTAGCTGGCGTACAGCTCCGACAGTTCCTTCATCGACGAAGGGATTTCCTCCTCCGGAGCTCCATGCAGTCGAAGATAGGCTCCCATCTCCCGCGCGAACTGATCCCGGACCGGGTCCGGAAGACGCTTCGGCGTGCCGAAGGTTCCGCGAAACGCGAACGACTCGTACACGCGCAGCATCGGGTGCAATTCGGTGATGCCCGCCCACAGCGACTCGCGCGGGGAGCTCGCGAGGTATCCACCCAGCTCGGGCGCGCCGCTGTCAATCACCTCGCCGGCGACATGGGAGTGGATCTTGTGCAGGTGCGCAGCCATGCGCTCCGCGGTCTCGGTGTCTCCGAGCCACATCGGCAGGTGCATCGCCGCGCCGCGTTGCAGTCTCTCGAAAGCGTCGAAGATGGTGAACTCGCCCTTAACTGCCTTACGCACGATCGGTTCGCCGTCGCGGATGCCCGCCTTGATCGGTTTGTAGACGTCCTGCGACAACTGCTGGGCGGCGTGGTGGAAGAAGATCGTCGACGGGTGCAGGACCAGCTCCCACACGACGCTTCCCGGCCCGAAGATGCCGTAGTCGGGGGTGCCGTCGTCCTTCGTGCTGCTGCCAGCGGGGATCGGTGCACCGAATCGCCGCCACCGACGGTCGCCTCCCATCAGAAGTTCGCGAGTGATCTTCTGATCAGGGGTGATTCGAGCACGGGCCGGAGCGCTGGATGACATGATGACCTCCTCGTCACGTAATTCACGGGCGTGAACAGGGTACCTCAAACAGCGACCAAACTGTCAAGGCACCCCGGCGCACGAAGGGGCGGCCAAGCGGAGCCGGCGTTCGGGCACCGGAAACGAACTGGCGGCAGACGATGTCCCGAGAGCAGTTCAGGATTCGATCGGCGTGATAGACGGCTCGCGGGCCGCTAGCCCGCCGACGCGCGCTGGGGCTCAGTCGGTCAACTGTGCTGCACGAGCGCCCTCGAAGAGGACGTCGAGCACGAAGTCGAGCTGGCTCTTGCCGTAGGTGTCGAACGGATCACGACTGACGCGATCAAGATGGGGAAAGGCGTCATGGCCGAGCAGATCGAGAGCCACCTGCGTGTGCTCGGGCCGCCGCACCTCGTTGCCGGCCGCGACCTCCGCACGATCTCGCGCGAATCCGCGAGCCGCGTACCCGAGGGCGACCAGGAAGCGAACGGCGAACTCATCCTGGAAACCTGCCGCGCTCAGCCGTCGCAAGACGGTCTCTGCCGCTCTGAGGAACCGTGTCTCCTCGCCCAGGTCGGGGACGTGCGATGCTAGCGGACCCACCACCTCAAGTGCGTCGGCGTACGCCCACGCGAATGCCCGGCTCGCCGCCCGCCAATCCGCGTCTGCCGGCAGATCGATGTCGACGAACCCTTCAGAGAAGTTGGCTTGGGCAACGAGCTGAAGAAGGTGCTCACGACCCTTGACATGATGGTTGAGCGCAGACCTGTCTACACCGAGCAGCCGCGCGACAGCCTGCATTGTCACCTGGTCCGGCGGCAGAGTCCGCGCACTCGCTACGATCGCATCCAAATCAAGGCCGGCCTTCTCTCCGACGCCTCGCTTACGCGAGGTGGCAGTGTGCGAAGCTCCCGCCATTCTGGATTCCTGTCGTACGTGTGTCTGCACCGGCTCTTCGCGACTCTAACACCCTCCAAGAACTCGGGCTCGACGAGGTCGGCACTCGTTCTAGGCGACTTCCAGGCTCGCTCCTGCGGTGCGAGCGACGTCGCCGAGCCAGGCGAGGCTCGGTTTCGGTTGACGCTCGAAAGTTGTCCGGTCGACGGCGATAAGACCGAACGTCGGCCCCCAGTGGCCCCATTCATAGTTGTCCAGGGCCGACCAGTGCAGGTAGCCGCGAACATCGATGCCGTCGGCGATCGCGTCGGCAAGGTGGGTGAGAGCGGTGCGAGTGTATGCGATGCGACGCGTGTCGTCGGCGATGGCGATTCCGTTCTCGGTGACGAGGATGGGGGTCCCCTGCGTGACCTCGTGAGCACGACGGACGGCGATGCCGAGCGCGTCGGGGCGGTAGGCCCAGCCCGTCAGCGTGTTGTCGGGGTGGGCCGGGTGCGGCACGATCCCCTTCTCGGAAACCGTCTGACTCGTATACGACTGTGTGCCGATGAAGTCGTCGCCACGGGCCGTCTGCAGATAGAAGTCCTCCCACGCCCAGCTGAGCTCTGCGAACTTCTCCTCCGCGCCGGGCACAGGCACGAGCGCCTGCTGAGCGACCGTCCAGCCCACCTTCGCCTGAGTTCGGGCCTTCACTTCGGTGCGCGCTCGGGCGTGCGCTACGGCGAGGATCTCCCCGAAGGCGAGGTCCGGAGTCGGAAGCGTGCCATCGAACTCTCCGCCCATCGCGTGCTCCGCCGCGCCGGCCATCAACGCCGCGATGTTCGGCTCGTTGATCGTGCAGACCCACTCGACGTCGACGAGGATCTCACTCACGAACGCCACGTAACGAGCGAATGCGTCCAGCGATCCCGGAGCACGCCAACCTCCCTGTGCAGCGAGCCAGGCGGGCAGGGTGAAGTGGTGCAAAGTCACGACCGGGGTCAGGCCCAGCGTCAGAGCCGTGTCGATCATCCGCCGATAATGCAGGAGCTCGGCGCGCGAGAACTCCCCCTCGTCGGGTTCGAGCCGCGCCCATTCGATGCTGAACCGATAGGCGCTGAGACCTGCACCGGCCAGCAGCCCCATGTCTTCGGCATATCGGTGGTAATGGTCGACGGCATCTCCGCTGCGTTCCAGCGGCGCACCGGGCATCCGCTCGATGCGCCACCAGTCGCTGAGCACATTGCCGCCCTCCACCTGGTAGGCGGACGTCGCGGCTCCCCACAGGAATTCGTCCGGGAACTTCCTCATAGCGTGTAATTCTTTCTGTCGATGGTGATGGCGGATGCCGAAGCGGTCGGCGTGAACCGCTTCTCGCCGCTGCGATCGTGAGTAGCGGTCACTCGATCAGCTCGGCGGAAGTACCGGGCTGCCAGGCGGGCCACCCTGGTGAGTCGCCGTGCACGAAGGCACTCCACGACGCCGTCATGCGGGCGGAAGTCGCGTGCCGGCCCGGGTCGCGGCCCGTCAGCGGGATGCGGTCCACAGTGCCGAATGCGTATGCCAGATCCAGGCTGTGGCACGCACCGAGCAGTCCTCCCATGACCTCCGTGGCACGGTCGAACTGATACATCCAGACAGGGGCCGCAGTACGCGAAGCGAGCTCGCGACTCGGTGCGCCGAACACCGCGTCAGAGGCGTACCGAGACCAGAGCAGGTGCGTCGGCTCCTCGGGCTGCTGCGCGTGAAGCGCTCTCACAGCTCCCTCGCTGATGCCGAGGGCATCCGCGACCGAGGAGGGACCCGCGTCGATCGCGTAGCTCGGGTCATCGAGCAGCAGCGAGCCCAGCTCGTGCGTCGTGGTTCCGATCAGCAACGGACGCTCGTCGGAGGCAGCGGCCACATCCGGATGATGGGGAAGCTGGACGTCGTCCAATGTCGGGCCGAAGCCCGCGGTCACCATGGCCGTGAAATCGCCCGCCGCGAGCTCGGCCGCGTCGATCAGGGCGGGCCCTTGGGCGGCGATGAGCGCCTCGACAGGCGCCGCCGCCGCAGCGGCTGCCGACCCCTCGAAGGCGTCGAGCACCCGCCCCGCGAGGAGCTCGGCTCGCGCTCGCGTCTGCACCTCACGGGCGGGTCCGCTCATCACGATAGATCGATGGAAGAGGTCCTGGGCTGCCGGCATGGCGCGCAATGCGGTGACCTTCCCTCCGCCGCCGGACTGGCCGGCGATCGTCACCCGATCCGGGTCACCACCGAATGCGCTGATGTTTCGCTGGACCCATTCGAGGGCGGCGACGAGGTCGAGCAACCCTGCGTTCGCCGAATCCGGGAAGCCGTGCAGCCGCAGGTCGAGGAATCCGAGGACGCCCAACCGGTGCGTGACCGTGACGACGACGACATCCCGATCGGCCGCGAGCCGGTCGCCGGCGACCCACATCTCGTTCCCCGATCCGCTCATGTACCCGCCACCGTGGAGCCACACCAGCACGGGCGCTGACTCCGCGGCGCTCGGCGCCCACACGTTCAGGTGCAGGCAGTCCTCACTCGTCGGGCCGCCTTCCAGGGGCGAACCGGTGCGGGGGAAACTCAGCGACGCGAGGTCGTCGCTTCGGGAACTCTGGAATGCCCGACCGTCGAACTGCGGACACGATGGCGCGTACTCGAGAGCATCGCGCACTCCCGTCCACGCCTGAAGCCGGCGGGGAGCACGGAATCTGTGCTGCCCCGCGGTGGATTCGCCATAACGGACACCGAGGAAGCGGCGAACTCTGCCGCCATCGTGGCCCCGCACCCGGCCCTCGGCCGTGTCCACCTCGACGAACGGCATCAGCGGACACCCTTAACCCGAAGGATCGCGACCGCCGCGACTCCGACTAGCACGATCGACAGCACCCACACGAACTCGTACCGTCCGGTGATCGAGAGCACACCGGCGGCCACCATCGGGCCGAGCGCGTTGCCCAGGCTGGTGGCGATCGCGGCGATGCCCAGGTCGCGCCCAGCGCTCTTGCCCCGATCGGGAAGCACGTCGACGAACAACGCTCCGTCGACGGGAAGATACATCCCGAACGCCAGCGCAGCGAGGATGCCCTGGACGATCATCGCGGGCAGCGTCGGCCACACGAGCGGAAATGCGAAGGAGACCGCCATCAACGCTGACGACGCGAAGACGAAGGGCTTGCGGCGCCCGAACTTATCGGACAGCTTTCCGGCGAACACCACGATGACGAGGGTGAACGGGATGCCGATCGATGCCAGCAGCGGCGCGAGCCGCGTCGCATCTGCGGCCGTCATCGCCGGCCGGATGTAGCTCTGGAGCATGTACAAGCTCAGCGCGGTGGAGACTCCGTAGCCGAAGAAGAGAAGCACACGCGCGATCCAGACCCACCGGAAGTCTGCAGATTTCAGCGGGATCAGGAATCCGCGCAGGAACTCGCCGAACGTGACCCGGGAAACCTTCATGTCGCGGCTCGAGGAATCACGGTAGACCAGCACGAACACAAAGGAGACGAGAGCGATTACCACTGCCACCACGATGTAGATGTTCAGACCGATCATGCTGAAGAGCAGCCCGGCACTGATCCCGCCGACGGCTCCCCCGAGGAAACCGCCCAGACCCATCCACGCGGACACAGAGCCGAGTCTGTCTTCGGGGACGCGATCCGCCAGGGTCGCCCCGAGCGGGCCTTGGGCGGCAGCGATCGCGGTCTGGGCGAGCATCCAGATGATCGCGACCATTGCGACTGATGGTGCGAAGCGCAGAGCGGCCAGAAGCAGGGCGCCGGCGAGTGCACCGTACAGGATCCACGGCGCGCGCCGGCCGAGCCGCGAGCGGGTGCGGTCGGAGAGGAAGCCGATGATCGGCTGCGCGAGCATCGTGAGGATCGTGGCCAGTCCCACGACGATGCCGAGGGACGTCGCTCTGGCCGCTTCGAAGCCGGACAGCAGCTCGAGCTGGTGAGCCTGCTCCGGGGTCGCCGTGGCCGTGCCGGCGTCGATCGCCATCTTGAGATCAGTCAGCTTCTGCAAGTCGACGGACGCGTTTGCGCCGGTGAACCAGCTTCCGAACTCGAGCATCTGGAGGTGATTCGGCAGCGTGATCCCGACGACCGCAGTCGTGATCGACGCGAACGCGATCGTCGACATCGTGATCCAGAAGTTGTATCGACGGAAATTCTTCGTGCGCGGGACGAAGACGGGCGAAATCCCGTCCTTTTCCGTCAGAGCGGCAACCACCGCTGGGTCGCCGGCGTTCGCAGCCGCGGCGTCGAGGTTTGTCATCGGGTCTCACTCTCATCGTCGTCGATGTCGCCGCTGGCAGATCGCGGCGATTGAAGGTTGAGAATGACCATAGGTGACGCGCGTCACCACTGTCAATCCCCGTACGGTCGCCAATATCGCGCATAATCGAGTCATGCCTAGTGACGTACAAAACCGGGTGACAGCTTCCGACGTGGCCCGACTTGCGGGGGTGTCGCGGGCGACTGTCAGTCACATCCTGAACGGCTACACGGGCAAGTTCTCCGCGGAGACCGAGGAACGCGTTCGCGCAGCTGCCTCCGCCCTTCGGTACCAGCCGTCGCTGGGTGGGCGAGTCCTCACCAAGGGCCGGAGCGACATCGTCATCGTCTTACTCCCCTCTGCAGCCGTCGGCGTGAGACTTCAGGAAGTGCTCGACGCGATAACCGTCGCCGCCCAATCGCTGGGCCTCAACGTGCTGGCCTGGTTCTCTGCCGACACGCACGCTCCTTCGCTGAGCGCACTCACCTACGCCCTCCCCGCCGCCGTTATCGACCTGTCAGCGTTGGATGCAGGGGAACGCGAGGTCCTCGAGGGCGCTGGCATTCCCGTCGTCCCCTCCAGCACTCGGCTGGCCGGTCAACGAAGCCCCCTCCCCGATGAGCTGGTCGCGAGTGCACAGCTCGATCTGCTCGCCGATCGTCGGCTCGTCTTCGCCCACCTGGACGACTCACGAGGGTCCGGCAGGCTCTCGCGCGCCAGAGAAGAGGCGCTGCGCCTCGCGTGCCGCGCGCGAGGCGTCACCGAGCCGCTCGGGATCACGCTGGATCTCACGTTGGACAATGCGGTGGCGGGCATGCGAGCGCTCACCGGCCCCGACCCCCTCGGCATAGCCTGCTTCAATGACGACGTGGCAACCGCCGTACTCGCCGCCGCTCGCAAGCTCAAACTGGACGTCCCCGGCGAGATCGCGATCGTCGGGATAGACTTCACGCCTCTCGGCCAGCTGCTCGATCCGCCACTCACCACGATCAGCATCGACCCCGGCGCGGGCCTCGATCTCCTGCTCGCAGATCTCAAGGCCTGTGTCGATCAGACGCCGGTCGACGGTCAGGACGCGAGTTACTCGATCACGATCCATCGCGGCGGAACTGCATAGCCGGTTGGTCGACGTCGCCCACTGACAGAGGGTCTCGATACGTCACGCGATTTCGAGTAGGTTACGCGTGTCACTAGCAGCGAAACCCGAGGCACGAAACATGACCGTCCCGCTTCCCCGCCCGCCTTATGATCGGGAACTCATCGCCCTGCGCGAAGCGCAAGCAGCAGCGATCGAAGCCAGCGCACCCCAGCTGGCGGATCAACTGCGGCATCCGCAGTCTGTGCTTCTCGCGAATCTGGAACAGGTGCGCACATCGATGGCGGAGTTCGACGCCATCTCGCGCCGATCCCTCGACGATCGGCTGCTCGCAGCCGAAATCGAACACGTCGATATCACCGTCCCCGGCCCGACGGCGGGAGGTCACGATCGCGGTCTTCCGGCGTCGCGAGAAAGCAGCTGCAGCTCCCGCGATCTTCTGGGTCCATGGCGGTGGAATGATGTTCGGGGACCGGTTCGGACTCGAGGTCGGAATGATCGACCGCGTTGTGAACGACGGTGTCGTCCTCGCCTCGGTCGAGTACCGGCTCGCTCCCGAAAGCCCGGATCCGGGCCCCGTTGAGGATGTCTACGCGGGCCTGGTCGGATTCCTCGATCGAGCTGCAGACCTCGGTTTCGATCCCGACCGTGTGCTGCTCGCGGGCGGCAGCGCCGGGGGTGGCTTAGCCGCAGCCACCACCTTGCTGCTGCGAGACCGAGCGACTCATCACATTGCGGCCGAGCTGCTCGTGTGCCCCATGCTCGACGACCGCAATGACACCGTCTCCAGTAAACAGTTCAGCGGCACAGGGCTCTGGGATCGCGAAAGCAACGATGCGGGCTGGACCGCACTGCTCGGCGCGCGTCGCGGAGGCCCCGACGTCTCCTTCTACCCTTCGCCGTCACGAGCAGAAGACCTCTCTGGACTGCCACCGACGTTTCTCGATGTAGGCAGTGCTGAAGTTCTCCGAGACGAGGTCGTCAATTATGCGACAGCGATCTGGGCCTCCGGCGGCCAAGCAGAATTGCATGTCTGGCCCGGCGGATTCCACGGGTTCCACGCCGCGGGCCCGAACACCGCGATCGGCCGTGGGGCTAACCGCGTGCGGGATGAATGGATCACTCGCATCCTCCAGATCTGAGGTCGCCCTCGACGCACGCTGGTCCCCTTCCGTGCAGCGGACTCACGTCGTGTCGGGCCGGAGGACGACTGTCCTCCGGCCCGCCTCAGCCTTACCAAGGAGATCCGAATCGCACTAGAGGCTGAGCTCGGTTTGGAATGCTCCTTCCGCCTCCGAGGCCGTGACTCTGACGGCACCGGGTCCAGTGCGACGTACCACGATGAGCGCACGCCCGTCGAACGTCCTGTGGCTCAGGTGTCCGTACAGAGTCTCGGGGGCCGGGTTCGCGCTACCGAATGCGGCGACAACACCGTCACCCTCGACGCTGATGACGATCTCGCGATCGGCATCCGAAGCAAGCTGGCCACCCGAATCCGTGATGCGAACGTCGACGAAGGTGAGGTCGCCATGTGCGCCAGGCTGCGCATCCAGACGAACATCCGATGCAGCGCCGGCGCTGACGAGCGCGTATGACTCCGCCCGCTCACCGTGCCGAATCGCCGTGGCAGTGAGTTCGCCCGGTCGGTAGGCGACAGCGAACTCCGCCCTGAAACGGTTGTCGGCTCCAGCAGGCGCCGTGCCGATGACCTTCCCGTCGAGCGCGAGTTCGACCTCGTCGGCGTCGCTGTAGACCTCGACCGAGAGAAGTGCACCTTCGTGGCCGGTCCAGGTCCAGCTGCTGATGCTGTCGCTCCACGTCCAGGGACCCGCATGGAAGGCCTCAGCCTCGTGGCCGGGGCGGCAGACCGCAATGTAGGGGTCGGTGCGGAGACCGAAGACGATCTCCCGATAGTAGGAGGCCGGGCGGCGTCCGCCGATGAGGTCGATGTCTCCGCACCACGCGGCGATCCACGGATACGGAGCGCTCAAACTGGGCGCTTCGCCCTCAGCGAGGTATTGGGGACGGCCGATTCCCACCTCGCCGAGGTAGTCGAATCCGGTCCACGTGAAGTCGCCGATGACATGCGCGTTCTCTGTGACGAGCGCCCAGTTGTGGTCGATCAGAGTGGGAAAGGTCTCAGTCCCGACGATCACGCGGTTGGGGAAAAGCTCCTTGTCCATGGTGTAGCGGGCGTCGAGGTAGTTCATCCCCGCGATGTCGAGGACTCCGAACGACTCGGCAGTTTTTGCCGTGACCAAGGGCGAGGCGCCGATCTGGTTCATGAACTCTCCGGGACCGGCCATGAGAGTGTTGATCCCAGCCCCATCGCCCGAATCGGCCCCGCGTTGGGCGGCGAGCTTCTTGATGTCGTCCATGACGGCGAGCATGCCGTTGATTGCGTTGGTCACGAACCTTGTCGGGTCAAGTCGACGGATCTTCTCTGCAAGCTGGCGACCGACCAGTCCACCCGCGGGAGAGCCGGTCTCCGGGATCTCATTGCCGATGGAGTACATGATGACCGAGGGGTGGTTGAAGTCCTTTGCGACCAGGGCTTCGACGTCCCGTTCCCACCACTCGGCGAAGTGGAGGGAGTAGTCGTGCGGCATCTTGCTCGACGTCCACATGTCGAAGGTCTCGTCCATCACGTAGACCCCGAGGCGATCGCAGGCCTCGAGCATGGCGACGCTCATGGGATTGTGCGCCGAGCGGATTGCGTTGAAGCCGGCCTCCTTGAGCAGTCGTACGCGGCGCTCGTCGGCATCGGCGAAAGTCGCGGCGCCCAGGATGCCGTTGTCGTGATGCACGCACGCACCGCGTAGCTTGACGGCTTTGCCGTTCACTCGCAGGCCGTGCGCGGGATCGACCTGGAGCTTTCGGATACCGAACGAGACCGCCGCCTGATCGAGCGTCGATCCGTCGACCGCGAGCTCCACCCGCGCGGTGTAGAGGGACGGGTCCTCGGCACTCCACAGCCGCGGTGAGGGGACATAAAGCCGCTGTCGACTCACCGATTGATCGTTCGCGGCCACTGTGACGGGAACAGACCCGCTGGCGACTGCGTCTCCGTCGGCGTCGACGAGTGTGATCATCACACCGACGGTCTCGTGACGGGCGCTGGCAACAGTCACCTCGACCTCGACCACGGAGCCCTCTGCATCGATATCGTCGGCTCGGACGCGCACACCCCCGACGGGGATGTGAAGCGTGGAGCCGACGTGAAGCCAGACATCGCGATATATGCCTGCCCCCGTGTACCACCGGGAGTCCTCGCCATGACGAGACTCCACCTCGATGACATTCTCTTCCCCGGGGCGCAGGAAGTCGTCGGCGTCGATCGTGAAACCGGAGTATCCGCTCGGCCGCTGACCGGCGAAAGCACCGTTGATATAGACCATCGCATCGCGATACACCCCTTCGAACTCGAGCACGACACGTCTGCCCTCGAGGTCTGCGGACGCGGTGAAGACCTTCCGATATTGGTAGGTCCCCGCCGGGAAGAACGCGACCGCGTGGTCACCGTCTGGATCGCGAGCCTCGTGGATGAGCGCGTCGTGAGGAAGGACGACGTCGCTGTACGGCGCGCTGGTCCCGCCGAGCTCCGCGAACGGATTCACCTTGTGACGAAACTGCCACCCGTCGTTGAATTTCGTGCGCTTCATCGTGTCTCCTCTTCGATTGCAGGGGTGGTGTTCACAGCTCCGCGGATCGCGTCGATCAACGAGAGCGTGGTTATTGTGTCCGAAAGTGAATGGAGAGCGTGTCCAGTCTGGCCGTCCAGGATCGCGTCGGTGGCAGCCTCGAGCATCGGGACATAGCCATTCCCCTGGCGTTCGAATCGAATTCTGTTCGATTCGCCCAGCGCACGTGCGATCCCACCAGCGTGGATCTCGAACTCGGTCGCTGCCCAGAATGGGGCAGGAATGGTCATCCACCCGTCGGTGCCGCTCACTGACGCCGTCGGCTCGATGTACTCGATCATCGACGCGCTCAGCTGTGCAAACCGCCCACCGTCGTATTCGAAGGTGATGTGTTCCGTGAGGTCGACTCCGTCCTCGCGGACTCGACCTCCGGCGCGGATCCGTGTGGGACGACCGAGGAGGTCGAGCGCGAACGTCACCGGGTAGACGCCTTGATCGAGGAGGGTGCTGCTTCCACGCTGAGCGGTCCATTGCCCGGAGAGGGCGGATCCGAAAGGCAGGCCGAAGGAGGCACGAACGCTTCTGATCTCGCCGATCGTCCCAGCGCGTGCCGATCCGACCAGCTCACGGTAGACCGGATTGAATCGCATCCACATCGCCTCCATGGCGAACCGTCTCCGCGCGGTCGCCACGTCACGAATGCGCCGAGCCTCGGCGGCGTCCAGAGCCATCGGCTTTTCGATGAGGACGTGTTTTCCGGCCTCGAGCGCTGCAATCGCGAGCGCCGCATGCGTGGCGTGTGGTGTGGCGATGTAGACAGCTTCGACAGAAGGATCGGACAGCATCGTTCGAAAGCTTGCGTAGGCCCGGGTGAATCCTCGCTCGGCCGCGAAGAGCTGAGCTCGTTCCGCACTCCGGGAGCACACCGCATAGCGACGTGCTCCCGAAGTCAGTCGGAGGTCCTCCGCGATGCACTGCGAGACGAATCCGGTCCCGACTACTGCCCAGTTGACCTCCGCGCGCTGGATCGTCATGTGGGCGCTCAGACGTTCGATGCGGATTCCGTCGCTTTCGCGGCGCGCCGCGCCGCAAGGTCACGTTGGATCTGCGGCAGGTTCTTGTCGATGTTCAGGAACCAGATGATGACGCCCATGAGCACCGCGACGATCAACGGGAGCCACAGGTAGAGGAAGATCTCCATGTTGACTGCCGATGCGGGCTGGGTGGCCGCCTGCCCGTTGTAGTTGCCGGCGGCCAGCAGCCAGCCGACGAGCGCGACGCCGAGCCCCGCACCGAAGTTCTGCCCGGCGGTCGCGGCCGCGTAGGTCATACCGTCGAGGCGGTACCCGCTCTTCCACTCGCCGTAGTCGACCACGTCGGCCACGAGCGCGAAGAGCCCAGCGGCGGCGGGGATCCCGCCGACAGCACGCACAAGACCGCCCCCGATCACGAGGGGAAGACTCGTCGGGTCGATGAGCGAGATCACCGAGCCGACGATGACGATCAGGACGCCGACGAGGATGAGCTTGCGCTTTCCGAATTTCGCGATGATCGCAGGCATGAACCAGAGCCCGATGATCAACGGGAGCAGTTGGACCAGGCCCAGGAAGCTGTAGATGTTCGGGTTCCCCAGCACATCCTTCGCGTAGTACACGCCGACGCCGGCCGTGCCGGTGAGCATGTAGTTGAGCAGGAAGAACCCGAAGGCGAGGAAGAAGTAGGGGTTGCGGAACAGAATGCCCAGAGACGTGCCCAGTGGCAGCTTGTTTCCGTCATCCTGCTTGATCGTGCCCGTGACGCGTTCCTTGGTGCCGAAGAAGACGATCAGGAAGGTGACGGCGGAGATCGCACCGTAGACGATCGAGATCAGGGTCCAGCCGGCCTGGCCGCCGCCATTGGCCGTGATGACGGGGATCGTCACGAAGTTCACGACCAGCGTGGTGACCAGAGCGAAGAACGTCCGGATGACCGTCAGCGACACCCGCATCTTCGAGTTGCTCGTGATGACCGAGAGCAGTGTGTGGTACGCCAGGTTCGACCCGACGAAACCGACGCCGAGGCAGATGAAGTACATGACGAACGCGTAGATCTCCTTGGCGCCTGTGCCCAACCCTGCGGGGATGTTGAAGAGCAGGATGAAGGAGATCACGACGACCGGGGTCGCGAACAGGATCCACGGGCGCGCCTTACCCCACCGGGTGGAGGTCCGGTCGATCAGCGTCCCCAGAACCAGGTCCATGGTGCCGTCGAGCACGCGCCCGAACAGCAGGAGTGTGCCGGCGATCGCCGCGCCGATGCCGACGGTGTCGGTGAAGTAGAACAACAGGAACGCCGAGATCGGCGCAAAGATCAGGTTGCCGCCAATGTCGCCGACGCCGTACGCGAGCCGCTCGCGAATCGTGAGCCTCTGTCCGCTCTGATCGTTGACCGCCTCGCCGACCGCGGTGGCCGCGAGCGATGCCGTCAATGACTCCTCAGCGCTCAGCGCGACCGCTGCTCTTTGCTGTGCTGCCGATGTCCGGGTGGGATCCTTCGCCATTTTGCTGACTCCCTTGTCATGATGGGACCGGTCACATCGCCGGTAAGTGTCACGTGTCAGTAACACGTGACACTACGGTAGAGCGAAGCAGTGTCGCGTGTCAATTCAGCTGTGGCAGACTGGAGCGATGACGGTGGAAGCACGACCCCTCCGACGCGCGACCAGTCAAGACGTCGCTGCGAGCGCCGGTGTCTCGCGCTCGACAGTCAGCCAGATCCTCAACGGGGATACGCGATTCCCCGAGGAGACCCGAGCGCGAGTCCTGGAGGCCGCGGCCGCCCTCCACTATCGCCCCTCTCGCGCGGGAAGGGCGTTGGTGACGGGCCTCAGTGACATCATCGTCATCGTCGTCCCCAACGCGACCTACGGGCCTCACCTGCAGGACTCCGTCGACCGAGTGACCAGTTCCACCGCCACAACCGGCATGAGCGTTGTCGTGCGGTTCGCGACCATGCAGGATGAAGCGGCCCTGACCTCCGTACTCGATTTGCGACCCACTGCGGTCGTCGACTTCGGCGTGTTCACTCGCGAGCAGCGCGAGCGAATCGAGGCGTCCGGAACACGCGTGGCTCCGAGGCGCGCACCTGGTGCCGACGACCCCGACCCCGACCCGATCGACATCCGAATCGGTCGAGTACAGGTCGGCGAGGTCGTCCGCACAGGGCCTCGCCGCTTGGTGTATGTCGCGCTCGATGACGACCGGCTGGACCCTTTCGGCCCTCCTCGCCTAGACGGCATTCAGCGCGAGGCGCTCGAGCGCGGCCTCGAGGTCCCCTTGATTTCACGCACTCCGCTCGATGCTCGTGGCGCCACAACAGCGCTGAGCGCGTTGATAGCGGAGGCCGGGTCGACATCTCTCGGTGTCTGCAGCTATAACGACGATGTCGCCATCGCTCTCCTCGCGGCGTGCCGCGGGCTCGGCCTGCGTGTACCCGAGGACGTCGCGATAGTCGGGGTCGACCGATCGGCCGTCGGCCAGCTAATCAGTCCTCGGCTCAGCACTGTGTTCGTCGACCAGCAACTCCTCATCGACTCGCTTCTCGAGGATCTAGTCTCGCTCTCCGCGCGCCGCCACGAACCGGAGACCCCACCACAGGTCATCGACTTGGACCGTGTGGTGCAACTGGTACGGGGGGAGACCAGCTGACGCTGCATCTTGGTCGCCGAACGGGCTGGGCACATCGCTATCGACCAGTCGGGAGTCCTCGTCCGGAATCCGCGAACGCACTCGGGATTCTCCCCGGTCATAGGCGTCGACGGTCTCCCCGTCGTGTGAATTCCCGATGATCGGAAGTTCGAGGAGGGTGCGCGGACATAGCTTTGCCGTGTAGGGCCGACACCGAACGCGTCACGCCGACGTCAAGGCGATGCGATAGCACAATGGACAGCGCCCGCAGGCCGGGAAGGCGGCGGACGAGGATGCTCGCCGCCTCTGTCACGCGTAAGTGCGGCGAGCGCGCTGGGCGTTGGGGCTCACCTCGAGTCGCACGGATGGACCCTACACCGTGCCGCGCTGAGCAGCGCCAGTAGATACACCGACCCTGAGTCCCATCGGCTGACCTTGGCTGAGAACCTCGCCATCGAGCACGCGGCAAAGACGCTCACTCACGAGACAGCGCACGTCGAGCTCCGCCACATCGACGATGTCAACGAGTATCGCCGCACTAGCGGCGGGATAGGAGTCCAAGCCGAATTCGTCGCACTCATCTTGGCCGGCCTGAGTGGATTTCACTTTGATTGGGGCCCTTTTATGCCGGAGACCCGGAACGGCGAACGGATGCGAGGCGAGGCGAGAGTCGAGAGGAGAAGACAGGGCAGGAGAAATAGAGGAGGCAAGCAACGAAAAGTGGGAGAGAACTGACGAGAAAGAGAAGGGACGAGGAAGAAACAAGGGACACAGGAGACCGAAAGAGAAAAGGCGAATGCACGTAGGCACTTTTCGAGTGTGCGCGCTCCGTGCGCGCCAAAATGCGCGCGCAACCGGAAGTTCTAAGTGTGAGAGGTGGAGTGGCGCGCTGGAAGCGCGGACAGGCAGCCCGGGGGGTCAAACAGGCGGTCCACTACGCTTTCGGCGGGGTCTGCGACGCGACCCTAACGGCCAAGACCACGGACGGGGTGCTGGCCGCCGCCGGCTATGCGGACGCGGTGATGACCCGGTACATCGTCGAGAACGGTGCCATCCGTGACGATCTGCTCACCCGCTCCCAGCTGAAGGATTGGGTCGCCGGCGTCGACCCAATCACCGGTGCGCGGCGCGGCCGGGATTTGGAGTCACCGGTCGCAGACCTGATTCTGGATGCGACGATTAATGCCCCGAAGTCGTTCTCGATTGCAACGATGCTGGACCCGGATCTGGCTGCCGCGTACGAGGATCTGCAGGACCGGTTGCGGGACCGGATCATCAAGCTGTGGCAGACCGAGCTCAACGCCCGCCGCGGCAAGCAGGGTTCCATCCGTGAGAACCTGGCTCGCATCGAAGTCGTTGAGCTGCGCCACGAACGGTCGCGCTCGTTGGACCCCCACAAGCACCGCCACCTCTGGCTGAACGTCAAAGTCCGAGGCGTCGACGGGAAGTGGTCCAATGTCGACACTCGGGTCGCGCTTCGGTTCCAGAATGTCGTGAACGCCGAAGGCGACCTCGCCTCCCGGACCGATCCAGCCTGGATCGCCGCACTGGCTGCCAAGGGCTTCACCCTGAACTCGGACGGGGAGATCGCGGAGCTGCAGCATCTGGTGCGACCGCTGTCGAAGCGATCAGCACAGATCGAGGCGAACAAGGCGGCGCACCTCCGGACATGGAGGGATCAGCACCCCGGGGAGCAGCCTTCGGCCACCGTCCTGACTCAGATCGATCAGTGGGCGTGGGCAGCAGGTCGACCGAACAAGCCGGGCCAGTTGAACGAGGAGGACTGGGCCTCAATCGTGATGGCCGAGCTTCTGCAAGCCGACCCGAAACTCGCTCGACCCCGACGTGAAGTTGCGGCAACCGCGGTCGCCATTGAGGACCTCGACCTCGAGCTCCTGGCGGCAAAGGCTGTCGTCGATGCGGACGCAAGGTCGACGAGGACGGGAGGTCGATTCAGCGACATGGACGTTCGAGCCGGAGCGATCCGAGCCATCTCCGCCTCAGGTGTGATGGCCGATCGAACTCAACTCACGGCACTGGCCGACGAAGTGTGTTCTTCTGCCATCGGCACCTACACCGTCACGCTCTTGTCCGAGCCGGACATACCTGCGCACATCAAACGGCGAATGGCGACCTCGACGGCGACTCTCAAAGCCACCGTTGCGCAAAGGACTGATTCGCTTGCTACACCCGGCGAGGTGCTTCCGCTAGCCGAGATCACCGCAGTTGCAACTGCCGTTGAGCCGACGCGAACTCTTGATCAGGGCCAAGCAAGCGGCGCCTCTTCGATTTCGGGGACGGACCGAATCGTCGCGGTCTCTGGCGCGGCCGGCACGGGCAAGACGACAATGTTTAAGGTGGCCGGAGCCGCGCTTCGACGTCGAGGTCGAAACATGATCATTGTCGCTCCGACGAAAAAAGCGTCCGCTGTCGCAGGCCGCGAAGCCGAGAGCGACTCGTCGTCGCTCCACCAGCTGCTGCACGACTACGGATGGCGGTGGCGCAGCAACGGAGCCGGCGCGACTGAGTGGTCATGCTTGCGGATTGGCGAGACAGACCGGACAACGGGGGCTCAGTACACCGGGCCCCGTATTGATATTCACACTGGTGACCGAATCGTCGTCGACGAAGCCGGCATGCTCGATCTCGAAGCCGCAAACGCATTGCTGGACGTCGTCAGTCGAACTGGCGCGGGGCTGGCACTTGTGGGGGACCAGCATCAAGCTCTCCCTGTCGGCCATTCGGGTGCGATGGCCCTCTGCTGGCGCCGTGCGACTCGCCAGGTCGAACTCGACACTATCCACCGCTTTGCGGATCCCGGCTGGGCAGAACTGAGCCTCAGGTTCCGCAATCCGGATAGCCGCGAGGCTGCAGAAGTTGCGGACCAGCTTGTCCGCACCGGCCACGTGATCCTCGCGGACAACGACGCGGCCGCGCGCAGCGCAATGGTAGCGGCATGGTTCGATGCATCTCGAACTCGACAGACAATTGCACTTGTGACTGGGACCCATGCAGAGGCTCAATCGGTTTGCGAGGAGATCCAGGCCCGCCGCATCGCTGACGGATCGGTCGACGCGGAAAGTGGGACCTCCGGACAGGGTGGGCAACCGATATTCGTCGGAGACTTTGTGCAGACGCGGCGCAACGATCGCGCAATGGACGTACAGAATCGCCAAAACTGGGTAGTAACGCGCGTCACAGCCGATCATGTGATTCTCACGTCGGACCGCGATTCCACCGATCTACGTAGGATCACTCACGAGTACGCCAGCTCGCACCTCCACTTGGCGTATGCCACGACCGTTTACGGCGTCCAGGGCGAGACAACCGACTTCTCCTTTGTCGGTCCCGGCGTCGATGCTGCAGGGTTCTACGTTGGCCTCACGCGAGGCAAACAGAACAACATCGCAGCGGTAGTTGCCACGAACCGGACGTCAGCAATTACTGATCTCGTCGAGACGATGCAGCGACAGCCTGTTGAGGAGACCGTGGAAATGTCGCGAGCGGCGGCGCGGGCAGAACTTCATCGCGCAGCTCGGCCTCAAAGCGATCCCGTTCAAGTTGGCCAGCCCGGCCACACCCCGGGCCCAGCCTTGCGGTGAACTTGGCTGTCAGGCCAGAGCTAGCCCGCTCTCTCGCACGTGCCGGCCAGCGCGGTTCGCGCCATCGAGGTTGCCCCCCTGCGCATCGAATCGGAGAAGCGCAACACCGAGCGCATCTGCGCGGTCTTGAGCTTCCGGGAGTACGCCGCCGGACAAGAAGATCAATGGATGTCGCCCGTCACCAGCAGCGATGGCCTGGGCCTTCTCGACTAATTCGGGGCCGAGATTCCCGCGCTGGTTAGCCACCCAAGCGAGGAATCTGCTACTGAAAAGGTCACACGTTTGGCGAACGGCACCAGCAGCAGCAACGGCGTCGATGGCACCCAGGTAGACCATCCATTCGCGGCATAGCTCGAGCGCTTCTTGGTCTGAGGCTCTCCATGCCCTCGGATGCGGAGGTTTCAACTGCATGCAGCCCAGTTTCCTCTATACCTCTGGCTATGTGGCTTTCTCGTCCGTCCACTCCTGCAGCGGCAGCGGGTTCCTCGAACACGAATGACTACGCTGGAGTTATGCCCTTCGCCTAATTCTCAGCTGGGAGTCGGAGGGGTGTGTTATCTTCTTCTCAACACGGCTAGCCGCTATCTCTTCACCGAGAGGCGGCTAGTTTTCTTTTTATGACGCATGACAGCACCTACGCGAAACCGTTCAAGACGGTATCCGAGCAGGTTGCCCTGCTCTCATCGCGCGGTATGGATGTCGGAGATCGGGACACGGCTGAGGCTCTGTTGCGTCGAATCGGCTACTACAGGCTTTCGGGCTATTGGTATCCGTATCGAGAGCGGGAGATCGACGACGATGGCAATGTGATCGCGCTGTCGACGTTCCGGCCCGGCACGACGCTGGCGCAGGTTTGCAGGGTGTATGACTTCGATCGCGAACTTCGGACCTCGTTGTTCTATGCGCTGGAAGCAGTTGAGGTCGCTATTCGATTTCAGGTCGGCCATACGCTCGGACGACGAGATATTTTCGCACACCGCCAACCGACCGCGTTGGACCCGGTATTCGTCTCGGCGGCGTCGGTGATGCACCCGGAGTCAGAGGCATCGGCTCTCGCAGACTCAAACGGAATCACAACCACGGCACTAGAAGACGTCGTGGGAGAGCTCCGAAAGACGCGGCATCAGGAATGGCTTGAGCGCTTCGACGAGCAGGAACGCCGTTCGCAGGAGGCATTCGCTACACATTTTCGTTCCAAGTACGGTCCGCACTTTCCCGTATGGGTAGCGACCGAGGTGATGTCCTTCGGCACGCTCGCGCAGTTGTACAACGGCGCAGCGCAGGATGATCGCGAGAGGATCGCGGCCAGCTTGGACCTCATGGGCAAGGACGGTAAGGGCGATGCAGCGTTGCTATCGAACTGGCTGAATCACATTCGTTACATCCGCAACCTTTGCGCCCACCACTCGCGCACATGGAACCGCAGTTTCGACGTGGAGTTGGCCTCTGCGGCTCACATTCCTGACCTCGCCCATCTCGGCAGCAAGTCACAGCGGCGTCTATATGGCACGATCTCAGTGCTCACCTTCATACTCGCGAGAGTGGCGCCGGAGGAGGACTGGCGCGTTCGTATCAGGTCCCTCATTCAGTCGCGTACCACCGAGCTGGGGCTCGATCTGGACGCACTCGGATTTCCGTCCGGGTGGCAGACCGCTGAGATCTGGCGGGAGAGTTACGCGCGGGATGCGGTACTGGCAAAACATGTAGATCTGCTGTCCGATCTCCATCTGGCAAGCAATTCAGCTATGCGAGGACTCCTCCACAGCAAGGAGCCAAAGGAACGCCGCAGTTGGCTGAACTATCTCCGAAGTCGTCACGCTCTGGTCTGGGTCACCATGGGCGAAACTAAGCTCTATCCAACGTTTCAGATCGACCGGGATGCTGGTGAAATTCACTCGGTTGTTGGGGACATCAATGATGATCTCTATGCGCGTCTAACTGAAGGCGGGGTGAAAGACGAGGATGCTCGATGGCGAATCCTGGAATGGTGGATCACTCCGCCATCGACCGACGAGGCTGCTCCTGCAGAGCAATTGCAGGAGGGCGTTTTGACCAAGGATGGAGCGCGGTCCATCTATCCGTCGCCAGCCCGCTTATAGTCGCTGAGCAAGGCTCGGCGCGTTAATCGGAAATCCTGGTGTTATGAAGAATGGGCCCGTCCAGCCGACGAAGGGGGCAGGTATGACGACGCAGGACGAGGATACCGGTGATGCGCATACGTCGAGGGAGGTCGACCCACACGAACTCAACCCGAGCGGTCGACTCTACCTATATCTAAGGCACGTAGATGACGCGGGGAACACCCGAATGGACCAGTGCCTCGCCAACTATCTGAAGATCAGCCGAAGCGACCTGCCGAGTTTGTTCGCGGCCGCAGCCGAGATATCGACTTTTCCCGAACAGATCCGGGCCACACTGCAGGACGACCCGGACGCCACCCTGGTTCCGTTTGTTACTGAGGAGCTCGAAAAAGCCGACGCGGCCATCGCGTGGTCGGAGAGCCTCCAAGGTGAAGCCGATCGGTTCCGATCCCATTATGACGATGGCACTCTCCGGATCCTCGAAGCTTGGAGTCGCGAGCTCAACAAGCGCCAGCGTTCTAAGCCCGAAACGGTGACCAGGCAGCTCTCAGAAGTCCGCGAACTACTTGACGCGGTTGCTCGCGACATCCGCGATGACGTTGACATTGATCCACGCGTCCGTGCGATCCTGGTTCGGCATATCAACGCCCTCGTTACGAGCATCGATCAGTTCTACGTTGGCGGCGTCGAAGCTCTCCTGGATGAATTGGACCGGCTGACGGGTGTCTACATCCGCGACCCCAGAGTCAGCGGCGAAATTCACCGCCGGCCGGGGTGGGGCCAGCGACTCTCGCAGGTTGCAATGCTCATCGGTGCGATCGGTACTGCCATCCACGGCATCGAACAAATCGCGCCAGCCGTTGTCGATTTTCTACAGTTGCCGTCCGCCGTGATTCTCGCTCCCCCGAGCGACCTCACGCCGGACGACGTGGAGCTCGCGTGAGCGAAGTCTAGGCTCCCAGATCGTGTACGACGCTATCTCGGCCCGGCGGCGCGATCGGTCTGGAGCCTCATGAGATGACGTTAGTGACGCCAGGTACCAGGGGCGAGCAAAGGGTGGGACCGTCGTCGGTCCCACCCTTTGACTGACTTACGCGAGCCCGGCCGCCGGGGAGGTCGCCATCGCCGTCAGGCCAGGCCCGGTCACGGTTGCGTCCGGGCCGTCAACTTTTGGGGCGCGTCGAGCGACCTCCGCGGTGGTGTAGCGAAGGGAGGGGCCGACGCTGTCGGCGACCACTTCGGTCGCGGCTCTGGGCTCGCCGGTTGCCTGGTCGGTCCAGTGGCGGAACTCGAGGTTGCCGTTGACGATGACGGTGTCGCCTTTGGCGAGGCTGGCGCGGACGTTCTCCGCGGTGCGGCCGAAGACGGTGGTGCGGTGGTACTGGGTATCGCCGTCGACCCACTTGCCGTCTTCGAGCTTGCGGTCGGTGACGGCGACGGTGAACTTTGCGAACTTGGTGCCGTTCTGAGATTCGCCGTAGTCGGGGTCAGCGACCAAATTGCCTTCGATACTGATCGGGACTCGAGTGCTCATCGTTTTGTTCCTTTCTGTTCGCGCCCGCTGGTCGGGTCGCTTTCACTTAGAACTTCTGGTTCAGAGCCGGAAAATGCGCGCGGATGGCGCGCAAATTGGTCGCTGCAATCTACGAGTCGGCGTGGCTGTGGCGGATCCAGTCGGCCCACTGTGCCGAGACGGCGTCGTCGCCGGTTTGGGGGAGTTCGGTGTGGCCGTTGTGGCATTCGCCGTTGTACCAAGTCGCCAGCCTGGGGATGGCGACGGCGAGGCGTTCGTGCCAGCCGATTGGTCCGTAGCCGGCGTCGAGGCTGTCGAAGGAGACCAGCCAGGCGGTGTGGAGGGCGGAGAGTTCTTCGACGAGGGCGCCGTGCTGGAACCAGCACGGCGGGATCTTCCGGGTGGCGATGTTGTAGCGGTGGGTGAACCAGACCACCCAGCTCCGGAGGTCGGTCCAGACCTGTGGGGCGTCCTCGTTTTCGAGGGTGCGCCAGTTGATGACCCGGATGCCGAGCATCCCTGGACTCTGCCGGGGCGCCTGGTCTTCCCATCCGTCGGCGAGTGAGGCGACGAGGTCGTCGAGGGGCGTGTCGTCGGTCACTGCTGCTCCAGGGACGCTTCGATGTAGTGGGCGATCTTGACCCGGAGCCGGGCGATCGCCTGGATGGAGGCGGTGCGACGGGAAACAAACCCGGAGAGCGCGCGGTCGCGGTCGATCAACTGGTGGACGTACTCGTGGCAGCGCGGGTGCAGCGCGGTCAGGTCGTCGTGCCGCTCGTGAGCGGTCCAGCCGTACGGAGTCTGAGTGACGCCGCGGTAGTCGAGGTGGTGCAGTTCGAGGGAGCGGTCGCTGCCGGCGCCGAGGCAGAGGGCGCATCGGATCACGCCGTTGCGGTGTCCTTCGTCGAGAAACCAGCGGTCGCGGCGAGCAAACCACGCCGACGAGTGCAGGTAGCGGTTGCGGTAGGTGTTGTCTCGGGCGGGGCGGCGACGGTTGGACATCAGTTACCCTCCCCCGCTGATCCTCGGCGATCGAGCGCGGCTTGATACTGTTCGGCGAACACGACCTGCTGATCGAGCTCGGTGAGCTTCTTGCCGGCGCTGACCTGGCGCGCATCGTCGCGGTCGGTCCAGCCTCGTAGGTCGAGCAGAATGCCCCGGCGATTCCGATAGGCGAGGAGCCCGACAGTTTCGGGCATGCGGCGGATCTCATCGAGGGTCATCACGGGCACCTTCTCGTTCTGCACGTTCGTGGACGACCCGTTGTCGTTATAGGAGTGCCCGGTGTTCCGGATCCGCCGTGTCCCGAGGAGCGATTCGATGTCGCGGAGGTGGTCTACATCGGACGCACCACCGAGCAAGAGCTTGGCGGTGGCGGCGGACCAGATCGTGTCGGCCTCGGACCGGGACCACGCGGTCTCGGCCTGCGAGAGGGCTTGGAGGACCACGATGGTGGAGATGCCGATTCCGCCGCCGTCGGCCATAATCCGCGGCAGCGCCGGCCAGGAGAACATGTTCGCGATCTCGTCCAAGATCACAGCGAGCGGAAGGCCGAGGCGGGAGCCGGGTGAGGCGAGGGCTTTGCGGCGAGCGGTCTCGACGATATCGTCGAGGACTGCGCCGAGGAACCCGCCGACGGAGCCTGCGCCGGCACCGGTGCCGACGAGGTACAGGCTGTTGGGTCCTGCGAGGAACGCATCGAGGTCGAACTGCTCCCCCGGCCCGGGCGTCATCGCCTTTCGGATTGCGGGGATGGACAGCGGGCGGAGAGCGCCGAAGACACCGAACCAGGTGTTGGCGAGGAGCTTCTCGTCACCGTTGATGATCGCGTCCAGGTCCTCGGACCAGCCCGGCGTTCCTTGGTTGGCTAGCACACTGACGGCTTCTCGCGCGATCCGGGGATTGGATCCCCACCGCGCCAGCGCGTCGGTGCCGCGGCCCGACACTGCGGCGGCGTGCAGCAGCCGGGAGAGCACGTTGGAGGACACCTGCGCCCATTCCTGATTGGTCTTGGACGATCCGAGGGCGGTGCCGGCGATGATCGCCTGACCCCGCTGATCCGCGACCAGCGGATCCTCACATCCGGCCACCGGCGAGATTCGCAGCCCGGAACGAATGCCGGTGAGCTCTTGAGGGTCGAACACGGTGACGTCGCCGACGCGGGCGCGTTCGCGCATCGTGGCGGAGAGGTTGTCGTTGCGGGTGGAGGTGGTGATCAGCGGTCCGTCCCAGTCGAGGATGGCGTTGATGATGAATCGGTAACCCTTCCCGGAACGGGGCGCGCCCTCCACGACGATCGAGTCCTCGATCGATACGTAGACGTCCTGCCCATGGGCACTACCGACCTTCCACCCCGCCGCAGCTGGCGACGGATCGACCAGCAACGGGCGTAACGTCTTGGCCCGACGGAGCGCCGTGCGGGCGGACGTGTGCTTCCGGACTTCGCCGGGCTTGGCGAGCCCGTCACGCCCCCGGAGCTCGTGGATGAAGTACCGGTCGGACTGCCGGTAACGAAGCCACCAGATCACCCCGACTGCAGTCGCGCCGAGAAGAAGGAAGACGGTAAGCAGATCCAGGACGCGGATCAATGTCACGGGAGCTGTGCATCCGGTCATCAGGGCGAACCCGCTTGGATCGCCGCCTATTGCCAGTTGCAGGCCAGCGAAGACGCTGCCCGGCTGGCCGCCACCGTCACATGTCGCGATGATGGTCGCGCTTGCGATGCCGGTAGCAACTGCGCCCGAGACGACGATCGCGAACAGGCTGTAGAGGGCGACGTGCGTCCAGGAGGAGCTGTGGGTTCTCATGCTCGTAAGCCGCCCATGGCGTCGGTGCGGAAGATGCCGAGTTCGTAGTCGGTGCAGATATTGCGGACCTTCGCGACCCTGTCCTGGCCGATCTGCCAGAGCCCTTCGCCCTTGTGGAGCTTGCGGACCAGGTCGGCTTGGGTGTCGTTCCAGCCCAGAATCTCCCGCGACCGGGCGATCTCCCCCGAGTGCTGCGCGTAGGAGATGCGGGTCTCGCAGTCAGCGAGGAGACCGAGCGCCCGTGAGTGGAGGGCGCTGTTGCGATCGCCAAGCGCATCGAGGTCAGCGACCCGGTGCAGCAGGTACCAGTTCGAGGTGCCGAGGTGACGGGCGATCTTCTCGTCCTCGACACGGTCGGCGAGCCCGTCGCCGCCGGAGACGTCGTTGAGCAGTTCGACGGCGGCCTCTTCATGGATGATTACCCTGGCCTGCCGATTTGCGCCGAGGGAGGAGCGTCGGATCCAGTTCGCGGTTGCCAGCCGGGCCAGCGCCTGCGCCTCGGGCGATGCGCCTTTCAGGGCGGAGGTGTCAACGACCATCATCGGGGCGTCGGCGTCGAAACGGACAGTGGAAGGTCCATCGAAGAACCCGGTGAGGTCGCCAGAAACCATGCGACGCAGAGAGTGCGCGAGCCGGTGGCCGGCCTCGACCACCTCAAGCGGCTGGCCCTGATCGGGGTCGACGAGGCGGTCGTACACGTGGGTGATGGTGACGGTGGACTGGCCGCGCAGGGCATCGAGCGCGACGTCGAGGGCGGTGTGCTCGACCGGTTCCAGATTCCCGCCCTCGCGGAGGCGGCGGATGATCGTCTTCACCGTCGCGCGCCGGTACTGGAGGACGTTCTGATTCCAGTCCTCGTCGGTGAACGACGCATCCCGCGGGCCTTCGTCGAGCAGGTTGATTCGGGCGGCCTTGCCAGGTCCGACGGAGATGGAGGTGCCCCCGACGTAGGTTGCGACACGCACCCACTCCCCGTTCGGATCGTGCGGAACGGCGATCTTCCGACCCAGCCGAGCGAGCCGCGACGACCAGGACTTGGCAAGCATCGACTTGCCCGTCCCCTTCACGCCAAGGATCGCGACCGAGTGAGACCTGACGGCCTCGGCGGAGTAAGCATCCCAGGGGTCGAAACAGAACGGCGCCCGAGATAGTAAGTTCTCCCCGATATACGCTCCGGTGAGAATGTCCCCTGTCTCCGCCAGGAACGGATACGCCCCGCCGAGAACTTTTGAGGAGCACCGGTGTGCGGGTGGGGTGGCGCGCAGTGGCCCACGCAGGTTGCGCGGCTGCTTCCACCCCCAGGCCGGCATCTTCGACGCGGGCAGCTCCGCGGACTGAACCTTCCAGCCCGCGTTCTTGTCCGAAAGCGCGGACTGGCGATGGCGGCCGTTAGCGCCGGGCTTCTCTTTCGCTGGGATGCGACCGATGACGGCTGACTCCTTCATCTCATTCTCCTTCCAGCGGTACCGGAAGCGCCGCGGTGACGAACCCCGCGGCCTGCTGTCCGGACATTGAGGCGAGGACCAGCCGGGCCGGATGCGAGGCCTGCTCGATGTCCGTCCGCGCTTTGGCAAGGGCGTCCTTGGATTCGGCGGAGATGGTGACGAACCCGCGGTACTGGACGTCGCCGAACCCATCGACGAGGTCATGCTCCCGCACCGCCAAATCTTCTTCCTCGCGAAGGTGGGTGAGCGGGATCCGGGAGGACAGCTTCATCCGAATGGTCGCTGCGGTTTCCATATCGGACTGGGCCCGGTTCAGCTGGGCCAGCGCTTTGTGGGTTGCCACCGGTCGTACCTGCAGAGTGATCACGCGGGTAGCGTCCCCGGCGTACAGGAGCGGTTCGAGGAATCCGGTGCGGACGTCTGTGCGCGGCCATTCGGCGACCCAGAACGTCTGGTGCCAGGACTCGTCCACGCGCAGCGCATCCCAGCCCTCGTCGATGCCCATCACCGGCGATGGCGCGGATACAACGTTCGAGTCCTGTTCCCTCCGGGTGGCGGCCGAAACCGGGTCGGCGGACAGCGCATTGAGCTCGTCCAGTTCGTCGGAGGTGAGCCAGCCGGCCGGAGTGAGCCGGGCGTGCTCCATCGAGGTCTCGATGCCGGCGACCCGCTCCCTGAGCACGGCGGCGAGGCCGGCGAGGCCCTTGCCCGCGTCGCGGATGGCGCTGTTGAGGGCGGTGGTGTCGAAGGTGAGCGTGATGTAGTTCGTGAACCCCATCGACCGCTTTGACGCCGCCTGGGTGAGAGACCAGTACTGCTCGCGTAACTCAGCGGAGACCTGCGGGTCGTGCTCATTCTGCCGAACCACCAGGTAGTCGCGAAGCTCGTTCGAGGACGCTCGGTCGACCCGGATCCGGATCGTGGTCTCCCGCACACCTGGGAGGCTTTCCAGCGAGCTGAGCCATTCGACGAACCCGTCGTAGGCGGCCTCCTGGGTGCCTTTATCGCGGAGGGCCCATGCGCGAGAACCGACTTTGACGGTGACCGCTGCCAACCGTCCGCGGGCGTTGTAGACGAACGCTCCTGCGCCGGGGATCTGGACCAGTTGAACGTCGCCCAGGGCGCCGGGGAGGAGGAACTTTGAGGTGACAACGGGTGCGGCTGCGGCCACCTGGGCCTGGCCGACGCTCAGGGATGCCATGGTCACCCGGAGCCAGACATCGCGGCGGAATGCGGTCTGGCCGGTGAGGCTGCGGTAGGCGTAGCGGGCGGCCTGTGCTGCGATGACGAGCACGGGCTCACGTCGGTAGGTAGCGAGCGCGAAGAACACCACCAGCGCGATGAGCGGGAGCATCACCCAGAACGCGTTGGGGTTGATGAACAGCGTTGCCAGCAGGATGGCGACCCCGGCGCCGATGACGACGAGCTGCAGGAAGGTGAGGCCGAGGAAGATGCCTCGTCGCTCCCGGGCGGCGAAGCGAACCCGGGGTGCGCCCTCGTCGGTGAGGATCTGGTCGGCGATGAAGGTGGTCATGAGTTATCTCCCAACCTTGATGACCCGGGCGGCCGACCGGACCGGAGCGGCGGCGGTGTTTACGCGCGAGAACTGGTCGCGCACCGAGAACCGATGGTGAAGGGCGGTGCCGACCTCGGCACCGGCGAAGGACACGAGCTTCGTCGCCCACAACGGGGAGAACGAGGCGGCGATCACTGCTCCAGCAGCGACGAGGATGACCCCGATGCTGAGGCTGGCCTTTGTCAACTCCACGGCGAGGAGCACGACGCCGGCAGCGAGAGGTTTGGCGATCAATAGGCCGATGGTCAGGTTCATCCATCTTTGTGCCCAGGCGGTGAGCTTGGGCTGGCCGATCATCATGAGCCCCACCGGAGCCATCGCCGCGAGAGCGAGGAGCCCGAACTCGCGAATAGACATGGCGATGAAGAGGAAGAGCGAGGCGATCATCATCAGCCCGACCACGAGCAACGCCATCACGTACTCGCCGACCGAGCCCGGACCTTGCGCACCTTGGGTGACGACAGTGAAGATGACGCCACCTTGGGTGAATTGGGCGTTGTGCATAACCGCGTTGGGCGCTTGCTTGGTGACGTCGAGGATCCCGACCACCCGCAGGAGTCCCTTGCTCAGGTCGCCGCCTTGGACGGTCGAGGTGAGGCTGGTTGTCACGGCATCGGTTACCCCAGACGCCTTCTGCATACCCCACACGCATATCGCCGAGAATGGGATGGCGAGGGCGGCGCCGGCGGCGGTGCGGCCGATCCGGGACCAGTCCTGCAGGATCATCGCTATCCCGATCTGCACCAGGGCCACGATCAGAATGACCGGGGCGGTGACGGCGATCCAGAACAAGAACTGCGAGTGGGCGATCTGCCAGCTGCCTTGATCGATGTTGGTGTTGAACGAACCGGCGATCATGGTGGCGATGAAGTCGCCCAAGTTCCGGATCGTGGAGCCCATGAATTGGGCAACCGTCTGTGAGGCTTGGCAGCCAAAATCGGCCATGAAGCAGCCGTAGTTCGGCGAGAACGGGTCCGGCGGAGCAGCAGCGACTGAGATGAGCATCGGGATCATGCCACCTTCAGCGACTGACCCCAGTTGATGAGCCCAGCGATTCCGGCGGCGACGGCGACCCCGGCGACGCAACTCATGACGCCGACGATTCCCATCTTCTGGACTCGTCCGTTGCTAGAGACGTGGCCGACGACGATGAACCCGGCCGCGATCAGGCCGCCGATCACGCCGAGCGAGAGCACGATCGCGAACACAACGTTCGCGATCGATTGGAGGGCGCCGACGCCGGGGCCCGAGAAGTCGGGGGACGGGTTGTCCACCGTCAACACGTTGATTGCGCGAACGTGAACGGTTACAAGGGCTTCGTTGAGTGCGTTCATGAGTGGGTCTTCCTTTCGATGTCATTGGTTCTCGGCTCGGGTTCTTGGCTCTCAGCCATCCGTCTCGCCGTCAGCAGCCCGGAACCGACGATTCCGAACAGGGTGATGCCGATGATGAGCAGGAGGCCGAGCACGTTCAGCAGCAGTTCCATGGGGCTACTCCCCTCTCGCATTCGCTGCATCCGTCGCGGACACGGGCAGCGGGACGGTCAGACGCAGTGGCTGTCCCTCGGAGGGGACGTTCATCGTGAGGAGAAGCCGGTCGACTCCGGCCGGCAGGTACCAGGCGGCGCCGAAAGACCGTTTCTTGTCGTTCGGGATAGCCCAAGTAGTTTTGTCGCGGAAGAGTCCGCTCGGCAGCCACGCAAGCCCGGCGGCTTCGGCGGCGGCAGGTCCGTCGGCGGTGTCAAGTACGGCCGGCTCGGGACGTCCGTCGAACTGCGTGCCTTTGAGCGTGGTACCTGTGACGTCCTGGTAGGTTTGGTTCCCCTGCGAGGGCTTCCATTCGCCGGTCATCGTGAACTTCACGAAGATCACTGGCGTCCCCATCGGGAAAAGCTCCTGGTGCGAATCCGGGAGGGTGCATCGGCAGCCGTGCTTCGCCTTGAAGGTCCTCCCGGGGAAGACCTGCACGTAGACGGTGTCCACGATGCCGTCGGCTGCGGGAGTCGCGTCGCTGGTTGGAGTCGCGGCCGGTGTGTCCGGTGCGACGGTCGTGAACGAAGGCCTCGGCGCTGGAGCACTTGCTGCGCAGCCCGTCAGGGCAAGTAATGGGAACAGTGCCGCGATTGCGATCAGCCTCTTGTTCATCTCGATTCACCTCGGTTTCGTGGGCGCTTTCACTTGGAACTTCCGGTTCGGCGCAGTTTTTGGCGCGCACCTCCGGACTTCTTTGGTCAGGGCACCTGGATGTGTTGGTGGTTGCAGGTATCGGGGAAGTCGCTGGTGATGTTCGTCAGGAGGCCCAGCGAAACGTCAGCGCGTGCGCGGCAGTCGCTTTGGCCGGCCGATGACCCGTGAGGGGCGTACGGATCCACCACGTGAATCAGCTGGACTGAGAGGGCGTCGGCACCGGTGAGGGACTGCCGGTCGATCGCGTAGAAGTCCACCGCTTTGCCCTTCCAATGCGCCGACGCGGTGCCGGCGCCGGGGGTCATGCCCGTGCACCGCCGGTTCAGGTCGCTGACACCGACCTGTTGGAACGACTGGACGGCGACGACGATCAGCTGGAGCACGTGAGCGTCGATCGTGCAGTCTGGAGTCGCGGTCCCGTCCGCCATATCTATGACCTGCTGCTGGTAGCGCGGCTCGAGGAAGTTCAGCTTCTTCGCCTGAATCGCTCCAACCAGGACCGTGGCCGCAGCGCGAGCATCCGCTGGCACCTGACACGCTCCGGCGCTCGCCCCAGTCAGAGCGGCGAGTACCTGCTCGGCGGGTGCCCAGAACCTGGCGTAGTGGTTCGGGTCGGCGTTGATCTGGACCGCGTGGGCGACCAGCGTCGGCGCGAGTGTCTGCCAGTCCGGGACGTGCAGCATCTGCCTGTAGAACGCGGCGGCCGCGGTTGCCGGGTCCATCCGCTGCGCAGGGGTGCCGTAGTTGGCGCCCTGTTGAAAGACGCCGATGGTGGTGTTGTCTACAGCGTCACCGTGATCGAGATTCCGCAGCCCGGACTCGCCGATCGCGACCATCAACGCGAGAGTCTGGCCATGAGGCGGCACGCTCATCTGCTGGCCGACGGTGATGATCGTTGCTGCGATCTTTAGCTGCTCTGGCCCGTACCCGCCCACCTTCTGGCCCGCCTCCACAGACGGGGCGGATCCGCCGCACGCTCCTCCACTACCGCTGAAGCCGCTCGCGCCCATCGCGAGCACCAGAGACACCGGAACGGCGACGAGCGCGACAGGGACGATCAGGACGATGACCGCGGCGACGATGAGGAGATTCCGGGTCGTCTTCGGATGGGCAACGGCCTGTGCGGTGGCCGTACCGACGCCGATCACGCGCCCATCTCCTGCGCTAGGACGGCCCGGGCTATCATCAGCAATCGCTTCGTGGTCGCGATCCGCGCCCGCGCAGAGCCGGGATGGATGTGCAACCTCGCGGCGATGGTGCCCGCGTCGTCACCGATCATCTCTGCGACCTCACGGAGCCCACCGGTCTCGGGCACGCACGAGACAATCACGGACCCCGTAAGCGGCAGACCTGCATCCGCGGCCGCCAGAGCGGCGAGCACGGTTCGTGCGGTCTGGCACACCCGGTCATGGATCGTGCGGACTCCGCGCTTAGACAGCTGGTGTGCGCCTGCTACCTGCTCGGCGTCACCACCTGCCAGGCCCAGGTCGCTCATCACGTGCCAGTCAGATGGACCGACGAAATCGGCCACCAGCACCATCCACCGATGTGCGTCGAACCGGCGGATCATCGCTTCCAATGGGTCGATGTCCGAGCCGGACTCGATGTCGTCCGTTACGTCGTCTACTGAGACGTGCTTCCGTTCGATCTCTCGCTGCACGACATGACGGGTGATGCCGAACACGAATGCGTGCGGCGACCCACGCTGGGGATCGTATGCGGAGCATCGGTGCCAGACCGTCTCTCGGGCGATCTGTAGAACGGCTTCGACCTCATTTGGCCAGCCGCGCAGCTGAAAGCGGACGTACGGTCGCAATGTATCTACTTCACGGAGCAATTCTGTGAGAAGAGCATCCGGCCGCGTGCGGGTGTGGGTTCCTCCAGCCACGAGATCACAACCTTCCTTGGACGGAGGTGGCTATTGCGAAGGACCGGGTTCGAGCCGGGATGGCTCGTCAGATTACGCTGGGTCAGCACGAGCGGACGCGCTGTAGCGCCCGTGAAGATGGGTGATTGGATGGGCCAAGCGTCGCCGGGGAGGTCGGGGCGGCGCGCTCGGATTCGGTGATGGAGAGGCGACTTCGACTCTGAAGCTCGGGAGTCTCAGCCACGACGCGTTACCGCCGCCCTGACTCGGATGGAGAGTCGAGCGTCACGGTGATCGAGGTAAGAACCAGCCGCTCCATTTGGTGCCGCACGCTACCCCCGAATAGGGGACGAAAGTGGATGGCACGCCGTGGTGAACCAGGTGTTCTACTGACAGCTCTCGCACTGCAGGTTGTCCATCGGATCGACCGGCACGAGATAGCCATCCACGAAGGCCTGGATCACGCCAGGGGTGACGGGAGCTGGCTCGACTACGCGTGAACTCCGGTCCTCGTCTGGGCGCTCGCTTCCAGCCATGCCAACACCTCCGCCCTCTTGTAGAGGATGGTGCGCGGCGTCGGCTTGTAGAACCGAGGTCCGCCGCCGTGCCAGCGAAGATAGCCAAGGGCCTTCAGGCTCATGCCTGTGAGCTCAGCCACCTCCTCGGGCGGGATGAATTCTCCTGTCATCTCAATTCCTCCGTTCGACAACTCGGGAGTTCCTGGATTGTTGAATTGACAGTAGCTTCTAATCGCTCGATTGACAAGCATTGACGCGCTATCCTGTCGAAATGACGGATTATCGATCGGAAGCTGGCGTCGGAGCGCGTATCAAGTTGGCGCGGCGCCAGCGTGGTTATCGCACTACGCGCGAGCTCGCGGATGCAATTCCGGGCGGCAATGTCACCGCCGCGGTTCTGGAAAACATCGAGTCCGGCAGAAAGGCCGACATCAGCGTTAGTCAGCTGTTGAACATCGCTCGCGGCTTGGGGGTACCACCGAGCATGCTGCTCGCGAGAATTGGTTCCCCCAACTCCGGACTCGATCTTCCCAACCTCAGCGACCAGTTCGACGGGATGACTGCTGCCGAATTCGATTGCTGGCTGTCCGCAACGCCGGCGAGCTCGTACCGGCCGAGGCTCGCAGCTGAGCGAGTCGATACTGACCTGCTGAATTCGCTACGCGAGCTTGGGACCCTGCGTCGAGAACTCGAACGTCTTCGCATCGTTCTAGACGTCCAACGCGCGTCAGGCGATCCAGAGCTTCTCAGCAGCAACGACGACGTTCGGAATCGCATTGACAGGGTCACCAGCGAAGCAGCTCGCGTGGCGGGTCTCTTGGTAAGCGCTGGGATCTCCGACGGCTCGGACAACGCGTCGTAACCGGCAGGAGGATGCCAGATGGGCAGCATCGAGTCGTACGAAAGCGCCAAAGGCAAGCGCTACGTCGTTCGGTACCGGACGCCCGACCGACGGCAGGCTGCTAAGCGCGGCTTCAAGACGAAGCGCGACGCCGAGCTGTACCTGGCATCTATCGAGACGAGCAAAGCACGCGGCGAATACATCGACGCCAGCGCTGCTAGAACCACGATCAACTCCCTCGGCGTCGAATGGCTCGCCAACCAGACGCATCTGAAGCCGTCTTCGCTTCGCTCGCTCGAGATCGCGTGGCGACTCCAGGTCCAACCGCGATGGGGGAACGTCGCCGTGGGAGACGTTCGTCACTCGGACGTGCAGGCATGGGTCACGTCGCTGACCGCGGGACGTTCGGCGACGACGGTCTTGCGCGCCTACGGCGTGCTCGCTGGCATCCTCGACGTTGCGGTACGCGATCGCCGCGTCCCCAACAACGTCGCACGCGGGGCACGACTCCCCCGCAAGGTCGCTCGAGCTCATCGCTACCTGACGCACCAGCAGGTTCATGATCTTGCGAGGGCCAGCGGCAAGCACGAGGCGCTCGTCCTGGTCCTTGCTTACACAGGACTCCGATGGGGCGAGGTAACAGCACTACGAGTTCGCGATGTCGACCTGAAGCGACGACGCATCATCGTCTCCGAGAACGCGGTCGAGGTGGGCAGCGAGACGATTATTGGCACCCCAAAGAGCCACAAGCGACGCTCGGTCGCATTTCCTTCATTTCTCATTGAGGCGCTTGAGATCGGCGTTGCCGGGAAGCAGCCGAACGACCTCTTATTCTCGGGACGCTTTGGCGAACACCTGAAGCGCGCGACGCGTGGCGAGCGGACCTGGTTCAAGACCGCGCTTGCTTGCGCTGGGGTTGAGCCGATGACCGTGCACGATCTTCGCCACACAGCGGCCAGCTTGGCCGTAAGCGCCGGCGCAAACGTGAAGGCAGTCCAAAGAATGCTCGGACACGCCTCTGCTGCGATGACCCTCGACGTCTATGCGGACCTGTTCGACGATGACCTGGATGCGGTCGCCGATGCGCTGGACCTGGCAGCCAAACGCGCTATCACGTACCCACAGGCCGCGTCTTCGGAGGCTTATGCACCGGGCTAGACCGCTACTGCGAATCGCGTTCCTCCTTGTCGGATTCGATCTCCCAGTCGGAAGGCGTCTTATCGGTGAGCCATCCGAGAAAGCTAAGCAAACCCCAACTCGCAGTTACGAGTCGATTCTGTAGCTCGACCATCGACATCTGGAACTGTTCAGCCGATTGCGTTTCGAGCCTAGACGCGCGATCTCTAAGCAGTTGGACAACGCTGACTGAAGCGCGATCGGCACGTATGGACCGAAAGTTGAGAATAACGGTCGTTATGATTGTCCCGACGCCGATAAGACCCACCGCCCCATTGGCTATCTTCACGAGGATTGGGAGCGCGCCGGTCGGCGCAAGCGCGCTGATCTCTCCAAAGTAAGCAGCCGTGATTGAGTAATAGGCGAAAGTCCAGCCGCTTGGCGGGACGGTGAAGTCGAATCCGGTGGGGTCGATAAGGTAGGCGCCGTAGTTCAGAAACGTGAAGACCACTACGACCTGCGCGAGGATCGCGACGCCGGCCGCGGCGTTGAGCAGTAGGAGGGATGGGCCCTTCCTGTATTCGTCAAGTGAGAAGGCCCAGAAATTGAATAGTTGTCGAGCTAGAAGCGCGTTGCCTGCGCTGTCTCGATACTTCTTGGCATCCTCGGCAGTCCAACTGTTTAGTTCGATTTGATCAGGGCTGACAGGCGTGACCAGATTCTCGATCAACTTCCAACCGAGCAGCTTCTTGATCGCCTTTTCCTGCATTCGAACGAAGCGTGGAGTGCGGATCAAATCGATCGCGGTTACCACCAGCCACCACATCAAGGTGGCGAACATGGACGCCATACCGACAGCTACCAGCCACGCAGTGTCGGAGAAAACGATGATCAGGCCAGAAAGCGTGGCCGTCGCCAGGGCGATAACGAATAGTCGATACCGACCGACGATGCTGGTGACAAGCGCTGCAATGCCAATGGCAAGGAGCGGGCTGCGGCTCTTGATGAGCAAGCGTGGAAGCTTCCAAGAAAGTAGGACGAAAGGGAATCCCGCGACGTAGGCGACCGCTATTCCAAGCGTCCGGGCCTTGAAGAGGATCAGGAGCATCGCGAGAAGGAACAGCACCAGGAGGAACCGCGCGTCGAGCAACCATACGAATTGCGGTGCGTACGCGCTTACCAAAACCCGGTCGAGATCGCCGATGAAGAGTTTAATGACGACAACGAGCCAAACGACTGAACCGGCAATGTCAAGAATGCGGATCTTCCGCCGGAGTAGCTTCTTCCTGCGGCGTTCAGCACGGCGCGGGCGCTTCTCCGGTTCCGATGGTGTGGGTTTCGCCGTCGACTCGTCCTCTGAAAGAAGATCCTCGATCTTCGCCCAGATGTCCTCCGGCTGGGCGAAGGGAGGCCGAGGCCTCCCCGGCCGCTCTTGAGTAGACCGCTTATACACCTTCGGATTTCGAGGCGGTTCCCTTTTTGTCATTCACGCCTCCCTTCGGCGAGCAGGTCTGCAACTACGCAACGATACCGGCCACCACCGACACTAGGCTGACGCGGGTCTAGTGGCGAAGCTGTCCACCACGCTTGCGGATCAGATGTCGAACTACCCCTCACCATTGAGTGGGCCCGAAACTTACCGGTGAGAGGACGCGACCCGATCCGACTCGTGGTCCAGGCACATTCAGGAGCCGGCAGGTGTCGATTCGAACAGGTGCGACCCCGCGGGGGTGTGCACAGAATGTGCGCAAATCGCAAGCTGCCACAAGAGAAGCGCCGCTGAATCCCAATGAATTACTGGGTTCCAGCGGCGCGCGCCTTGCGGAGGGCGTGGGATTCGAACCCACGAGACATTTCTGCCCACCAGTTTTCAAGACTGGCTCCATCGGCCGCTCGGACAGCCCTCCTGGCGCCGGAGACCGGCGTCGCCCGATTCTACCGAA
>Ga0153993_100005_pt1 | contig 64374 bp, 82 predicted proteins | sample TSNC077MetaG_FD_104706 | JGI IMG/M metagenome (GOLD analysis project Ga0153993, IMG submission 104706) | Attine ant fungus gardens microbial communities from North Carolina, USA - TSNC077 MetaG | ecosystem: Host-associated > Fungi > Mycelium > Unclassified | place: USA: North Carolina, Lumber...
AGAAGAATTTGAGTTTGTTTTTTGGTTCTGCAACACGATTGGTTGAGAGAGAGGAAGTGGTTAGATTGACGCAGGTTGATCTGGATAGATTAGAAGCATTGACGAAGAGGAGGCAAAGGAGGGTGAAGAAGGATATGGCCTGGTTTGATATCAATGTGGTCTGTGTGAGGACGGTCGTAGATAAGGGTAGAGTGAGGAGTCGGGTTCATGATGTGAGTTGGAAAATCAGTTTTTTTGTAGTGAAAGTATCTTATTTGGTTGTTTCACGCAAGGAATTTGTGATAAGGACTAGAAGATCGCGGTATGAGGATGTATATGTCTCACGGCGTTATGGGGACTTTAGGACTTTGGCAACTGAAGTGACTGACTCTACCTTCTTGAAATCTGGAACTGCTTTTTCTAATTGCGATTATCATCAGCTTACAAAAGCACATCCCGAGGAACTTATCAAATCGCCACCTCAGAAGGACAGGACGCATATCACTGTTACGAGTCCTATTACACCAAGCCTTCCACGTCAGTCGATGTCAAGCGAAAACGACTCTTACGATCCTCCGACTGCTCCCGAACCCACGTCTCGTTTAGCGAGAGAGAAGAATCGCTTAACTCTTCGTTCATATCTTCATACGCTTATGGCATCGCCTACTGTGTTGTCATCACCCGTGTTTAGATCATTCCTGCTCAGTGATCCGATCACCTTGACAAACGAGGAGATAGAGGATGCCAAGAGGCGAGAGGAGGCGGATCGAGTTCGAGAAGATGGTCGGAAGAAGTTTGCCAAAGAGATTGCGGGCCGTGTCGATGCGTTGCGGGATGCTTTGAAGAGTGTCAAAGGTGATATAATGGGTAAAAGTGGGTTTTCGATTGCCCTTGGTCATCGTAACCTTAAAACTAAAAATTTCTACCCGTTAATTGGTTAGATGGGTTGACGAACGTATTTGGAATCATTAAAGTGACACCTAATATTCGAGACCTTCCACCCAACTATCAAGCTGTCACTGAATGGGCACGAATTTCGTAAACTGGCTATTGATTTCGCTGTCTGTGATTTCTAATAGAAGCCATGTAGGCTCGCATCGACGGCGTTTCAGCAATTTGTGGCCTCCGACAATGCATCAGAGACACTTGCTGCGCTCAAAAGAGTTCACGGGCTTATGCCATACTTCATGCTCAAGGCCGCGCTTAAGATAAGTAACCCTATCGGCATGATCAGGAGTAAGTTTGCCCGGTATTTGATCTTCTTTGCAAGACAGGCTCACAACGCAATAACTCAAAGGTGTCTTGGATCTTTTTCTTGCTCAGCCATTCGGTGGCAAGAGTTTATTGCAGAGGTAAAGCCAATTTCTCCGAGTGGTGATGAATGCGCTTGCTGATTTTGACTCGGCCATTTAGGATGTTTACCGGTTCGTTAACGGAGGAAGTAAAACAGTTGCACGAGGAGATTGAAGCTGTGAAAGACAAAGTTGATGACCCCGTTATGTGCGACAAGGTCCGACAGTTTGTATACGCATCCCCAGAGATCCAAGAAATGTTTAAAGCCGATTCAGGTAAGTTGCTCGACGTATTTGATCTTTATCCATATCATCGGTTGTTTGTGTTTGATAGTTGCAGAAAAGATGAACATATTTGTGGTCATTCTTCGATCTGGGGAACAGCCGGCGCTTTCGAGGCCTCAAATGCATAGAGTTGCTAGAGCGCACAAGGCGCATGCACAATACTTGAAACATCGCGAATCATTAGCTGATTCGGATGATGATGACGGTCCACAAAACGAGGATGCGTGGTTGTTAGAGGATCTCAAAGTCCTCGCGTTTCTCTATACAAGACTACGGGATAGAGAGATGCTGATTGATCTTATATTTGAAGTCGGTGGTTTCCCGTTTTTAATATTTTGAGGAAAAGCGTTGACAAAGTCGATTGTTTGTTTAGGGCTTTACTGCTGAATTGCTCAAGGATATTATTACTATATTTTATTCTCCTTTGGCTCAGGTTTACCGGGCTGCTAGTATTGCAGATTCGTTAGGTGATTTGCAAAATTTTATTAACGATCTTATTAGAACAGTAGAGCAGGTAGAAGAAAGTAGGTTTTGGCCATCGAATGGTTTTTTGGGTGCGATAATCCTGATGCGATTTGTCAGTGATACAGAGCGACCCCAGCCATACTGTCCAAGCGTTCATTGACCTCATCCAGCGGCACGAACAATCCTTTTACTACTTTGTTCACAAAGTTCATTCCAAAGGCGAAGGACTATTCAACAGTCTCATGCAATGGGTCGAAATGTTCTTGACTGTCGTACGCGAAGGTCTTGGTGATCCTTTGAGTTTAGAGTTTCTGCTTCCCCACACAGGATTAGAGCGAACGAATATTTTGTTGGAGGTGGACGAGGTTGCGATGTATCACTTCAAGTTGAAGGTGATGTATGAGGATAAACTCCGTCGACGATTTGGGAATGCTCAGGGTCAACGGGACGCTGATGCTGAAGATGAGGCAACCCAGACTTTGGTTAACAACGTTCTCGGAGAGATCAATTTTGGAGAGTTGGCAGATGGAGATGCGTTGGATGTCGCTGCTGAGGAATCGGATGAGTTTGACGATGAATATACTTCGAGCGATGATGATCATTCCACTGATGAGGAAGGCACGAGCAGTGAGGATAGTGAGAGCGAGGAAGACAGCATAATTTCAAGAAGCAGGGAGGAGGAACCACGCTCAGCCCCTGCGACTCATGTCCATGTCCGACCGCAGGCTCTCGGCATGAAAGCAGTATCTACAGTGACACCTCCGCTGATGAAGAGACCTGCCACCCATCAAACCCTGTTGAAAAATCTGCCAGCATCTTCATCGTCGACTTCTTTCATTTCGATACCAGTGCCAACTATCAGACGATCGTTGTCGCTCAGACGTATGAAGTCGTTAACTTCCCTCGGTTCTCGGAAACAAACTGCCGATGCTGTGCCTCCTGTTCCCCCTTTACCAAGTACACCACAAACGGCCGCACCGATTCTTGTGAGATCATCGTTGTCCAAGCCTCTACCACCACCACCACCCTCTGGTTCACCGAGTCGGACGAATCATCCAAGAAGTCGGTTGCAGCGTCATTCGCCACCGCAAGTCAACAAAGCGGTTGATAGAAAGAAGGAGAGTTCGATAAAACCTCCTGAATTGGTCCATATTCCTCAACTTTTACCTGTATTTGTTGAATTGGTGAGTCGCTCGCTACGTTATTTTGTGTTCTATTTGATCTGATATAATCTGTTTTTGAGATGCGCCCTGCTTTACGAGTTAGACGAATTAACCAGCAGCAGTAAAAAAACGTAATCTTAGCCCTTGACTAATCCCAAAGTTTGCATTCTGACCGCTATTCATTGGATTATTGTTCACATTTTTCACTTACTGTGATGTATCACTTGATTGTAACCTTTTCTTGACAATATATGTAATTCTAGTCAAGCGTGAGAATCCATCTAGTAGAGTTTACAGGTCTGCAAAGGCAGTATCAAAGTCCTGCTGTGATATTTCTCCTTTGCGCAGTTTTTTTGCCATCCTTTCCTCCTTGGCAAGATCATCCCAGTCGTCCTCATCGCTCTTTCTATCTATGAGTTCTGAATGTAGCCGCTTGTTAGAGGTATTGTCTGGCGTTGCAGCTTCCATTGACCGCTGTTCCTTGAGCCAATTTTTCTTCTTTTCCCGCTTTTCCCGACGTTTGTCTCGTTCCTCCTTTCTGTTCGTCTGTTCGCTCCACGAGGTGTTGGCCTTTTTCTTATTCACTCTTTCCTGTCTGGCTTTCTCATGTTCCTTATTGAGCGTTTCCTGATCAACCATTTTTGTAGCTAGACGTTTCGTTTCCTGGGCTTTATTGGCATATGCATAATTATCCCACTAAACAGGGAGGGTGAGCTATATAAAGATGAACACGTCCTTTGATGGGTTAGAAACTCACGTCTACAGTGGCGTCTGACCAGTTGTTCTTGTTAATTTTTTGGAGCTCTGGCATCTTGGGTAGTCGAAGCAAGCTGAAGCTTTGGGCAGTACCAACGAGATCGAGATCTTTAATGCGGAAGATGTAAGATGCTTCATGCTTTGAATACGCGCGAACGAAGGAGACGAAAGCTTTTGCTGCCTAGAGAAAATCGGTATTTTTGAGCTAGAAACGGAAAGCTCATGGCACTTTGAAAATCCCAAGTTCACCTGGTCATAAAGTGCGCGGTCTGTCAAAACCTTTGTTCGAATTTTAGAAAGATAATCATCTATTTCGTTGTCGGACGATCGTTCCGTGTCATCATTACTCGTTAGAGATAAGTCTCTGAGGATGTATGCATGAGGCTTCAGTGGAATCTTCCGTATACTCATGAAATCTATGCGACACTCGATGAGCTCGGTGTCCAGAATAACCATGCGCCAACGAACCTACAAACTCGGTTTCACGCCCGACAAGAAGAACATACGCACGACCACTCCGCCCAGCTCGAGCTGTTCTACCACAACGGTGTGAGAAAGCCTTGGGATCAGACGGGGGGTCGAATTGAATAACGACATCAACATTTGGAATATCGAGTCCACGGGCGGCGACATCAGTAGTGAGGAGGACGGAAGGATGTGTTGGCATAGAACTTGCAGACGCAAAATTATTGAGGGTACGGGTCCGTGTGGAGGGTGGCAGGTGGCCATGGAGTGAATAAAATGTGATTGATGGTGGAGAGACACTAGGTAGAATCTACTCCCTGCTGAGAAAGAGATTGTAATCACACATGTTGGACACCGACCTTGTAGAAATAATCGACACATGCACAGGTGGAAAAATAAATTATGAAATTCGAGGATTGTTGTTGTGAGGTTTCAGAGGCTATTATCCTGGACAATTGAACGAGTTTCTCTGAAGCATGACAGGAAATATAGTAGTTCTGTAAGCTAAGCTTAAATGAGCTATGAAGACGGGGAATGATATGTTGGAGAGTATACTTGGCTGGTATTCGCCTTTCTTCAATGATAGCCATTCCATGGGCTTTCTTTGCTTGTACCTTTACTGTCACTCGGGCAGGGTTACGCAGGCCAACCCGCACTAGTTCTGTCATGGCATCCGCATCCGTCATTGTAGCGCTGAATAAACCTGTTCTCCGTTGCTTGGGTAAATAGGTAACAATGCGTGTCAAGGACTCTTGAAAACCCAGATCAAGAAGGCTAGAGAAGCTTCAATAACTGATACCTAGAATGAGAAATGGAGAAGACATACCGGTCCGCCTCATCTAACACTAGAACTTCGAGTTCTTTGACGCTGACAGAGTTTCTGCCCTCCCTAAGCAGAAACTCCTCTATACGACCCGGTGTGCCAACGACAATATCGGCTCCAGACGACAGAAACCGTTCAAGGTCTTGAGCGGGGGAAGACTGATTTGAGGAAACAAGAAGTAAAGGCAGGGGAAATTCCAGTTGCCCTTGGGATTCTTCCTGCAATGATTCGTCCTCAAGGTCCTTCTCGCTCGGCTGAGACTTCAGGAATAAAGAAAACACAGCATGGATCTGAGAAGCCAACTCCCTAGCAATCCATGAGAATTCATGGTTCGGACCGAAGAAAATTAAACTTACCTTGTCGGGCTAACGATGAGCGCTCCCACCTCATTCTTTCGGAGACGGGTTCCCCTGCGGATAAGCCGTTCTAGTATTGGAATGATAAAGGCTAGAGTTTTCCCAGATCCTGTAACAGCCTCTACGACAACATCTTTGTTTTTCATGAATAGAGGTATTGTAGACGCCTGCACAGGCGTCATTTTCTCATAACCCATTGACTGGACAACATCTAGACTAAAAATCGTATGAATAGTGATAGATAATAGACTTTTTGCGTCTTACATCCAGGATGTTAACGAGACTGGGAGAGATGCCCATGATCCTGCAAAAGCTGCCATGGCACTTGGAAGCGAGGCTGGTATCAATTTTGTTTCACGTGACTACGTGATGACAGATTATTACCCGAGACCTGATTGAGAAGAACAGTGATCTTGGGATATATTTAGAGAGTTAGTACAGAGATTTTACCTCACAAAGTTGCGTAAACAGCCACATGCATCGTACCTGCTGATGTACTACAGGTTAGATTTGAATTAGAATTCTGATCTGATGGCGAGGCGTGCTACCGGAGAGAGGGACCTGTAGGTGTCCGATAGAATGACTCGTAGCGAAGCTCTCTCCAATGTCAAGGAATGTCCCAACACTACAGTGACGTCAACCTGCTGAAGCCCAGTTGTTTGGATGTATATGAGGTGAGTCTTAGTCCTACGGAGGACAAGTGAGATCCCTTCCCAGTTAAGCCCGACGAGTCGCGATGAACCATCCGTCATCTCCTCTTAGAGCCATCGCCATAGCGGGTCAAGACCAGCAAGTAAACCAGCTTGGCGCAGGGCTCTGTTCAATCGAAGGTTGAGTGCTCTATTGACTGACATATCAGTGCTCTTGGCCGACTCCAGGAAATTTTTTCAGGCGCAGAGACTGTTATTTCTATGATCCGTGTCCGGAAATCCGTCCACATGCTGATTCTTGGTCACAATGAACTTGGAGATAAAGGTTGTCGGCGACTCTTCAACTTCTTGTGCTCAGAAGAAGGCAGTGAATACAATATTCAGGAGATTCACCTGAATGCAAATAATATTGGAGACGATGGCCTTCTTATCATATCAGAATACTTGAAAGGCAACCAACACGTTCGAAAGTTATTTCTTCAGCATGTGAGATTACGACTTTAACCTTTTTTTCTGCATTTCACTGACAAATTTGTGCTTAGAATTCTCTCAGAGGCATACCGGAGGTCACCTCGGTCTTCGTCGAAGCCATTAATTCCTCGCATTTGGAGATCCTTTCGTTGTCCGCAAACAAATACCTTTGCGATAACTTTTTCGCCCAATTTTTGCCTTCATTGAATGCGATCCACCTCCGCGAACTACATCTCTCCTCTGTAGGGCTAACGTCCTCGTCAAGCAAGGTCATCGTAGCTTACCTCTCGTCCTCTCGGTGTAGGTTGCACGTACTGAAATGCAATGGCAACTCCTTGGGTTTCCGGGGCATCAAACCTATAATATCCGGCATCCATAACTCAAATTATACTCTTAAGAGTGTTGAACTTCATGATAATCAACTACAAGGTAAAGAGACAAGTCCAGAGGCTTTCTCTGATAAGGAGGGGTCAGGCAGCCAGAGTGTTGCCTCCACAAGGAACGATGTTCATACATGGAGAGGCTATGAAACTTTGCTCAAGAAAGATTTACTTCGTAATAGTCACCTCGAGCGGAAGGTACACAAGCAGGCAGTTATTCTTCTATACTACGCTAGGTTGCTACTCTTCGTGAGTCGATGCAGACAAGAATCGGTAAACAGGAAAACACTACCACAACCTCACCAGAATGATCGGATGGCTGCCTGTTCATCTTCCCAGTTCAAGTCCCTTCCTCTTGAACTCCAGCATCATATCCTGTCTTTCTTAGCTCCTTCCTTATCCTCGTCTCAGCGTGTTCGTGTGATTGATTACGCTACTTCTGCGAAGACGCTTCCATCGCTCTTTCCTTTCCTGTCCACTATTTCTCACAGCAGCATGCATACCGATGGCGGAAATGAAATGATCTGCATCCCAGATCCCTCTAACAATGGACACGCGCTCAGAGAGTCTGTCCGGTCTATCAAAGCGAACCGTAATATTACGTTATGTTCTGCTCATTATTGTATGGGTACTTCCAACTCTCTCCTTTGCAGACGCGAAAAGGAACGCATAGAATTCCTTGAAACCGTTGGATGCAATAGTTTTGAGTTAGATCCAGGAGAAAGCACCCATTCGGCTCGAGAATTGCTCACATTGTTACTGGTCTGACCTTATAAATATATTATTCTAGATAGATAAGCGTTGTCAGGAACAAACAAATGCATCCAAGAGATTAGTGCTTGGAACGCGCTTGAAACATTTTTATCGCAACCACTACCTGCAGTAATGCAACTATACCTTGGCACCAACCCTCGAACTCTATATCTCATAACTGACGAAAAAGATGATCTTCTAGGTCGTCCTCGCCGAGCACTTCGGTTTCGTGTTGGACAGGACGAATCCCAAGCTATTGTTGTCCTTCTTTCGACAAGGAAAATTGATCACAGCAGTCTTGTGAAGCTCTCAAATAGGACTATCAAAGGATGTCTTGGTCTGATCAACGTTGAGAATGGTGTGTAACTGCGAACTTGAATTGCTACAAATATAAATTGTCCATAGACATCTTTCTCGCTGTTGTGACTAGCGCCACAGATATTGGGAATACAAGACCCTCTGCACACAATCCCGAATCGGTAGCAAGAATACATGAAGTCTGCTTCTATAGCTTGACTTCTTCAGCATGGGACGACCCTCTGCTTGGCGAGCCTCAATTCGGACCGGAAGTCGTCGACTCGGTGTTCAGGGAAACTCATACAAGTAACATTCCTGTATTCGAGCATCCTTGTTTAGCACTCAGCAAGATCCTGTCGTCCGGAACTTTCTATTATGCAATAAACTCAACATGGGACCTATCTTCCAGGCTTTCTGTGCGGTTGGCACGGAATGCCGTTTCATCAAGAGACATTGACACATTTGATGAGCGTTTTGTTTGGAACGAATATATTCTCCGCGGTCTATTGGATTTTCGGGAGAGGCTCAATCTCCATGAACGCGAAGAAATGGATCGATGTCAATTTCTCGTGCGATGAGATTGATTATATATATGTCTTTTATAGAAATTTATCATCATCTCTAGATCCTTGCCATTCAAGGTTATATCGGCGTGTTCCAAGTGCCGCTTCGTTCTCCGCCGACAGAAGGTGCTCCCACAATAGCAACACTTGCACTTATTTCTCGACTTAGCTGGAAGCGTGCTGGGACACGATTCAATACTCGTGGCGTTGATGATGACGGTAATTGTGCGAATTTTGTTGAGGTAGGTATTTCTCTCAGCTCCTGAGGCAGATACCTGAGACATTGGCAGACAGAGACGATTTTCACCACCGACCAACACTGCGTGAGCTACGTTCAGGTCAGAGGAAGCGTTCCGTGTATGTATCTCAGCTATCAAATACATTTACCTTAAACAAGGGAACTCCCTTCAGTATTCTGGGAACAACAAGGAATACAGACATTCGGACAGCGCATTCAGATGACCAGGCCCCACGCATCTCAACCTGCTTTCGAACGGCATTTTGTTCAAATGATGGAGGATTATGGATCTATACATGCAATAAACCTTCTGGGGACAAAGGAAAATGAAACGCTCTTGGGGAACTCTTACGCGAAGCATCTGTCGATGGCTAGAAGTGCCTTGGGAGACAATCTGAGTCTCACAAATTTCGACTTTCATCATGCTGTTCGCATCGGTGGACACGAAAGCGTAATACGGAATCTACCGTAAGTAGAAGGGCCGAGGTAGAATTCGGGAAAGCCTATGTTCACTAGCCTTCCATAGGAGAATGGAAAGTATCAATGATAGCATTGATAAATTCGGTTTCACCATGTGTGACGCCTCAACAGATGAGATCGTCAGAGAGCAGAAGGGCGTCTTCCGGACAAACTGTCTAGATTGGTAGGTACGGCGGTCCTCGTGCATGGACAAAGCTTTCTGATGCCTAGCCATAACTAGTCTGGATAGGACTAATTTCGTTGAAGATGTTCTATCGAAGACTACACTCGAACAGTATCTGGGGCTAATTCGTCGGGAATGGCTGGCCTCGATGCAACTATGGACAAACCATCGCGAGCTGTGGGCTGAGAATGGAGACGCCTTGTCCAGAATATATGCAGGTACTGGTGCCCTGAACACTAGTTTTACTCGAAGCGGAAAACAAACACTGGCTGGTGAGCATTATTTTGCTTGTCCCGCACCTGCATCAATCATATAATCAGGTTTATTGTCCGACGCGACCAAGAGTGTGTCTCGTGCATACATCAATAATTTTCAGGATAGGGGAAAACAAATCGCTATCGACATGTTTCTAGTGAGATCAATAAAACTGGATTGCATTATGCAGCTAAAAATATTTTATTCAAGGGTAATCTTAGTGACCAAAAACACGTCACCATTTTCGATCCTATACACGACACCGTCCGCAAAGCTCTTGATCGACGGTACGTTTGGTCGGGTTTGCAAAATCATCTATCTAATATTTACTCACAGGTGGCCTGAATATTCCACCGTGAAGAAAGCTAGCATGATGGTAGGCACTTGGAACCTTAATGGAAGAGTAAGCCCGCCAGGCAGCACCATGTTGTTTGATCTCACATTCTGATAGATGACTGCAGAGTCCTTGATTCCTTGGCTGTTCCCTGGAGAAGGGACACAAGAGTATGTAATCCATGGGATTTCCTGTGTCAGTGCTCATGTCTTCTAGGCCGGACATGATTGTTCTTGGGTTTCAAGAAATTGTGCCCTTGACTGCTCAGCAGATTGTACAGACTGATCCAGAGAAGCGGTAAGCTCTATTTTTTTGGCTTCTTTCTATAGCATGAATTGTACTCTAGGCGACTTTGGGAGAAGAAAGTCATGGATAACATTGAAAGGAAATCCTCTAGAAAATCACGTTACATTATGCTACGAAGTGAACAGGCATGTGTGTCTCCTGATAATTTTTTCGTGGCAGCTCAAGTAAATGCCTCTAGCTGGTCGGCACCGCACTGTTCGTAATCGTAAAAGAGGAATTGACTTCGGTCATCCGGAATGTAGAAGGCACTTCTCGCAAGGTGCGGATATTGACATATACAGAGCACTTTTAAATTGTTCGCTGGCTAGACTGGTCTCCGAGGAATGTCTGGAAACAAGGGCGCTGTTGGGATCCGGTTAGATTATCATGACACCAGCTTCTGCTTTCTCACAGCGCATCTCGCGGCTGGACACTCCAACACTGAAGAGCGAAATGCCGATTTTCGAACCATTGTAAATGGTCTTCACTTCCAGAAGGGGAAGACAATAGCTAGTCATGAGTACGTCTCCCTTCTTCGAGATCTGTTTCCATTGCTCCATTATCCATCGTAGAAACGTTATATGGCTTGCTGATACCAATTATCGTATTGATCTGGATAATGCTGCCGTACGAGCGTATGCGGAAACCAACGACTTCGACCCTTTAATTGCGGCAGATCAGGTGCGACCAACCCTTCAGACAATAGTGGCCACTCAAACTTCTTTTTCCCTATTGGATAGCTTCGTTATGTCATGGACGCTGACCTGGCATTTATGGACTACAAGGAAGGTCCCCTTCTGTTCCGACCGACTTACCGTTACAACGTAGGGACAGATGATTATGATACGAGCGAAAAGATGCGGATCCCTGCGTGGACAGGTGAGTACTTATGCCTTTATTCCAGGAGACAATATGATGGCTTGCTCATTCCTGTGGATAAGACCGGATCTTATACCGCGGTTCAGCACTTGAACTCACTATGTACTCTAGAGCAGAGCTGAAAGGGTCCGACCACAAACCAGGTCAGTTTGACCCTTAAGCAAGCTTACCTAGCTCTTACATTTATGCAGTCTTTGCCTTCTTTAGTGCTGACATTCGAGTTGTTGATACTGTGAAAAAGGCTGCTTTATCCCAACTTCTACTTGAAAATATTGTCGGCACGCAGGCGCACGACAATATAGACGAGAAACTGGCTAGTGTCGCTTTACCCGATACTGTTGGTGAATGTGGGTCTTTCTATAAGCTCCTGAGTGCATCTGCTTAGGTCTTCTGTTAGTGCCGGCTCCAAGCACAAATGAGAAAGCATGGTGGGATACACCGGGTAAAGCTCCCCTCTGTAGCTCCTCTTGAATGATCTCATATTGAGACTAAATGTAGATGGACCTGGTGGATTGGTTTCCATAGAGGAAATCCAGCAGATTGGTCTACACCACAAGGGAAATCCTTTCGAGTCATTGCCTAGTTCCCCCCTGGCAGCATCGCCCACTACCTCCGACGAAGAACTGTTCACCTCCGCGCTGGCGCTGCAAACGCCCTTAATACCAGTCCAGATTGGTACACAGCGTCTTCGCCAGCCACCAGCGCGTCCAGCAGAGGATCCAACACCATAAAAGGAACAATTAGTAGTATTGCCATAGCAAGTAGAACATCGGTATATTAATACAGTGTTAGATTAGACCTTGTTTCTTGAGGTCCTCATAAGTTTTGCGATTATACACATTACCCTCGTCATCTTCGAGTTCCTCCATTGTCTCTTGCTCGAAAATTTCATGTCGACCTTCTTGTTTGAGCTTTTCGGCAACTGAATTCTGAATCAGACGAAGACTTGCCACTGCTAGAAACAGTAGAGCTTACGGGCGAGGGCATCCTCGATGCGGGTAATTTCGTGGAAGTGTTTCGTGTTAGGTAACCCAAGGGCTCGCATTCCAAACGCATGTCGAGATTCCTGTGACTCAAATCAGTAGATAGTATCAATTGTCCGATGTCAGGACGAACCTGGAAGTGACGATCGAAGTTTTTCCTGAAGAAAATATATCAGAAGATAGATGAGACGCAAGCGAAGAGCACTTACCTGCCCATATACAGATAGTCTGAACAAATCTCGCATTTGTACTCCACTCCAAGACCATGAAGCTTATACAACCAATAAGGAATAGGTTTTCCATCCCAACCCAACGGAAGCTTTAGGGGATTGTAAATTCTCTCTTCTTCTTCTGCGTCTTCGTCTTCTTCTTCTGCAGCACCATCTTTCGCAGCAGCAGCAGGTGGAGCAGACACTGACTGTTCGAGAAGTTCTTGCTCACGCTCTCGAGCAGTAAGGGAGAATCTTCGCTCGACGTTGGACTTGGTTTCATTGATAACAGGTGCCAATAACACCAATAAAGTCATGGCCATATATGTGTAATATGCAGCATTTCTTATCCGTAGCTTGGTAGTTGGTTGATAATTGGATTGTGCACCAGAAGCTGGAGGAACAAGTGAGCCATTGGGGTTTTTAGATGGTTCCCCTGATGCAGCCTGTTTATTCATAGCCTTGGTGTGTTTTTTGGAGGAAAGGTGTGCATCATAGACTGTCTGTTTGGTATAATTTTTTTGGCCTAGCACCGAGTCAGTTCCACGAGATTAATTTGATAGAATTTCCTTACATGCCGCACACCATATGCCCATCGACGCTCCATTGGTTTCGGGTCGTTTTTCTATATCCCATTCTTGTAACTCTTTTGCCTCCCACTTCTTGTCAAAAAACGAAGCAGCCTCGTTTTGTTGAGATTCAATATCAATCAAGGGTTGTGTCCTCTTTAAAAATGAGAGGAGGTAGTTGTAGAGATCCCTGATGTACCTTAGAGGACGTCCAAACTCGTATCAGAACTGGTTAGAATGATGATTAGACAAAGTGTGACTCACGACTCGTATTCCTTAGACAATCGCGTCTCCTTAGAAAGTCCCTCATTGGATGGTGACTCTAGCAGAAGATCCAGATACTGGAGGTAGCCTGGCCGCTTGCCAATACCTTTTAGGTTCGTATATGCAACGTGATTAGCATACAAATCACAATATTTGCCATGTGCTTCCTCTCCCGAGAACATGAGGGAAATTGCTGAGACTTCTTCTCAGTAGATGACGCTAAAGTGGACGGAGGAAACGTACGATCATCCTCAACATCTAAGTCTTCTTCTTCTTGGCCAGGCTCCTCCAGAAATGACGCAAGCTCCAGGTCAATTCCTGGCGCAGAGTCAGGATACTTGTTGTGGTGCTCCTGGATTTTCACCAACCGCGAATAAAATTCTGAGAGATCATCGGGTTTTGAAGCAGTCAGTCTGTTTATTTCTTCCTTTCTCGAGTCTCCATCGACATAGAGGTTATTGAGAGCAGTTGTTCGTGTTGTGATCCGGTCGAGGACCTGGGAAGCTTTGTGCTCGTTCTGAAGCTTGCGCTCGTGTGCCGTTGTTGGCCTTGAAAGGAGGTCATAAAGAGCGCCTTCAAAACGTTCTATTTCTTCGTGTGTCTGACGCTGCAGTTCGATGACAGAGTCCATGGTCGAAGATATTTCAAACTGCTCGACCCCACTGCCACATTTATTTCGAACTCCGACACTTCTTCAACAACCATTCTAAAATGTCGGGAATTAACCCTGGCGACGATGTATGTCCTGTGCGCTCCTCACAACTATCTAATGCTTAGTGTCATAAAATAGAAACTTGTTTTTGAGTCCTCTGAGGCCGTCTCTGTGATCTCTACTTTTGATGACCTAGGCCTAAAGGAGGACCTTCTGCGTGGCATATACGCGTACAGTGAGTCACTGGAGACTAAGCAATACAATTTTTCATAGGTTTCTGCGTTAGATTTTGAAAAGCCCTCTGCTATTCAACAGCGAGCTATTCTTCCCATCACCCAAGGTCGTGATGTTATTGCCCAAGCCCAATCTGGTACCGGTAAAACTGCGACCTTCTCTATCTCCATCCTCCAATCTATCGACTTTGCCGTGCGCGAAACTCAAGCCCTTGTTCTCTCGCCGACTCGCGAGCTCGCTACCCAAATTCAGTCTGTCGTGTTGGCATTGGGTGACTACATGAACGTGCAGTGTCATGCATGCATTGGTGGAACTTCGATCGGCGAAGACATCAGAAAACTCGAGTATGGTCAGCATGTTGTTTCTGGAACACCTGGGCGTGTATTCGACATGATCAGACGACGAAGTCTGCGAACACGAAACATAAAAATGCTCGTGCTTGATGAGGCCGACGAGCTACTCAACAAAGGTTTCAAAGATCAAATATACGACGTATATCGATATCTTCCCCCTGCAACGCAGGTTGTCCTCCTCAGTGCAACACTACCTTACGACGTACTAGAAATGACAACAAAATTCATGACGGACCCCATCCGGATCCTTGTCAAGCGTGACGAGTTGACACTCGAAGGGATCAAACAGTTCTTTGTTGCTGTAGAAAAGGAAGACTGGAAATTTGACACTCTTTGTGATCTGTACGATACCCTCACTATCACTCAAGCTGTCATCTTTTGCAATACTCGCCGTAAAGTGTGTTGATCTTCCATTCTTGTTGTATCTCCTGAACCTGAAATCTTCTATTAGGTGGATTGGCTCACGGAGAAGATGCGTGCTTCAAACTTCACCGTTTCCTCAATGCACGGAGACATGGTTCAAAAGGAACGTGATGCTATTATGGCCGAATTCCGTAACGGCACATCGTACGTCGCAGACAAGTTATTGAGTCTATACCATTAACTAACAATACAATCAGACGTGTTTTAATTACCACTGATGTCTGGGCACGAGGTATTGATGTTCAACAGGTCTCCCTAGTCATTAATTATGATTTACCTGCGTGCGTTACATCTTCCACTGGCCGGAAGCACTCACTCAGATGACTTGCGTCCAGGAATCGTGAAAACTATATCCATAGAATTGGTCGATCAGGACGTTTCGGTCGTAAGGGTGTGGCGATCAATGCAAGTCATCTGGATTCATCTAATGCTGTTGACTTCTGACTGAGTTCATATCCAGTTTGTAACTGTTGATGACGTTCGTATCCTGCGTGATATTGGTGCGTAAAATTGAACGTCTCCGTTGACCATCATTCTGAAATGGCATACCGCATCATAGAACAATTCTATAGCACTCAGATCGTATGTCGTTCTTTCGATATCAAATCTCTGTATTGATTCTCTGCACCAGGATGAAATGCCTGTCAATGCTGCGGAGTTGATTTAAATGTTCCGTCCGCCTACTTTCGATGATAGATATCTCATTATGCAGTTGCCGATGCGGTCGTATTTGCTGTGTTATTTGTAATGTATAGTCTATTGATTGCTCGTGTAAACGAGTCCTAGCTTCCCTTGCCGATGCCTACTTGGGCCAGGAACATTTCAAATTCACCGACGAGTTTCCATTCTTTAGGTTTTGCGATCCGTCTTTCTTTTGTTACAAGATCCCCGGCCCGTCCTCAATATGGCCATCGGCAATTGAGCGTTGATGGGTAATCAAGTGGAAGTAAGTGTCACCCGTCGCCATCTTTGAGCAAATGGATAACTGAGTGAGCTCAAACCACCACTACGTCTTTGATGTTGTGCTAGAATAAAGTATCCCTTACCGTTCAGATGACATCGTATCGATGTTGGATAAGAGAATCAACTTCCATCAACGGCTCAGCCACCACATTCTTGTCCTCCTGTGGCTCATTGAAGACCGTAGTGATTACAAATCCTTGGGTGGGTATACGTCAGAAGTTTCGCAAGGCAGCACCAAATTTGTTCAAATCTAATCCAAGAAGAAATTTCCATAGAAAGCCCTACGATAAATGTGGTAAGCGAACACTGGGATATTGTGCAGACCTGGTGATGAACCTGTGATAGATCATGTGACTTCAGTACCTGCCAGAATAAACCACAGTACACCACGAGGCGAACGCGTGAAAGCTGAGAGAGTTTCTATCATTGAATTTCTATAAAGTATACAATGCCCTAGCCGCATACGGCACATTGTGGAGCGCGTGGCTTGATCTCGGACAATGCCATTAGTTTATGTACATGATTTGCGTTAGCCCGAGATGGCATACCTAGATTCAGCTCCTGAGACTACTTACGAGGATATTTCTAGACAAGTGATTTGCTGTACATGACCATTTTCTCATGAGAATACATACACCTTCAACGGAGAAGAAGGTATCACATGGCGATCGTTGTCAATTTGTAGTTTTTCTAGGTCATCAGAAAATGACGCAATGCTCGAATAAAGAATAAATCAAAAGACTACTACAGAAGGGTTGATGATAGTAATGAATGTCCATAAAGGGATTGACTCACAAAGTCATAGGCTGTCTTCTGACATAGTCTCGAAGTAGAAACATGAGTTGCATAGATATACCACTTTTCAACCAATAATTAAAAGTAGGGGTTTCAGATCATGTGCATGGCAGGCCAGCTGAATTCAATAAGTCAATTGTTCATGTCCTCGTGGGTATTTATTAATACACTTCCAGAAGTCGTTCTACATCTTCAATCCTATACTATGTTGAGAGAAGAGCTCTGTTTGACGCTTGGTATTCTCACACGTCAGACAAACATTGGATTTCCTACTGGATAGATCCAACGATCTCCTTATCCGATCAGTTGCTTGTATGAACATACGAATAAATCAGGGGACAAGGCCACTCGATCCGATTGGCAAACTCCTTTCTCCGGGAATAGAAATCGGTACAAGGTTATCAAGGGACTGTACGAATGATGTCAGGCTGTCACTGGGCAATTGCAATTCTTCAGGAAAGTGTCTTGGAGCCGAAGAATTGGCCAGAAGCCTAGAACAGAGATATAAAAGAGGCCAAGACGCTTTTGACTACAGCGTCAAAAGATGTGTCATTGGAGAAGGTAAGTCAGCCTACCTGCTGGGCCATCGAACTTGAATACTAGTAGTCCTGGGCTGTGACAGGGTACGCAATGTCTATACAAGGTGTGATTCATGACTGCCATTTCTACCCGGCCGTGCTAATGCATTTTTCAAAGATGTGGTCACGCACAAAATTTGGTTTGTGGTAATCCTTGGATTGTCGTAAACACCAGCTAATTATGGTTGTATTTCTAAATAGCAAGATGAAGAAGTGAGCTCTTTCCTGTATCACAAGGTGTATCCCTGACGTTCATCAAGATTTTGTGCAACTCGGTCAACTGCAAATTCAGCCCTGCACATCCGTTAGACTGCCAACCACCCAAGTGCAAGCAAACATGCTGGCAATAGTGAGCCTTTGATGCTCATGTATTTACTACACATACTAACTCATAATTGAGCCACCAATATCCCCAACAATACTCGCCACATATCGATAGGATGTGTCCTGATTGCGAGCGTATGATAGCACGACATTCCTCGGCATGAATGGATGGGATACATCGAGGACAACCACCGTCCGATTACAAAGTACAAGATTGGCCTGCTCAACGCACGTGTAAACGACAACAGAGTGCAGGGAAACTACAGAGCATGTCAGATAGGGAAGAGTAACATCATTACGAGAAACATTCCATGAAATCAATCATCTCCAATATTATGTTTCTTCTTTAGTTGAGCGAGCTCTTCCTCTCTTCTGGCCAGATCAGCCTTTGCTGCAGCCGCATCTTGTTTAGCGGGCATGTGGTATAGCACTACAATGTAACGTTCTTGCAAATGGAAGCCGTTCAAATGGTCAAGAGCGTTCTTGGCCTGAGAGATGCAAATAGGTACAGTGAAATGTGATGAATTGGACTTGCTTGACTCACTTCCATGACATCTTCGTAAACAACAAACGCTGTTCCCTTCGTCTTTTGTTCATTTCCAATACGAATTTGTCGGATGCTCCCGTAACGGCCGAACAAATCATACAAGTCCTCCCCAGTGATGCTGTAGCTTAGATTCTTGACAAACAAGATACGATTTGCGCCGGGAGGTAATTTTGCCTGAGAAATATAGAGTTAGCAAGCCATCTATTCATCTTCAAAGGCTGTAAACGCACAGCGGGTCGAGGTATTGACATTACGGGACGGGTTTACTTTGTTTGTGTTGTTTGATCTAGATGGTAAAGTCACGTGCTCTATTCTGATCGAGCGACGTGCACGAATACCAAGGCGTGAATATGGATTTTTCCGTATCTTCAACTCCAGAGTCAGAAATTTCTGCAACTCAAGGTGGCCATGTCAGGATCAAATACGCGGTTTTCCTGCTTCACCCTCTTGCTAGCGCTCATTTGCTTCCTCCAAATCCACATCGCTTTGGCCCAATTTGAGGGCTTTTTCAACATGTTCAATGGTGGCCAGCAGCATCAGCAGCATCAACAGCAACACAGATCCAGCAGTTCTCAATTTTCTGCTTACGCTGAAAGTGGTATGCATCTGGCCTTTGATCTCGCCCTCACTGACTTCATTTGGCTAGTCTCATGTGCACGTTACCTCTGTCCCCTGACTCTGGATTGTGTGGGACACCCGGCAGAATGCTCGTGTCCCAACGCAGAAGACATAAAATGTCTTGTCCCGGATATGGATGGTGATGTGGATGATGCAACTGTAATATGCGTGAGAGGAAAACAAGAGTGTCAAGAGGTAGAAGTGCTCATGAAGAAACACTCGGGCAGGAAGTAGAAAAAGACCTGACCAGTTGCGTATACACTAATCAACGACGATAATCAGTTTGTAAAAAATGAAAGTTGAGGAGTTACACTTTGCATCTTCTCAAATTGGTGTCGAGAGTCTATAGACTACTTTGGAGCGGCTTTCCTGTTGACTCGTTCCTTGACTCTGAACCCAACCCCAAATCGAGACTATTGGCAAATGTTGTTGAAACGATGGCATAGACGCCTGTTGGAATCGTTGAAAAAGAGCCTGAGTTCTCATCGGACATAGATGAAGTGTCAATAAAAGCTTGAGATGTACCGGAACCCTACAATCACATTTGAGACGGTGAACAAACTAGACAGTAGATCCAATGGATAAAGTTCTGGGACTCATAGACAGCTATTTCTGGAGGCAACCTAATAAGGTCAAATATTTCAGGGAAGGACTGAAGCCTGAGAAATCTAGGAATTCTCTTCGGCACCCAGCACCTGGGAGTAGCCATTACTGTGCCTCTTCACCGCCAAGAATTAAAATCAAAGAAGCCGCAATGCTCGTGAACATAGTGACTGTTATTGTCCAGGATCCGCACTGGAAATTGACTGGAAACACGACGCCATATCGTCATCGTCAAAGCGGAGCTCCCGAAGGGCACTCGATCCTACTTCTCTCTTCTGTATCTTCCCTAGTCCCTTTTCGACCATTCTTGTCACAAGTCTTTGGCCAATATTCAGAATTTGAACAAATGTCATCTTCCTAAAATGGCCATTCATAGGAGAAATTTGTCCACTTCTTTTTGGTCATTTCTGAAAATTCAATTTCCGAAGGAAGGAAATAAAACAAAGGTGATTGGCTTCCTTCTTCGCATGCAGCACCTTTTGCGTAGGAAAAAGTACTGGAAATCCCAGGCAAAGGTCGTTGGTAGCGACGATGGTTGGGAACGCCGTTCTCATCTTCTCAAGCGTCAGGGATATAAGATTACACGCTGTGGAAATAATATCTCAGTTATGTTTCTTTTGACATCCACAATCTTGATTTTGGGCGCTCTAAGTGAGGCACACGTGTTGTCCCACCTTCAACCTCGTTCTCCGACCTGTTTGAAGAATGTTACTGCCGCCTTCGAGAAAGCCCATATCGTACCTGATGTACTTCCCAGCTTCAATCCTAGAATTGGCATTGATACGCTATTCACGGATCCTGTAACGGACGCAGACGTCAAGGTTGCACCAGGTATATTGCTTACAACGGAACGTGAGTTTTTTCAGTCTGTCATACTTACAAAGGTCGAAGAGATTAAGCCTGCACATCCAGAAACTGACCAGCCACCGCAATGGTCCCTTTTCTCTCGCGACAAGAATCTGGCATCTTCAAAGTCTACTTGGGTGATTACCATTGTTGACCCAGATGCCCTTACCCCACAAAATCCAAGCATTGCCCAATTTCTACACTTTATGGGTCAGGGCTTTGTGGTGGACCATTCAGAGGACCTCAAAGGAGTCGAAAATGTCCAGTTGACGAACGTGAGCTCTGCCTTGGTCGAGTTCTTTCATCCTTCCCCACCAGCTGGATCCGATCCTCATCGGTAAGCGGCTCTATTAATTAGGTACTCGAGGGAACCAGGACTCACGGAATTTCGGGGTGACTAGATATGTTATTCTTGCTTACGTTCAGCCGGATAACTTTGAAGAGACAGGATTAGCCTATTTCAACGGTACAATTCCGCCGGGTACCAGTTTCAGGCAACACTTTAATATTACCGATTTCGCTGCCAAAACGGCCTTGGGTAATCCCGTTGCAGGAAATTTCTTCCTCGTTGGACCGGATGTAGACTCTTCTAATGTCTGATCGTTTTGTTTGTAAGCAGGCCATATCTACTAGAGTAGATGACTGATCTTCTGGAATCGCCAGAAGCTTATTCATGGCTTTTGAAACTAAATCCGAGTCTTGTGTCAGGCTAATATACACATATATGTCAAAGTTTGTGAGAGCGAGACACCATAGTTTTAGTCGCCGCCCTTCTTCTTCTTCTCCTCCGTGATCTCAATGTTGTCTGGTGGGACGCCCTTCAGTACCCCAACACCCTCTTCAAGCAATTCCCTGACATCTTCAGCGACATCACCCTGCACAACAATTTCCTCTGCACCTGTCGGTGTTTTGGTTACTGAAGCCCCTGTAGCAAATTTTGACGCAAGCTGCTTCGCGGCCTTTTTGAGATCTATGCCAAAGGCTTCCAGGCCCTGAATAGAGGTGACGTGTTTCCGCTTTGTACGTTCAATGCGCTTGATCATGACTTGTGATGCAAGTTTCTTCTTGAGTGCTGCGTCGGCTTTGGCTTCTGCCTTGGCTTCCTTTTTGGCTGTATCTTGCTCAAGTTTTGCCTGTGCTTCAAGACTTAGAGTCCCAATTTTAGCTTGTAGCGCCTCTGTTAATACATAAGTTATGTTAGTTCAGCGGCGAAGGTGGACCTTCTTGTACTCACCGTCGGAGTAGAGCCCATCAAAGAGCTCTGGATTGACTTCCTTGAGCCACTCTTTGCATCGGGTTATGCTACTTCCAAACTCGCAATATTCGATAGGAAATGTGCACACTAATATTCATCGATAAGTTTTGGTGATTCTAGATAATGGATGACAACGCACCAGCACAATAGAGAACTTGGACGGGTAGCCGAGGAGCAGGCTTTACGACTGCTGCTTCTGGTTCTGGAGCAGGAGGAGGGGATTCAGTGCGGTTCTGTTTACGTCCCATTCTGATTATCTGGATTTCAACAAGAAGGTGATTGTAGCATTTGTGGATCTTCAGAGTTGTCGGGTGTTTATCGCGCTATCTTATCTTTCAAAGCTTGGTATTCAACAGTGAGTGCCATACAACCGCCTTACTACTCCAGTCCTACTACTCCAGCCCTAAGATCTTGAATCGTGTTCCAAGTATACTTGGACCCGTCATTGGAGTCCTGCTACAAATTGAGCTCATAGTAAGAACACCCGGCTGTGCCACCATGAGCCTGACCCCAGTCTGGGATCGTCCAATTCCCAAAACCGATGTCGTGCACATGACAAGTTTGGTGGTGAGTTTGATTATCATCTGATTATCTCGCCAGCCTCAAGGGGAACCAGTCTTATGTCCTCACCACTGACAGTACCTGATTATAGGATGAAACAACAAAAAAGTCAGAACATTGCTATAAAGCCACCCAAAGAAACGTTATTCTAGCATAAAGCCATCTAGTTAAATCTTAGCACTATGCTTTTCTTCCTCCAGCGTCACTCCCAGCTGGCCCCTCTCCAGGTTTACTAGTCTGGGGGCCCTTGTCATCTGCCCAGCTCTTTGTCCCTCCATATCGCTGTTTTTCTCCTTCTTCCTTTGGTGCATATGGCTGACCACTCTTGCTCATGGTTGCGTATTCTGCCGACGTTGCACCTGTCCTACTGAAGTCTCCAGATGGGGCTTCATACGGCTTTTGCACGTTGTCATTGAGCTCGTCAATTCTGTGTACTTGCTGATCTGCAGCAGGCGATGTGTCTACTTCCTTTGCATAGGTGTCACTATTGTGTTGGACACTACCAGCACTTCCACCTCCTCGGTTGGGCGCCTGGGAAGCAGTAGCCCTTAGGGACGCTGCAGTGAAGAGGGAACGACGGGTAATTGGTCTTAATAAGTTGATTAGTAACATCTGGTCTTTCGAGGATTGTTTAATACTCCAGCAAGCGGGGTCTCTTGCATACTTACAACGCAGTTATCAAGTGCTCAGACTTGTGTATTGGAGCTACTGCGCCTTTTGACATGTCTTCACACGCGGAAACCATGACGTCATAAGCAACCTTTGTTCGTTGAATATAAATCAGTGGACACTATGCGTATACGAACAGGTCAAAATACATGTAGTGGTTTCCTGAGATTGAAACGAGAACCACCAAGTTATCAAAAAAACAGATGTCGAGTTTCATAAAAGGAGGGTAGGACAGGCAAATGGAAACAAAAGGAACGATGTCGTATCATGTAAAAAATCTAATAGAGTACAATGGGAGGAGAAAAAAGAGAGATATACCCAGATAACGGTAGACACGCGGAAATAATGGAGAAAATAATGAAAAAGATCTGCTCAGGAGTCGGCAAAGGAAACTGCAAAGTGCAAGCGTGGATAAAGCGTGGATATGGGCCAGATGATTTAGATGTCGAATAATGTGGAATGATGTGATAGAGATCAGAGGAAGATGGAGTACGGCAAATAAATTTGAGTACGAAAATGCTCTTAATCATCGCCTTGTTCGCCGTTGACTTCTTCCTTGAGAATCCTTCTCATGGAAGATTGGTCCTCTTTAGAAGGAAAGTATTGTGCTTTCCTGAAACCAGTGCCAGCACCGAGCCTGGCTATTGTGGATTTCCTGGCTGTCAAATTCTCCTCCTTCAATGAATGTTCTCTCAATGGTGTTGCAGGCACTGAAGACAGCTTGGTACATGAGGGTGTGCATGAGGGTGGGAATAGTTCCGATATAGATCCCGCAGAGAGTTTGTGAGCCTTTCTTCGCGGTGGAAGATTCTCCTTCACGAATTCTTGTTCCCTTGAACCAATGAATTCCGCGTCAGAAATATCATCAAGCTCCTCATCAAGCGGTGCAAGAGCTGCACTCGATGCGGGCGATAAAGCGGAAGACGTGAGCCGTAGGGTTGGGATCAAGATGTAAGGATCTTGATATACTACAAAACCAGGATAGTGCTCTGACTGAGGATCGACCGGGGGAGGTACGTCGCGTGGAGCTGGTAAGAAGTCGAGATGGCGAGGAGGTTGCGACCACGAGGTCAGCGAAGCATGATTGACCAAGCTTTGTGGTTGTGGTTGGGACTGAGATGTACTCCGGGATATTGAAGGACGGTCTTCAGCTATTTCGTGATTTCTCAAACACGGCCGCATCCCAACTTTGACTTCAGGTGGTATTCCTAGCTTCTCGTCCACAGCGACCCGCACAGGCGCCTTGTTACCAAGAGCATTCTTGGGCGTGCCGAAGTCCAATTTTCGTGCAGGACTATCCGGACCCATCAAAGCATCTGTAAATCGCTGATGCTGTGATGCTTTATTCTGAGAGGATGTAGTAGGGACGGTTGAAGCTGAGGCTTTCATGGTGAGTGAGCATAAACCTTCTTGGTTGAGGATTCTGCGTTTTGCGGGGCTGTAAAGGACTGAGGTGCCCGGAGAAACTGGGCGCTTTGTGCTTGTTCCGAATTTTGAGGAATTGGGTGGAAGTAGAAACAGCTCCAGAGGCATTTCCTGGAGCGGGGCCCGAGGGCAGCATGAAGAATTCCGAGAAGACTTGGAGGGTGAGGAGGAAGGGAGCGGAGACATAAGTGCTACTGAACGGAAAGGGGAAAGGCACTGATCAAGTTGAACAATGGATCCGGCTCCACCACCCCTGCCTTTCTCACGATATCACGTTATCGTGACATAACGCGTTCGATGCAATTAAAATATGTCACATTCCTTGACTACGCGTGTCGCCTGATCCGTAATCTACCCATTACTCTACTTTTCGAGCCAGTGATCCAGATATCACACTGGCATGACGACGTCAAATACGCCTGTACCAGTAGCATTCGGTCGTCCGAGCACCAGATTTCCCGAGGGCGTTGTGAGGTCGTCAAAGTCTCCGTACAGCGTCGCATCCGAGAGGAATGCTGCAGTCGTCTCATAAGATGCCTTGAGAAGCGGCGATGGGTTGCTCGAGATACCCTTCCGATTGAACGGTTTATAACCCCCTTCAAATGTCTGTCCCTAGTCAGTCCCAGCTAAGGAAAGAAGCTCCCATGTGATGACGCACCATGTAGTCCGCAATCAGCTCTAGGTGTCTCCTGTCTACCTGAATATTATAAACTCCGAAAACATCACCCATCTCTCGCAAAATAGCTGCACGGGCCATCTCAACTCCATATGTTTTCAGAATGGCATAAATATCGTTCGAATAGATCTCTTCATCCTCAAGGATGCTCTCCCCTGAGCTTGCTGCAAACTCCCAGATGCCACGTAAATTTGATCCATTAGTCGCAAACTAAGCACATAGATGGACGGAAGGCCATCATCATCAGGAAAGGAATGTGATATTAATGTGTATGGCTTACTTTGATCTCAAACCCATTTTTGCTGTTGCCCTTGACCTGGAAGCAGTCCTTTATCCCTGGAATTTCCCGGATAACAGTGGCACGGCAGGTTCTCTCCACGATGCCAACAAATAAGAGCTTTGGTATATCGGTAGTGAACTATATAAATCTTCGTTAGCGTGTGATAACAAATTCACAGTTTTGAAGCTTACTTCTAACTCAAAGTTGCACTGAGATGGCGTGAACACAAACGTTGATGCATGAAGCAAATGTTGAATGAACAAGTCAGCCACACGATCGGCTTCTTCCTCAAGTGTAGAATCCTTCCTTTTCTTTTCACCTTCATCAACATTCATATCATCCTCATCCTCGGCGTAGGCAGCTTCGATCTCTGCATCATCGAGTTCGCCTTCACCTTCATCTTGCTCTTCGTCACTCTCGTACGATGCCCTTTGTTTCTTTTGTCTTGTTCTCTTGTCGTCATCTGCATCACCATCACCAACCTCACTCTCCTCATCGTCATCCTTCTTCTTTTTAGGGGCCTCTCCGTCGTCATCTGCATCGTCACTAGCACTTTCCTTTTCCTTGGTCTTCTTGCCCTTTCCAAGCTCTGCAATTTGGCTTTTCAGATCAGCATCTAATCGTTTCATTTCGTTCGCAATCTCCTTCTTGAGCGTGAGAGGGAAGCGACCGGAAAACGCGTTTAGAATCTCCATTGGCTCAACATCGTATTCTGTCATGTATTCCTCTGGAGGGAAGAAATTGATGTCAATGTTAAAGACCACACGACGGGCTTTGCCTTCAACCCTGAAAATTTCTCGTACAACAACGTTCTCAACGACTTGAGAGAGGGTGATACGACTTGCACGCTTGCAGAAACTATCGATATCTTCTTGAGAGATGCCTTGACGAATTTTCATGGTCATGGAGGGTGTTTTTGGTTTCTCCGATGCTGTCATGATAATTTCTCGAAGGCGGGGAATACCAAGAGTGACGTTGGTGGCACCATGTCCTATGAACAGTCAGGTTTGGGGCATATTGGCGTCTCTTATAAACATACCAGCGAAGTGAAACGTATTGAGAGTCATCTGAGTCGATGGTTCACCAACACTGTATCCAGAAGTAAGCGAATATAGTGAAGCAGACTGAATAGCAACGTACCCTTGAGACGCTAGTAGTCCTACCGCTTCGCCAGGTTCCACTAAACAGCGCATATATTTCACATTCATCACCATTTTGAAATTATGTGCAGATATTCTCTCGTGTCTCCTTTTTACCAACTCTTCTTCCCCTTTCATTTCCAACAACTTATTTGGGTTCGTCTTCAAATAATTGTCTACAGCAAGTGCAAATTGCTCGGACGTTGCACCCAAAAATCTGCTAGGGTTATACTTGGCCATTGCTGGATCATACTTATCTCTCTTTGATGGATGGCCTTTCTTCGAACGCTCTGCTGATCTCTTAAGCACCTTTTTCATGTATGTAACCGCCGTGGTGTTATCAACGACGTCAGCCATACGACCTGGTTGCAAGCGCATGACCGATGACTCTTCGTTCTGGGCAATAAAGTCAAACTGGTACAAATGTTTCTGCTTCGTCACGTCAAGTGCATCTCCTCCATAAGCGAATTGATACACCGAATTGTCGCTCCCTCGAACCGTGTGGTCGTAATGTACACGAATTCCCTCCAGATGTTTGATCAGACAGCGCTGGAGATAACCCGATCGAGATGTCTTGACGGCGGTGTCAATAAGACCCTCGCGTCCAGCCATGCAGTGGAAGTAAAATTCTTGCGGCTTAATGCCAGTCAGGAAGCGGCTCGCGATGTAGCCACCAGCGATTGCTTTGGTCTCAAAAGGCCGAAATGACGGCAATGTCTTTCCGCTAACCATGACAGGCACACGACGACCTTCCAATTCCTGTTGACCCAAACCACAAGATATCTGACGTACATTGACCGCAGAGCCCTTTGCACCAGACTGGGTCATGGTTTGCATGTTATTGTTGGGAAATTTGCGCAAAAGACCCGTTGGAAGACAAGCGTCGGAAATGGAGGTGGTGAGTTTGGAGAGCTTGGTTTTGACAGTCATATCAAGGCCAGCCATCCTGGTGTCGTCGTATAATACATCTTGAAGGAGGCCCTCCAAATACGAGGGAATCTCCTCCGCAGGTATATTCTTGAGGGATGGGAAGTTATCGATAGCCGCCTCTGTACCCCAATTCTTGGCTTTTTCTAGCAATTTGTCGCGTTTCCGATCTCCTTCTGGGGTTAGAACCAAATCATCCATTCGACATGTGAAGGCTCGATGTTGCAGGAATTTAGTGAACAAACGGCTAAGAATACCAAGAAGTTTCCCAGCAATTTCTGGACCATAAAGCTCATAGACCGAGTGTACAAGGCCATAATCGCTGGCACCAAACGCTGCTTTGTCGAGAACACCACAAAGGAGTTCCCCATCCATGAAGACTACCTTGTCCTCTTTAGAATCCCCTCCCCAGAGGAAACCCGGTACCTTAGTCTTTGCATCTAGATTGAGGCCTTTAAATTGAGGCGGAGTGATGTTTTTGAGAATGGTTGAAATCTGGAGCCATACCTTGAATTAGTTGCTGAAAATAGGAGTTGGACTGACTCACAATCTGTTTTCCCGTCCACAATGGTCTTGGCTTCCAAATTGTTGGAGGTAATGTCTCTAGACGGCCTGTATAGCAGTAGTCTTCATCTTCAGGCCGGAGAGCTCCATAGAGTAATTGGAAGTACTCCTCTCGAGATAAGAAAGTATCTTGACTTGTCATCCAAACACCAGCAACAACATGATCTTGGATCAACCCACGCAGAGGGTTACCAGATGTTGGAACGAGATATTGATTGTCCGTATTAGCGACTAACATAGCTTCGGCTCGAGCCACATGGTTTTCTATAAATATATTACAACACAACAGCGTCAGGCTGATTTTTGCTCCAAAATAGAAACACATACGAGGGAAGTGAATGTTCATCTCTAGAGATAGATTAGCATAGGTCTAGATCATCTCAGCGGATAAGCCTACCGTCACCATCAAAATCGGCTTATAGTCAATTAAGAGATGCATCAAGTCAATGAACATTAAGGGACAACTTACCATTATAAGAATTACTGGGTGATGTCAGTTGGTTGTGCTTCAAGCTCGGTCGATATTGATTGCAACATACCAGTTGGCGTAGTGCATGCGAATCGTCTTTTCTCCTTTCAAGACCTTTGCCTTGTGGCACATCATGCTTGGCTTGTGCAATGTTGGTTGGCGATTGAGGATGAGAATGTCTCCGTCCTTCAAGTGTCGGTACACCTTTTTGTTGATCGCAGGCGTGCGTGTGTGAAGACCCTTGCGTCCTAGACCTGCACACTCTCCTTCTTGAGGTGTGAGTAGCTGGTTCGCAATGGCGGTTCGTTGTTCAACAGTAAGTTTGTCCTGACACGAATTTTAACGTTCGTAATCCCAGTCAAGAAGGAATGGATACCAAAAACTGTTGATGACCGTCTTCATATTCAACCATGCTTGCTCCTGGGTAACCGTGTGAACCGGTGATCACTCGTTGGCGCATTTCGTGAAAATTGGCAGGAGTAACAGGTTCAGGGAAGGTGAGCTTCCTCGCGAAGACAGGAGGGATACCAATCTCGTTAGGTTCAATGTTGACATCCGGTGAAATGACAGAACGTGCAGCATAGTTGACACGCTTGCCCTATCATGCTGTTGAAGTATTACTCAATTGAAAAGTGAAATCAAACCTACCATCATGTTTTTACGGAAAAGACCCTCCTTCTTCTCCAGGCCCTGCTTCACTCCAGGTGGAGGAAGTTTGCCGTTTCTCATATGTTGAGGGTTCTGACTACTGTCAATGAAACTATTGACGTTTACTTGCAGCTGAACAAGAAGCTCGAGAAGCGAAGCTAGGACTTTTTTGTGTGCATCCTCATCACTGGGTTCGTCTTTCTTCTGCTGCAGTGTTCGAGCTTCGACGTTGACATCTCTCATACGATATGAGGTACTTATGATCTGGGACAGCAACTCGTTTTGAGGATGCTCATATATTGTTTCGCCCATTTTCACTGGTGGTCGATAACACGTCGGAGAAACTGCAATAACCTCCATGAAAAGCATGTCAGCAGAGGCATAGCCTAATGTTTCGCGAGAAAGGGGGCCATGACGCCCGAAAATCAGGGAACAGGCGACAGCTTCATTGCGGAACAGACGACGCAGGTGTGCGCGACATTCCTCCGGCGCCACAACCCGTTCGTTGCGACCTCTGGTAGTCTTCATCCTACCATTGGCTGCTCTAGGTAGTTGCCCATCCTTAGCGCCCGTCTCAAACATGCTCTTCTCGATATGATTGGTCCCAACGTCATCATCTTCCTCCTCTTCCTCCTCTTCCTCTTCTTCCTCCTCTTCCTCTTCTTCCTCCTCTTCGCTTTCCCCTGCTTGGGAACTACCCATATCAATATCAGTGTCAGCAGTAGGTCCTTGCTGCTGTAAGGAGGCAGAATTGCCAGTCTTCTCCGCCAACAGGACATTGGGACGCTTTCTCGTGAGTGTGCCCTTCTGTTTTAGAGAGAGGCCGTATTCAATGATTTTGGTATGGCCTTCTTTGCGATAGGTATAGCCGACTCTAAATGAATAACAACGTCAAAAGAAATATGACAAACAAGAGTACAACGCACGAGTTGCAGTCTACATTCTGACATTTCTTGAGAATAGTATTCTTGAGAAATTCATTGATCACTTCTTTGCGGGCTTGATACACCAGGGCGTCTTTGTAATCATTACGCGTACTACTTTTCACTCGGGACAAGTGAATGGCAACGTAAAGGTTGATTCGTGTCATGAATTCTAAGGGAGTTTCATCAGGAAGGCCCACGTCTCCTTCCACGTCTCCTTCGTCCTCTCCGGCCTTAGCTTTGGCCTTCCGTCTCCGCACTCGTAGCTGAATATCTTCTACACCCTGCGCAGCCTCTAGCAAACCTCGCTCCAGTAGTCGAAGTTTGGCTATATGTCGACACAACTAATGGATATCAGAGAAAAACTGAAATTCAGGCAGTAACCACTTACTACTGTTCGACTCATCTTGAAACGATGGCAGAACATACAGCATCCTCGTAGAAGATTATACATGTTCCCCATGAATAATGGATGGAAAACTGGTGCAGGGAGCTCAATGTGGCCATAGTGTCCAGGACAGGTATAATATGTGAGATGGCAAGTTGCGCAGCTGTTGAATCGGTTGAGCTAATGCTCGAGAAAATTTTCATGGACCCACATATCCGAGCGATCGCTTGGTCCGAGAGCAGGGTCATAGAGTCCACCAATACTAGGTCGATTCAGATCATCAAGAAGTACAGAATTAACGATTTGTTTCACGGAAATGCGACGAATATCTTGCGACGTGAAAAACGAGAAACCAACGCTAGTAACAGTTGAGGGAAGTGAGTGGGCAATGTTCATTGTAAAACAACAGAGTAGACAGTCCAATCTTATGAATATACAACAAAGACAGGCATTGAGATTTGTATTAGGTTGGTACATATCTTTTTATGCATGATCACGTGAGACAAAATCGGTCTGTCGTTTACAAAATCAGTAACCCCTTAAAACATTAAGGTGATATCTCATAAACTCTCAAACCACTCCACTGCGTCTATTCCCTACTGTCCGCTGTTTTCCTGATTTCATTTTCTGCGCTTCACTCACTAGTTCTGCAATCAACCCATTATATGTCTCCGAGTCCTGCTGGAGGGCGTCTTTTGTTTGTAGAAGATGTGTCAATAGGCGAGAAGTGTTTTCCGTCTGAGCTTTGATATCAGTAAGATGCCGTTCTAGGACGCCAAGTGGCTGGATATTAAGGTCTTCTAAGAGGTTTTCAGTTGAATCATTTTGACTCAAGCATGGACTCGCGCACTCATATCTAATTGAAGGAGAGAACCGACTTTATCCATGTCCAGGCTGGGTCTAGGGCCGAATTGTGTCACTGCAGAACTCTGTCGGAAAGTAGGCGTTCCCGACCGCGATGGCTGAGCGGATACTGAGAACGAGTTTCGTCCACTGACAGGGAGTGGTGTAGAACTGGAACGTGTGTTGATCTCCAGTGGTGGCAGATGTTTGCTATTTGCTCGAGGTAGGATTTCATCCAGATTAACGGGTATGCCGAGGGTAATAAGATGCTGTCGGCGTATGCGTGACTGTATCCAATTTGGCGGCTTGGTGGGCGGAGGTGTCTGTAGTAGTACTTTGTACATTTCCCGACTGTCGTTATGAAGCATACTTAGCTCGATTGCAAGATAAGATACTTACCTTTCCGGTGTCACCAGTATCTGCGCTATGCCCTCTATCTCTCGTATGGGATCGTCCGTTGTTACCTCTGAAATGTCCTCATCTGCCCAAAGAGGTTCCAGAATTCTATGTATCTCTGCCTCCAAGTCTGATCTTCCTGGTAGTGGGTCTAATCTGAGGGATTGCCAGTCTCGTTCAGATGGGGTTCTTAAAAGAGCCTGATTGTTGAAACTTGCTGTCACAGTCGGGGACTCCCCAAACTCCTCAAAGTCTCCAAAATCGTCCTGGGCTTCAACTGCAGAAGTGGGTGCTGTATTGAAGTCCTCAAAATCGTCAAATCCTGAATCGTCCGATTCAGGGGGCTGGGGTATGGATGGGCGGGTTTTTATTGGAGAGACGCCCTCTGGTGAGGCAATGGTGTCCCACACTGACACACCAAAGGTGAAATCGTCCTCCATAGAGATTGGAGAGGCTACCGATGAATACCTTTGGCGTTGTTTGCGACATTCATACAGTTGCATCATGTCGTCAGACCATCACTTTCTCTTTGCATCGTTGGGCTCAAAACCACCTCCTGACGCTAGGAAAGTTCATATCAAGAGATTGTATGACATTCTACATCTTTCCATCCAGCGGAGTGATTTTGCAAGAGCGAAGCGAGCCTGGGCCATATTAATTCGTTGCAAGGAATTCCGATGGGAGGAGCACTGGACGACAGGATTGCACATCCTCAATGAAGGCAGGACAATAACAGAAAACATACCTCAACGGACGCAATATCTACGTGCTATGATATTACGCGATGTAGACAAAGTATCATCCTTTCGCCTTTTTTGTCATCAAAAAAAGCTAATGGATATCCAGGAAACGGTGCTCAAAGAACTTGTTCTTCTTTTCATACTATCTGGTCAATATTCACAAGCATTAGATGAACTGGAATTGTAAGTTTTCGGACAAAACAAGTAAAAATACTCTGATCATCATGAAGATATCTTCCTTCGTTCCCCTACCAAGATAACCCTGTTCTCCATATATATGCTGGACTTTTGTGTCTGTACCTTGCACAAAGATTGAAGGGTGAACGCACCAAGATTGTTCTTCGTCTACACTTATTTACACCTTTTAGAATCTCAGGTACCGGATAATTCTTACCTACGAGATGCACAATCACATTTCGGTCGGGCGAAGTCTGTTGATCCATCTAATGCAGTGGCAGAAGCTTTCCTGGAGAAAGTAATTACATCTCCTGTTGGTCTGATTGACAATGAAAACTCTAACAGTCCTTTAGATAAACGGGCTACAGAAGCGGACAGACGAAGTAGTTGACTCCGAAAACGAAGGCGGGCAGGCCGATAATCTCAGTCTCCGACAAAAACGCTTGAGAACATCCATACCGCCAACATGAAATGATATCATTCTGAATCTGGATCTGAGTCCGAATCCAAGTTTAAAGTTGGCATTTCCTCGTCCTCGTCCCCGTCCCCAACTAGAACTGGAGCTGAGTTTGAGGGTCCAGACTGGTGAGCTTTCGATGGGAGCTGTAGTATAGGAGCCTCTATAGCAAATGGTTGGTATGGCATCAACTGCTCTCTATCCACCTGAGCTTCTGTGAAAATGGGCTCAGGAGATGATATGGCTTTTTCTTTCCCTTTAGGCTGTGATTGTGTTGCCGATACCAACTCTTGTCGTACTACAGGTGGAGTAGTTTCCAAAGGGTTCGAGGGATAGGAAGATGTATGTATCACGGGTTCCTCGGGTGGTTGGGGTGTAGAATTATCCATCTCGATATCCAGATGCTGCTGTATCTCGGTTTGGTTTGTGTATAATCCAAGGGATTGACGTAACTCTGCTTCCTCGTGTGACTCCTCACTGAATATGAGGGAGATGTTCTCAACAAGAGGCATCGACCTCATGAGAGGCGGCAAGCGAGGATGAAGTAGCAAATCAAGCTGTCGCTGGGGTCCCTACATTGAGAGTCAATCTTGGTTTGCTTAGACGACTCAACTTTGATATTTACGACGCTAGAGCCACGACAGATTGTCATGATAGTCAAGGGTAGGCTTTTTGACAATGTACTTGATGTGCCGGATGCAATCTCAGCAACGATCTCGTGTAGTTTGTTGATTACCTGTGGATAGAGACAGGGATCGGGTGAAAATCTTGCTGGAGGCATGCGAGTAATCTCAAATAGCACCGCAAGTACTACTCGAATTGATATAGATTGCATTGCAGCCGAAAGATTGGAATCTCGCAACAAGAATCTGACCACTAAAGCGTTTTGTCAGATCAGGGTATTTTGAGGCATAAATGTAACGCACCCTCTAATGCGGTCAGAAATACCTTTCCATCTAAATCTGTTGGGTATATTACAACTCTTGCGAGAGAGAAAACCTCATTTCCTTCGTAACTCTGTATTTTCTTTTTACCCTTCCTTCCCTTAGCAGGCGCCAAACTTTTGGATCCAGTGTCTGGAGTGTTCTCAGAACTAGATAATACTTTTGAGATGCAAGGTATGATAGCCTTCACTAGACGCGTGGCAATCTGGGGTGAGTGGGACGAGATCCGGCCTTTTAGAACTGTCTCAAGTGTATAGAATATGATACGTTGGTGTTCACTACTACATCAACCATGTCAATAAGCAGGCTGATACTCAGTGTACCAGGACTTACGCTAGGCGATGCTTCTCAATGATATCAGCTAGGGCTGTCAAAACTTGCGTGATGTGTGGACCAAGATGACAGTTGACTCTTGACAAGGTTCAACCGGCCATTGAAATTCTTGGGGGAAACGAGACAAACCTTTCTATAAGAGAGATTACAAGGGAACAGCCAAGAATCTGAATCCTTGGGATGACAGAGAGTTCGAGTGTATGAATAACTGGGTCGAGGAAACCGTCCTGTTGGCCAAAACATGAGTGGGTCAATATTGGATTATTGAATAGCGAAGACGCTGACCTTGGGATTGTCCGTGGTCCTGAGAAGCTGTAGTGCGAATCGTACAATGATTCCGAAAGGTAATTGAACTGGTCGATATACAGTGGCACTGCATTTGATGTAGGATCGCATAGAACGCGTGATTAGGCGGACCTACCCCATTAAGTCGTCTAGTATGGTGATGGCACAGTTGAGCCTGTCGAGCTGGAGTGGGATGAATGTGACCGGATCTTCGTTAGGTGGCACAGATACGTTGACAGGTGCTGTCGTTATAATGTCAGAAAAACACAGTGATTTTGCAAAGAAGTCAAGCATGCCTTGTGCAGCGAATGTTGTTCGAAGTGACCAGAATGCATTCATACCAAAGGCCAGAGTTTCATCGAGAGTCTTCCGCCATAAGCTGGAAGCTCCTAATTTGCCCCCTGTTACATGTATCACGGAATATAACCGCGACGCTGCATCCAACAGGTTGTGAGACAGTGGGGCGTAAGAATTTCCATCTAGGAAACGTAAAGCCAAGCTGGAAAGGGCAGGGTAAGAAGTCTTGTGTAGTGTTGGATACAAGGTGATGAGGTTGACTAGGGTTATCATTGCTACCACCTGCAGATTAATGGTATAGCGTAATTGAAGATAGAAAGTGTATTCCATACCTTAAGCTCTATGTTTTTAGTCTGTTCGACTAGGGGCACCAATGAAGTGAGGAGCTTGGGAATGATTGGGGTAGCAACTTGGCGCCGAAATTCTGAAACTTCATGAGTACGTGTTAAGATTGTTTTTAGGAGACGGATTGCAGCTTTTAAGACAACAGGTGTATCGTTTTTCTTATATGGAACAATGAGGGAGACTGAGTATTGATCCTAATCGAACAGACGGACTGATATCGAGAGAAGAGCTACTCCAGCCCAGGATTGTCCATATTCTAGAAGCAGTCCTTGAGACAGTAACACAGTCTTTTGCGCAAGAACCATTCCAGCCCAGCGTCCACCTGTTTCCTTTGAATGCAGTAGAGATTGAACTCGAGCGATCCATTTCGGCAAATGAGATGAGGGCGCGAGGTTTTCAGATGTCAGCGAGTCCAAGACAAATGGGAGGTGAAGAAGCACAGAGACATCCGACGCAAGATGTATATTCAGGAAAGTCTTGAGAGGATGGTGTTCACTCATTGGCAGTTCGTGAAGATTCATTCTTAATTTTTTTCGGGAACAGGTTATTGACGCCTGATGATAATATCTACAAATAGGGATCGGATCGGCTTTAGCGTTAATGTTGCCATGCTCATACTTTCCGTCCGACCATCTAGTGGCAAACCGTGTTTCACTCACTGGCCTACAGATATACCAATTCTTACTAGAAAATGGCACCACCATCCTTTTTCTCTCATGATATCGAAGAACACCTACAGTTGTCAGCGTTCAAGGTACATTAGCAGATCTCATATCAACAAAATCGACTCAACAGGTTTAATAGGGAAAATTTGACAGCACAAAATTTATTTCTTCAATATCAGAGAAGCTTATCACCCAGTCCAATGCCGACAATGGACGTGCGTGCCAAACAGCTTTGAGACCCCTGAGCTGATCCTGACTGTTGGTCGTATCATTAGCGTTTGATCCCAAACCGTTCCTCCAGACATTCGAAGTTGCTGTCGATAAGTTGATTGTGCTGCGAAAGGAAATACAGGAAAGGACGGAACAGATGGAAAAGAGTGTGAGGGTAGGAGAACGAGAATACTCCAAAAAGATGACAGACCTGAATCGCAGTTTCGACGTGCGTTAATTCCTCCCTAGATTAATTGTACTTCATTAATGTGGCATCCCACTTAGGCTGTAGGAAATACTTTTTCCGGCATGGAAGGTCGAATGAATGATGTCATCAGTACCGCTGTTCGGATAGGTAAGTGTATCTGCTGGATTAGCTATCTATTGAACGAATTGATTCCAGGTGACCAGCTTGAAACCGTTCATGTTGAACGGCAGAGAGCACAAGCAGCGTACGACTTGATAGACTACTATAATCATTTCAGCAAAGGAGAAACAAACCGCTTAGATGCTCTGCGGAAAGAAGGCCGTGCGGGTCGACGACAAGTAGCTATTATTCTTCGGAGATTGAACACAGTAGCAAAGGAGGTCGATCTTCCGTCCGCCGAAAAGGTGGGGAGAGTAAACTAAATTTATCTTGCAGCTGAGATGAAATGTCCTCTCAGACCAGGGAACAAATCGAGAAATATTGCGAAAAGTTTGAGAAGGAAATGTTGAATCTCTTCGATCGTTGCTATCGAAAAGGTGATCCTAAAATGATGCATGTATGTCACATATTTGAGAATACAATCGGCATCTCATCTTTGCGTGATTTCTCAGCATTGTGCTCAAACCCTGCTCGAATTTAATGGAGGAATCTCATGTGTCCAGGTTTACGTGAACCAACATGACTTTTTCATCAACTCAGATCAAAAAGCTAAGCCTTCCGAAGATGCTGTGCTGTGAGTTACACTTCCTCACAATGTCTCAAACAATCACTGAATTGTCCACAGGTGGCGTTCAATAGCTGATCCGGACGTCGTTCCTCCCAAGAGTGAACTTGGCCTGACTGAACTGTTTGAAGAAATCAGAGTCACTGTGGACCAGGAGGCGCAAATTGTGAAGGCTGTTTTCCCAAACCCTCCAATGGTCATGCAAGTTTTTCTTCAGCGTGTGTTCGCTCAATCGGTAAAAGGTACTCCTCATCATTCTGACATTAGCTCTTATTATCCTTCCGATCAGATACAACAATACATGGAACAACTCTTGCACCGAGGATCTGAGATATCTGAACTAGCCTATCTCCGTGTGCTCCAGATGGTGCACATCCAGACATCATCTCTGGTGGACGATCTCAAGAATCATGAACTTCCACATGTATCACCTCGCACACCTTATGAAGCCCCAGAATTCCGACGATCGCTGACAGCTGCAGCTCCTATCACTGGACATGCGACGACAATAAGTATAAGCGTAATGCTAGAGACTGCGATGGAGGAACTTTTTGTCCCGTACACGGAGGGCCAACGTTACATGGAACGTGAAATTAAAAGCTTAGGGGCACTATGTGCCAATCTACTAACTTCATTTTCACGCTATCATGTATGTTTCAATTATCCACCTTGAATATGCCATCTTACTGTTTGGCAGAAAACCTCAAAAGCCAAATCATCGGTGTTTGATCGTGTTGTTAATCAGATCAATGCTTCAAGTGTGGGTGCAACGACGTCAGCGCAGGCTGCCGCAGCCCTTATGAGGTTCGGTGGTATGACAGCAGAGCGTAAACCAGATCAGATCAACGAAGATCCCGTGAAAGAAGAGGATGGTTTTCTGTCAGTAGAAACAGCAGAGAAGATTTTGAAATGGCATGCCGAGGCTACAGGACGGTGTGTAGAGCTTAGTCCATCTGGTGACGTGTAAGTATCTCTCATCCAATCAGTTTGCAATACTTGACCAGATCTAGCCCTAAACATACATTCTCCTTGTTGCGCGTTCTGGCTGATGCAATTGCGACATCTTACATAGGTGAAGCCATTGAAACGTAAGATTTGCCATCGGTCCACATATCCTATTTCTCATATCATGCAGAGCCCAAGCTCGATTAGATGCCGCAGATACTAAAACCGAACCCTCCTTTCAAGCGCTCACAGTGGTTCGGTCGATTGACCTCATTTGTCACCTCTGGCAGCAGTACATTAATACTGTCATACTGCCTCTGGCCAGCTCCTCGGTGACATTACGAAGAGAGATGGTTGTATTCAATAATCAGATTATTAGCAGGATAGAAAATGGAGCCAACAGTCTACTTCAGCGTGTTACTGATTGTATGTCTCTTACTCTGGATTTCGACCATTCTTTTGACTGGATCGCAGCTGTTATCTCTTGGTTGTCACTTCAACTTGGAAAACAGAAGAAGAATGACTTCAAACCTCGGAATGACGATCTCTCATTTGCCCGCGTTAACACCGAACCCTGTATAGCCTGTTGTGACATACTTGAAAAAGTTCGAGATGCAGCTCGACCAAATCTAGGCGGAAAGAATCTTGAAGTGTTTCTGACCGAAATTGGTGTAGCATTCCATAGTCTTCTGCTTGAACACCTACGCAAGTTCCCTGTTAGTGCAACAGGTGGTCTCATGCTCGCAAAGTAAGTTTCATGAAATGCGCTTATTGAATAGCAACTCCATATCTTCTTAAACAGGGATATCAAATCATACCAAGACACGATAAGCACTCTCGGAATTCTCACTTTAGACGATCGTTTCGAGTTTATTAAACAATTGGGGAACGTGTTCCTCGTGCGGCCTGAAATCCTCAAGTCATATATTACAGAGAACTCTCTTGGACGCATCGATGTATCACTTCTGAAACCCTATCTCACATTGCGCAGCGATTGAGGGCAGTTCGAAAAAGGATTTAATGACGCCGCTGACGAAACACCAGATAGTTTTGGTACAAGTGGTATTAAAGATCGATTTGGTAGATTGAGTGTAATGATGAGGGATCTGGAAGGATCGAAAGTCGTGGATGGCCTGAGCTCCTTTACTATGCCGACCATGCCGACCATGCCAACGATACCCGCGAGCTTTGCTGGCGCCTTTTCAATACCTGCACGGTCATCTAGTGGTGGCGCTTGATGTGGTTCGAATTCGAGCGTAAACTACTACTTGTAACTATTGATCCTTGCCAGTCTTATTCGCCTCGGAAAACTGGTCTGCGTTTTTCTTTGAATGCAATCAAGGCTTCTGTGCGATCCTTTGTTGGCAATAAGGTCTCATATGACGCCCGTTCGAAGTCTAAGCCGGTCTCAAGCGCAAGATCTTCAGAACGATTGACCGCCAATTTCGCTGCTCTCAATGCTAGGGGTGCTGAGAATTATTGTCAGGTACTGGGCCAGAATCATCGAGCAGAAAATGGCACACCATTCCTGGCGATAGAATCTGCTAAAGTAAGTGCTCTGTCAAAGGCAGTTGTGCTGGGATCGGATAGATAGTTGACGAGGCCTGAAGGGGAATTACCATGGCTCAGCTCATTGTCTTGGTACTGCAAGATTAATTACCCCAGTCGAGTGCTTCTTGTGCATTGAGAAAGCGTGCAGTGAAGATTAGGTCTTTAGCTCGAGCCAGACCAAGCACCCGTGTCGCCCGCTGTGTGCCACCGGCACCAGGAATAATGCCGAGGGCTGTTTCCGGGAGACCAATCTTGGTTACTTCACATCCTGATCAATGATAGACGATCGTTGAGCGCAATGGGGGTTGTACATCATCGGCCGAGACAGCTCACCGGCAACACGAAGATCACAGGCCAGACTCAGCTCTAAACCACCGCCTAACGCTGGGCCATCAATTGCTGCTATTGTTGGCATCGGAAGAGCCTCGAGTTTGCCGAGTGCGCCTCGGAGTTCGATCAAAAATTTATTTACTTGGAGCTGGTCCATACTTCGTCTCTCTACAAGGTCTGCGCCTGCACAAAAGGATCCGATTGTCGTAGACTTGAGGATAAGAACGCGGATACTAGATATGCAACTAAGATGACCGGAAGTGTATGATGGCAAGACTGAACCTCTTGTCAAAATGGGCTTCTTCCAGGCACTCTGTGAGTTGCTGTCGAAAGAAGTAAATACTCAGCATATACTGGTTCTAAGGTAAATAGTACCTTGAGAAGGTTGACGGAAATCGCATTTTTGGCCTGTGGCCTATTGAGGGCGAGTGAAACAATCCCAGGGTGCTTTGGGACTGCCTCGAGAAAGGCGTCTTGCTGTGACACCGTAGAGAGCAACCTACGAGAGGCTCTGACCAGGTGGACTGAGGTTCTGTATGAACGGATGAGGTTGAACCGAAGCATACTGGTTGTGAGTCAAACCGGACTTGGGTTGGAATAAGCTGCGTGGGCGAATGAAGGTTATTAGTGACCGCTTGGCTCCGGCCTTGTTAATACGAGTTACCAACATCATTGATTAGCCTCATGGAGTTGTTATTGCCGCCGGTACTATGTTAGAGAACTTCATGGGTTGCAGCTAGCTGTGAAAGTACATAGCCATTGCTCGTGAGAACAGCACCTTTTCTCCCTCAGCCCTGACCTCGTCCAGAATGCTGCAGTCGTTGTCCACGATTCTGCAGGACAGGACGGTGAGCTATCATGATGTCTGGTGCTTCCTCTCACATATCATCCGCAGGCAGATTGGAGCACGGGGTTTCTGAATTTTGTCGATATCGCCGTACCAGGCTGCGTTATTGCTGTTTCAATTCTTGAGGTTCTCTTTGTTGTTCTACCCATTCCCAAGGTACTGCGGAACTCTCATGAGTGGTTGATGTCGCCATTTCGGAACTTTCTCGCCCTCCAAGATTTGGGCGAGGCTCCTGGACCTACACTCGATGTGCCATCCTCAAAAATGCTGGTCCTTGCGGCGCCCTCATGCCTTGTCTCGTTGTCTAGCTTCGTCGCTCTCATTTTACAGCTTCTTCTGGGCGACTTGAGTTCGGCCCTCAGAGCAAGTTTTCTCTGTTTTACTTGGGTCAGTACCAAATGATAGATAATGAGTCATCCCAAAATTCGGTGCAACTAACCATGCATGAAGTGTTATATTTCTTTCAAGATTTGCCTTAAAACCCACAAAACGCCACCATATTTCTTTATCATTTTTGCATCTTTACATGGGCTTCAATTGAGCATCAGTATCGGTTTCACTCTGTTTTCCGACAAGATTCAATGGTTTAACCTCGGATTATCAATTTTAAATCTCTCATTTGTTGGAGCTTTTATCTATATCGCCGGGACACTTCCACTCACGACTTCACTCCCATGTGAAAATGTGGCAAGACCTCACGATGTATGTACTATCAATAACTAATTATGGCGGTTTTTGAATACCTACTTAGGTTCCGTCACATTTGCTCTCCAATCCTGAGGATAATGTTACACTGTGGTCTTGGTGCACCTTCAAATTTGTTGAACCCCTCATGATGCTGGCTACAAGGAGGACACTCAGGGAGACAGATGTTTGGAGTTTGTCTCCGTACTTTCGCCATCGTAATTTATTTAATAAGCGTTTGGAATATCAATCTCGGTATGTAAAGCTCGGACTGGTGACTTCTTGATACTCACGCCAGACAGACATCCTACCCACTCGCTTCTCCGTTTCTTGGTTGTATCTAACTCACTTGATCTGTTCTTAGATTTAATTTTGGAGCTTTGGAGTGCCATCGTTGGTAAGTGTTGGTCATAATTCCCCTTCTCGTCTTTTTACTGTTGATAGGTTTCGTCCCACCGTATGCATTGAAGGAGATACTGGCTGCCCTGGCGCACGATACCTCCGCAGCGCGGCAGAAAGCCTATCTATGGGCGATCGCCGCCTTTTTTGCCAATCTATCCTTCGCACAGGTTGACCTTTTCCAAGCATGGCATACAAGACGCTGCTACGAACGCACCCGGGGGCAACTTTTTTGTGCCATTCATTACAAGGCTCTCATGAGACGGGAAGTCAGTAGAAATCTTAACAGCAATGAAGCAAATTCCAAACTTGGAAGAGTTGTTAATATCATGCGGTGTGTCACACTTCAATGCGGGTTAAATTTATAAATTTAGTGGTCATCAGTGGAGATTCATATGCCGTTGCGCAACGGTTTTGGGAATTTTCTGGGATTTGCACGGCTCCCGTTCGCCTTGTAATCGCGTTGATATTCCTTTACAAGTTCGTTGCTCTTCTGCTTGTTCGTGATTATAAATCATGCCCCAATGAATCAGTGTCCTAGGCTGGAGTTCTCTCGCCAGCGTAATCATTGTGCTGATTGCATGGTTGCTCAGCTATCCACTGATTCAAGTGAACATTTTGGTAAGCATATAGCTCTCAAACAAGTTTAATCTATCAATGATGGTGCAAGATCGCAAGATCAATGCTCGAGGCTATGGACAAACGTCTCAATACTGTCAATGAGCTCCTACAGAATATACGTTTCCTCAAATTTTACGGGTGGGGTAGGTTTTTTCACTTTCTGTATTGCCTGGTCTTATTGTTGATCTACCTAGAAAGCTATTGGTCTTCCCGAGCCCAAGGTGCCCGAAGTGACGAGTTGCTCTGGAGGATTCGTGCCTATGTTATAGAAGTAATTGTGGGATTTATCTGGTCAGATATTTTCACCCTACCTAGAAATCAACTGGAACCGCACTCTGTAGGATCTGGATTCCCTCTGCCACCGCACTTGTTGCCTTCCTATGCTATACACTTGTTGAAGGACAGAAACTGACAGTGTCCAAAGCTTTCACTGCTCTTGCACTTTTCTCTTATCTACAGGGACCAATGGCCACTTTGCCAGGCCAGATTCAGGCCCTCTTGACAGGTGTGGTTGCTGATGGCACTACCTGGAATTATGCTCACGCATTTCATAGCCCACGTATCTATGCAGCGAATTGAAGCTTTTCTCTCAGAAGGAGAGGTTCCAGACTGGGCCTCTACTCTCACTTGTGATAATAGTCCTCAGCAAAGGAAGGATATTGGATTTAGTGACGCTACTTTTGAGTGGGATGACTGCTCAGGGGATCCCACACCTTCGCGTTTTTGCCTTGGCCCCCTCAATTTCATCTTTCCATCCGGGAAGCTAACACTGATCAGTGGTTCGACAGGATCTGGGAAGACCGCTCTATTCTCGGCTCTGCTTGGAGGTAATATAATCAATCTGCCAGATTCAATCTCTCATTGAGCCCGAGTAGAGATGCACTGCGTGTCTGGGTTCGTTCATGTCAACAAAACACAGCATAAGCTTGCTTATTGTGGTCAAAATCCATGTGAACTTGTTTTGTTTCCTTCTATGACTTGCTAATCCAACGGCTGGATAGGGTTAGAGCACGCGACTATTCGGGATAATATTGTTTTTGGCTCTGCTTATGGCTACAATAAATCCAGATACGATGAAGTCGTCGAGGCTTGTGCTCTCATCCCGGATCTGAAAATTCTTCCTGCCGGCGATCTCACTGGTGTGTGGAGACAACTTGACTACATCCAACTATTGCCTGAAATCAATCGGTAGAAATCGGTGAGAAAGGAATCACCCTATCTGGTGGGCAACGCGCGCGGATTGCCTTGGCCCGTGCAATATACTCTCAAGCCCAGGTATTTTTCTCTGTGCTCTCATCTAATCTCGAGACTAATGGCTTTTCAAGTGTATGCTCCTTGATGATCCGTGAGTTGCTCATGAAATTCTATTAAGACGCTGTTTTCATTGCCAAGAAGTTTGGCAGCTGTCGACATGCACACGGCCCAGCACATTGTGAAGTCTTGCTTTACCGGGAGCCTTGCCGAGAACCGGACCATCATACTGGCCACCCACCACATCTCCCTTTGCCTGCATATTGCGTCCTATGTAGTGGAACTTGATGCAGGACAAGTATTGCATCATGGTGTTAAACCAAAGCGTGTCCAGGAAGATATTCTTGATGAGGTTATCAAGTCCGAGGATCAATTAGGTGCTGAAGTGGAAGATAGTCCTGCTGCTGTTGACGAGCTCGAGCTCAGTGCTGGCCTCACGGGCAATGGAACGGCTACCTCGGCTTACTCTCCTGATCCAGAGCCAGACTTGGCTGAGGGTAAACTTATTGAGGCAGAGGTCCGCGCTGAAGGTCGGGTCTCTGTGCGAACCTACTTGACCTATATCTACGCTGCAGGCGTTTGGTGTTGGATCATGTCACTCATCATCATGCTGATTATAAGACTCATCGGTATTGGTAATCAGGTTGGTGACAGAACCCACCAAGTTCCTGTGTATGCTAACAGACGATCTTCAACGATTAGATATTTTTTGCCAAGTGGGGTGAAGCATATGAGAAAAAACGTTTATTGTTGAATGTTCTCGCTTGCCCCACCATCTTTAATCGATTGCCTTCATATCCTTGGGAAAGTTTACCCTCTCCAGACGTTGATGTAGTGCCGTGGCTGATAATTTATCTCTGGATCTCAACCGCCGGCGCCATCTCGATATTATTGAACATAAGTCTGGGATACTATGCTAGCCTCAAGGCTGCTCGGTCACTATTTTCATCACTACTTTCTAGAATTACCCGTGCCCCATCCCGTTTCTTTGATACCACTCCCATTGGCCGCATTCTCAACCGCTTCACCTCTGATGTTGGCACAATAGATAGCGCCTTACAGAATTCTGCAAAAGCCTGCCTTTCGGGTATCATGGATTTCATGTCGTCATTCATCACCATCCTTGTGGTCGTGCCTGGTTTTGGACCGTTTGCTCTCGTCATTGCGTGGCTTTACATGCGACTTGCACCTCCTTATATCAAGACTTCTCGGGACCTGAGAAGGCTTGAGTCGATCGCATTATCTCCCACGTTCTCGGGTTTTGATGAACTCTTGCAAGGAATTACTCACATTCGAGCTTTCGGCATGGAACAGAGATACCAAGATTGTTTTTACCAAAAGGTACGTCGTTGTGAAGTTGGGTGCTATTCGTTAACTTGGTGCGATCGTTCAGGTTGACCATTTTCAGACTTTTGATCACGTTTATGTACGTAGCATCAGGATCGCAGAAATCGCTTACCCAACCAACTGTAGTGGCTTGTCAATGGCTGGCTACGATGGCGTTACGATTGTGAGTGCATGTATAATATGTTGACCGCCAGTACCAACACCTTACAGGCTTGGGTTCCATCGTCGTGTTCATGGCCACACTTATTGCATTACATGCAGGGATTACAGATGGTTTTACTGCTGTCGTCATCAGTCAGGCTGGTGCGTTTGCCGAAGCTAATCGGCAATTAGTCAAGTATGTCGGTCCTTTCACAGATTCCTAGGCGTCTGAGCCATCAACATAGGGTCGCTGCACAGCTGGAGTTGGACTTCAACAGCGTAGAACGAGTGATGGAGTATCTTGACGCTCCTCAGGAAGCCCCGCCGATCATCAAGGAATTTCGACCCCCTGCCTATTGGCCTTCCTCATCTGGAGAGCTAGTTGTTGATGGTTTATCGGTTCAATATGCCCCACATCTATCACCTGCTCTCAAGAATGTGAGTTTCACTGTCAGACCATCTGAGAAGATTGGAGTAGTGAGTAATCTCGTGCTATGTGCTATTAAGCTAGGAGATTGAGTATCCCATTATAGATCGGAAGGACCGGGTCGGGTGAGTTTCTGGTTAGAGGCTGATGTCAGTCTCTTCATTTGTTTCTCTCAGGGAAATCAACATTAGCTCTATCCTTCCTAAGAATGGTGGAAGCGAGTGAGGGCAGAATTATGTATGGACACATGAAGCATGACAGGACATCTGTACTAACTTCCTAATAGGATTGATGGAATCGACATCTCGAAAATAGGTTTAGAGGATCTCAGAACCAGAGTGGTAAGTACAACTGAAAACTGGCCTATTCTGTCATTCATGTTTGATGACCTCCAGACTATCATCAGCCAGGATGTTTCAATCTTCTCCGGAACCCTCAAGAGTAATCTCGATCCCTTGGACCAATATACGCCACAAGAATGCTTCGAAGTCCTGGAGCGTTGTCATTTGACTTCTGCTTTCCATTTTACCCCGAGTGCTGAAGAGCCAACAATCCTAGATATGTATATTAGCCCCGGATCATTGAGTGCAGGTGAGAAGCAACTTGTCGCACTCGCAAGGGCCGTGATGCGCAAGACAAACATTATCATCATGGATGAAGCGACTTCCCAGATTGATACACGTTTGGATGATCAAGTACGTATATCTCGCCCGTTCTCTTGTTCGCTTATTAATAATGTGTAGATTCAACATACTATGCGCAATGAGCTCGTTGGTGCAATAGTCATAACCATTGCTCATCGCCTGAAGACCATCATTGATTACGACCGAGTTCTGGTCTTGGACAATGGAAGAATTGCCGAGTTCGACTCACCTAAGCGTCTCTTGCGAGACACAGAAGGTAAATTCAGGCAACTTTGCCAGAAAAGCACAGATTGGCCATTACTTTCATCCCTTGTTCGCGATGGGGAGTTTGAAGAACAGACTTAGCCCCCTTTCACCAGTTTTTCTTTTCTTTTCTTTGCCTTTGTTCATCCCGACCGCTTATTTCTTTTCAAAGACTTACTCTGCACATCCTCAGTTATAATTGACACTCACAACTAATTTTCTACATTAATGCCTATTACTTTACAAACTTTGATACATGATACTATTTTCTTAAATTCAACTCCCCGTTCAGTCGTCCAAAATGCTTCCTCCTAAAGTACATGATAAGGTGTGAAAGTGCTGTTGAAATGATCATGAGAACATTGACATTAATGTTGATTGGCAAGATAGTAAATGTAACTGCTCAAGACGATCAGATTAAACATCATGTTTCCCCATTGAAACCTGTCTTTGCTATATTTAGGTCTTTGTTATGGTTAACCCTTGACCTAGCCCTTTATCGCCTACTCCTCATAAACTAACACGGACTCAAATTCCCTACAGTAACGCTCTGTTAAAAATAAAAAGACTGAAAACGATACTATTTCTCACATGTTTTACAGATCTTTCTTGAGTTGATGTTTCCGGAAAAGTACCACCTCGAGACGCAGTGAGAAAAAACCCCAATCTAGCTCCCAAGTAGCAGAGCAGGAGCAATTGGATTCTGGCATAGACTTTTAGTCATACAGGTTTGATACTGGTCTTAGGTGATTTCTCGCTATCTGATCTTGTGCATTTTGTTGACCAGACTGCGATCGCGGACAAATTCTTTGTTTGAAGAATTCCTTTCAAAAGTGGATACCCAAGTAATCTAATGGAAAACCTCATCATTCAGACCTGGTTGCGCCAATCGACGTGCTCCCAACTTGCCATCCGAATGGATAGAGCGTCGCGCTAGGGGAGGTGAGTGTAAGCTGAAATCTGTGTTAGATGTATGTGCTGGAATTCGAAGCTCTTGGACGCCTGTGACAGTTGAACGCGAGGGTCCTGGAGAGTGAGGGAGAGTAGGTGTACGAGGAGGTGCAAGGAGCATGCGTGGAGAGACCGGAGGAGTGAAATGAGTAGATGGAGATCTGGGGAAGGCAATTAGTCCATTGCTATCTTGATGAGACTTGCTTTTAGAGAGTGGGAGGAAGGAGAAAATAGAACGGAATAGAGAGGTATGGGTAGATGACGAGGAAGCAGAGAACGAAGACACGGAAGGTGATCCTGCACGAAACAAGATTCAGAAGAACTTGATGATTGTAGGAGATACATACACACCTGACGACATTGGTAGTGTGTTGTCATTTGCACTCAGACTGAGAAAAAGAAACAGAGGTGCCAGCCACACACAGATACCGAAGAAGGACGCAATTTCAATGAATCCTGGTGCCGTCGACCCGCTGCCCAGATGACTCCTGGGATATCTCGCCTGACGTGTAAAATGCGAGAAGTGGAAGAACCATGTGAAGTGGTCCGCAATAACCAGTATGCAGGAAGCAATGAAGGCTGGCGATGAGAGTGATATGAGTGGCCAGGTATGCGAGAAATTCTGGAGGTAGACAATGTGGCAGATGATAGAGAAGATAGTCTGGAGAAATGGAAGCGAGTCTGTGAAGTATAATACAACGTGAAAAAAAATCACGGTCTGATTGTATCATTGTCAAACAATGCATTAAAGGTGTATGGATATGACATACATAAATCCCTCTTTGACCGGTTTGCTTGGCAAGTCTACTATGTTCTTCAATCAATTCCGATACATACAGCAGCCCACTCGCTAAAAAAGACCAGGAATATTGAAAATATTGTCAACATTGCCAAACAAGGAAAGAATGCGGTACGCACCTAGCGAAAGGGTAATGAAGGCAAACGCTGCGAAGACAGCAAGGTAACTTTTTCCATGGCATTAGATCTCAATTTTCATCAACAAAAAATACTCAGCATTTACCTCACATAATAAAGCAGCCCCATAGAAGTTCCCTTTTCACTGAACACACAGCAGTTCGCGGCAGAACGCAGGAAAGATACCGACAACCGCAAGGAAAATTAGACGCATGTCGTATGAACACGTGGGACTTTCTCACGTGCGTGAGTCCTCATTATCGGTGGCTGAGCCTCGCACTGTGCGGCATTGAAGACCCATGAGCAATCTTGAGAGTCAGTAGATCGCTGCATCCCCTCATACAATTTGCTGATTTTGACATAGAAACCCTTTTCCAACTCAAGGCAAGCACTGGTCCAAATGACCATCTCACCATCCTAACTCGATATACAGTTCACTGCAAAGACTCTAAATCGTCAGGCAAAGAAAGCACAGAAAGATGAAAACGTAGAGAAATCTAAAGTCAAAAAGGTATATTTCATCGATATGTCAAGAATAATACTCATGTGCTAATCTCTAGGCTTTGCAACAAGGCAACAACGAGGGAGCTCGGATATATGCCTCTAATTCCATTCGCAAGAAAAGCGAATCACTCAATCTGCTCAGGCTGTCAAGCCGTATTGATGCCGTTGCCAGTCGTGTAGAGACTGCCGTTACCATGCGTCAAGTCACTGGAAATATGACATCAGTCGTGAAAGGGATGGACAAGGCTATGGAGAGCATGAACCTCGAAAGGGTAGGCGGCTCTTTAGTAGCTCTCTCTTACTACAGTTCCTAATAGGCTATTGAACAGATATCCATGGTCATGGATAGATTTGAAACCCAATTCTCCGATCTCGATGTTCAAACAGGATACCTGGAAGACGCTATAGGGACAACCACCGCCATCTCAACACCACAAGATCAGATCGACCTTCTTCTTCGCCAAACAGCTGAAGAGGCTGACATCGAGCTGCAGCACGATCTGGGCGCAAAGAACGTCGACGCTCTCACTGAGCCTAGTCCGAAAGAACGGGTATTCGAGGAAGATGACCAACTGGCGCAACGCCTCCGCGCTTTACGGCCAGCCATATAAACATCTCTTTCCATTTCTTATACTCTTTGAATTATCGTTTTGGTCTTGGGATAGGTTGTCTTGTAAACACCACCATCATTAATGAGCAAATACTTCATACTCATTCATGACACTCATGCGAACAGCAAGAAGCAACAGAACAGTAAATGGTCATAGCAAAGGTATGCCAACTTTGATGATATGAAAACAAATTATGAGTAACATGCAAAATGCTCTGTAGAATCATATCAAAATCATACAACACATCAGCGGAACGCGCAGGATATTCAACACCAATAACTTGAACGTATAAGGACAAAGACGAGTCCAATGAGTGGAAACTAAAGGGGTACTCACATGCGCATAGGTAAACCCAATAAACAAACATAATCAAGTATGGATACTGGATCATACAAGAAATGAAAGAAAACAGGGACTGAGAAATAAATTAATTTGAGAAATTATGATGCTATCCAAACTGACCAGAAACTGAAAGATACTATATCTCCAGAATAGAAGCCGAACCGGAGAAAACAGGAGGACTATCACACATTTTGCAAAATAATCCGCACAAAGTTATCCATAAGTCGGCTTTTTTCATCCAGCCGTAAGGTAGGTACAGTTGCCAGTAACGCATCCACTTTGGAAATGATACCAGTCGGACCATCAAAAGGAATTTCGCGAGCATCAAACTGATGTATATCTAAACAGAACAGCCATTGCGGGGTGAGCCACAGCTCTCCTAGAGCCTGCAAAAGTAAAAACTTACACATCTTGAACCGTATATACCTAGCTTCTCCAAGTAGTTCCTTAAACTGCTCTCCAATCTCTCTCCCAAGTTTCAACTTCGCAGACGCAATGTCGTCCGACTTGGAACCCGTTGTACCATGGTCATGAGCAGATGAATTTAATGATCTCGAGCTTGATGAAGCATTCATTGACCGATGAAAAAGGGATGATGATTTCAATAAAACATCTTCTCGGACTCTCGAAGGAGCCCAAGAAAGACCAAGATTGAGATCCAACGACCGACCTTTGACTCCAGAACCAACATAAGCAGCGAGGGTAGTGTATTTAGACGTAGATACGGGCAATCGACTCCGTTTAGGGCTCTGGTCGCCCTTGCTTTCTGTTAATTGGTCTTTGATTTGCTCCTTGAGGACAGGCCGCTCTTTCTCCTGTTCTTTTCCCTGTTCGGTTCGTCTATCCCAGGGTTCAGAAACTTCTTTAGCCGCACCAGCAGCCGTTGTACTCCGGGTCAACGAGGAAATTGGTGATTCGAATGGGAGCAACCCATGTTGAGTCATATTCCGGTTTCCAGATTGGAAAAACCGTCTCGCAGAAGCTCTGCTGAAACTCGGGGATTTTCCTAATGTCGTAGTAGAAAGTGGTGTTTGCTGTCCGTTACTCGAATGAGCAGGGGGAGGATCCATCTGCGGGGGAGGACCCGGTTCGGAATCCTCCATGACCACATCTTTCTTCGCCCTTGCCTGCTTTTTGAATTCTTTTGCCATCTCTTCCCTCTCCTTCCCTCTCTTCACGGATGTATCTTTCTGCATCGTCCCTACACCTGCCAATCCTGGACCTAAAGCACTTTCTCTCACTGGCAAAGTCTCACCACTTCGACTCCAAGCACTTGTCACAGTGGTTGATGTCCCATTACTCGGTGATCTCTGCAGCGCATTGGCACCCAAACCAGGACGTTCAAAGTCAAAACTACCATGTTTGCTGTTCAATGCACCCCTACTCGTCCTCGAAAAACTCTTCCTTGATGTAGGATTATCAAGGAGCTCCTTTTCCTTTCCTTTCAAACTTGGATACCGCGACACCGCCGCAATCTGTAGATCTTTTGATTCCCTTGATAGCCTTCCTTCTTCATCAACGACATCCATTGTACCATGATACCGGAACCCAGTGTCAAATGATCTATTCCTGAATCCGAAGCGGGACCTGTTTGCCGAGGCACCAGCGGACTTGATTGGTCCTCCTGAGATCGTCTTTGAACGGGTTGTAGAAGCTGGGACGTTGGGGATGTCAGAGTCAGGACATGAGTAGACGGGACCTGTGGGAAATTCAGAGACTGCCTTGTTGAGGCCGCATCGCTGCAGCGAGGGCACGCGCTTTGGGGCAGAAACAAGTACGCTCGGAGAACTATGATCTTGTGACTGACTAGTATCCTTGTCTGGATGAAGAGTGGTTATCCCGAGGCACGTTGTGTGAAGAAGGATAGACTCACATGAGAAGAAGGCCCGGAGCTTCGCCGAGCCAAGACGAACATCCCCATCGAGCTCTTTCGTCCGACTGGGCTGATCATGGAGAGTGAGGGAGCTATGGGAATGTGTTGTAGAAAGGTTGGCCCGAGCGGCCGGTAATGCTGGACTAGTAGCTCGAGAGGATGACTTGGAAGGTGACTGGGGTCGAGAATCCTCCTCAAATCCGGGGGGAGGTGGAGGTGGAGCATCCATCGACAGGCGGGGTGACCTAGGTCGTGACCTCGATCGTGATCGCGGCTTTGAGATCGAAATACCAAAAATGTTGATTTTACGGCATAGGTTAGCTGGAACATTGACCTCAGAACTTTCTGGTTGCCGAATTGAAGAAGGCACTGGGATGCAAGATGGTGGCTGTCTTTGAACTTTCGGCGTACCCACTGTAGCTGTAGTAACTGTAATCGTCGTCGAGTTTATAGGACGAGATGGTATTTTATATGGTGGTTTTGAACCAAAATTCTCCTTCGTATGGCCATTTTGCGGTACGTTGGATACTGGGCCGGGGGCTGATATGTTGATTTGGGGCCGTGGACGGGATCTAGAACGAGTGAGGATACTATAAAACTAGCAGTAATTTATCAGGTATGCATTATTTGCATTGATGCTGGACGCACTCTGTTCTCTTTCTTCATCGGTCGTGCAGGCCTCTCGCCTGTAGCGCTGAATGTGGGGGAAAACATATTACGCAAGTTAGCACTTTGTTGCCTGAATAAAATGATTCCGGGGCATCGGCGAGACCCGAACGGCCGGATTGATCCTTGGAAATGACACCGAGTTGAGCATGGCGACTAAGACATGTCTGGGGAAAGAGGTTGCACCTGGTATAATCTCTCGTTACGGTGTGATGAACTGGCAATGGGAAGAGGAGAAAGCTGGAAGAGGAGGACAACACGTGTTAGGCACGATGAACTCGTGTATCTACGCACATTTTTTAAAACTTTCCCAGAGTACCGAGTCCGCGAAGCGGAGTGCCTGCAGCTGCAGACAAAGAGAAAAAGTCGTCTGTGAGGTTTTCAGAGGAAAAGATTATGGCCAGAATTCCATCGACCCCTGCTCGGGATATCCTCCATTCTACCATGGTCCAGCGCAATATCTGATGCCGCTTGTTTTGAAGTTGGGACGAGATCAGTCTCGTGTCGATCTTATTTTTTTGCCGTCTGGCACAACTGATTCATGATTGCCCCTGTCAGCCGCCTTCCTCAAAGCCAATCGGACATCAGCAATGGCTAGATGTGAGTCAACGTCTTGCGCAGCTCAGTTTTCGCTGATTGATCATCTGCAATAGGGTTAGGTGTTCCAAGACGTCATTTTGTGCTCATAGCCGCTCAAAGACGATATGACCGACATTTCACTTGGGCTTGCCATCCATGTCCCTCTGCACACTTTCCAGAATACTTCCAAGAACACCGTGGCCACGACTGTACCCAGGATTCAGCCGTTTTTCATCGTCATCAGCATGCCCAGCTCCGTCACAGAGCGGCGTTCGTGGAGGCCAACCACATTTTCCCTGCGTGGATGCTCATGCAGCCCGTGCATCCCGCATCCTGGAGTCCTTTTCCCAACGTAAATCTACTCTAGATGACGAACAAACAGACACCGGTCCCGAACCATCTTATGCCAGACCAAATCCGACGACATACCATAAATATCATCACCCTCATCCTCTTCCCCTCACATACTCCCCTATCCCCTTACCGTCGTTTGATATAGCCTATGAAACTTGGGGAACACTTTCACCTGCAAAAGACAATGTGATTTTGTTACATACTGGTCTCTCGGCTTCATCACATGCTGCTTCAACCAGTCTCAATCCCGCTCCCGGATGGTGGGAAAAGTTTATTGGGCACGGAAAGGCTCTGGATACAGATCAGTTCTTTATCATTTGTACGAATGTCCTTGGAGGATGCTATGGATCCACTGGGCCATCTTCCATCGAAGCTAACACTGGTGAATCTTGGGCAGCGAGATTTCCTGTTCTTTCAATATTCGACATGGTCCGGGGACAATTCTCGCTTTTGGATCATCTGGGTGTTAAGAAGCTGTATGCAAGCGTGGGCTGCTCTATGGGTGCCATGCAGAGCTTAGCTGCTGGTTGGTTATTCCCTGAGCGAGTAGGGAATATCGTTAGCATCAGTGGAACTGCAAGGAGCACGCCTTCTAGTATTGCAATGCGGTTTGCACAACGCAGTGGTGCGCCTTCCTTTTTCTTCTATCTTAGTCTCAATTAAACAACGCCTAGTACTTATGGCTGATCCAAATTGGAATAACGGTTCCTACTACAATGGACTGCCCCCTCATACGGGTATGAAGCTAGCACGACGTAGGTCACGCTGTCCCTTACTTTATCTCTTACACATTCTGACTACCTCACAGAGATCGCTACTATCACCTATCGTTCAGGACCAGAATGGGATCAACGATTCGGTCGTCAAGTCCGTAAAGTCCCCGAGATTGCCACCCAAGAACTTGGGCCCAATCGCACGCCGGCGCTTTGCCCTGATTTTTTGATTGAAACCTACCTCGATCACCAAGGCGAACAGTTTTGTCTAAAATATGACGCCAACTCTCTCATCTACATCTCCAAAGCTATGGATCTCTTTGACTTGACATATTCCACACTGAAGGCTCTTAACATCAAACCTCTCTCATCTCCTTCCACCCTTTCTCAATTGGAATCACGAGAACAGCATAAAACATCTCATTCAAAATCCCACCCTCCACCAGTAAATCCCGCACCACATTTATCTGATCTCGCAGCAGGTATGACTCCTCTTGCTGATATACCTACGTTGGTGCTGGGTGTACAGAGTGATATTTTGTTCACTGTTGAACAGCAGAGAGAGGTCGCTGATGCTTTGAGAATGGCGGGTAATGGAAATGTGAGTTATTATGAGCTGGGTGGTGTATGGGGGCATGATACCTTTTTGTGAGTGGATATGTTTTTCTTTTTGAGATCTTGTCCTTAGCCATATGACGTGCGCTTTGTTAGGATTGATGTTCTGAATGTTGGAGGCGCGATTCGTGGATTCCTGTCATAATAGTAGGACATCTATAACCAGAGCCATACATTGGCGTGAAAAGCTATGCCAGCACTTAGATACCCAATTTAGTAACAAGTGATGTAATCGCCAAGTGGCCAGCACCATGCTCAGTCAAGATAGTCGACTGCGGACCAGATTGTGTTCAAGCATAGCAGACCTCCTCTGTATCACAGTTCAGAACATAGGACACTCAAAACCAGTCATATCCAGGCGTAAAACTTCACTCAAGGGGATCTGTTTTTCACCATGAATCGACTCTTTGGAACGTCGTCTAGCAAGAAACCAAAACCGACTATTCAGGATGCCATTGCCGCAGTCCGTCATTCTCATCTTTTACTCGCTCCTGAAATTTAGGTTATATATGTATGCTATCTCCGGCATCATATGAGGATAGACAGATACACGTATAGGCTCAATAGAAGTCAAGATTCGAAAACTTGATGGTGAACTTGCACGTTACAAGGAGCAGATGAGTAAACTGCGGAATAGTCCTGGAAAGGTCTGCTCTAATGCTGAAGACTTTTCGAACTTATTGTTAATGTCCCCTCACCCTTGCTACAATAACTTGCAGAAGGCAGTCCAACAACGAGCACTCCGTACCCTCCAGCAAAAGAAGATGTATGAAAACCAACTCGCCCAACTCACTCAACAATCATTCAACATGGAGTCCACTGCAATTGCAACAGAGAACCTAAGAAACACAATGGCGACTATGGATGTTATGCAAACTGCGAATAAGGAGTTGAAGCGACAATATGGCAAGGTTGACATTGACAAGATCGAGGTATATTTGTGTTCTCTGATCTTTCAGACTGATGACGATGACTGCTTTCCCGTCATAGAACATGCAATATGATATGGAGGAGCTGCTCGAGCAGGCAAATGAAGTTCAGGAGATGTTAGGACGATCCTACGCTGTCCCAGATGAACTTGACGAAGCCGATCTTGAAGCCGGTACGCTTGCCTCTGTACGGAATTTCGATTCACAAAATCAAGATTGATTGGCATAGAACTCGAGGCACTGGCGATGGAACCAGAGGAAGAGGAAATATCATATCTCACAGACATGAATAAAGTGCCCGATTTCATTGACGACCCACCAGTGGAAATTCATGAGGTGAGTATCTGTTCTTTCTGCGTATTGATCATAGTATAGATCATGCCCAACAGAGTCCAGAGAAGGAGGCAGTCAAAACGACAAGTTGAAGAACCCCTTCATGGTCATATATATATTTATATCCATTTCCACATTGATAAGACCTTGGTACCATGAGCTGGATGATCCTGTATTTTGGTCAACCGTAGCGTTTCCCTTCAGGAGAGTCCGAGAACCAGTCGTCCAAAGACCTGGTTTCTTCAGGAAGTGCCACGTTGATAATGGTAGATTTAGTCTGGGAATCTGCGAAAAACAATTCGAAACTCAGGCAGACCTCATAAGAATGAAATAGGCATACAGGCATGGAATGCTTCTAAACCGTTCTCCCGGCCTATTCCACTCTCTTTCATTCCGCCCCTAGAATGATATTCAAACATAGAACGATGGCAATACAGGCCACATCTCACCAAGGGGAACTCGGGTCGTTACGATGATGTGTATTGACCCAACAAAGTCCAGCTTGGATCTCAGCAGCCACGCGGTGTGCTCTGGAGAGATCCGAGGTCCAGATCCCAGCACCTAATCCATACTTGCATGAATTTGCTAGAGCCACACCTTCAGCTTCGTTCTGAGATGTGTCAGTATCAAACACCAAGCATTACGAGAAAGGTTTTACACACCTGGAATCTACGAACGACCACTACAGGTCCGAAAATTTCTTCTTTCCAGAGCTCATCTTCTGTTTCAATATTAACGATGACAGTAGGCGAGTAAAAGCTGCCATTCGAGAAATCAAACCCATCCAAATCTGAAGTACCCATCATACGGCCTCCTCCCATAATAATTTTGCCAGAAGTGCGCATGACCATGTCATCTATTCGTTTCAGGCTATCAACAGAAATCACAGATCCCATGGTTGACCTCGGATTTAAGGCTGCGGAAAACGTCAGCTCATATTGTTTTTATGAGGAAAGAAATGGGTGTTTCGTACGATTGCCCATCCGACGTTTGATAGATTCGGCTTTCTCAGTGAAGAGAGACATGAAAGTGTCGTGAATATCATTTTGGACAAGGATGCGTGTGCCAGAAACACATGTTTGACCGGAAGCTATGAATGCGGCAAATGCTACTCCATTGACGGAGGAGATGAGATCTGCATCATTGAAAACTACAATAGGTGCCTATGGCACAAGATCGTCAGAGAAAGGAGAAAAACTGAAAGGGCAATTTGGGATGCACCTTGCCACCCAACTCAGCTGTAAATGAAACAAGATTCCCACCAACGAGACTTCCTACATTGCGTCCTGTACGAGTCCCAGCCTAGAGGAGGACTGATCTCAAGTCTGAGGGTAAGAAGCTGGAGATACAGGCTTACGGTGATATCAACTTTTCGAATGAGTGGGTTCTGAACGACCTCTTTGCCTGTAATGGGACCCAGTCCTGGGAGAATAGTCAAAACACCTTCTGGCACTAATGGGATTCTTTCTCAGTATGAAGCCTCGGATTTGCTAATGCGAAATCCTCACCTCCTGCTTCCGTGGCTAGCCTAGCGAATTCTAAGACGGTTATGGGTGCCAGCTGCATACGTCTCTATCAGGGTCGGTGGTGATACCAACATTCAGATGAATCTACTTCGGATGGTTTTACAATGACACTATTCCCAGCTGCCAACGCTGGGGCGATCTTTTTGACTGCTATAAAAAGCGGATGGTTGAATGGCTAGTGAAGGATTCGTGAAAAATCCCAGCAGGAGATGAGAATACGGGACTAACAGTAATCTGAGCGACTACGCCTAGAGGCACACGTTGGACATAATTCAATAGTTTGCCTTGGGTAGGTGCAACATAAGCATTCATTGTTCGAAGAAGTGCTGCATGATAGTCGCTGGAATCAGAGTGTAGCGAGGACACAGAGTGCGACAGAGTCATACGTACAGCCATTCTGGAATTCGTCCCAGTTGTGCATTCAATTCTCGTATAGTCCTCCCTGTTTGCAAGGATTCCATTTGGGCAAATTCGGGTGTTCTTCGTTCCAAAGCTCGGGCAAGACTTGAAAGTACTTGTGAGCGATGGATAACCGAAGCTTTTGACCACACTCCAGATTCGAATACAGCTTGCGCATTCTGAATAGCTATTTTGACGTCTTCACTCGTGGAAGACACAACTCTGCGAACGAAATTAAGTCGCGCACGAGGAAAGCTGAGACACATACTGGCAAAGCTCTTCTCCGGTCGCAGGATTTACCACCGAAAATCTGCAGGTCTCAACCATGTATCCAAAAGGTGATTGACATTTAGTTCCTTACCGCCCTCTGTCGCCCACACTGAGATCCACATAGGGATAAGGACCATACTGCTCCTGGTGGAAATACCGCTGCTGAAATTGTTACTGGATGGACCAGGATGTATGTCATACTTACAGCTTGCATTAAAGACCTTAATTGAATTCTGCTACTCCTCAAGAACATGGATGCATTCACACGGCAGGCGTTCTGTTATGCACATGCCATGTGACTGGCAATGCTTGATCGATGATTGCGAATGGCTCGTGACACGTCGTGTCAGGCGACTGGCATGTGACTACTTTGCAGTGTTCGTGTAGAACAATAAACAATACAATCTGAGACATCCTTGTCCTAGTCTCTCAAAGTATAATGGTAGTAATTCCAACGGTAGCAACGAAAGATAAAAGCGATCCCAGCCCACAAAAGACGGCGAGAGAACTGAGGGTACATCTTGCAGTGAGAGTGTGACAAACGTGCGCAAATATCTAGACTGGTAAGGTCGAGGCGTGACACAATTTGAAATTGGTTCAAAATGATAAACAATAACGCGTAGTCCACGTGATCAAAGTTTCCCGATGTATTTATACTTTTGACCCGTCTTTTTTCCCCATCACTTTTCTTTCCCATACTTCCCCCACATATAATGTCTCTCAGACGCTCATCCCGCGCTGCTTCAACCAAACCTGTTATTAATCCTGCTCCTGGAGTCGCATCTAGGCCACGGAATAAACGTCCAGCTTCTCCAGAGAGAACTGATGGGTCAGCTCCCAAGCGTACTCGTATCGCTGCCCCCACGAAAAAATCAAACAATGTACCCCCTGCGCCTGCTAGGAAGACTCGCAGCACTACAAAACCCGTCGTAAGGAGGACTCGGGTCAAGGCCGAGGGAGCCGACGAGGTCAAGGTGAAGGTACCTAAGGAGAAGCCTACTCCTCTCCCCCAGTCAAAGCCTTACTTGAATGCTCTACCTGTTCCCCCCCAACCTACAAGGCCTGGTCTTGTTACGTTCGCCTGGGGTGCTGGCAACTTCGGTCAATTTGGAATGGGACCTGATGTACTTGGTGAGCTGTCCAAACCTAGGCGAAACCCATGGGTCGAGGAAGAGATTGCGAAGGGCACTTTCGGTGGCGAAGGCGCTGGAGTTGAGTCAATCGCTGCTGGTGGTCTTCATACCCTTTTCGTAGATGAGAAGGGAACTGTGCGTTGGTGTCCTCCGTCGTGATGCTGTTACTGACTGTGTATTAGGTATGGTCTTGTGGAGTCAATGACAATGCCGCTCTTGGTCGCATCACCACCAATGTTCCTGACCCCGACAATGAAGGCTCATTCCTCGATATCGATGAGTTAATTAGCTGGCCAAGACCCATCGAAACATTAGTCGAAGAGAATTTTCGTGCTGTACGCGTAGCTGCCGGCGATAGCATCGGTGCTGCGATCAGTGATAAGGGTGAATTCCGCACGTGGGGAACATTCCGAGTGGGTCTCTTGTTCTCTTTTCTCCCAAATATTATTAACAGTAATTCAGGGGGTGGATGGCGCCCTCGGCTTTTCCGATGGCAAGGATAAACAAGATCTGCCTACCTCGATACTTGATCTGAAATCTACACCTGGTGACTATGAGAAGGTCACCTCGGTAGCCGCTGGTGCCAATCACATCGTCGCTTGCACTACGCATGGGAATATCTATACTTTTGGTGCTAGCGAACAAGGACAGCTTGGTCGGAAAATATTGGAGCGCCGGAAGATCCGCGGTACTCAACCTGCGAAGATTAGTCTTGCTACTCGTTCACGAAAAGGTGTTGACGTTGGTGCTGGCTCCTTTCATTCCTTCGCCATCGATAACCGTGGCGATGTTTGGGCTTGGGGCCTAAATAATTGGGGCCAAACTGGCACCGGTTGGTCATCGCCTCAGAGTACAGTCATACTTCAGCCCAAGAAGGTTGAGGCTTTGAGTGCAGAGAACCTTGGATCGGACAGGGTGGTCCAGGTCGCTGGAGGTGAACATCACTCCCTTTTTTTGACGAGAGAAGGAAAAGTCTATGCATGTGGACGCATGGACGGAGGACAGCTCGGCTTAGAAGATGACAATTCTGCTGTCGTTGACTGGAAGTTGGAGTATGAGAAAAATTTCAAGGAGCCATTACCACAGTTTCTTCCTGAGCCAACACTCGTCACCTTCCCCGATATGGATGATCCTATTACCCAAGTTTCCTGTGGTATTCGCAACAGTGCGGCGGTGACCAGAGGCGGTGCCCTTTATAGTTGGGGACAAGGTATGCAAGGTGAACTTGGCTGTGGTGACGAAGAAGAAGTTCGAACACCGCGAGTTGTCGTGCGCAAGGAAGGTGGTTCTTGGACCGCCCATGCCGTATCCTGTGGGGGTCAACATACTAACGCTCTTTTGAGCAAGAAGACTTAAGTAATTCATTCTGTCCAAAGGGTCCGATCATGATCATACCTCTGTTTTATCTCATTGTAGTCAATAGCTTTCTATTTGCTTTGCTTGGTTTAAAATTTATCCTTATCATTTGCGTAGTCTATCAAGTAGTCTATCAATTAGTCTATCGAGCTGTGTTAATTTTATTTCTGTTATTTTTCAGGCTTTTGGTGTTGCATCATTTGTCAACCGATGTTAGAGTGTTGTTCTAAGGTCAGTGACTCTACCATACCACATTAGTCAGTCCTCAGTTCTGACACACTAAAGAACCAGCTATGCTTGAGAGCGCTCGTGGAGATAAAATTTTTAGTGGCGAAGCACCGTTTCCCAGCCCTGAGTTAATTCAATTGTAGCTTCCCATGACTGTATCTTAGTGTATTTCTTGGGATAACAAGAGACTACATTCAATCGGAGAAGAACAAATTTTGTTACTGTCTTGGCGATACTGAATGAGGAAAAGTCTTGTCCAGGAGTTGTACTTACCGTGCCTGTTTCAGGGACGATCCGTAGAATGGCAATTTTGGTGGGCTAGAAAGATTCTCCTTATTCCAATAGCACTATTTACCCGAATCCGGAGGTATCTATTCATCTCTCCCCTTACTCGGCTCACTATCTACTGTCCCTTTTATCCCTTACCATGTCTCTAAATAATGAGGTGCGATTGTCCTGTGTACGCGTAAGCTACTGATCACATTTTGTAGAAGTATACCTTCTTAAATGCTGACATCTTCATTTCTAACGAAGCAAAAGCAATATTTGATGATCTCCTCGACATGGCGAAGAATCGGAATCCAGACGCGTTCAACATTTATATAAATAACGGTATGTTTGCAGCACAAAACCGACGCCACCGTCCAAAGATGACATGAGCTCAACATTTCTTTTCAATCTGGAAACATTCACAGACTACTATCCTCAAGCCCTTCACGACCTTGTGAGAATGGCACTGGTAACCATCTATTCAAAGGTCACCAATAAAGATTGGAAAAGGGCTTTCTATACAATCGAGGGCTTAACCTTTTTCTTTGAGCTTGAATCTGTCTGGGCGAGTGAGTGTTGTTAATACATTTCCTTCGAATGCCTTCTGATCATCCGCTAGCTTGTTGCGACGAGGAAATCACGAATGCCACAAATGACCTCTATGGGGCTCTCTTACTGGAGATTCTCAAAAGTCTGGAAGGCTCGAACAGCCTTTCTCCAGGTATCTTCCCCAACCTAGAGAACGTGCTTCACTCAGCTTATACCTTTGGCGAAAACATGGAAAGCTTCCATCACAAGTCTAATCACCCAGCTATTTGCAAGGCTAAGGCTCGCACCTTATTCAAAGACACTACAACGACCGATCAAACACTGTATGGGGCGCGCCTTCGCGGATACACGGAGAGCATCGAAGATGCCGAGGAGAAAAAAGAGTTTCTAGTCAGCGTGGAAAAGCATGTGAAGAAGACCAAGGCGGCAGGGGATGTATGGTATATGAAAGGCAGGATCGTGGAACATGAGATTAAGACGAGTGATCTGGAAAAGGCATGGAACAGATGCAGGCAAGACGCACCCATTGTGCCATCAGGAAGTTGGAAAGATTGGGATCTGACTAAGTGGACCATGGAAGACAAAAAACGGTTCTCATTCTGCAGCAGAGATGATGACATTTGATGTAGTACTACCTGAATGTAATCCTTGTCCTCGTTAAGGATACCTTTGCAAATTCGATAGTATGTATTCTGCTTGTCGACCTGAATTCAAAAGCCAATCAGATATAAGTAACAGCAAGACGGCCAATGATATAGTCGCCAGCATTGACTGGAGGGTATTTGTGCTTGTCTCCACAATTGGGTAAACATGCAATGTTTGCACTGAAATTCGGATTGCAGAAAAATGCAATGGATTGACGTGCAGGCGTCAACGTTTCTTCGACATTGATCTGTTTCGCAGGAGGTAGTACAACACGATGAAGGGTCGAGCGTAGCACATCGTTACTCCAACGGGCTAGAAGGTCTCCTACATTAACAACGATCGTACCTTCCTAGGGCAACTTAGAGATCACAGGCAGCATAGACAAAGGAAGGAAATCCTCACGATAGGTGTTGCCGGAATGAATGTCCCTGTATGGTGGTCTTTTACTTCCAATCCTCCCACCTGTAAAACAAGGTCATCAAACTGGGATAAAATGAATGTTACAGCCGCTAAGCATTCATAACATACGGAATCTTGGAACAACAATGTCAACGTCCCGTAGTCTATTAAACACTCATGTCAATGAGCTGAGAAGGAGTTTCAGTGTATACTCACCACTATGAACCCCAGCGCGAGCCTGTCCTTCACCTCCCAATAAGGTCCTTTCCACAGGTGGATAGGACAGAAGTCGTAAATTATGACACTGGTCGTTGATCTTATCATCGAAGAAGTGTTCCCCAAGGCCGAGTCCAAGTGCGATCGAGCGCATTACATCGACATGCAGATTGTGACATGTCTGTTGCACACAGTCAGTCAGGTTGCGGTAATTACACTTGCATTGTCTCGGTAAAGTCAAGACACACCTGATAGAAATTCAACATCATCTGCTTGAAACTTGGAACATCGGCCTCGCGAGGCCACATATTCTTCCATTCACTGTCCCAATCTCTACCTATCTCCATGGACTCCTTGAAGTCGGGGGCTTTGGCTCGAAGGGCCATGATTTCATCGGGAATTGTAGACTGCGTCACTCGCTCCCGGCCAACCTTTACATAACCACGATTTGAACGTGGGTCTTCCCAAGCAAGTGACGACTAAAGATAGAAGAACAGCGGTCTACTTGAGACAATCACACATCCGGCGATATGAAATGTACCTTGACTTCACCGGGGAGTTTAAAGAATTCAGCACTCTAGGACTATATTCATCAACACGGACGATGGCACAGATAAATGAACTGGCTTTCTGAAAAGTAGACCGAATCACATCTGTGCGGTTTTGAGTCGTACAACAATGTTGAAGGGTTGCTGTCGACATGTAGACATACCAGAAGAAATACCATGATTTCTAAGATAAATGAAACCGCTTTCTTTGAATGCAGTGACCAATTCCTCAGCCGTTTGCTGTCTCCTTCCCGGACGTACTTCATTCTTGAACTTGGAGAAGTCGATGACTGGGATTCTGAAGGTATTTGCATTGGCTGCAGCAGTAGCCAGTCGCCTTTTAGTGATGACGCTAGTTATGCTAAGAGCATGATTAAGAGCAGGCATGAGAAGTAATGTGAGAAGAGCCAACTGTTATATGACTGTGATGATGATGTGTGATTCACATACGTTCGAAAAGCGAACGACCTGATCCCCTCAGCTCAAATCGGCGGAAGATTGTTGTCGAAACCAGAATATGACCACCACACATACACCTCGTGCGCTTCAAATCATCGTATTTAATAACCTGAAGTGCTCCTGGCGAAAATTCTTACCCAAGTCTTGAAGATGCCAAAGACGAACAGGCAAGAGTCTCCTTTCAGAAATTACATCATAAAAAACCATATGATGACGTTTCTGTGTAGTTCTACTCCTTCATATTCATTTCATGGGTCGAACTCAAGCCATTCCAAAGATAGCGGGTAGGTGAAGAGATCGTGTCGGCCAACACGTATACATTCACCTCCTAGGCAGGGTGGACGCACCTATCACGTCCCGAACTATGCCACAAGGTTTGACCACGCCTACTTCAATCCATTTTACATATCACAGGTTGACAGACCGACCAGTTACGCCAATGAAAGGTCGCACCTCATCTCTGTGACATTTGACGAAGATAAAAACGCCAAGAGAACAATTGTTGTCCTTGTTTTTATGTTTCTCTTGTTCCTAGGTTATTCAAGTTCCGTTTTCCAAAATCTGCAAGAATGTTTCCATGGCTTTCGATCCTCCGACATTTTGGAAGTCCAGGAGCAACTAAAGACACCCATCCGCACGACTGAAAGCACTGGACCATTACCTACCGGATCCCCAGGCAACCCCCGTACTGAACTTCCCCCAAGTATTGTCGACAATGCA
>Ga0153993_100008_pt1 | contig 57352 bp, 67 predicted proteins | sample TSNC077MetaG_FD_104706 | JGI IMG/M metagenome (GOLD analysis project Ga0153993, IMG submission 104706) | Attine ant fungus gardens microbial communities from North Carolina, USA - TSNC077 MetaG | ecosystem: Host-associated > Fungi > Mycelium > Unclassified | place: USA: North Carolina, Lumber...
TAAGTCAACTCGAGTTGCACAACATAATCCCATCCTCTTATAAATAGTCTTTCATACAGTTTTGTACCTCAGCCATTTACCACATTGGGTAATGACTGAGGTGAGTTTTAGTCTTATACTCTCTGTATTATTATAGTTACTTATCATGGCCTGTAGACTCATTATAACTTCTAGAACCCATGCTACTCCCCACATTCCTGACAGGACCTGAGAGAACAAAACTAAGAGACAACTATTGTGGATTACTTTATAAGAGGGAGCTAGGCTAGCCAGGAAAAGAATGAGTAGGCAGACTTCTGTCACAATGGTGTCACAGTATGTGACAGGGTGTGATAAAAGTATAATGGTGAAGCTGTGTGACTGTGTGATAAGTCATCTAGACAGGTGACTGGACAGGTGACTTGGCATCCCAATTCTAAATGTCACCCACCGCGTCTTGGCACCTCTCGTCGAAAAACACGTGATTAGACCTTAATTCACATGGTAAAGTCATTTAAATGTGTGTGCTCTGCCTCTCAGAACTCCTGCTCCCATGCCCCTCAACAAAGAGAAAATAGTGGAATTCCCTCCTGTCATTCCCTTTGACAGACAGGCCATTCCTGTTCCTGGTACTAAGCGATCTGGACAAACAGGTGATTCGTGATTTACTCATTCGCGTCCAGAACCTGACTGATTGTGATCCAGCTCATTATCGCAATAGTAAGTAGCGTGAGGCTCCTCAGTGTCATAAATTCTCAGTTCTCTGCAAGGCTTATGGGGTCTTCTGGATGAGAACAGCCCGACGAGCATGACAACTTTGGATCAGGTATTCGAGAGTGGCTTAAAGGCTGGCAGGGACCGTCCGCTCCTTGGCTACCGCCCTATTGTCTCTGAAAAACCTCTCAAGTTTGCGGATCGCTACGAATGGCTCACTTGGGGCGAAGTTGACTGTAGGAGGAAGTACGTTGGTAGTGCTCTCCACTTGCTTTTCCAGGCCGGTGTAATAGGTGGTGGTGAATATGAGACTGTCGGTATTTGGTCTCAGAATCGACCAGGTAATCATATTAGGCTTCACAGCTAATGACTGTCTGACAATGCGACAGAGTGGCAGATTCTTGACCTTGCCCTACAAAATTATCACAAGGTCTCTGTCCCTCTCTATGATACCCTTGGTGCAGATACAGCTGGTAAGATATTTTCTTCGTCGATTCCTAGCTCTTGAGTCTAAATGAATTCTAGAATATATGTAACGTCGGCTCCTTCCTTGTCAGGCAATGTCTCAAATCCGAATTCTAGCACCAACCAGGCTCATGTCACTGTCATATTTACAACTTCTGATCACGTCGCCACCCTCCTGAAGCTTGCGTCTCGAAGCCCCTTGCGGATGATTGTAATTCTTGATAGAATTACTTCAGAGTCCGCAAAACTTTTTACAGAGTGGGGACAGTCTGTAGGTATCAAAGTGCAAGAACTCCATGAGCGTACGTGTCACCACTGAAGTTTTCACGATGAAATCATCATTTATGAATCTTGCTCTCAAGTCGAGGCCTACGGCAAAGCGAATTTGATCGAGCCCATCAAACCCACCCCCGATACTGTAGCTAGTATCAGTTATACATCTGTTCGTGATCAGTGTTTCTCCTTGCAGCCATTGCCATTGCTTACCCAATGGTACAGGGAACAACTAATGTCCCGAAAGGTAACAATTGACTCTCTGTTTTGAACCTCGTGCTTATATTCACTAGGTGTTGTCTGGCGGCACAAGAATCTCGCCATAGCTACATGTGCTGGTTTGCATGGAATTCACCTGCCTGATGACGGCTCCATGATGTCTTATCTTCCTTTGGCGCACGCCTACGAAGTCAGTTGTCACTCAGTCATTTTTCCTGGACAGGAAATTCATTAGATCCATAATAGCGTGTCTGTGAACTCGTCACAATGGTAGTAGGTGGACGGATTGGGTTTTTTACTGGCGATCCCCTTCGTCTTCTCGAAGATGCACAGTTGCTCAAACCCAATTTTTTTCCTTCTGTCCCTCGTGTTTTAAACCGTATCTACCAAGCTGCCATGATTGCTGGTGATGTCCCTGGCCTCAAAGGCAATATTTTCAGAAAGGCAATGGCGACCAAAATTCAGAGGTTTCGCACCACTGGAGAGGTGATACACCCTCTTTGGGATAGGATCGTTTTTCGTAAGGTCAGATATCTTTTGAATCTTTTCCTTCTATTAGCTGTACTTCGTTCAGATCCAAAAAGTTCTTGGTGGCGAAATCAAATATCTTCTAAGCGGTTCGGCACCCATCACCCAAGACGCCTTGGACTTTCTCAAAATCGCATTTACATGTCAAGTCAATGAAGGTATCTAATTATGTTTGGTTCTGGTCTTTTGCTCACTCCCTATCCTTAGGGTACGAGAACATTCTTGTCATAATCAGAACTTACTTGTACCAAGGGTTCTAGTTACGGATTGACTGAGACTAGCGCCACAGCGTGCAGGACCTGGTCTGGTGATCCTACAGCCTCTGGTACCGTCGGTCCTCCTCTGCCGTGCAACGAAGTCAAACTCGTAGATGTTCCTGCTCTGGGATACACAGCAGAAGACAAGCCTAATCCTCGTGGTGAACTTTGTGTTCGTGGCCTGAACGTCTTCGATCACTATTATAAGGGTACGTCAGTCTTGATTATGATAGTGTGACTATGGATCGAATTATTGTGGTCTATCTTTTGCAGACCCTGAAAATACGAACAAAAGTATTGATAATGAGGGCTGGCTCCATACTGGCGATATTGCTGAGTTTGACTCGTGCGGCCGCGTTAAAATCATCGACCGTGTCAAGAACATTATGAAGCTCGCCCAGGGCGAATACGTTGCTTTGGAAAAGATCGAGAATATACTCACTTCGAATCCCATGATCGCGCAGATCTACGTGCATGGAGACTCCCTTCAATCCTACCTCCTTGCCGTTGTAGTCCTCGATCCTTTAAAATTTGCTGATGTTGCTTCGCAAATCCTTGGCAAAGGAGTATCATCTCAGGATGACCAGGCTCTGGCTGATGCTATCAAGGATAATAGAATTAATGCTTATGTGTTAAGTGAGCTTACAAAGGATGGTAAGAATAATGGTTTGAAAGGGTCAGTATCTCGACCCTCATCTCTTCAAGTTTACTTGACGAAATGCTTTGCAATATAGATTTGAGATGATCAAGCGCGTTCACCTCACCCTTGTGCCATTCTCTCCTGACAATGGAACTCTCACCCCCACGTTGAAGATCAAACGCAAGGACGCTGCCAATCTCTACAAGGCTGAACTCGAAGCCCTTTACGCGCTTGGTGACCCCTCGGGGACCAAAAGCTCGTTCAAGCTCTGATTTGGTCATTCTGGCTGGGTCGTAGTATGTTATTTATGCTGAGTACTGGCGACGAGTAACTAGGAGGAGCAGCAAGTGGAAAGCAAACGAGAACACGTAGTATACGAGGGTAGCAAAACTATATTATTCTGAATCAATGTGATGCAAGGTATCAGTCCAGATATAGCTCATATGGGAGGAGGTCCAACATAACCTTGAGGATGAGCAATATGCTTTGATAGCGAACAGCCAAGCAGACAAACATTGACCATGACGATGATCCAGAAGTAACCACCGAGAACATGGTACTTGATGGACCAAGCAAAAATGGAGCTGAAAATCCAGATGAAAAACTGAGACGATCGTGAAAAATTTAAGTTTGAATGCTTGCCTCACAAATGCAGGTGCACCTGCCCTGGCTAAACACATTCCCAGCAGAACGAGACCATTGGTTTTAGCGAGGGCAGTAGGTGCGGGTGCGTGTTTCTTACACAATATGAGGCTAACACTTATTACCTCTCCTGTCAGGATCTAAAATGACCTCGCCAAAAAGAACTCACGAATATGCCAGACAGCCAAATCGTGAGAGCGCCATCAGGATCACAATTTCAGTCCATACTAATGCAACTCTTTTTGGTCCTGATTCACCTGCACCAAGGACGAGTGTCCAATGCAGTATCGGCATCGCAGCAAACGTTATTGGCCATGAAAACATGAAAACATTGTACAACTTGGCGACTGAAAATCGTCGAAGAAGACTCGGAAAAACGGCAATCTGAATTAGGATCGAAGATGATCCTGCTATGGCAAGTGCATATCCTATCTGGGTTGTCTATGGGGTGTATGAAAGTTACTTTCGTGGATGGCGTCAACTAGATTGCAGGAGACACGCACATTGAAAGAGAGTCCACCTGATTCTATGGGAGTGTAACAGAAGAGTACGAAAACGGCATCAAATGCCGTTGCCACGAAACAAAGCGCACATCCGGAAAGGCATAAAGCACCAATGATAGGAATTGCAAAAAGTTGGCGCATCGAGAGCTCTGGGACAGTAACGTTGGGATCATGTGCCACAAGGAGTGTAACCCTGCTTCTATGGACTTGTGCATTGTGGGCTATCGTGGCTGGATGGGTCTCTGGTTCTGAATGCGCATGTGTACCCGTGGGGATACTGGTGGGTGAGGTCGTTGATGCGGCGAGGGTGCCATATGTCGTTGAGGGTGTCACTGTGTTCCCGAATTTATTGTCAATCTCACCCTGTATACCAGGATTGCACCTAAGGGTCTGGTGAAGATGAGTGGTCGATATTGTTGTGGTTGGAAAAAGTGTCTTACTTCGTGAAGGAAGAAAAATGCAGATACAGCTGAAAGAAGTGCCACGATGCCGGAGAAGAAACACGGGAGGAAGTATGGATAGCGTGTGAGAAAGGCAATGGATTCGAAGATGTGGGAGTATTTTTCAGCTGGGTTGGCAAGTGATCCGCCAATCAGTGGGCTTGAGACATTTGAGTTCAATTCCATGGAATCAGATGCAGCGTCTTACCCAACAATGCTTCCAAGGGGCCAAAACAAGCCGTAGATGGGGAAAGCTAGGGCCTGATTGCTTTGATCTGTAAGCTCACCGAGAACGGAATGAAGTACGGCAGCGGTGCCGGAAAATGTGCCCGCTAGGATTTGTATCAGAATAGGAAAAGCTCGAAGAAGTCTGGCAAACCTAGACAGCGTGCGATCAAGATTTGAGGGAGATTTGAAGTAAGACCGAAAAGGACAGTCGAAATTGAAAGGCCGACAGTGCCAATTATAATTACCGGACGGCGACCAACCATGTCTAAAGCACGGATGAGGGTGAGCGGACACAAAAGGGAGAATGTGTGTGTACCGGATATGCGAGCCCATTGGTATATAAAGAGCAGCTGGAAAAGGGCAAAACTGGATTCCTGGGATTGAAAGATCAGAAAGGAGTACCCAGCAAGCTGAAAAAAACTGACGACGAGGCCGCTGTAAAAGCCAATCTGCGACTTATTGGGGACAAGATTGAGCGAGGTAAGGAACTGATTGATATACGGAAATATCTGCGAGGGCGTGAGAGCACGGATCAACGGAGCCGGAGGGACTTGCCTGAGTAAATGTGAGGGGGTCCATAAGTCTGACTGCGCAGAGAAGGGCAAGCTGGCCCTTTGGAAGAGGCGTCTGCTGCTTTTCTGCATCGCCTTGGCTCTCGAGCAGCGCACTTGTCTCGTTCATGGCTGCAGTCCGCAACAAGTCATAATATCCATGTTATGATGTCCCAAATCAACCAAATAGAACATAGCGCGGCCAAATAACCAAATTAGTCTTGACATCAAATTTCCCTCTTTGCTCGCCATGTCCTTCATCTCCGAGAACCCCGTCCTCGTTGCGCCCCGCCCTGTCCGCATCGCCGCCGTCGCTCAACACCACCTTCCCCGTTCCCATTCAGTCCGACTTTTTTCTCCCGCCGAGCGTATCGCCGACCATTCTCCAGACATCGATGACTCCAGGTCGCTAGCCGACGACTCCCCTCACGCCTCCCCCCGGTAAGCACAACCACCTCACACATGCGTATGTTCCCCTCATTTCTTCTCTTCAGGTCTGCGCTCCCCTCAGAGGCTCTCGAGGAATTCCTTTCCATCCTCAGGCCTTCCGTCTCCATCTTTCCGTCTAACACCCCTCGCCGTCGGGCTCCCAATCATGTTGCTTCCTGGCCTTATGAGCGTTCCACATTTAGCTTCAGACCTTGGGCTCGCATTGAGGCTGCTCCCGCCAAGAGCGAAGTCGATGATTCAGATGTAGCTCGTTCCAGCCAACCAAGTCGCAATGCCCTTTCCCCCAAGCCTGGCCCTGCGACTCCTGAAATCGATGCCTCGCTTGAGATGGAACCGTTTATTGACGGTGAGCCTACTCCCTTTCGTTGGTTCTCTTCAGGTGTACTTGGTGAGTTGATTCAGTACCTAGTTTTTTTTCTAGTTGACCCTCCGTTATCACTCTTTAGCCTCCCCCGTCTCGCGCATGCATACCCGCAACCCTTTCTTCCGTCATGTTACCGCTCAGTCTCCAGCCCCCGTCTTGCCGCTGTCGCCTGCCGCTATACCTCTGCCGACTCCCTCTCCTGACGAGCTGCTCAATCTCCGCTGACCCTCATCACTCGCACATCTATTCGGCATTCCTTGATACGTACTGCCGTCTTCAGACACTATTGCATTCTCGCATCATATATCTATTACGGATTTCTCACGCCTTCGATTAAAACAGGTATCCCACTCCTTGTATATTTTTTTGATAACTGTTGTATCTCAGTTCGAATAATCGTTTATTGTATACCTCTTTCTCTTCTCCTGGTTATAGGGAACCAAGGTTCTGTTTTCTACTGGTTCGTCAACCACCTCGATAGTTGTTGGATTGATGGGTTTTGGGTGTAGTTACATGGTTGTACAGCATTGTCAATTCATCACCTTCCTTGCTTCGAATATGTGCCTTTCTCTGGACTATCAGGCCATCTTCCTGTCAGATCTCTGTCAGATCTCTGAGCTATGATGTGGATACAATCTTTAAAGCATTTCTCTCACGAGGCATGATGGGTCTCATGATACTAGGGCTCGATGGAGAAGCCACTTAGAAGAACGGCATCTTTCCCGTGATTGAAGAAGGGGGCTCTTGACCCTCAGTATTGAAAGATTTATACTGACATGGTAGGCCGATGTGTTAACTATCCTTCTCGTGTACACATTTTAGCATCTGTTTTCTGCGGGTAGAAGAGCTTGCTTGCAGTCATTGTAATGAGAATAGCAGCCCTTCTTGAGCATCACAAGGATCCAGCAGCTTTCCAGGATATGGACTAGATGGGCTAAATGGGAAGTAAAACATGGGATTTCAAAAACTTTCTTCTTATTTTTATAGTATTTTGATTCCCAGGCAGGATGTGAAGTGACAGGACAGAAGGGCATTCGAATCCCGTTATGGTCATGAAAACAGATATTCAATCCTGCAATTGAGTCTATGATTTGTGTAGAGAAGTCTCAGGTATCGCCCGACGTGTATATAACAAGTTTCCTTGCGCTTGGGAGTGCGCCTAGTATGTAATTCAATCTAATTTAACCTGCCGGTCCCGAATCAGTCTCTCACGCCCTACTCTGTAATGGATCTTGACACAGAAACCCTCGTTGCGCTTGTCTCCAGCCTCCTGAACCATATCTCGAACCAAGAAACAATTTTAGAAGCTCTTGTTCGTTCAGAAGGCGATGCCCAGCGAGCTGCGAATGTCTTGAACAAGAGCCATGGATTTGGAGAAAAAGGGAAGAAGAGGAAGAGGCAAACACTTGATAATTGGTTCAGAAAGCTGAAATCATCGACCTCGATGGTCAATCAGAAAGCTAGTCTAAATGAAGGGGTGCCTACCCTGATCAACCCAATCAACCCCAAGCCCACTGTTAGATCTCGGGCTACAATGGATTTCATGACAGTGCTGCGTCCACCTCTTTCAGAAAACAATCTGAAAAGAAAGATCAAGAGTCTGCCGCCATTGACGCTAGCAAATCCGTCGATGGTTGCAGAACATACGCCTTGCACCTTGCACCTGTCTACCCTTCCTCCTGAGCTCGCTTGTCAACTCTTTTATACCATGCTAGAAGCTTCTAAGAACTGGCAACGAAATAGATGGTGGCTGTTTGACAGGATCGTGGAAAGTCCTCATCGAACATCTTTTTACGCTAGACTAGAGGGTGATGGACTGGTAGATGAAAGAGGCTCTACCGAGTGGCAGGAAGCTGCGAGGTTCTGGTGTGTATATTTTTATTTGACAGTCATTCGTTCCGTTGGCTCGATTGAGTGAGTGCTAATGGCCTCGACTTCACTGACACATCCATCCACCCTAGGTATAATGGACGTATGACCGACCCACCCAAGGCATTTCCGCCGGAGATGGAAGAGGCATGCAAGATTATTGAAGAAATCGTCAATGAAGAGCTCAAGAAACGAAAACGTTACTCATTGGAGTACGGTGGAAATCAGAAGGATACCTCGGAAACCGTGAATTCTATCTGGAAAGCGAATGTCGCGGCATCGAACTGCTATGAAGGAGCTAAGGAGAGTGTTGGATTTCATTCTGACCAGTTGACATATCTGGGTCCATATCCTACCATCGCTTCCCTGAGTCTGGGTAGGATGTACAATTAATTAGGACTCCAGGAAGGATAAGCTCATCTTTGTCTGTTCCTAGGTACCACGAGGGTGTTTCGGTTGCGAGAAGTCATACCCACCGATGAGATTGGTTCTCGTCAAGCGAGAACATTCAATATTCCCCTACCCCATAATTCTGTGCGTAAAGTGTCGTTGCACTGTCCATGAATCTTCTGAACGCTCATATATGCCTTGTCATATTTTTGTTCTGTTCACATGTTGTCTATTCCAGTTGACTATCATGCACGCCTCGTGCCAAGAAAAATTTAAACATGCTATTCCACCGCAGTCTGCAATAGACATTTTTCGCCCGTCCTCACTGTTGAATACCATGAATCCCTTGAGTTCTAAAGCTACAATGTCATCAGCGCCCTTGAAATCATGTACTGCTGATGAGACCATGTCTACAGCCGCATCTGCACCATCGAACTGCAGAATCAATATCACTTTCCGATTTTATAGACCGGATTTCCGTCCAGAGAGCATCCCAAGATGCGATTGCCGTGTGCCGACGATTCTACGGCCGGACATGAAGAATAGGACTGATGGATTGACAGATAAATATTGGTGGACTTGTTATGCAGGCGCTCAAAACGATGGGAAAGGATGCAAATTCTGGAAGGTCATGGATATGAAGAAAGAGAACCGCGGTCCTTGTGTAGGAGACCATAGCTCCCAGGCGACATCTCATGCAAAACACTTGTCTCCGTGATCTAGAAAATCTGCTCATTATACCTGTAGTGTTTTCTCTCGCCCTAAATTTTCTAAATCTCTTCCACTTGTTCGAAAATATATCATCAAGAATTGCTCACATCTTAGTGGGATCAAGTAGATCCGTATGCTCATTGGTAATCAACCTCTTTTATCCTCGCTAATGTGCTATCATTCCCAAAATGCCACCTCAGAATCCTCTTCCTGAATTACGGGCCTTGTTTCACCCAGTGATTTCTCGAATGGTCAACTCATGAAGTCATTTGATGGATGGTTCGAGACACCATCCGCAAGCTCGGGAGCTGAAGACAGGATTTCTTTCAAATTTCTGTGGCGCCTGCTTTGATCCAACTGGACATAGATTGATACAGTGTAGAGGGCATATGTGTTAAAATAATGAGATATGGGATAGAAAACAAGGACTTTGAACAGACTCAATAACGATGTAGACTACTTTCCGAAAGGCGACTAAATGGTTGTATATTTTCGGTACAAAAATAAAGTGGTGTAGCTGATCTGACATGGTGTTCCTTGAAGGTAGAGATAGAGATAGAAGCAAATTAGTACATCGTTTGACCTTGAGTGTCATTGGGATCTCAAAAGGTAACATAACAGAGAGCATTTATTTCTGCTGTTTGTGAGGGCCTGGGATAGGTTTGATATGCGTGACATTTATCGATCTCATTGTATTGTTCCTTTTGCATTTCACGATTCTAACACTGCTTGTTTCAATCGTGTATCAAAAAAGATATGTTTGGGGTGAGGGCCAGCGAGACTGACAAGGATGAGAAGAGAGATGCATCAAACAAACACCTTTCTGTGACTACACAAGATTTGGGGATAACACCCGGTCTCTTAAGATCAAATCCCTAATCAACACTATATTCTTCAAATACCTGAGTTCGAATCTCGAAGACTACTTATCATATTTACCTTCACAGGTCGGTCAATTACTCCACGCCTACAATGCAGGTTTGATAGTCGAGAAGACTTCACTCGTTGGATTGGACATCCATGGAGACCGCCGTCCCTTACAGATTTTTCACAACTTGGGTCGTTCAACAGGCTCTAAAAGGTCAATGCCGAGCTTTGTTCCGAGTTCTTGGACTGCCTTCAGTGTGCCTCCAATAGGTACATCTTTGTCAAGATCAGCATAAAACACCTCCTTTGTTTCAGTACTGACAGATGGTATCCATGCCTAGCTTCTTTGCTGCCTTCAGGTTACTATCAAGAGTCAAATTTGTGACTCGGTCAACCGGAAACTAGCATACATGCCAATATCATCGAGGAAGATGGCTTCATGTGGTTTCAGATTATTCCTGGAGCAGGCAGCGAGGTAAAATTCAGGTTCTGGTTTTCTACCTTAGAGCGTCACCGTTATATACTCGATTGGTGAGGATCAAGATGATCTTACCGCATTCCCAGCCTGCTACTGTCGCAAAAGTCGTCAAAAAGTGCTACAAGGTGGGTTGGTGTGGCGCCTTCAGTCCATCCCAAGAACTCACTCTCTGATTGGGGAACCTCTGCTTTCTGGAAATTATTAGTTAATGCAATGACCTTCCATCGAAAAGTGGCTGGAAAGAGTTACAGTCAGTGAAGGATTTTTGTCAAGCATATGTAAAGCTGTCACATCGAATTCGAAGAATTGCGTTTTGCATATGAGGGTCATATGTCTGTGCTTCCCTCATCATGAGTCCAAAAAGCTAGATGCAAGCGTAATGTTATGAAATAAACAGATACATCTGGATGAAAGGCTGACTTCTCGGCCATCGACATTGAGACATATTGGTAAAGGCGGGCAGGCTACGACGATTTGAGATAGGTCGTGATATATCACTATCACTTACGAATTGATCTTTTGACACAATATGCCTTGTACCTACACAAATCACTTCAGTATGACTTTTGACAATGTTCAAGACTTGCCATTCATTTCCATTTGCAACGTCAGATAAATCACGGCCAAAAGCATCATAAAAGCCATCGAAAGGTATTTCCCCGCGTTCAAATCTTTGCCAGGTTCCCTGTGAGCCTCGTCCAGCTCTGTGATAAACGGTAGATGATCGGTGACGATAGCAAAGATACTGATAACTCACATCAAGCAGTTCAGATAGTTCGGGGGCAAGCCGTGTGCTCTCTCGTACGCTGCAATTCCGATAAAGGGACTTCTCAAAACAACGCCTCCTATCTTGTGAAATGTCAGGACACAAGAGACATGTAACACAGGGATCACAAACGTCGAAGATGACGGCCTTGTACGAAGCAGTCATACCTGCTCACGACAGTTTCCCTGATATACCCGGTTTGGTATATGAATAACTAGTATGTCGCCTCGCAAATGAACGGTTTGCTATCGAGATGTTCAGATAGTCTCAAAAACTTTCAAACAAGAGATCCAGAGCATATGAAAGTTTAGTATTATACTACAAGGTTTCCCAGGATGATATTCACGTGCCTTGGTTTTCTCAGAGAAAAAACCCATACCGCAACAAGTTAACTAGTGCTAAAACGCGGAGAGCGCCCAACGTCAGGCGTGTATCCACAAAAGGCATGTAGCCAGAGGAGGGAGAAGTTTGTTGGTGGGTAAGCAGTGTGTCTGAGTGTATCCCAAGAATTGTGATTTATTTCGAAGTGGTGCATGAAATACGATCTTGGCTCCGCTGCCTGAGGATGATGTCCTCAAAGTAGGAGCGCGTTCAACTTAGGTCTTGAGGGGGAAGGTCGTATAATATATTGTTGACAACCCACCAGATCCGTCCGGATGATTCATATCTTAAATTGACTGCGGCTACGATCCATGTGTCCAATTGCTTCGCTCTCATCTGTCATGTACAACAGAAGTTGCTCGCAACATCCTTCAAGTTACGACGTGCACAGATCTAGCTATCGAGCTTCAGCACTGGGCATTGCGACGCCACAGAGGGAATTAGGTCTGCAGGGCTTGTTGCAGCCTCCTCTTGGGGCCGATCCTCAACTTTGGCAATGGTTTTGTGCAGTCGATACTGATAGGTCGGGAGCTATAACCGCTTCGGAACTCCAGTCGGCTCTGTTGAATGGTAATATGCCCAGCTACTTACCAACATACAAAGTACTGATATCAGAGTAATAATTTTCAGGAAATTGGACAAGTGAACTCATTTCGCATTTCCTTGTGGCTTTTGATCTCAGCTCAGGACAGGATTTGATCTTGATACCGTGAAGATGCTCATGTCCATATTTGTATGTAGTCTGTTTAACCTGCACTTCCAGCATGCATTGCCTACCAAGCTCCATCTCTTACGACAGGACATCGATAGAAGTGGCACCATAAGCTTTTCAGGTTTGTTTGAGGGCTGCAAATAGAGATCTAGAGATTTAACAGAGTCGAAATCGCAGAATTTGTCGGACTCTGGAAGTATATTTCGGATTGGCGAGATATTTTCCGGAACTTCGACCGAGACCACTCTGGTTCTATTGAAGGAAACGAATTGTCCGAAGCACTGTGCAGCTTTGGTTATAAACTCTCGTCTCCGCTCTTAACTTTGATCGAAAAGAAATACGGTGAGTAAATGCACGGAAGATCTGAACTCGTATACAGTGACTGATACTATCTCCAGCATCGGGTCCTACTTCGGGTTACGGTCCACCGCCTGGAATCACCTTCGATCGTTTCATGAGGGCTTGTGTCTTAATCAGGACCGTAACAGAAGCTTTCCAGCAGTCTGTACTTTTTTTTTCTCATGATATGCCTATTAATGATCCCCAGTTATGATTCCGATCGTGATGGTTGGATACAGCTCAATTACGAACAGCTCCTAGCGGTGAGTCGTGGATGTTGCGAGAACTGTTTCTTCTCATCTGTGTTCTTGCCAGATCGTGCTGAACGCTCCCTGAGCAGTGACCATGTTGAATACACGGCTTGATTACATGTTATATTTTGATCTTTTGATATGATAAGTGTTCAGGAGGCGAAAGCAGCTTGAAACTGATGTATGCTACCACACAGCATGCATGAGAAAAATGTTACCTTAAGATTGCATCTTCACAATATGCCTTGACTGTGATTCTGGAGGATTTGGAGGATTGTCATCTGGGTGACCATGGTGGGATTTTCTACATTTCTAGCAGAGACTATAATGGTCACTTCTTAACTATTTCAGGCTGTAGAGGAGATACGTCTACCCACTCTTCTTCTACATCTTGTTCTTGTATGATATCATTATTCTTTGATATCACTTTTGTCCTCTTTGCTGCTGCTTTTGTGTTCTGCCTCCACTTCCAAATGTATCCTTGGATTCCTGGCCCCTTTTCTGGCCCCTTCCTCTCTCAACTCTCAACTCTTCTAGCTTCAAAGTAATCTAGATTGAGTTCTGGTGCTTTCAATTCTCTCCCAATCTCTCAGTCAGTAGAAATTCCCTTGTATCTGTTTCCTCGTGTTTGTCAACACTTGTTCTAGACCCTCTTATACTAATATTTGATACTACATGTGTAGAATTGGAGTATTTTGAAATATATATATATTGTAGTGTTTCAATACTACACCTGAGGTAAGCCTATCTCTATCATCACTGCTAGAAGCTTATCATCGTCCCATAGCCTTTATTGTTGTCTACCATGCCGGGGGTGAACCAGGTGACGCCTGAGCCTATATCGTTTTACAGGCCACATGCAGCATGACATAGGCTGACACCTGACAGGTGGGTTTGACATTTCGATGTAAATAGCAACTGCGTAAATCGTGAATCATCACATTGACCGTGCCCTGCCTATGTGGTACATATCAAGTTTTGCGATTATCTGGGTCATCTCCTATTTCTCCCCGAAACATTTATCTCAACGCTGAGAAACCTGCCGGTGCTGTACGATTTTGTCCACCACGTAGCACATCAGGGTCTCGGATCAACCCTGAGGTTCTTGCGATGATCTGGTCTTCTAGCAGAACAAAATCGGCGCCTTCGCGCGTTTAACATTACTTGTTCATACTCTGAGTACATGTTGCCAAAGTTACTGGATACTACTTTTTGCCTTCTGCTGTGTCTTTTAACCACTGTTCATGCTCTTGGGACATCTTGCTCGGCGCCCTTGGGACAGGGTACCGCAGTTCCCGATGATCCCTTCTGGCTCGAAACAATAAAACACCAAGGAACCGCAGCATTCAATCCAAACCCTGCTACATACCAAGTATTCAGGAATGTCAAGGTTGGTGCTCTAGAAAATCTCTGACTTGACCTGACTACTTCTGCTTGATCAGGATTTTGGTGCCAGGGGTGATGGTATTACGGATGACACAGCAGCGATCAAGTGAGTGAGCAGTTTTGTTTTACCCTCCTAACGCTTCAACTCGACCAGCGCGGCCATATCAGCAGGAAGTCGGTGTGGGCAGGGAACATGTGGCTCTTCGACGTAAGCAGTGCATTATTCAACATGTAGGGCCGTGCTCAGCATTTATAGCATTACACCTGCAGTTGTTTATTTCCCACAAGGGTAAGACTAAATTTAGATCAACATCGGGCTGTTCTCACAATACTCTCCATCTACTAGCACCTATCTGGTTTCCGCTCCAATCATTGCCTACTACTATAGTCAATTAATCGGAGATGCAAAAAATCCTCCTACTTTGCTTGCTTCAGCATCCTTCAGTGGAATGGCCGTTATTGGTGACTAGTCTATTCATCCAAATCGTTGGTCTCAATTGACTTCTACAATGCAGACGCTGATCCCTATATTCCCAACGGTGGTGGGGCACAATGGTATATCAACCAGAACAATTTGAAAGTGTCATTGATTATCTTATTGGATCGCTCATCCTGACTTTTATTTTTAGCTTCCGCTCTGTACGAAACTTCGTGATAGACGTTCGAAGGTGAAAGGCAACATCTTTCATCCTAGACGACACCATCCTCATATAGAGCTAATCTTTAAGGGTCCCCGCCCAGAACTCACAGGGGACCGGACTACATTGGCAAGTATCGCAGTCGACTTCTCTCGTTAACATTGTTGTCCACATGTCGACGGCTGCGGACACTGCACATCAAGGAATATTCATGGAGAATGGAAGGTGAGCCACTGAATGCCTGAAAATCCATAAATTTGACGTGAGGTATCATCAGCGGTGGCTTTATGGGAGATTTGGTCTTCAACGGAGGTTTATTCGAATTTGTCAATATAGCAGGGCATACCTGACCAAGAGTCTAGGAAAATTTGGCATTTGGGTTGGAAATCAACAGTGAGGGCCCCTTATACCGAGAGCAGACGAATTGACTTACAATGGTCTAGATTCACAGTCCGTAATATCACCATCAACAATGCTCAGACTGGCATTTTCGCAGTCTGGAACTGGGGTAAGTCTGTTTCCGATGCATTTCCTCTTTTAAACAATTCATGATGGTTTAAGGTTGGACTTTCCAGGATGTGAATATCAACAATTGTCAGGTATGCACTCTTTTTCCACTCTCCACATGGGTAAGTGAATAGTGTAATACAGGTTGGTTTTGACATCACAAGTGGTGCAACCTCAGCTTCGGAGCAAACAACGGGCGCGGAAGCAATCATTGACGCTTCTGTGGTAGACACACCTATATTTATTCGCAACTCGCAGCCGAGCAATGGCAGGCTTGCTGGATCGCTTGTGATAAACAACGCGAAACTCACCAATGTCCCTACTGCCGTTGCTGTGGCTGATGGTACTGTCATCTTGGCGGGTGGTACGACCACGATTCAAAGCTGGGGCCAGGGCAATATATTTAGCAACACGGATGGTTCTGGAAGCTTCGTTCAAAGCAACATTGTCAACGCAAATAAACCTTCTGTGCTTTTGGATGGAAATGGCAAGATTTTTGGCAAAACTCACCCTCAATATGCAGCATATGCTGTTGATCAGTTTGTCAGCGTGAAAGACAATGGTGCCAGAGGCGATGGATTCACAGATGATACTGCGGCTTTGAAAGCAATCTTTGACAAAGTGAATTCACTGATTTTTCAACTCGATATCTCTGATTTATTTCTCTCGTTTCGATTTAGTTTGCGGGGTGCAAAATTATATTCTTTGATGCAGGGACATACATTGTCTCCTCGACACTAACTATCCCTGCCGGAACTCAGATTGTCGGTGAAGCGTGGTCTGTGATCGCTGGGAAGGGGTCTCAATTCCAAGACATTGAAAACCCCCAACCAGTTGTTCAAGTGGGCGCGAGTGGCTCACAGGGCTTGATCGAGATTACTGATATGCTGTTCACGACCGTTGGCCCAGGTATGTTTGATTGCTAGATCTTGTTCCTTGTCTTGGAGCGAACCTCCCATAGCTCCTGGTGCGATTGTTGTCGAGTGGAATGTGAGGCAGCCTGATGGTCAAAATGGCGGTGCTGGCATGTGGGACTCCCATATCAGGTTTGTGAATGTTTTCCAACCTTCCCGTTACTTTCTGTGATTAAGACTGGTCTGCAGGCTGGGTGGCGCCGCTGGTACGAACCTTCAAGACGGTCAATGCCCAAAGTCTGGAGCTGGTGGAACAACCAACTGTTTTGCTGCTTTCCTCGCTCTCCATCTAACATCGCAGTCAACTGCATATCTCGAAGTGAGTGTCAGGCAGATGTCACTGGATATTGGTTGTCAATATGTTGTAGGGAACCTGGGTTTGGTTAGCTGATCATGATCTCGACGGTGACTCCCAAGTATCTATCTTTTCTGGCAGAGGTATTCTGTCCGAGTCTGCAGGACCTGTCTGGATGATTGGCACAGGTACGTATTACTTGCAGCTCCGGGAATTCTATTGACTACACTTTACCTCCACTTGCTATTTTTGGTCGTGTGGTCCCGATGATCAGCTTGTAAGTCGATTTGCCGGGATTCTGAAGCTTTCGTTGCTGACCATCGCACCGCTGTAGCTGAGCATCACGTCATGTATCAGTATTCTTTGGTGAATGCCAAGAACCACTGGATGGGCTTGATTCAAACAGAGACGGTTAGTGTTCCTGCCTGTGCGGAAACCCGTTTTTGTGATCTGATGGCTTCATGGCTTAGCCGTACTTCCAACCTAATCCTGCGCCACCGACTCCTTTTACTGTCAATTCTGCTTTTCACGATCCGGGCTTTGATGACATTCCAGCGTCTTGGGCTCTCAAGGTTGTTGATTCTACAGATATCATTGTCTTTGGTAAGTGATTCTGATACAATTCGGAGGGGCGCGGCTCAGCATGTTATGCTTGATAAAAATAGGAGCAGGCTTGTACAGCTTCTTTGAGGTCAGTTTTAGATGCTCATTGGATAGTAAGCTGAGTTTTTTTTGTTAGAATTATGATCAAGCCTGTCTCTCGTCCGTTAACTGCCAGAGCCAAATCATGGATGTTGATTCCACGTCTTCCATTACGATATACAGCCTATCGACCGTCGGGAGTACTTTTCAATTGAGCGTGAACGAAGTTGGAATCATCAATCAGTCTGGAAATATCAATGGATTGGCATCGACTGTCACGCTTTGGAGCCACACTGCTTCTCTAGAGCAAGAAAAAAATCAGGTACCAATGAACTATCAGACGCTCTGATCCTTATCTCTCCCCCGGAATTCTTTGTATATCGATTGTCATTTTGTCTAGGGATATAGTCAATGTATGTATGTAGTCTCGCTGAATTGAGTCGAACAGACACGTAAACAAACCACAACAACACGGTCGCGTTGACTGTGTTAATCAGATTACGTATGACATAATGATTAAAATGACTCGCAACGTACTCGTTGCTCTCTCTTCATGCCTACTACTACCACCGCTACCACAGTCAGTAGAAAAATGAAAGTTAAACGTACATATGGCTCTCGCCATAACTTGAACACCTCTCCCATTTCTTCTCCCGAAAAAACCTCCGGGGAGGTGCGAGCTGGCCAAAAACGACCGTTAACATCTAGCTTCTGCAACAACATTCCTACGCCAATGACCAAACGCACCAAACACTCAGTTAAATCTAATTCCAAATCATTGAAGAAGATGACACAGAATCGAAAGATACTAACTCAACTTCACTTTGCCATTGACCGAACGATCCTCTGGACGTGTCCTTTGTGTGACTTGTCATATACAAAGGGAGCAATAGAGGATGAGAGCTTACATCGATCGCATTGCGCTAGAGTACAGAGAGGAATGGAATGGGGAAAGGAAGAGGAGCGGGAAAGTGTTAAAATTGGAGTTAGTGAAATTGCAAATCAAGTTGAAATTACTGGAGGGAGACGTGGAAGAATTATTTCGTGCCCTGCAGAATGTATAGGTAAAATTGGGTCCAAGGTCTGTGATTGTTCTTTGGTATATGGTTACAACAAGCTAATAATAATGATTTCTACAGATATCTGCATTGCTACAAACTGTTAATTTATCCCTGTCGTCACCACCACTTACACAAGAATGTTTACGAAACTCGAAAGTCTATCTTTTCCTGCTTCCTTACTCTGCCATTGCTTCAAATTGTAACCGGGAGAAGATTGTCGGATGTGTAGTGGCGCAGCGCATCACTACCGCCATGGCGATTGCTTCAGATGAACTGGTCAATATGAACCAAGGGAGGGGGTGTAGTAACGAGGATGACCATGACGGTGGCAAAGCTAACGACGTCGCTGGCGGCAATACAGGACGAAATCATCTAGTCGCAGTTGATAGTGGGCTTTTCTGTCACCCAGAGCCTCTGCCGACACCAATGGGGATTCCAAGGCTCTTCGTGCCTTGTACGTATCGTAGACAGGGCATTGCCAGTGCGCTGCTTGATGCGGCGGCAGCAACCTTTATCCGTGGATGTCCGATTGATCCAAAGCTTGGTCAGGTTGCGTTTACACAACCGACGGGAGATGGGAAGGCGGTGATGCTGAAATGGGGAGGAGGCAGTATGAGAATTTATGAAGAGTGAGGGCTATAAAGCAAGTGTTCAAAGTAATCTTTTCCAGTCGATTAGATTTAGGGCGCATTTTCGAATTAATGACCTTACTCGTCTAATTCTGCATTGTTCCTGGCGATAGAAAACCACAAAGCCAGTGTAGGACGCGTGAGGCATATCAAAAAGCAGGCCAGGATAAAGCACGAGGTGATCAGAAGGAAAAAATCTCTAGCTGTGCAGAAATAATCAGGACGATGTGTGGTCATAAACGAATAGCTGACAAAGGCGCTCTCCACGTTGCACGTTTCTCCTTGTCCTCGACCTTGACTTTTGATGAGGGGTGGTTTCTCGAATGTCTATTCTGTTGCCTGGGAGGTTGCTGTGGCGTTGCCGTGGTGTACCCTGAGCCTGTTTCCATCGCGTGTGGCCAAGGTAAAGAGGCGTCTCATCGAAAGGGGCATTATCATCTACATTAGCATTTGTGCGAGCCTGTTGTGTGTCCGGTAAAGCGGAGTTCCAGGGAGCCATGGGTGTCGTGCCTGGAAGAGGTGCTGTGTACTGATGTCCGAGTTATGTAAACAATGTACCGCCTGCTTGACCGGCAACTCCGCGTCCGATTGTTACGTAATCATAGCATAGCATTGTGCCATATTTATATTGTGAAATATTCTTGTGTCGTTCATCCTCTCTACCTACAATCATGTCACAGACCCCTGCTGGCCCTGCCCCTCTGCCCCAGACCTCCCAAAACCAAGCTCCAAGCCAATGTCGACTCAGGCGTATCCAGAGGGAGCATGGTGCCTACGACAGCACCCGTTCATCGCCCGCCTCCGAGGTTTCCAGCGGAGATGTCCACCAGAATGCTGCTACCAGCACTGCGCACTCTGCTTCCCCTTCTTCTCTGGCCGACTCCGAATCGGATTTTGACTCCAGCGCCACAGACTCTATCACATATCCTTTCCCCCCTCCAGGTCTCTCCAAGTCCTCTTCTGCCGCTCTGATCGTTCCAGAGCCCGATCATCCTCCAAACGTCCTGCAGCACTCCTCTTCCGAACCTGATCCCTCCCTCTGGAGCGCCTTTCGATTGGAGTCTTTCCTTGGGACTTACTGTCACACGACCACTTCCCTCACTACGAACACAGATCTTGACCCTCCTGCTCCCAACGTTACAACTCCTCAGCCGGCAAACCCAAATGTCTACACATCAAAGACCCTGAACTCGGCACCCAAATCAACCCTGCCTACGAGCATTTGCCACGTATCCACACATCCCGCCAACCCACTCATACTCCAGCGCGAGCGACAGCAAGCATTCATGACCCACTGGAACTGCGCCCGCCAAAGGAACCACTATGCTCCTGCCATGCCTTCCTTCTTCAACCCTGCTAGACAGAGTGCACCAGCATGCTCATGGAGCTTTCTACGTGATCCCACATGCGGTGGGGACGTCAACGAAAAGCTCAGCGCCAGAAAGGGACGTGAGAGCATCTTTGAAAGAGCTTTGGTCCAGTTACCTCTGACGAGGTGTAGGAGGTGTGTTCTCACTCTCCTCTCAAGTTTTCATCTCTCAAGCTGAGTATCGTGACTCCGTTCACCAGTTCCTGTGACCGTATCAGGCGAGGCCAGCAAAACCTACTTGGTTGGGGCATCTATGCCTGGATCGGACCTTCCAAGCACTGCCGTTACTGCATAAACGACGAACTGATCAAGGGTTTCCTCATGTTTCGTTCTCATGAAATCGATAGGTACCAAGAAAAACCGCGATGCACGCGGGAGCAACAAGATCGATCTATCGCGGATGCTGAAACCCATGAGAGCGCTATTGATTCCGATGCCGTTCTCTTGAGCTACCCCTATCGTACTTCTTCATCTTCGACTCCTCAAGATCCTGAAGATCAGATCCAGAATACGCCCACAGAAACCTTTGCCAATTACAATGAAATCGAGCCTAGGGTCCATATCTCACGGACCCCGCCAAAGGGCCAGGACGACTGCTCAAATTTAGATCCTGAGGACGTCTCTACGTGGAGCACAGAGCTCAAAAATCATTTGCTGGCAAGCCCTGCAATTCGTGATTTGGATGACTTTGACTTGGAAGATGAAGATATGGGAGGATTTGATGATGATGAAGACCTAGATAGTTATTACGACTCAGACGAGGAGGAGGAGGAGGAAGAGGATGATGATGAAGAGGAAGGCGACTCCGGAATCATCATCGGTGAAGCCGATGTCGATGATCACGAAAATCAAGCTCCCCAAGTCAATATTCTCCAGCAAGTCACAAAAGATGCGAACGCGGATTTCAAGAAAAACAAGCCCAATTCTGACAAGACCACCACTACCATATGCGGAAAGGTTTTGATGAGTTTCTGGGAAGAAGATGATGTTGATTGTGTACGCGTTGATGTGGAGCGAGTTGATGGTTGTGTGGAGGTGGATGATTTCAGTGTCGATATGGGTGTAGTAGGTTCGGGCATGGATGAGAAAAAGTGGAGGATGGATGATAGAAAAGTGCTTGAGGTTCAGGTTCAAGCCTAGAAGTTGGCCTCACCCTTTCTATTCCGCATCGAGTTTTCGACGACCCCCCTCTCCGAATTGGGTCATGGTTGATGATGTGCTGCGCTAACATTGTTGATGGGTCCGTCCGGTTTTCTCTAGCAAAAAGTCGCACGCATCCATGAATGTCTGCGCATCAAGTGTTCACAAACAAGTACCGCTCTCCTTTTCATCTGCAAACATTCTTTATTTTTTTTCCTCTCTCTTCATTTCTGGATGTATAAAGGCAATTGTTCATTTTTCCTCACTTGTGTTATTCTTGTCTATCCTCTCGCTAAACATCTCTTTTTCTGGATTATCTTGAAATTCTGGGTTTGTCCTCGCAATCGCTCACACACGTATTCATAGTTTTATACATATACATAAAGAACTACAATTACCTATACGCAATTTAACCTGTATTTCTAAGTAGGCAGAACCACATGCATGAATAGCATGAATAACGTTGTGATACTGACCATTGCTCAATGAGCTGTCATGCATGTCAGGAAAAAGGACCTTTCAAAACTATAGATACAAGAGGGGCAGTGATACAAGAACAACACAAAGGTCAGAAATGACAACGTCATTCCTGGCCTTCACAAAGGGCAGCAAGGAACGCTTTTATATGTTCCTTTCGGACTTCAATGACACTCGTATCAAACGATGAATGCCGAGTGGTCGCATTACACCTATCCCTAGCTTCAACAAAAGCCATAGCAAATTGACTATAATAACGAAACCGTTTCCCTAAGCACCAAGAACAAAGCAACCGTCATCAAGAACTCACTTCTTCTTGACATCACCAAATTCCATAGCAGCAGTTATACCAACAACAATGTAAACGTCTCTCCGCTCGTCTAGACATGCAACCACAAACGGTAAACCCTTGCGCTTGTTTTGCGCCGTGATTTGATTTGCCGGAACACGATCCCTCAGGGCATCGACGAGCCATGATGCTAAGCGCACTAGAACACCAGGATGGGAGAACAACTCTAGTTTTGGTCCCTGGGTCATGACCACGACTCGGTGATTTCTTGTCGTCCGAATGTCCTGCTTGTCAATTATAGAGGTTCCTTGTTCAATAATTGAGCGATGAAGGGACATCGAAAGTCGAATTGACTGCTGTAGCGCTTCAAAACTAACGAATTGTTACGGTGGCAGAAAGACAGAAGAGGTGTTGAAAAAACTCACTCTGATAGTGCGTCATAAGCCGTCCAGAAATTCTTCACCCACCACGCAACTTCTTGACCATCTTGCCCTTCGTCTGGAGTCTCTACGTTACTTCGAAAACTTGACCCTGTCTGTTGAGCATCACTGTTTCCTTTCTTGCCTTCGGCTCCAGGCGTCTCCCAAACCTTACTACCTCCAAACCATTCCCCTCCATTGCGAGCGCCCTCAACCTCGATTTCCAAGGGCAAACCTCCGGCAACATCTATCAAAGCACTAATGCCTTCTATGGTATCCGCTGCGGAAAATGGCTGGGAACGATAGCCATAACAACGGACGAAAGAAGGGTAAGTCAGCTCCACTAGACCGTATTCTGGCGCAGTCTCGTTAAACCTATCAACAAGTGCTCTTTTAAGATCCATGTCCATGTGACTATACGATTGTTGCGTCTGAAGCAGTGAAAAGCTAGATGATTCATGTTAGCTGGGTAAAAATATGCAGGTCCCTACTCACCCCATTTTCGCGAGAAGACCGGTCAGTCGTTTACGGCCACGCTCCTTCCAGATACCCAGTTTGCTGGCTACATAGCTAGAGTGATACATAGCATCGTACAGGGTCCAGTGACGGAAAAACATGAAACGGAGTTCATCTGTTGCACGGACACTCAGGTCGTCTGGATTGAGTGACAAAATGAATGCAGACCCCGAATTTGAGTTAGCAGGAAGAGGATTTAGTCGAGAGACTTCATCATAATACAGGCCATGGTATGTTTCATAGTCTTCTCGTGTTATTCGTGATGTGATATACTGATATGTGAGACCAAGGATAGCGAGCCTAGACTCACATGTAAAAAAAAAAGTCATTTGCATGCTTCAGGATGACCTACCAAAGAAAATCATTATCAACTCTTTCCAATATTGTTGCAAGGGTGTATATCATGCTTGACGAGCTTTGGCCGTACCAAGTACCGCTGAGGTAATATTTATTCAACCGCGCAACGTGGTGGTCGTATGCTTCCTGCGTCATTCGCTGCGGGGGTCAATAAAATCATCAGATCAACGAATTTGCTCAGCGATCATGACACACACATCATCATCGTCGTTATTCAGTCGCCGTCGTTTGGTTCTTCGGAGGTCCGTGACTCGTCGCCGCTTTTGCGGACCCTCAGCATCAGAGTCACCTTCGTACTCTAGTCTAGCAGATTCCTCGTCTTGAGAATCGTCTGAATATTCATCATCAGAGTCAGGAAGAGGTTCGTACTTGCGATGAATCAACAGGAGCTCAATCCAACCTAAAAGCTCCATACCTCCAATGCTTCCCATGACTTCTTCTCATTCACAAGCCTATCCGCCTCTCCATCGTCCCAGACGATGATTCGATCGCCATTCTCTCCGGTTCCAAATAAACTAGATAAGTTGCGCGGACGGATAGAATCGATGACATGAATGATGACGTTGGTTCGAAATTCGCCAAACCAGTTGGGAGACGGAAGATCGACGTAGCCACCTACATTAAGCATGATCAGGGCGTGCAACTGAAACGCTTTCAGATTAACCGCGGGGTTCTATTCCAGAAAATCGGCGGGCTCACGCACTTCATTATTTTGCATTAGCTCATCCCGTATCCTTGTGAAATCCTCCACTCCAGCTACAGGTATTATTGTGTATATCACATCGTCCTGTCTGAACAAATGTGAAAGCATCTTGGATGCGCAGAGAGCATCGACATCTGGTGCCACTAGCATCACCACTGAAGATGCCGACGTCAGAGGCGAACGCCGATGAGCTGCCAGGATTTTGTTATATGCATCTCCATATGAAGATTTTCCTGGCGCAGTCTGGTCAGGTGGCGTAATGTAGACCATCACTGCGCAGCAGCAACAAGTTGCTATTGAATATTGCGACGCGAACACTTTGTGACGATCCACAAGCGCGTCCCACGTGATGATATGTTTTGTGACTGAACAGTCAGAGAAGACTAGAGTCTATGATTCTGGAAAGGGGAGTCGTTTCTAGTAATGGATTTGGATTCGAATCAATAACATTCTCTTATGATCCAGTTGCACTCCCATGTATAGTAAGATTCATTGAAGTGTACAGCACATCCCGCAGAGTGCATAGATGTATCAAACGATCGCCTTGAACATGCTGACATGGGTGATAATCCCGCCGAGTTGATCCACCGATGAATCTTCGAGGTGTCCACAATGTCCTGAGCTCATGTATTTCATGTCCACAAACCTAGCCGTCATTGTGGAGACTCAAAGGTATGTTTATGCGATGTATAAGCAAGGAACAACTATTCTCCCGGCAACCTGCGTGAGTCTTCCGATCTCCGTACTTGGATCCCAGCGAGAAAGCGGTTCAGGCATGGTATCCCGGTCAGCATACCCCACCCCTGAGCAATTAATTATCCGATGCAGAGAGTAGTATTCAGACCAAAAACCAAAAATTTTGGCTGTTGTTACTTTATCTGATGGAGAAAGAGGGGGATGAACATGCCCTTATCAGGGTTCCATTATTCTTACCGATTTGCAGCCGATTCCGCAAGAGGAGGCCCTTCGATTTCATGTAACAAGAACCCAAGACTCCTGGAAGAGCCTGTTGCGGGATTCTTCATTTGCATAACCTAAGTCGACTTCTCTCCTGAGTAGCCAAGTAGCTCATCTTAATTACTCTTCCTGCCCGCCGAGCATCGGAAGCCATAATACAAGCAAGTCCAGACGGGGCTCACACTAGAATTAATCACTCCCAGCTGGAAAAATGGAAGAGACCATGACTTCAAAAGGCAGGTGAGGCCTACGCCTTCGACCACGAGTAAACCTACTCACCTTCCCATTCGTGAGTGACGAGAGAAATAGTCAAAGTCGATATTAACTGCAGCGTGATGAGAAGCTAGCCAGGAGCTCGTCCAGAAGTAGAAACGTACTTGCGAGGGAAAGGAAAGGCTAAGGATCATGTCAATCATACTGCGAAAAAAAAGTCATGGAAGGAGACTCACTGCGCGCTCGTCTAAATTCAAGGGTCTCGAACTGGACTGGGGAACATAGCCTTGTCCTCCCGGAGAAAGACTTACCGGCCTGAAGCAAATAGAGTAGCAACCCATTAGGCTGTCAGTACCACATGGGAAATAGTCAAGCTACTGTTGAAAGTACCTGTATCTGTAAAAATCTGGACCCTTGGATCAGAAGGTGAAACAAGGCCCGTGAATTTAGAATACCTCTCGCCCAAATCCTCGGAAGGAACGGCTTATAAAGGCAATGTCTTGTTTGCACCCATCCAACAAACGGAAATCCCATGCAAGGAAAGGTGAATCAAGCCTTGCAATTTGATTGAAAACAGCGGTTGTAGGCTCAGGCTGGGATTCCGATGCTAATGATAATATCCGTCTTGGACTCTCTCTTCGAACTGATCAATACCACTTCGCAGAAGACTTTGGCCATGCGTTACCTGAGAAACAGATCATAACGTCGACGCCACGGATGCCACACTTGCTGAACCTCCCCAAACGTGTCAAGGATTGGATCACCTTCAGGTATGTATTCTGAGCATTCCTTCAAGCGCTGTACGTACATCCGTGAGTTTATCCAAGCAGAGGGTCGTCGCAACTGCAGAACAGTGAGAAGGTTGAAAGCTTAAGAAAGGTCACTAGTCCTACCCATAAAACCGGCAACCCGCTGGTGTCAAGGACTACTGCTCTAAAAGGTCTCTGAGTTGAAAACATTTGTCGAGTAACAGTGCCAAAAAAGCCTCGATCCTCCTCAGCAATGAAGCCCAATGATTCTCCTTGCTCGTTACCTATGATTTTGGAAAGAAAAAGTATGCTTAACCCTGGCCTAGACCGCAGCAAACAGATAGACTCGCACTGATTGTGTACTTGTTACACTGTTCGAATCCAACAAATATGTTTAACATTTCGAGCTGCCTTGACAGATACGATGAGACTTTTATTAGAGTTTACAGAGCATCCTAGCACCTCTCAATGATTAAAGTTTCGTTTTGCATCAACAGTCTTTGAAGTCCTTCCTCGGCGCTACTGACAGATGGACGTTGTGAAGCATACCACACAGGTACTTTGGCTGAGGGCATATCAATGTTCTGATAGCCATCCTGGGAAGGATCCTTCTTCGAGGGAAAAATAGGCTTGAGAATTTCACGACTCCTACCCGGACCTATGGGTCGCTTGCGAGGAAAGCGACTCAAAGTGTATGAGCAACGAGGTTGACGGAGAACTCCGGATGTCGGTGTCTGGCAATGCAGTTGAACACAACGGAAAGAGCCCAAGATAATGGTTTTGTGCCTAACAATGCCGTACGGTGTACGGACAAACATGTTGTACTACGTGCCGTTGGCGGATCAAACGGCGTGACGGAACAAAATGATCTCATGTCCATCTGGCAACGATTCACTTTGCAAAATCCTCCACCTGTGATACCCCCCATCAATATTGTGGGTTATCAGCTATATTCCAGTTGTCGCAATGCACCGGCATAGGTCTCTGCTTTCTCTACTGCGCTGTTCACATAATCAGTCCCGCTTGGTGGCCACTGCAGCCAAGGTGTGCCAGTTATGCCATTCGATGTATTGTTCATACAAATCCTGCTGATAGGCTTCTAAGCAGACAAATTACAACCCACAACGCCATGTAGCACAAAAAAATCTGGATAACATTTTTCGAGATGCTTTTGTTCAGCGAAAACCCTTGGCCAAATCGCAGACTAGACCACAAGGCGTGGATGTTCTGCCTCATACCTCCCAGCGACGTTCGTAATGATGATCTATATCTGCTTCGCCCCATCTACATTCATTCTAGAAACGTCACAAAACGCTCGTTCTACCCAATCTCAAGCAAGATGGTCTCCCTCGTCTCTGCAGCTCAAGTCTTCTCCGGACTTGAATCAGCGTCAAAAATACCGACGGAGACAAGACTTCAAGCGTGAACCTCAGTCTTTAGACCAAAACATTCCACCTGTAGACCAAAATATTCCGCCTGTAGACCAAAATATTTCGCCTGCATTAATCTCGGAGTCTCCTGCAAAGACGGAGGTTATAATGCAGGAGCAGGACAGGCAACAGGAAATGGAGTTGAGCGATGAGTGGGACCCAGAGTTTGATGACGTCTCACAGGATGATGCCCGACTGAAGGATCGTTCACGGATGCATCGCTCTCGTTCAGCCCAATACAAAACGCGGGGCTCCGTCGTACAGAAGCTTCATTATGAAGAACAAAAAGATTATAAGAAGGAACCTGTGCAGACCAAACCAACGCCAAAACCAAAAACACAGCTACCACGTATGAAAGAAAAACCACGAATGGATGTCTATATACCGTCCGTGGTGACTGTGGGGACATTGGCAAGGATTCTTGATGTCAAATTCAGTGCGTCGAAGTCTCTCTTTGCACACTGTTTCTCCTCACTAAACAATTCATAGACCACCTTAGGAAAAAAATGGTAGAAGCTGGGATGTCCGAAGAATCCAGTCACGATCACGGTGTGTAATTTGCTGAGTCGGATATGAGCTCATTTCCAAACGACACCAGTTCTTACTTCTGACTATGCTGTCCTGCTGGCTGAGGAAATGGGGCGCAATCCCATAGTCAATGATGAAGCTGCGTTTGACTTGTATCCACCGTGCGTTCCTAACTGCGGGAGTTGATCACGCTTCTCACTCCTTGCAGCGCTGTATGTCCTGAACTTTCCACTTTGCCATCCCGTCCCCCTGTTGTGACGATCATGGGACATGTCGACCATGGAAAAACGACACTACTTGACACTCTCCGATCTTCTGCTGTTGCAAAAGGTGAAGCAGGCGGCATCACACAACATATCGGAGCCTTTTCTGTTCCAGTCAATTCTTCGCAGGGAAAGCAGACCATCACATTTCTTGACACTCCTGGCCACGCTGCATTTTCTGCCATGAGGGCACGAGGTGCCGGAGTCACAGACCTTGTAGTTTTAATTGTAGCAGCCGACGACGGAATTATGCCTCAAACCAAAGAAGTCATTAATCTTCTCAAAGAAGATGCCGGTAAAGTTGGCCTTGTCGTTGCAATAAATAAAGTCGACAAGCCGGAAGCCGATGTCGTGAGTGACCTCATACTCTTCTTTGTAGACAATCGAACAACCTTGATTAGGAAGCTGTAAAACTGTCATTAATGGCTGAAGGAGTCCAACTCGAGTGTTTTGGTGGTGACATACCATCTGTTGAGGTATCTGGCCTGACAGGACAGGGCTTACCAGATCTTGTTGAAGTTTTATCTGCTATGGCAGAACTTCAAGATTTACGTGCCGAGAAAGAAGGTGCTGTGCATGGATATGTGCTGGAATCGAGAGTGATGAAGGGCCTCGGGTGAGTAGACTGATTTCCAGAATATTGACGTATACTTATAAGATACAGATCCGTAGCCACTGTTTTGGTCCTGAGAGGATGTCTGAAATCGGGTTCACATCTCTTGAGCGGCACTAGTGTTGCCAAAGTCCGTGCCATGACCGATTCTTCCGGTAGTACTGTCAAAGCTGCTTACCCTGGTACGGCCGTTACTGTCGTAGGCTGGAAGACGCTGCCCAAAGCAGGAGATGAGGTACTTGACGGTAAAGAGTCTGCCGTAAAAAAGGCGTTGGCAAATCGACTGCGAAAGGCAGGGATTACTGCATCACTAGCTGACATTGATGCCATTAATGCAGCACGAAAGGAAGAACGGGAACGCAGGCAGACAGAGACTGTCAATCCTCAAAAGATACTGACGTCGACACCGGCAGAACTCAATGGACCCAAAGAATTGAAGTTGATCATCAAAGCAGACGTGAGCGGAAGCGCAGAGGCTGTTGAAGGAGCACTTCAAGGCATAGGGAATAAAAAGGCTATGGTCAAGATCGTGTCTTCCAATGTTGGGGATGTGACAGAATCCGATGTGCTTATGGCAAAGGCCATTGACGGTATGGTTCAGACAAACATCTTGCCCTATAACTGATAAAATGTTCGTTTTCAGCAACCATTGTTGCCTTTTCTGTTTCAGTTCCCCGTTCAGTGGAAATTTTGGCGGCACAGAATCTGGTTTCAATAGCTACATCACCCATCATCTACCGGTTAATGGAGGATGTTCACCAACGAATAGTCGCTCTTCTCCCGACAATCAAAGAAAATAAAGTGACAGGGGAAGCTTCAATCATCCAGATATTTGACATACAACTTAAGACAAAGGAGGTGAAGAAGATCGCTGGTTGCCGTGTGATTAATGGGATAATTGAAAGAGCTGACCGTGCACGAATTGTCAGAGATGGCTCAGTCATCCATGAAGGTACATTCTTCCTCACACGTGTTGCTGCCCTCGCATGAAATACTATTTTCAGGGTCATTGGATGCTATGCGTATCCTCAAGAGGGATGTTACCGAAGTTCGCAAAGGCCTGGAATGTGGTCTGAGTTTCCTAAATTTCGAAGATCTCCGTGAAGGTGACTTGATTCAGATGTATCGGACGATAGAGAAACCAGGGGTCTTATAAGATTGGACACTGAATTGATCCTAGACTATAGACTTTTCAATGAGTGCGAGTTTGATTGGCTGCATCAAGCTGAAGCTCTTTTCCTCCAACTGTTCCAGTCTTCCCGCCGACACCAAATGTATAGGTAATGCCGCTCAGATCGCGGGTCGTTTTTTCCAGAAGGACCCAGCTGCGGTTATCTGATTTTTGAAGTTGAAGCTCGACCTACGGTATATAGACTTTAGCAAGGGGCCGGTAGTCAGAGAAAGCTGATACCTTGGTATTGAAATAGAGGAATGTACTCTTCGCTGGATCAATGGGTCCGAAAAGGTTCAACACGCGCGAAAAGCGTTTCGATCCTGGTAGATGAATATCGAGTGTGACCTGACGAGCATATGAGGCTTATTTTGTACGTCGAATCACTGAAATAAGCGGCTGAACCTGTTCTGGTGAATCGAACTTGACTGTACTGCGTTGGCTGTCCGCATGCCTGGCAAATACTGAAACAAAAACCTTATCCATCGTCTGGTAGTGATCTATGCGACAGTCAACGATCTCTTCTGTCTTGGCAAGGTTGAGTGATCACATAATCCGAGTAGCATTGACCCTTACAACTGCAGAAAATGCTGCCCCTCGCGGAGCAAAAACGTGACGGCCCGTTTTACAACCCTGAATCTTCAAGAACTCGTCGAATTCCAAGACACGGCGTTTGCAACAGAGGTACCCCTAGAGGAAGTCCAGATGAGTTGATTTAAGACCACACGAATAGTCTTCACAATAGTTACCTTACTGCCCTCTCTAAAGATTGGCTGTGCGAATAGATTTAGCTTCTAGCCAGCAACCTTGAGTTCATCACATACAGGAGCAGGATGGTATATGCATTTGGTTCCCGGTCCATCTCCCTTCCTGTTCTCTTCGTCACTTACAAAGAGAAGACCGCATCCTTTCCTTTTGCACGATGTCCCAAAAGCTACTGGTACGGAAGGGTCATCTTCCTCTTCAATGACAGGAGCTGGCTTTAGTAACTTGGAATCAGGTTGTGCAGGTGTTTTCGTGGAATTCGAGAATGTTTCTTTTCCTCCTTCTGTAGACAACTGGGTGACAGAAAATGTAACAGGGGTTTTCTGTTCGGGTGCCTTTGGAACTTCGGAATCATGACCGTCGACCTCAGTACACCCCTGGCTTTCGGGTCAATATATAATTTCAGACGAGATGGAATACGGGCAAACAGGGATGCTCAGAAAATCATCAAAGCTGAGGACGGGCTTGTTGATATTGGAGCAACACGACCACGACTTAAGTCCCTCGTGAAAAACCTAGCATTCGTGGTTGAAATCGATTTCAGTTGAGGGGTGGGATGTGTGGCTGACCGGTGCGCCTGGATGATGGATACATTTGTCAGTCGAACCCTTAACATACTCAGTCTTGCAACCTCCACGAGAACAACACGGCATCGTGTTGTATGTCGGAGGGTGTTTGCTAGTAGTTGGATGATCTGGTTCCGGGCGATCAGTTTCTAATTTCCTTCGTCTATTATGTAATATAATATAATCAGCATGGCGAGTCAGCGTATACACTGCCATAGCAGCAACTAATCAGGATAAACCTGGACCATACATTTCCCATACAAGAAATCCCATCCCCCAAGGTCCAACACGACCCAGAGTCCGAACAACTCTGATTGCCTTCGATCTGATGCCAGTGTTAGTTTGTGCTTCATAGGATGGATCACGGAAGAAAGTCATGATTCCTTCAGTGTGAATGACATGATAAATGGGCTTCAGAAGTCGAGGATGCTGAGACTCAGAACGAGCCAAATGGATTAGGCGTCTGGCCTTGTCCCAAGGCCGACAGAGAATCTCATAAGCAAGACCTGCTATAACCTGGATATGGGAACTTGGAATTCAATGATAATGGGGGTTTGAACGAGGACGCACACCTCCAGATACAAGTATGGCACTATTCAAGATGCGAGGAAAGTGCTGACTCAAGGAATTACGGGGCTTAGACTTGTCAACATAGGCAATGAAATCTTCAGAGCATGATTTGGCAACCTGACCAACCCTTCTCGTAATTTCGAAAATAGCAAAGAATGCTGAAAATGCTGAAGGGGCGAGAAGTGTGACGTGAAGAAAACTGTCATCACATCTGGTTAATGCACCCACCACAGATATCCTTTGCACAACCCCAACCCCACCCATTCCACCCACGACCTGCCATTTTTCCCACTTCTCGCATCCACTTGCGGAAGTCTCGAGCATCCTGTAATTGATCCGCACGGGTTTTTCTTTGGACTGTAGGATTACTCTGCGCCAAGGATCTCCAAGCTTGTATCCAAGACTGACCCGACGTCCCCCCCTCGATCGCGAGGCGGGCATTTTCAGCAGGGGCAGCAAGCAATGCCTGAACACCCCCAGCAACACCTCCAGATAATGCAGCGCACATGATTGGATGATTTCGCATATTCGGCTCGATGATCGAATAGGCCTCAGCATAGGTTGTCCATAGGATAGTCCCGAGCATAGCGTTTACAACCATAGGGGGTAGGAAATGTTTACTGAAAACACTGAACTTGGACTAGACTTCAGCTAGGGCCTACTCCATCCTCGAATGCTGACCTACACCTTGGAGTTTGATTACTGACAGTAGAAACTTGTGATCATAATTAGCACCTTGGTGCTCGGCTAGACTTCTCAAGGACTGCCAGCCGCTGACTTGAAATTGTCGGTTCAGAATCTGAAGAAGAGGAGCATGTATACTGACTTTTCGACGGTCGAAATAACCGGACTGGTCGAGAAAAATACAAGGCTATTCCTCGTGTTGCAGTACGAGCTATAGCGGCCTGAAAACCTGGGCTCTGCTCTTCTGCAGAAATCATGAGCTCAGAATCGGCTCAGATAGATATACGTACTCGTATCTGTTTCTTCATCTTGTAGAACAGTGAACATGAGGAATGGGCATGAAAGCACAAGGTCCGGATCGGGCCGCAAGGTACTATTTTCGGCGAACAGGGTGGCTGTGTTTCTTGTAGGTCCCTTCACACTTAACTAATTCCAGTATGACGAGCCGCATTGCAGTTTCTACTACGAGAACAAGCTCACAAAAGATGCTTCCATTCTCTTCATCCCCTTTTTTCCCCCGTCGAGCATGTCTTGCTTCAATGTCTTCGAAACACTTTCCTCAGGGTGTCCAGTTTTGGCCAACTTACTTCAATGTTGACGAGCAGAAAATTCTCTTACAGGCATCTCTGTACAAGCTCGACAACTCTGAAAGCATAAAAAGCCGTAAGCGAAGGAGAATGTACCTGAAGACATTACCTATGGATCGTCCGGAGCCGACCGAGATACAAAACACCTTCTTACCCGATGAGTACTACGAATTCCAAGAGGTATGCAATGTTCAGGTTAGGTCCTGATTTCTAAATGGACTTTAGGGGCACTATGACGGCGTTATCCATGATTATCGTGAGATGCGTCTAACATCTTGGCCAGAGGATGGATTTGTGGGACTTACAAGTGTCTTGAAACGCTTGTACGACCTATGTCCGAGTCAAAATATCCAGATTCACCTTCTTCATCTGGCTTCCCGCGGCTTTATATTACCTCACATCGACAATACTGATGCCAGCGGTTCGTGGATTCTCGGTGTAAGCCTTGGTGCCCAGAGGCTTCTTCGGTTGGAATCCAGAGACAATGCTTTATCCGAGCTCTTGCTACCTTCAGGAAGCGTGTATCTACAGAGGTATTCTTCCCACGACTCCTTGTATCTACCTCTCAGGCTTTTGTCAGTGGCAACGTCCGCTATACCCATCGGCATTCAATCATCCATACACCCGACTGCGATAGTGGCCAACGCCTCAGCATCATGGTCCGAGTAAGTGGACATGTTTTTGACTCGGTTGAATCCACTACATTTTTTGAAATAAAGGATCTTCCGGCAGCAGCCATGGGGTCGTGACCGGTGCCGAATTGAAAATGATCACCGCGGGTAAGATATATTCAGAGCGAAGACAAGAAAATTTCTTATCCTCCTGGAGTGGCCATGACACTGGCCATGATATTTGATAGTATTATCTGCCCTGTGGTCTACGTAAGAAATATTTTCCATCCAAAAATTTCCCGCTTGACGACTTAGGTTTCAAACTTGCACAGCCAGATATCGGGCGCTTCTCTAACAGAAAAGACCCATTTGTTCCTGATCTGGCTGTTCTTTCATTTATCATGTTCATCGTTCTATCAGTACTCGTATCTTCATCGTCCAGATTTGAAAGGAGCATCTGGATTGGTCTGTGCAGAGTACGAAAAAAATTCAAATCTAAAAGGATTTCCGAAAGTGGCCTTTCCAAAGATAGCTTCCACAACAATTCGATTCTGTGATTTGCTGGTGAGATTTGTCGGACTCGAAGTGGTCGATCCTCCTGGAGAAACTTTTCCACATACTTGGCGGGCTCATCGCAGCTCAGTGCCACGAGGCTAAATGGGGTACAAACCAGGCTGTTCTTCGATCAGCAGTCCAAACGTACTGAATGATATCATCTAATAAATAGTAAACACAGAAGCAAGATTGTCCCGAAGAGAAACAAAAATCTAAATGATCTAGATTACCAGCCGCAGGATGCCATTAGAAGGAGCACAACATCAAAGCTTCATATGGTAACAAATGACGGGAATTACACGGCGCGTATGGAAATGCTTCATATAATCTTGATGACGCCGATACTCCTATAGGTGCAATGATCAGGTCAGCTTCTTGAATTGACAGGATGTGCCAACACGCACGGCAATGTGACTTCTCTGCCACTGGTTTCGTAAATAGTCAAAATCTGTGTACCCTGAATAGTAGGTCAGATTGAGCCATCGCGGCTACTGAAAGTACTGAAGCTCACATCCTCCATGAAGCTGGAGCTCATAACGACCCCCAAACAGTATTCACCGGTGGGTATCCACCAAAAAACGATCGTGCCAGCCTTTTTGATTCATTCAGGCGAGAACAATTGGGGAAGACAGCAAGAACAAACCGGGAACGAGTTCATAGCCCAAATAGCGGGGGGAGGGGCTAGTAGGGGAACGAGGTCGATGGTCTTGTTCTCTTGACTATATATGCAAGCTGAATCAAATACTTGTGCTAGTCAAGGGCCAGTAGTCAAAGGTTCCCTTCGGTATAGGTACAATCGTGAACACGAACCCATTTTCCCAATTCGAAGTTTCGGGGCTGGACACAACTATAGATTATAGACAATGGAAGTAAGATGCAGCTGTCTCGTTGTCCTACATTAACCTTAGGGAAGGGAATACCCAGAGAACATTGCTTCATACTAAATCGATCGTCGCGGAATCGGAAATAAGTGATCGCATCGGGAAAGGGGATCCTCGAGGCACGCGTCAATTCACATACCTACGGAACCAACACATCCAGCTCAAGGAGTATTTTCACAGGCCCGTGTATCTGCATTGACGTATGTCCTTTCATGCAGATCGCCAATATTCAAGTCCTTCAATGTGGTAAAGGAATAGCTGGGGCGCTCCGTTGATCCTCGGAAACCGCGAGTGTACACGTAGCTTGTCGCTGTGGTCTTCAATCCAGTGCTTCGAGATGCAGTGGGACTCACGCACATAAACTATAAAATGAGCGAAGTATATTCGCGAATTACTTACACCATTTCGAGTAGGGTACGCGGTACGGACGCCTGAGTGTTCTGCGCAACAAGTTTTCAGGGTAAAGAATTCGAGTCTCATTGAACTTGTGTACGAGATACGATCAATAAACTAGTTGAATTATATTTATGACCAACATCACCTTTGGCCTTGGGTGATAATGTGACCTCAGGACGGATTTGTCCCTCAAACCACCACTTCGATTCGTTCAGCTGGATCCTGTAATGCCTACCCCACCTCATGCACATGCACAAAAGACAAATAACTCTCGACAGGATATGTCCGTGATTCTCGTTACAGGGTCTTATGACCACGAGATCAGGTTTTGGGAGGCTTGGAGTGGTATATGTTCCAGAACTATTGCACGTTCTGGTGAATCTGGCGTAAGAATCGACTATCCCTGCAGTTGTACAATAATCCTCATCTCCAGATAGCAAGTGAACAGGCTTGCAATATCCCCTGAGTAACTTCTTTGTTGGATGGAGGGATCTGAGCTAAGCACTTGACCAGCAAACGACTCCTCGCTGCTGCTATACACAAGAAAGTGAATATCTACGAAATAGCAAGCACAGCGAATGAACACGTAGGTACTGTTTTGTTTCGGATTGTTTTTCTTCCTCGATACGTCTCCGTGTCAGCTCGTGACCTTGGAGGGACACACCATGAATGTCACCGCGGTTTCTTTTCATAACGAGGGGAAATGGTTAGTCACTGGTAGCGAAGATGGGACGATACGAATTTGGGATTTGCGGTGCGTTAACTCAGTTCAGGGGGGATTGGAAATACTCTATTTAGATAATGCTACGCATCACAGCAGCTCATCGGTACACCGGATCTATGATAATGGGGCACCAGGTGTGTTTGGTTGAATTCAGTGGTTCCACCAATTCTCAACAACATTTACACACGAGTCAACGATGTCGTGATACATCCCAACCAAGGGGAGCTAATTTCTTGCGATCAGGCGGGTAGCATCAAACAATGGGATCTATCAAATAATATCTGTTCACATGAACTGGTGAGGCCTCTTTTTGCTGCGGTTCTCTGTGAATGAGCTGATTATTCTCGTGAGATCAAAGACTCCTGCAGCTGATGTACCAATACGCTCCGTAACCCTCGCCTCCGATGGCTTATGCCTCGTGGCCGGTAACAATAGAGTGGGATGTTTATGGCGCCCCGCTTGTCATCGACCTAATATTGGCTTCCAGGGACAGTGTTATGTCTGGAGAATCAATGACGAACATACAGGCCTTCCTCGGTTTCAAGCAGTGACTCGTTTCCAGGCGCATACGAAATATCTGACGCGTTGCCTGTTGAGCTCCGATGCAAGGTTCACTTGATTTAGCTCGCGAAAGATTCACTACTTATCAGAACTAGATATCTTGCTACCTGTTCTGCGGATACAACCGTCAAAATCTGGACGCTGCACAGAAACCATGAATTTAGACTAGACAAGACATTGATTGGCCATCAAAGATGGGTGTGGGACTGTGCATTCAGTGCAGACTCGGCGTATTTGGTTACAGGTAATTCAGGCAGGCTGTTTAAAATGCATCTACTAAATCCCTACAGCATCATCTGACCACACTGCAAGACTCTGGGAGATGACTTCTGGTGAGACTGTGAGGCAGTATAATGGACATCACAAAGGTTTGTTTTCCATTTTACCGGTGAGTTTGTCTGAAACTCGTCATCTCAAGCTGCTGTCTGCTGTGCCTTACACGATGGTGCGGGTTAAATCCTAATAAATTAAACCAAAAATCGAAAGTAAATTGAACGTTCGACTTGAACTCAGTTTTCGAGAGTATGATCCGGCATCAGATCTCACAATCCTCGAAATAGCTGTGATGATTCAGACCTCAAAGGGGGAGATCGACAATCTGATCAACAGCCGGAAAGGATGTGGACTGAGGTGTCTTCTCCCATCAGAGACTTCTGAGTGTCATTACGGTGACTATTTCCGGTGAGATGCGTGGATTCTTGTGTCCAAACCAAGCTCGAAGTCCGATTTGAGCCTGGTCAAGCGATACTCGGTAGTAGTTCCGCGAATGCGGACTTTTGAATGGTATTCTAGGCCTGACTACGCTTATACAGTACTGCGTCGGAAAATGAGACTTCGAAGCTGGGCGATGAGAATTACACGACCGGAGAAAAAGCAACCCCTCATGCGCCTGCTGGAATTAAGACGGAAATCCAAGGTTACTTGTGGTGCCGAGATCCACTGTTTCACATGCAACTCCTTTACGTTTCACGCAATTATACAGCTTCATGAATCGATCAATGATCTAATCAATTCCTGAAGTAAAACCTCCAAACCAGTCAATGAAAAGACTCGTATTCAAGAAAAGAGTATCCTGAATCTTTGCTCCATGACTTGAATTTATTTACTTGAGATTTTGTTTTTCATTCGTACGAACTGAAACAATAAGTGAAGCTCTGATAGGTAACTTGCCTTTGAGATCCCCAGATTTGGACGCAGTGTTGTAGCACGAAGGAGACCCCAGTCAATGTGAAGAAACCTCAATTTATTCACCGTTACCAGGCGTTCTACCTTTTTTTCTACTATAAAAAATCGTATGATTAATTGCTCAAATGTGGTTGGTAGAATCTTTTATCGGCGGAAGAGTGTCACCGGGCAACGGAGGTTCCGGTGATGAGTATGGATCAAGAAAAAAAGATATGTCAAGTCATATTAATTCAGGCATATGAGGCTGGCAAAACTGTTTAACAAGACAACCACAGAAGAATCAGGATGGGAGGTTTCGACCGCAGATGGCTATCGACCGAGTCGCGGCAGTCGGTGATGTAGCCGGAACTGATAAGACAAGTCCCTGACTCCTCCGTTCTCTGCCTTGCCCAATTTGGACGAAAATTTCGTCCCTTCTTACTGCATCCCAATATCGTTCTTATTTTGCCATCCTATTAGTCCATGACCGGTACCTCCCTTCACAACCTCGCCTTCTCTGAGCTCCCGCTTGTGTCCGAAACTGTTTCTGATAAGACTATCAACGGATTTAATGCAGTAAAACGCGATGAAAATTCCTGGGCTGCTACTCTTCCGGCCAACCAGGGACTCTACAGCAATGAATATGAAAAAGACTCCTGCGGTGTTGGTTTCATCTGCCATATCAAGGGAGAACGAAACCACAAGATAGTGTCTGACGCTCGTCAGCTCCTATGTGCGATGACCCACAGAGGTGCGACTGGTGCTGATAGCCGTGATGGTGATGGCGCAGGGGCCATGACGGGCATCCCTCATGAGTTATTTAAGCGTGAAGTGGAGATGGATATCGGCTGCTTCCTTCCAGAGCTTGGAGAGTATGCTGTCGGAAACATCTTTTTCAAAAAAAATGATCCCATCCAATTGCAAAACCAGCAGGCAATCTTCACCAAAATTGCACAGGATCTTGGTCTTCGTGTCCTTGGTTGGCGTGAGGTCCCTACTGATGGTACTATCCTTGGTCCTGCGGCCAGTAGCAGAGAGCCTACAATTCTTCAACCCTTTGTCGTACTTCGTAGCCATTACGGCGAAGGAAATTCGTGCCAGAACGGCTCTATCGATGCTCGTCATTTTGAGCGGCAACTTTATGTCCTTCGTAAGCGTGCAACACACAGCATGTTCGTCTATCCCTTTCTTCGCCAACTTTTTGAGCTCAATCCCTTGCCTCGCTTAGCGGTCTTTCTAAAGGATTCTATATCTGTTCTTTGGCATCCAAGAACATCGTTTACAAGGGTCAGCTTTCACCCTCTCAAGTGTATAATTATTACCATGATTTGAATCATGTCCTATACCGATCCCACTTCACTCTGGTACACTCTCGTTTTTCTACTAATACATTTCCGAGTTGGGATCGTGCCCAGCCCATGAGATGGGCCGCACACAATGGTATGTCTTTGGTGGTAATCTGAAATCCGGATATTTGATAGATACTCAGGTGAGATCAATACTGTCCGGGGCAACAAGAACTGGATGCGTGCCCGCGAGGGTGTCTTATCATCTCAGCATTTTGGTGATCAGCTCGATCTACTGTATCCTATCATTGAAACCGGGGGTTCTGATTCCGCCGCTTTCGATAATGTTCTGGAACTTTTGGTTGTCAATGGCGTTGTTACATTACCCGAAGCGATTATGATGATGATTCCTGAAGCATGGCAGGACAATGAACACATGGAGCCAGAGAAGAGGGCTTTTTACAACTGGGCAGCATGCCTACAAGAACCATGGGATGGACCTGCACTTTTCACCTTTAGCGATGGCCGTTATTGCGGCGCGAACCTCGACCGTAATGGACTTCGACCATGCCGTTTCGTCATCACAAATGAAGACATCATGGTGTGCGCTTCTGAAGTTGGTGCCATCTACATCGCTCCAGAGAAGGTTGTACAAAAAGGCCGTCTCAAACCGGGTCGCATGCTTCTTGTAGACACCCTTGAAGGCCGTGTTGTTGACGACAAGGAACTCAAGCATAACACTGCTTCCAAGCAGAATTTTGCATCTTGGGTCGAATCTAATCTTCTTCATGTCTCCAACATCATAAAACGGGTTAAGCGCAGCAACGTCCAACTTCAGCCTGTTCTCGACAACTCTTCTCTGAGCACTGATCCAAGGTTACTTGCCTTCGGTTTTACTTTGGAACAGCTTCATCTGCTTTTGCTTCCTATGGTGAACGACGGGAAAGAGGCTCTTGGGTCCATGGGAAATGATGCTCCACTAGCTTGTATGGCCACCCAATCCCGTCTCATCTACGATTACTTCCGCCAACTATTCGCACAGGTCACCAATCCTCCCATTGATCCTATTCGTGAAAATATCGTCATGTCTCTCGAAGCTTATGTTGGTCCGGAGGGCAACTTGCTTGATATGAAGCCGGAACAATGTCATCGTATTCTTCTTCCATCTCCTGTCCTTTCTATTGAAGAGATGAATTCCATGAAGAACTTAAAATTGGCATACACCACATGGCCTTCTCGTACAATTGATATCACCTTCCCTAAGGCTGAGGGTCTTCCTGGCTATCAGCTTGCCTTGGAGCGCGTTTGTAGCGAAGCAACTCAAGCTATTGAGGATGGTGTCAAAGTCATTGTTCTCAGTGATCGAGCTACCGGACCAGACTGTGTGCCGTTGTCGAGCTTGATTGCCTGTAGTGGGGTTCACCACCATCTCACATCCCAAAAGAAACGTGCCAGGGTTGCCCTAATGGTCGAAACTGCTGAAGCCCGCGAGGTCCACCACCTTTGTGTCCTCGTCGGGTACGGGGCAGATGCTATTTGTCCTTGGCTCTTAATGGAGACCATCCACAAAGTTGCTCGTGAAGGACTGTACGTATATGATATCTAGTTGTGGTGATTGACGTATTGATTATTTGAACCTAGCATCAAGTCTGATGTTCCTGTGGAAAAGCTTCTTGACAATTACCGCAAGTCTGTAGACAACGGTATCCTCAAAGTCATGTCGAAAATGGGTATTTCTACCCTGCAATCCTATAAAGGAGCTCAAATTTTTGAGATTTTGGGTTTGCACAACGAAGTTGTCGAGAAATGCTTTGTCGGTTCAGCAAGTCGCATACAGGGAGCCACATTCGATCTACTGGCCATGGATGCCTTTGAGCTACACGAACGTGGATGGCCCAGTCGTGAAACTGTTTTGCCACCGGGTATGCCAGAGTCAGGTGAATATCACTGGCGTGATGGCGGTGAGGCTCACATCAACGACCCCTCTGGCCTTGCCAACCTTCAAGATGCTGTTCGTGAGAAGAATCAATCAGCCTACGATTCTTACTCCCAAAATGCGAATGAACAGACTAAGAGAGTACATCTACGTGGTTTACTCGAGTTCCGCTATGAAAATGCAACTCCCATTCCCATTGAACAGGTTGAGCCTTGGAATGAAATTGTCCGTCGCTTTGTCACGGGTGCCATGTCTTATGGCTCTATCTCCATGGAAGCTCATTCCACGCTTGCCATTGCCATGAATCGCCTTGGCGGAAAATCCAATACCGGTGAGGGTGGTGAAGATGCCGAACGTTCTCAAGTTTTCCCTAATGGTGATACCATGCGCTCTGCTATCAAACAAATTGCGTCCGGTCGTTTCGGTGTTACTTCTAATTATCTCGCTGACGCCGACGAACTGCAAATTAAGATGGCACAAGGTGCTAAACCAGGTGAAGGTGGCGAGCTCCCAGGTCACAAGGTTTCTGTTTCCATCGCTCGTACCCGCCATTCCACCGCCGGCGTTGGTCTCATTTCTCCTCCCCCTCACCACGATATCTATTCTATTGAGGATCTTAAGCAACTCATCTATGATCTGAAATGCTCAAATCCTCGTTCTCGCATTTCCGTCAAACTTGTATCTGAGGTCGGAGTTGGTATCGTTGCTAGCGGTGTTGCCAAAGCAAAGGCAGATCACATACTTATATCTGCCCATGATGGAGGTACTGGTGCCTCTCGCTGGACAGGCATTAAATATGCTGGTCTGCCATGGGAACTCGGCCTGGCCGAGACACATCAGACCCTTGTTCTAAACGATCTACGTGGGCGAGTCACTGTTCAGACTGATGGCCAGATCAGGACAGGCAGGGACATCGCTATTGCTTGCTTGCTCGGTGCAGAGGAATGGGGTTTTGCGACGACGCCATTAATTGCCATGGGCTGCATCATGATGAGGAAGTGCCATCGTAAGTTCGTAGGCTTTCTATTATTATCTGATGTCTCATGTTCTTTACTCCAGTGAACACTTGCCCTGTTGGTATTGCTACTCAAGATCCTCAACTTCGGGCCAAGTTTGCAGGTCAACCCGAACAAGTCATCAACTTTTTCTACTACCTGGCTGAGGAACTTCGTGGTATCATGGCGAAGCTCGGCTTCCGTACAATTAATGAGATGGTTGGTCGGGCCGATATGCTCAAGGTGAACGGACTGTTACGCACTCCTAAAACTGCCCATCTCGATCTCTCCGCTATCCTTAAACCTGCCTGGCAGATGCGTCCAGGTGCTGCTACTTATCGTATCCGTCAGCAGGATCACAAGCTCTACATTCGTCTTGATAACAAGTTTATTGACGAGGCCGAACCCGCTCTAACTAAGGGATTACCTGTCCACATCGAGTGTGATGTCACCAATACAGATCGTGCCCTTGGAACGTCTCTCTCGTACCGTGTGTCCAAATCATATGGCGAGGAGGGACTTCCAAAAGATACTATCCATATTCGTATGCGAGGCTCAGCTGGGCAATCCTGTGGTGCTTTCCTTGCTCCCGGGATCACCATCGAGTTAGAGGGTGATGCCAATGATTATGTTGGAAAGGGTTTGTCTGGTGGAAGGCTTGTTGTATATCCCCCCAAACAATCAACGTTCAAGGCTGAGGAGAATATTATCATTGGAAATGTTTGTTTGTATGGTGCCACCTATGGGGAGGCCTTTATTCGTGGCATCGCAGCTGAGCGTTTCGCAGTCCGGAACTCAGGCGCTAATGCCGTCGTTGAGGGCTGTGGTGATCACGGCTGTGAGTACATGACTGGCGGTCGAGTCGTCATCCTGGGCTCTACTGGTCGTAATTTCGCCGCTGGCATGAGTGGTGGTATTGCATACATCCTCGACACTGCTCATACATTCGCTTCCAAAGTCAATAAAGAAATGGTTGAACTAGGGCATGTCACCGATCCTCGAGAGATCGCCGCATTGCGCGGCCTGATCGAGGACCATCGTCACTATACACAATCCGAGATCGCTGACCGTGTTCTTCATGACTTCCATCACCTCCTTCCACTTTTTGTGAGGGTAATGCCGCTGGATTACAAGCGAGTGTTGGAAGAGCAAGCCATTCGCGAGAAGGAAGAGAAGCAGCGTTTGAACGTCATTGATCTAGTCCCATCACGAACCGCCAGCCAGGTCGATTTGGCGTCTGAAAGTCTTGAAGAGATTCTCACACACAAGACCCACCCTCAGGGCATTGTAGGTCAGGTGCAGAAACCTCGCCATGAGCCTTCCTTAGTCGATGTTGAAGATTCACTTGTTGATGAAACTACAACTAGAAAACGCCTTGACAAGCTCGATAAAACTCGTGGTTTTATGAAATATAAACGGCTCGGTGAGGCTTACCGCCCTCCTCGTAAACGTGTCAAGGACTGGAAAGAAATCTCTGTGCGTTTGACTGAAAGCGAACTCAAATACCAGTCTGCCCGCTGTATGGATTGTGGCGTCCCCTTCTGCCAATCCGATACAGGCTGCCCTATATCTAACATAATACCTAAATGGAATGATCTCGTCTTCAAGGGACAATGGCAGGACGCACTCAATCGCTTATTGATGACCAATAACTTCCCCGAATTTACTGGTCGTGTCTGCCCTGCTCCATGTGAGGGTGCTTGTGTCCTTGGTATCAACGAGCTACCTGTGGGTATCAAGAGCATTGAATGTGCCATCATTGATAAGGTGTGGTCTATATACCTGGATCATGTACTGTGCTTCATCATCATTTCCAGGGCTTTGAAATGGGCTGGATAGTGCCTCAACCACCTGCATTTAGGACCGGAAAACGTGTAGCTGTTATTGGTTCCGGTCCTTCTGGTCTTGCATGCGCAGACCAGCTGAATAAAGCAGGTCATCAAGTGACTGTGTACGATCGCAACGATCGCATGGGTGGCCTTCTTATGTATGGCATACCGAAGTAAGTGCGCGCACTTTCCATACTTCGACTCTTCTGACAAGTACTTAGCATGAAACTTGATAAAGATATTGTACAACGACGTGTTGATCTCATGACTGCTGAGGGTATTGTATGTATATCCGCTATCTCAACTCAACTACTACTGAACTACTTTCAGACGTTCGTTCCTAATATCCACGTTGGTGTGGATGTAGATGTCAACGAGATCCACAACGAGCACGATGCTGTCGTTATTTGCACCGGTGCTACATGGCCGCGTGACTTGAAGATTCCTCATCGTGACGCTAATGGTATACACTTTGCCATGGAGTATCTCCAGGTTGGTCTGATTACTTCGCCTAGTTTCGTTTCTGATCGTGTATCTTATTAGCTTAATTCAAAGTCGTTACTGGATTCACAACTGCAGGATGCCTCGTACATCAGTGCGAAGGGCAAAGATGTTATAGTCATTGGTGGTGGTGACACAGGTAATGACTGTATTGGTACAGCTATGCGGCATGGCGCCAAGTCGGTTGTAAATTTCGAGCTTCTCCCTAAGCCGCCTACTGCTCGTGGACGAGACAATCCTTGGCCACAATGGCCCCGGTGCGTTCTTTTTTCTCTATGTCCATGGATATCTGGAGGTCAATGTTGATTCGGCTTAGCATTTTCCGTACCGATTATGGACATATCGAGGTCGCAGCCCACTTTGGTAACGGTGAGTCTTTCCACCGATTTTAACTTAAGGCTATCTCAAGGTTGTGCAAACAAATTTTTTAGATCCTCGCGAGTACTGTATTTCTACCAGGGACTTTGTCGTTGACGAAAATAATGATCTCATGGGATTAAATACTGGTGCGATAGTTTACACCGGCATTATCAACGACGTCCATTAATTTCTCTCATATTTAGTTCGTGTCGAATGGACCAAGGATAGCGGAGGTCGCTGGAAAATGGAAGAAGTCCCGGGATCAGAAAAATACTTCCCTGCTCAACTTGTCTTCCTTGCCCTCGGGTTCTTGGGCCCTGAGGCCAGTGTTGTCAAGCAACTCGGTATTAAGCAAGATGCCCGCTCTAATATACAGACACCTCCAGAGGTATGTATCATGACCTAGTATGTACCTAACTCAAATTGATTGGCTTCTTCTAGAAATATAAGACTAACATTGAGGGTGTTTTCGCCGCAGGTGACTGCAGACGGGGTCAGTCGCTGATCGTTTGGGGTATCAAGTATGTGTATTTATTTGTCATCTTGTCGTCACTCATCGCGTTTCAGCGAGGGTCGTGGTGTTGCTGTCGAGGTCGATGCCTACTTGTCTGGATCCACCAGATTGCCTCTGGCCGGAGGCATCAAGGCAAGAGTGAGTTGGACTCCCGCGGCTTCAATACTAAAACACTGAAAACATGTACCATAGACCTATGTCCCTCCCCCCAGCAAGATTGGGCAGAAATCTCACTCTGTCCAAGTCAAGGCATGAAATGTCAGAATTTATGGCGACTATTTCCTAGAATGATTCATGTATTTATCATATTTTGTACTGCTTGTTGTTATGCCCTGTTGAATTAGATTTCTGCAATTTTATCTGGTACTTAATCAACTGGTGTTCGACAGCTTGACGACTTGAATTAGGGATGGCATGCACATCCGGCGAAGATGAAGTTGATTGAAAGTATAGGTAAATGCTCTAGCAGACTATGAAAAAAGCTTGAAGATCGAGGAACGTTCCTGTATATCCCTACTCTTTCCACGGATGGCCCAGACGCCCCAGTTGGTTTTAACCATTACGCGTGGATCAAAATCCGCAATTTCCCATTTTTCACTCCCAAAGGAATTAGGACCAGGTGTGATGACCCACTCAAACTCACCAGCAACCTGAGGCGCACCGGAAAGCGAGCGAACATCGCGTTCGACGTCGGTGGGTGAAAACCCGGTGACGAAAATCGTGCATTTGCTTGCGAGAAGCATTGGCAGGACAGGACCCCATTCCGTTGGGGAAGCAATTTGTAAGAGAGGCTGCCCACTCTCATCTATAGATTCCGGGGATGGAAACCCAAATCCAGGAGAAAACATGAAGAAGAGGTCACTATAGGGATCCAATGTGTGCTGGAATTGAGCATGTACATCAGCGTAATTGGCTTGCATTCCCGTGATCGTGAGTTGAGGAGTGTAAGGAACGGTGTATGATGGAACACCATACTTTTGGAGTGAGTCTCGTGTGCGTTTGAGCCGAGTAATAGGCGCAGGGGTAGGAGGTTCGTATACATTTGGTAGATATTCAGGTTTTTTCTCTACCACTTTTTCAACTTCAGCCTCTTTGTTTCCTGCAGCATCGGCATGTGGTACATTGGCATTACTTGATGTATCCGAACTAGTCGTGAATGTTTTAGGCACCCCGTTCTTTGGAGGTTTCGGCAACGAAACCTGGAGTCCAATAAAAAAAAGATGAAAATGGGTGGAGGGGAAAAGCATGGTCAGTTGCTCCCATGCATGAGGCGGCAAAGATGATTCAGCGCGTGCTCCGAGTATAAAAACGCGCACTTGAGGTTTTCCTACGGCTGCCTCTTCTGTTTCTGGTGCACCTGGCTCGACGTGAAGTGTGCTTCGAAGTGCTAACGGATTTGATCAGTCGACGCGCTCTTCTTCAGTTCTGCGCGGAGAAAGGAATCACCTGCGAGAGATCGACTTCCCTCTGGAGTGAGCCGTTGGTTTTTCAACGTCAAGTTGCTGTACTGATGTAGGGTATTTCCGATCGTGATAGGGTAAGTGAGAAGCTTACTCGCGTGTCGACGTGACCGCTCAGTGTCCATAGAATTAAACCCTCGAGTGTACCAGAAGACGTCCCAATTTGCGAAGGAGATAGCTTCTTCATATCCCTGGGGACCTTTTCCGAGGAGCATAAAAAATCAAAATCTAGTCAAAGGTAATATGAAAGACTCACCCGGCAACTCGAACTCATGCATCCTCCTTCCACTTCGCAGATCGTGTTCATCTTCATTGGCTTCTCGTAGACGTTGACAGTATTTTTTATGCTCTTTGTCTTCTTTCCAATGTTCTTCTGAACAATGAGTAGGCCAGCCACAGTCTGGACACTCGTACTTGACTGCGCGGGGTTGTGCTTGGGTATGGGCGTGAACATGCGTATGAGAGCCCACACATATAGGGCAAGGAGCCAGGTGTTTTACAGCATCTCCTCTGGCACGTATGGGAGGAAAAGGAGATTTGGAGAACGGGTGAAATAAGTTGTCTTCAGTAAGGATATGACCAGACTCCACAGGCGGAGGTGATTTGTTCCTTCTGAGAAAACTAAATATCAATCTTCGCTGGCCAACATGAGCACTAGTTTGAGTGGAAGGGAGGCAAGCGGAACGAAAAACGACCAGGCGGACAGGCAGCCGGGGCAAGAGCATTTAGAAAAAAACTCGTCTCTGGATATTCCAATATTTGTATTTTCCTCTGTTGTCTATCACCCCCTTGATTTTGCCCTCCTCTCTCCCCCCGACCATTCATGACCACTCGTCAAGCAACCATTTCTCGCAAAACTAGCGAAACCGAAATTGACGTCTTCATTGATTTGGATTGTGTTCCCAGCGCAAATGTCAAACAGATGATCGACGTTTCTACCGGAATTGGATTCCTGGACCATGTATGATTTCCTCGCTTGGATCCAGATATTGATCCATGATTTGCATAAGATGTACACTGCCTTGGCCAAACACGGTGGTTTGTCTCTGAGTATGAAGTGCAAGGGTGATCTATGGATCGACGACCACCATACAGCAGATGAGTCGAGACTTCTTGATTTCCATCTCAGTTGTCCAACGATCGTACACAAGACAGTGCTATTGCGCTGGGGACTGCATTCAAACAGGCCCTTGGTGAAGTTCGTGGCATCCGGCGTTATGGGACAGGGTTTGCTCCTTTGGACGAGGTTAATACCAATGTAATCTATCTCAACTCGCCCATTTCATGCCTTACATTCCAGGCCCTTTCTCGCGCTGTCATTGACATCTGTTCTCGACCTTACTGTGTGACCGACCTAGGCCTCCGGCGCGAGAAGATTGGTGATCTCTCTACTGAGATGATACCCCATATATTCTACTCATTTGCCATGGCGTCTGGCGTAACTCTTCACATCGATGTTCTCAGAGGCGAAAACGATCATCACCGGTATGTTCGGCAACCTCCAACATGCTTAATGTTAATTTTCTTCACCCCAGTTCTGAATCTGCTTTCAAAGCCCTCGCCTTGGCGATTCGTCAGGCCATTGAGAAAACGGGAGGCACCGATGTCCCCAGTACCAAGGGAGTACTATGAATCTCACGATCAAATCTCAAGATAAATTGATGACTAGACAATCAACAAGAAACAAAATCAAATGCACACTGTATCTAGCCCCAAAAAATACATTGCTTTCCGCGAGGAGGGTTCAGCTTTGCACTTGTGGGACAATTGAACGCTCTCGCAAATTCCGGTATATTTGAAACAGTTCCGTCCACTCGATAACAGCTCGGGGAGTGAGGGTCAGTCCGGATACGTTGAACCTTAGTAACATGAGTCAGTCGTCAGCTATTAAAACTCAAAGAACTACTCACAGCTGCAGCTGGTTTCATCGTACGTGCCCAAATTCGCCCAAATGCGATGAAGAATAGTTGCTCCCTCAAAAACAAGTTAATGATGACAGTGATCTGAGTTGCCTTCTTGGCCTACCTAGTATAATTCAACCCAGGCAGCAGGTATTCGCCGCCTGCCTTAACAGAAGTATTGTATTGCGCTTTCCACGCTCGGAACGACTGTATCAAGCCCGTATCTCCAATATTCTCACCAGACGTACTTCAAGAAATGAGCAGAAGGCCAGAAGAAACTGCATCAAGCTTACAGATTGCCCTGTGATTGATCGTCAATATAACTCGAGATAAGATTCCGTGGCTCACATTAACATGGATTTCCCCCCCATTCCCATCATCAATAGCATAGGCTATGGGGAACAACTGAGGATCATAGAGCCTCATGAAGAAAATTGTTCCCGTACCGGAGTACTGTTTAACAATGCAATCTTGCTTGACCTTGAAGCCTTGGCTTGTGGAGTCCGTCCACCATTCTTCGAGTTTACCATGTTGGTTATACAAGCGCCTAGCAGAATCAAATGCATGCTATTCCTCCAAGTGAGTAATGACTCTGGCCACACCATCAATCCGACAGACCGTCAATTCATGAGCCGCAACTTGACCGAAAGCACCGTAAGAGAGATATCCGGGCCTAAAGCAACATGATGTCTAGGGCTCAGGTTGGGACAACAAAATAACGGACCATCCTTGGTAGAAAAAAGGGGGCTGAAGTATACCAGCTGGGAAAACAATCTGCAGGAACATTAGACCGAGCTGTCCACCTCCATGAGAACTTTTCTTGCCTCGTTAGCCGGGGGATTGTAATATGCGTTGACCATAGAGGGCCACATTTCCCATGACTCTGGGTCCCTGTTCAGTTCAAGTCTAAGCAAACCTTTAGATATTTCACTCCTCCTAGTGTGAAGTCAGTCAGAGTTCATTTATTCGAAAAAATCTATACCAAGCGCTCAGCATGTTGTTGAAAAAGTCGCTTTCATCTATTTGAACCGAGCGATAGTAATGAGCGATGGACTGAGAGTCTTCTGTATTTGGAGACAGGGGATAACCAACTTTGACGCGAATAGCATCAGCCTAAAGAGACTATTCATTTTCAGTCCCGGGGCTAGATGACAAATTCATTCACCTTCTCTCCAGCTGCATTCGCAGACTTTACGTCCATCCAATCAATATTTCTGAGTGAAACCTTGAATGCATCGACAATATCAGTTATAATTTTGGTCCCTTTTGCTCGAGAATCTCCGCCAAAAGTCTCTTTGACGAAGAATCTGCCAGCAGCAAAGCCAAGGGTCTCTTCCACTTTGCCAACACAAAACTCTCCGCGATCGTCGACAGCCCCTTTCTTGATACCGGTCAATGCTTCTAGTAGTGTTCGTTGTGCTTGCCAGGCCTCGGTATTCATACCAAGGAGTGGGGACAACGCCAGCGCTGCTTGTATCACGAGATATGACTCAACGACCTGGTTTGATGTGTCCTTCAAGATATCAGAAAGGTTGGTTGCATACTCAGGGTAGGTTAGGATGACACGTTGCGGAAACTGGCGGGACGTGAACGTTGAAAGATAGGTTGGGAAGTCTACCTCCGGCAGAGCATCAAACAAAACGGTAGAGTGGACGGGATTATAGGTCGCAATGGGATCTTGTAGAATTTCCCTAGAGAAATGTGTTCTCAGATGATTTCACGCGTCAGATTTACTTTAACAACTTACAGATCGAGACTTGCCCGTGCAATCCTACTTTCAAACTCAACAACATTTTTAGCCAATTTATGGATATCACGATGTTTGGGAGGTTCATCCTCGCCTCCACCATCACCGCTATCATCATCGCCATCCCAAGGTGGCCAAGGCCAGGGAGGCCACATCCTCTGAGATTCCTTCTTGATCCGAAAATTGGCTTGCTTGTCATTTTGTCTGAATTCTAGCTGGTCTTCCATACTACCATCATCAAGGATGGTCAAGAGACGCTCAGCGACAGTCTGGTACAACTTCCTGATGGATTCATCCTCATAGTATTCCTACGGAAGAGGGATTCAGAAGTTTAGATCACAATATGACAAGGACAAACCTTGGAAGGAAGACCAAGGTCTGGCTGACTAAACCACAAGACCATATGGTTTGGGTCATCTCCAACGTCGCCTTCTATCCCGAAAGAAAACAAAGAACCGATACCTGGAAAGGAACAACACAAGATGAGGACATGTGATGCTCAATGAGTACATCATACCATGTGAGTGAAGGAATGCGAGAGCAGCTGTCAATCCTTCGGATTTTCTCTTCTTTCCTCCCCGGCCAATTTCGGTGCCTTCACCTCTGAACAGCTTCCTGATTGTCCTAACAAAGTACTCAAGTGGTGCACCACCAACACCATCCAGTAAAGACTCGTTGAGACAGGAAGAGTACATATCCCGGATTTTTTTGAGAACTTCTTCGTCATATAGGTCCTTAGATTCTAATGCAATTTCGTCTGGAGACTCCAAGATCCGCTGTATGACCTGCTGATTTTGCTGAGCCAACGCTTCAAAATTGCCATAACTACTTTTATCCGCAGGCAATGGGTGCGCTTTTAACCATCCATTGTCTTAATCCGAAATATCAGGACAATCCGAACATACGGAAATCCTGTACTTACTGACAAATTCATAAAAGTTCTCGCAGGGATCCTGAGTCGTGTCCAACGAAGAAAGGATCACTCCAGCCAATATAACACACTGTGGTCCCATGCATACATCCTATCATATTCACATATTGGAGCACGTGTAAGCAAAAGCTTTGAAGAAGATATCCCTGACCTTTTCTGGGCCTTCAGTAGGGCCGGGAACAGGCACTGGTTTCACTGTCTTGGTGACCTTTTCAGTCGTAGTAAAAGTCTCCGTTTTTCCACCTTTCGTGGATGAATGAATATGGGTCGTTGTGGAAATCCTCGTTTTTGTAAAAGTCTCCGTCTCAGTATATGGTAGCGTGTGATACTCTGTCGTCGTCAAAGTCTGGGTGACAGTCTCTCTAGGATTACTACCGCGGTCGAGACTAAGTCTATGCTGAACCCCGGCAAAGAGGCCAATGAAAACCTGTAGATCGTCAACCTCAGAGAAGATATCTTGAACCGCTATACACTTGCCGAGCTGACTAGAAGCAATATGAGAGCTAGAATTAATAGGATCTTGGTGAGAGGTGTAAGTGGTTCCTGGGCCACCTTGTTGATACAATCTGAGAGTGTTGACTGGCCAAGTTCCTCCTCAGCAGTGTCCATCAAAGGTGCTCGCTCTGCGGCATTAGAACACAACGCATTTGGATATACTGAGGTGCACTCACCATTAGAACTAGAGGGCCCCGGATCTGTGTCCGACATTGTGATTGACGAAACGCCTTTGAGACGCAAGCCACACGAGTACCTCCTATGTGGACAGTACTGAACAAGAAATACCTCGATGCCGTCGTGTGGACGCTGCGAGGAGGCGCGCCTGTCAAAGTCACGTGTAATTCTCGAAAAGCAGGACGGCGCGTAATCTACTGCAATTTGTTTGCAATCTGTTTCGCTCAATTCATACTTGATCCTGAGTCCGTGTAGGATTTATCTGTCGGTAAGTGCACATTGTTGTTATTACTTCTATCAACATTTTTTGTTTCTGCGTGCCCCACGTTCAAATTTTCGAGGCTTGACAGTTCAGAATACACTCCGCACGGGCATAATCCAGCTAGGACAATATTATGTCTCTCAGGTAATGAGTCGGCGTTTCACTTCTTACCTTCTTTGTAGCAAAGTTTGATATGTAATACATGCTGAATATCTCTGTATTCCGAGATATGACTATGCAAATCCAGTCCAAGGATCTTATCAGAATGGTTTGTCCGAGGCGGGAGTTCTGTCCTCGTGATAGCTGCCCAGCTGCGACTCTGTGAGACATGCCAGAATCAAATAGACGTCCACACTGACGATCGGGGCCTTTACAAGAACTTCACGGCGGACAAGTGGCGTTACAGAAAGAAGCTAAAGGATCTTGAGCACAGATATGTCGCAAAAGTATTGGGGGGCATACGCCGACACCGGCACTGGCACCCCAAATTCCTAGACTGGTGATCCAACGTCTTGGAGACTAGGAAGAATTGAGTGATAGGTTACAGAGGAGCATATAATGAACACCAGGAGATTAGCATTCAAGGGGCTTTAGATGTATGGTAAGGAATGGATAGATGTTGCCGCGAACACGTGAAATTCTTTAAATCATAAATTTGTAACGCGGTGTGCGATTGTAACTTTTTTTTTTACCTTATTTCTGACTTATGCCCAACCCAAGACAACGACGCAAGGCTCGATCGTCATCCTATCGTCCAATTACACATTCCAAGCATGCAAAGCGGAATATGAAGAGAATGCCAGGTAAGAATGTTAATGAGTGTCAATGAACTTGTAACAGATACGGCTCCAAGCTATAAGAGGGCCAAATGTTTTGCAGGAATGTTGGGACAAAAACAGAACATTGAAACAAAAGTATGTGAAAGGTCATCTCTAAGTCTGGCACTGATGTATGCATTTTGAGTCAGTTATGCTGCGCTGGGTCTGCTCGATTCGTTGAATCCTCAGTCATCAGGTGGGGTGGAGAAAAATCAAGAGACTTCAATCAGAGCCTTGCCAGAAGCTTTGCATACCCGCAGTTCCGATACATTTCGAACTCAATCTCCTATTCCCCCAGGATTTGGAAAAATCATACGTGACAAAACTGGAAACGTGGTCCAAGTTGATATGAACGAAGGAGTACAACATACAGTGGGTGAGAAGGCTACCCAGATAGACACGGAGCGGTCAGACCCAGTCATCGATGCCAATGTGCTAGCCAAATGGACAACCAATAAAAAAGCGACTACAGTTGATCGTGAAAGATCTGATGAGCAGATACGTATAAGTAATGGTTAGTGTTACTTTCCATTGTCTGTTGTTTCAGTGAGACATGAGAATTCATCTACTAATTCTTGACCCCACCTCCAATTGACAGTGCTCGAAAAAATGTCGACCACTCAAACTGCTTCTCGGACTCTCTCTTTCACATTAACTGGTGTTGGGACCCGCTATGCCTCAAGAGCTGAAACATTATACCTCCAGAAGCTTGTCGCTAAGTATGGAGATAATATCGACCAGATGGCTAGAGATCACAAATTAAATTCAGACCAAAGGACACCAGTGCAATTGCGGAATGCTCTTCGCCGGGCAGGGCTGTATACTCAATGATTGTACACAGCCTGGCTGATTTATTGATACAGTCAAACCTCTCTTAACTTAGTGGAATTCCAAAACTCATGGATATGGTGTATGAGATTTAAAAATTATCTATCACTCACACTTCCAATTACCTTTAAACTATCTACCATCTTAAATCACACAAACAAAACAAAACAATTTGTTGTCAATAGAACTAATAACTGTAGTGTAAAATATTTCAATCACCATTAGAGCCCACCAAGGCTGACCCTAGGGTTAGCTAATGACTACTCCTATTTTCTACTGGTGGCACAAGTCTACTCAACTGAGAATTTGAAGTCTTGTAATGTCATGTACTGGAAATTCAGTATTTATTAATATTTATATTCATTTTATTTTTATTTTATTTATAATTTCCACTCCTGAACTCCTAATTTGTCTACTCCTATAGGATTACAATGTAGACTAACACTTATACAGCAACTCTTATTCCAGATTTGTATAAGTACTCTAGTTGTATATTATAGTTTTTGTCAGAAATGTAGAGCAGTGTAGGTGTTAGCTAAGTAAACAGCTCTGAGATAGTGTCAGGTAGATGGGGATAGTAGCATGGGAAGACTAGAAATATACTGTGAATTACTGTGAATATACTATAAGTACACACTCCAGGTTCTGGAAAGTAATACAATGAGTAGAGCTAGAGAGTAGAACATGCTACTAGGTGAAATGAAAGATGTTGCTCTCTGGTTCTGTAGTTTTACAGCTGGTCTAGAAGGAATACAACAACAATGCAGGAGTAGAATAACCTTGGCCTCAGCTCATGTACTGTACCTCAATCTTCTGTTGCATGTGTGGTTGCTTATTTTGGAGTAGTGGAACGTTGTCCTAGAGAGAGGTAAATTCAGGAGTAAAGATTTATATAGCAGAGAGTATGTACTACAAGAATATAGGAGAAGTGACTTTAATCTACAAACTGGATTGTTACTATATATCTACCCCATATATTGTCATATACTGGAAATTTGGTATAGATTAATATTTATATTCATTTTCTTTATCATTATTTATCTCCTACTTAGTTAGGAGTAGGAGTATTGTATCTCAGACTGGTAGAAGTGTTATGACATAGCCAAACAGCTAAGTTATTATTTAAATTTCTTTTCTTTTTGTTTCATTTAATTAGGAAATCAATGGACATACAAGAAGAAATGACTCAAAAAAGATGTACAGGACTTTATAAATAAAAGTAAATACAGAATATGTACAAGTAGTGTATAGCAATCAAATGAGAACTCTATCAAGTTTTTCTTGTTAACTTAGACTAGAAGTAGTTCTAAGGCATCACAGTCTAAGTTCTTACAAGAAGTATTGTATTTCAGACTGGCTTTCTCCTATCCCAGTATATATAGAGAGTAGATATATAGTAACAATCAAGTTCATAGATTAAAGCCACTTTCTCTATATTCTTGTAGCATCTTTCTCTCTGCTATATAACTCTTTACTCTTGAATTTACCTCTCTCTTAGACAATATTCCACTACTCCAAGATAAACAACTATACATACAATAGGAGATCAAAATATAGTGTACAAGCTAAGGCCAAGGTCTTTCTACTTCTGTGTTGTTGTTGTATTCTCTCTAAACTAGCTATAAAACTACAGGACTGGAGAGCAATATCTCTCATTTCACCTAGTAGTATGTTCTACTCTTCAACTTCACTCATTGTATTACTTTCTAGAACCTGGAGTGTATACTCATAGTATATTCACAGTAATTCACAGTATATTTCTAGTCTTTCCATACTGCTATCTTCACCTACCTGACATATATATACTAGAATAGGAGAGAGCTAGTCTGAAATATGATATTTCTACTCTATAAGAGAACTATAAAGGAACCCTACCAATACCATCCCTAAAACACCAGACTCATAGTCCGGAGTGACTCTGTACTTAATTAAATATTACCATGTAATATTTAATTCCCTTTAGCTTGATTTAGAGACTCCTGACCCTGACTGACAGAACTATAGGATTGGAAATACCTCAGCAGTAAAAGTATATATATTGTAAAAGTATACCCTAGGAGTCTTATTCTAATCTCTAAGAATTCTCCTAAAGGTGAGTTATAATGTAATTAGAAGTGTAATATTACTAAGAATTCTCCTAGAGTCTACTTTGCTCTAGTTACTCTTATAGCAGATTAGGATCTCCCTAAATGGAGCCTTAGTAAGAACATAGTAGACAACTTTCTCTTAGATGCTCTCTCCTATTTACAATTAACTCTCCGAATACTCCACTCTATGCAGATATTATATATAGATACTTCCAGAGCATAGCCAACATACTGGCTTATCTACAGTACTATTTGCACAAAGTCTCCAAAAGACCAAATAACTCAAAAACTAACATTAACAATGTCCTCTCTACCTTGACTACCCAGCTATAGTAGCTTACACAGCTGGTCTCAAACTTCCTCTAGTCTCTGACTCCAGCAATTGCTTTACCCCCACTGTCTATAACAGTATCTTCCTTGTCAGCTGCCCTCAAGTCTTGCCAGATTACTACCATGCCCTATGGGAGATCTGTAAATATAGATCTGGAGACATAGTACAATACTATCTAGAGAATTGACCAAGCCCATCTTACTAATGAGGTCTTCCAATCCTTGTAATATGTAATACCCTTTATTCCCTCTAGAATTTCTGCTCTCTATCCAGCTCTACTTACTATGGTTTGCACCCCCCTGGTCCTCCCTATACCTATTTCTCTTAGACCTCCATCTCCACCTCTGCTGTTATACCACCAATGAGTTTTCTGCCAAAATATAACATAGAATACACTTTATATCTCTGAATTCAGTATCTGAGTTCATTCTAGAAATCTCCTACAAGCCCTTAGATATATAAAAGACTACCAAAGGTCACTCCTACCAGATAGTTACCAAGCTATTACTTGTTTAACAGTATATATCTCAGAAGGTAAAACTGATAA
>Ga0153993_100009_pt1 | contig 55321 bp, 48 predicted proteins | sample TSNC077MetaG_FD_104706 | JGI IMG/M metagenome (GOLD analysis project Ga0153993, IMG submission 104706) | Attine ant fungus gardens microbial communities from North Carolina, USA - TSNC077 MetaG | ecosystem: Host-associated > Fungi > Mycelium > Unclassified | place: USA: North Carolina, Lumber...
AGTGCGCAAGAACGGCAGGTGAAGTGGCGTGGGCGCGGATCGCCGCGGTAGAAGCATTGACGATCAGAAGGTCTCCACTGCGAAGTGGAAGTAGTTCGGGCGCAAGGTGTCCGAGATAGGGGACAGCGGCATAGCGTGGCCCTCGCGTGCGGATCGCGCGAGTGATGTGTGGCCACGGGTTCGGTCCGTGGAAGCTGGTCCCCATTACCTAGAACGGTATCGCGAGTGGGGCCCGATTTCTGGCGCCTTCGAGCAAAGGGGGGAGGCGCTGGCTGAGTGAAGGCTGCCATTGTTAGGTCTCACCTCCGGGTAGCTCACAGCAATCCGAAAGATCAGGCCGCCACACGTGACCGATCAGCAAAATCTTGCAGGTCAGGACCTTAGCCCCTGCTGTGGTCTGGTCAGTGTGGCGACCTGATTCTCTGCACACGAGATAGCCCTTTCCATATGGGTATGGGAATCTCAGCCCAGGGATGTCGTGCGGCGCTTCGACCGTGTCTACGAGGCAGGGGTGCTGTCGCTGATCTCGAGTATTGCGCTGGGCCGCCGAGGGCCGTCCTCACCCATCCGGGAGCCACGCGAAGAAGTGTCCTCCGCTCGCCGGCGTGGCGGGCGGAATAGCTTCGAAACATCTGGAATATCCCGGCGACGAGGGCCACCCATTCTGGTGCGGCGAGACCGATTTGCGGGAACAAGGAACGGGCCTGCAATGAATGCGACCCACGCAGTCACTGCCGCAGCAAGAAAGGAAAGACTCGGAATCGACCGTCTTCAAAGTGCTGATCTTATCGTTCGCGTCCCTAGTTGTTGCGGGTACGGACGTTGATGACGCGGGACTGAAGTAGACAGGCTGGTCCTCGGCGCGAGAATAGGAATTGCGAAATAGCCGTTCTCGACCAAGAAGGACCAGCCCTGTGACACACCGTAATGCCCCACTCACCGTCGAGGGAAGACGACGCCTGATCGAGCGGTTTCACGACCGCCCGATCGCCCACGTCGCCGCCGAAATGGGCATCTCCCGACAATGCGCCTCCAAGTGGGTCAACCGGTATCGCAAGTACGGTGACCGGGATTACAGGACCGATCCAGCGCGCCGCACCATCAACCGACCGCCACAGCGGCAGGGCTTGTGGCCGAGATCGAAGCAATGCGCCGGACCCGGAAATGGTCGGCTTCACGAATTACGTTCGAACTGGGCACCGACGGCATCGTCATTGCTCGTCGGACGGTCACGAGAATCCTGCGGAGCCTGGGATTGCACCGTCGCCGGTTCATCGACCCGAACGGCGAAACCAACCGAAAACCCCAGGTCATCGCCGCCAAACGACCTGGTCAGATGGTCCACGTCGACGTCAAGAAAGTCGGGAAGATCCCGGACGGCGGCGGGTGGCGTGCCCACGGCCGCCGGTCCGAGCAGGCCAAACGATCCCAACGCCGGAAAACGAAGAACAAGCAGGCCCGCATCGGTTACACCTACCTGCATTCCGCGATCGACGGCAACACCCGCCTGGCGTACACCGAAGCCCGCGACAACGAAACCGCAGCAACAGCCATCGATTTCATGAACAACGCCCGCGTCTTCTTCGCCGCCCACGGCATCACCCCTATCGAGCGCGTGATCACCGACAACGGATCATGCTACCGGGCAGCAGATTTCACCGTTTCATTACGCGAAGCGCGGCACTACCGGATCAAGCCGTACACCCCGAAACATAACGGGAAGGTCGAACGCTACAACCGTATCCTCGCCGAAGAACTGCTGTCCCGCAAGTACACCAGCGAAGCCGAGCGGCGCACTGCCGTCGAAATCTGGAATGTTCACTACAATTACCACCGACCGCATTCAACACGCGGAGGACGACCGCCCGCCGCTTACCGCCGGCATCGCGTAACTAACGTCCGTGCCTCGTACACCTAGTTCTCTGCATCGAAGTGTCGGGCCCGCGTACTGTCCTGTGTCCCAAGCTTCGGATTCATCCAGCACTGTTCAGGCGCCCCGGTGCTACAGCCGAACTGCCAGGTCGTAACAGCTGCCTACCAGATGCCGCCAAAGTATTGGCATCGATTGTCCCGGCGACTGCTGGTTCGCCAGCGGTACTGGCGATTACTTTTAATTGTTCTGAGTGGTTGACGAGGCATTGTGTGGTCGGGCAGAGATCAGTGGTTGCTTACCTAGATAGATGCACCGTGGTCGGCAGCAAAGGGTTTCGTAAATTTGGCTGGCACCGCCTGGATGTTCTGGAAAATGTTGTTGCATAGCATGTTTCGAACTTGATTGATCGAACGGCCTCCGGAACGGCGTGTGCGTGGCGGGGTCGAGTTCGAGGCTTTGATGCTGGATGACCTCGGTGGAGTATGCGTGAAACTGCTGATCAGAGACCCCAGTCACTATGTCGCCCGGGCTGTGCTTGACATCACAGGATTGAAATGATTACATTCAAAAATGCACACATTATTTGGTGGCGTCGTTCGGCGAGGATTTGACGGACGAGCGAAATTGAGTGTTCGACAAAACTGAGCGTCCAGATCTCAGCCGGGTCGAAGTTCAGGGAGGCCTAAGCAGCTTTCGGAGGGGGCAATCCATCGCCGATTCGACCGCGGTCCTGATTCAAATTTTGATCCGCTAACCGTGTGATATTTGAGATATCGCTTTAGAGAGAGGCAGAAAGATGGCAGGTAGGTTCGAGGGCAAAGTTGCATTCATCACTGGCGTTGCCCGCGGTCAGGGCCGTGCACACGCAGTTCGACTGGCAAGCGAGGGTGCCAATATCATCGGCATCGATCTGTGTGATCAGATCAAGACGGTCGCCTACCCGATGAGCACTCTGGCGGATCTCGACGAGACCACCAAGCTAGTGGAGGGGCTCGGAAGCCGCATGATCGCCCGTCCCGCCGATGTTCGGGATCGCGAGTCACTGCAAACAGTTCTCGACGAGGGCGTGGAGGCGTTCGGCCGTCTCGACTTTGTGATTGCAAATGCCGGGATTATGCCGATGTTCGGCCCAGAGGCGAACTCGATGCAGTGCTGGCAGGACTGTCTCGACGTGCTGCTCACGGGAGTGCTTCACACAGTGGAAGCAACGTACCCGCGCCTGGTCGAACAGGGCGAAGGTGGATCGATCATCGTCACCAGTTCTATGGCTGCGATGCAGCCGCAGATGCGTACCTCCGATGCCCATACGTTGGGCGTGCTCGGTTACAGCGCCGCCAAAGCGGCATTGTTGAATTTGATGCAGAACTACGCGAGCCTGCTCGCTTATCATCGGGTGCGGGTCAATGCTCTGGTCCCAACAGGTGTGAACACTCCGATGATCCAGAATGAGATGGTGGAGACTCGCTTTGCGACGGCTAATCCGGAAGATATCGCGACCTTGATCAATGCTATTCCGGTGAATGCGGTTGAGCCGGAAGATATTGCGAACGCTGCCGCGTGGCTGTGTTCTGACGAGTCCCGTTTCTATACCGGTAGCGCGATGCGAATCGACGCCGGGGCAAGCCTGCGTTGACCAATCGAGAAACGCTCTCGAATAGTAGTTCGTATTCATAGTGGGATCGAGTCTGACCCAATTCAGCCAGTAGGAATCGAGTTTTCAGCGGCTATGCCAGCAGACAACTGTTTTCGATGGTATTTCTGAAGGATCGAGAATGTATCAGTCGAAGTCTGACAACGGGTGGACAGCACGGCGAATCGTTATCGTGCTGGCACTCATCGGAAGCCCTGTGGGAGCGATAGCGACCATCATTTTGGGTCCGCAAGCGCTACCTATTATCGACAAGGAATTCAATACCGACCAGGGTGCATGGTTTATCACCAGCGAGTTACTGGCCTCGGCGGTACTTTGCCCGGTCTTTGCGCGCCTATCCGACTTGTACGGAAAGCGTCGCATTATTTTGGTCGCGATGTTCGTGGGTTCGGTTGGGTCGCTTGTTGTCGCGCTGGCGCCGACATTCTCGGTGCTGCTCCTCGGCCGAGCGATGCAGGGAACGCTCATTGTGTGCACCGCGCTCGGTCCTGCGTTGGTACGTCAGATCTTTCCAGCGCGGATAGCCCCCTTGGCGGTTGGCCTGATCGCTACAGGCGGAGGGCTACCCGGTGCGCTGGTTCCCTTCATCACGGGTCCGATCATGGACAGTCATGGCTATCGTGGCGTGTTCTTCGGAATCGCGATCGTAACGACTGCCCTGTCATTTCTCATCTTCGCCGTTGTACCGGAGGGTGCGGTGAACAAGGCGGGATCCGTCGACCTAGTTGGCGCGATCTTGCTCGGTGGTTCGGTTGCCTCCCTACTTGCCGGAGTCACTTTGGGTTCGGGTGGCGACTGGACGTCGCCATTGGCCATCGTGTTGATCGTGGGAGGCCTCGTCCTCGGTGCAGCATGGATCTGGACGGCGTTACTGAAGCCTGAACCGCTTATCGACATTCGGATTCTCGCTGATCGGCGGGTTGCAAACAGTGTCGCCGCCGGCGGGTTGGTCGCCGGAACAGGAACCTTGTTCCTCATAGTTTCTGCACTGGTCGCTGAAGCGAAGTTGGGTGGTACCTTCGGTTTTGGGTTGTCGGCGACGCAATACGCGGGTCTGCAGTGTCTCTATTTCTTCGGGTTCTTCCTCGGCGGAGTGATACCGGTTTACGCGGTCCATAGGTTCTCATTCGGTTTCGTGCAATCCGCGTTGTCGGGGGCTCTTCTACTAAGCGGTCTTGTCGTGTTGGTGACGCTGAACAATCTTCCTGGCTTCACGGTGATCCACCTTGTCGCCGGGTTCGCCGTGGGTGGATTCTTCTCGATTATGTTTAACTTCCTATTGTCGGAGGCAGCGGAAGGTAGGCAGGCGTCGACGTCGGCGTTGTACCTGACTGTCACCACGATGGTTCAATCGGTCTTCGCCGCGATACCTATCAGCATCGCCTACGGCCTCTATGGCAGCGGCGAGGGTAGTGCTGAAGGGCTCAAGACTGTTCAGTTCATGGCGGTGTTTGCGATCGTGGCAACAGTGGTTTCGATGATCCTCGTCGTGAATTCTAGACGTGGTGTAGACAAATCCCGGGCGACTGAAGTTGTGCGCGATCTCGTCGATATCTGATAGTTCGAACGATTGGCTCCCCGTCCCGTACGAACTGGGGCGGGGAGCGGCGCTAGTCTAAGACTAAATTTCCGGTTGATCCTGTCTCTGCGGTAGTACTCGTCTGGAATTCTGTTACACAGTCGACTTAGATTTTGTCGGATCGAAAATTGCGTCAGCGTATGTCTTCGCTCGCCTCGGGATGAAGCACGCCAGGACAAGTGCAACGATCGCAGCCAGCGTTGCCGCTGCAAACGCCAAGCGGAACCCGGTGGCAGTTGTGTAAGCGTGGCCGTTGACCACGGCGACATTTTGTGCGAGAAGCACTGTGATGACTGCGCTCGCAGTTGAGGTACCGACGGATCTCATCAAGGTGTTCAGGCCGTTCGCCGCTGCAGTCTCGCTTTCGGGAACAGACTGCATGATCAGTGTTGGCATTGCTGCGTAGGCAAAACCGATGCCGACTCCAGAAAAGCAACCGACCAGCACGGTATGCCAAACTTCGGACATGAGGATCAATGCAAGTCCGTAGCCGACGACGATTGTTGCGGCCCCGACGATCAGGCATATCCGTGGACCGTACTTTGTGGATATCCGAGCCGCGACCGGCGACGTCGCCATCATGACCAACCCGGTGGGTGTCATGCACAACCCGGTGATCAACATCGATTGTCCGAGACCTACCCCAGTGCTGGTGGGCATCTCGAGAAGTTTCGGCAATACGACCGGTGAGGTGAACAATCCGAACCCGACGGCGACGGATGCGAGATTGGTCAGCAGAACTGGGCGCCGCGCCGACACCCGCAAGTCGACAAGTGGGCTGTTACTGCGCCACTGGAACACTCCCCAAACTGCCAGTACCGCAAGGCCGCCGACCGAGCAGATAATGATTGGCGCACTGGCCCACCCCCATTCTGAGCCTTTCGAGATGGCCAGAAGGAGGGCGGTGAACCCGATAGTCAGTCCAATTGCCCCGGCGACATCGAAACGGAGGCCACGGTGCTGCGGGCTCGTAGGCACTACGATCCAGAGGGCGACGAATCCGGCAGCACTGAGACCGGCCGAAATCCAGAACAGCATGTGCCAGTCGAAGTGTTGCGAGACGATCGCAGACAGAGGCATCCCCGCCGCCGCGCCCACCCCGAGCGTGGAACTCATTAGGGCGACGGATCGACCCAGTCGCTCGGGTGGCATGGTGTCGCGAAGCATGCTGATGCCCAGCGGAATGACGCCGAGGCCTGCACCTTGGAGGGCCCGACCGATGATCAAAGGGAGCAGGGTTGTGGTGACTGCAGCGAGCAGCGATCCTGTGACTATCGCCGCCAGCAGGAAGAGTGCCACACGCTTTTTTCCGTAGATGTCGCCGAGCTTGCCGGATATTGGGGTGAACACGGCGCCGGCCAGCAGAGTCACCGTGACGATCCAGGAAGCGTTGGGTGCGCTTGTGGAGAGCAGTTTCGGAAACTCAGGTACTAGTGGTATGACAAGCGTCTGCATGAAGGAGCATACGAGTCCGCAACCTGCCAGGGTAGCGGTGATCAGCGCGGGACGTTGAATGCCACGTGCCGTTAATGGGGTCCTCAGAACCTCAACCATGAATCACAACCGTTCGGTACAAATTGACGCTGGAATGAATGCATTATTGACTTCAGCTCAGGTAGTCGACCGACGTCATTGGGGGCTGACGTCGAAACGATGTACCTATACTATGCATGTAGAAGTGGATAAATAAATGACTTCTCAAGGCTTGATCGAGTAGCCAGTTTGCTGCTCGCCTCGTCCTGCCGAACAGTTCGGCGGCACTACTAGACGGTCCGCCGCCAGGAATCACACAAGGGAGAAATATGTCTATCGCACCAATCGAACCCTCGCGAAGCGCCTTGCTCGTCATGGATTTTCAGGGCGGCATCCTCGGCAGCGTGCAAGATGCGGACGCCTTGGTTGCTCGCACGGCGAGCACGATCAAGTCTGTTAGGGCTGCGGGCGGGCACGTAGGATATGTCCGCGTTGGGTTTGCGGACGCGGACTACGAAGCGCTACCCGCCTACAGTCGGTTTGCGCCCATTGCTGCAGACCCCAAAATGCGGTCTGCGATGCACGCAGATTCCGCGACCACGGCTATCGACGAGCGCCTTGCACCGCAGGATGGTGACTTCGTCGTACGTAAGACGCGCGTTGGACCGTTCACCACGACGGACTTACAGGAACAGTTGAAGGCAAGGAATGTCGACACTTTGATTCTGGCCGGAATCTCGACCAGTGGTGTTGTTCTCTCGACGGTGAGGCAGGGCGTGGATCTCGATTTCCGGGTGCTGGTTCTCTCAGACGCCACTGCTGATCCTGATTCTGAGGTCCACAACCTCCTGATCGGGAAGGTATTCCCGCGTCAGGCGGATGTCCTGACAGTTGAGGAACTTGAAGGTTTGCTGTCCTGAGATTGGAGTCGCGAGTGAATTCGTGGATCTCTTGACGGAGATCCTCGCGATGCAAAGTACCTCCGGCGCAGTGGGGCATTCGACGCCATCCACTGGCCGGAGGTTCTCGCGTTTGGGGTTGCACAGCTTCGATAGATCCAAAAGTGCGGGTTCATGTTCTCAACGCGAAGCGCCACCCCCTCGGACGTGACTGCTTGTCACTGGGCGCGCGATTCGAACTTTCGTGCTGTGTTGACCAATCCGAGTCCGGGGGACGAGATTTGTGGGGCAGCCTCGGCGAAGGGGGACCGACGCGTGGTGGCCGCAAGTCGCATCCTGCAGATGGTCTGCAGCTGAACATATGCGGTGTCCGAAACGCCAAGTATCGCGACGTATCGCCTATTTCGAAGAATTTCTTGAAGTCGCACGAAGAACTGTCGAGGGGTTAGGCCGAATTCGACGAAGATGTCCTCGTCCGGTCCACCACCCCAAAACCGCCACTTCAATGCGAAGCTCAAGACTGTAGGTGTGTCATCTGGCATGTGGGTTCCGATCGGGCGGTGGGGTACGTCGAGAGGTTGAAAGACCTCGACATTTGAAATATGGCGACAAAAATGTCTACATAATGGTGACAGTGAATCTCTCGCTTCGTCAAGGGTTGGATGCGAAAGAGGTCGCTACCGTGTGACGCCGAGCCGTGACGGACATCGCCTCTGGTCGTGCGTGTTTGGGCCGGAGGGGTTGCCCTTCCCCTAGCATGGATGTATACATAAACGTGTACAAAAATATCCAGGATCGAGAGCGGATTTAATCGAACCGCAGGCCTCATTACCGGCCGTGAGGTCCGTTCAATCCTGAGGCGCAGTGCACACAGCCGTCAGGCACTTCCGGCATGCTGCCGAATTGTCTGAATGCACAACGCAATACGGACGACGCCACATTGATGGCCGTCCAGTTACCAGAGTAAAGAGGAGAGCGACGTTGTCTGTACCGCCCATCAAACATCTTGACCGCTTCTACATCGACGGCGAATGGGTCAACCCGTCGAGTTCCGACGTCATCGAGGCGATTCAGCCTGGGACGGAGGAGGTTTTCGCGACGGTCCCGGGGGCCCGCGCCGCAGACATTTCCCGCGCTGTCTCCGCAGCCAGAGCAGCGTTTGACTCCGGACCGTGGCCGCGCCTGACACATGCAGAGCGCGCTGCGTATCTGCGCGCCATCGCCAATGGGCTCCGGGCGCGAAACGCTGACCTGGCACAGATCTGGTCGTCCGAGATGGGGATCCTGCACAACCAGGCGCTCGCCCGTGGCGAACGTATTCCGGGAATCTACGACTACTACGCTGGCCTCGCTGATTCCTTCCAGTTCGTTGAGCGACACGTCCCGGTAGGCGGCGGCTACGGCTGGATCGCACGCGAGCCGGTGGGCGTTGTCGGAGCAATCGTTCCGTGGAACGCTGCACTTGTCGCGATGAGTTGGAAAATTGCCCCCGCTCTACTGGCCGGTTGCACCGTTGTGCTCAAGTCGGCGCCGGAAGCGCCGGTCAGCGCGTATCTCCTTGCGGAAGTTGCCGAGGAAGTCGGACTGCCGCCCGGAGTCCTCAACTTCGTCACCGCCGAGCGCGAAGCTTCGGAGCTGCTGGTGCGCGATCCGCGTATCGATAAGTTGAGCTTCACAGGGTCGTCGCAGGTCGGCAAGCAGATCGCAGCAATCGGCGCGGAGCGGGTCGCCCGTGTCAATCTTGAGCTCGGCGGTAAGAACTCGGCGCTGATCCTCGACGACTACGACATCGAGGCTGCGGCAAAGTCCCTGGCCGCATCGTCGATCGAGCTGACTGGCCAGGTGTGTTCCGCTCTGACGCGCGTGATCGTGAGTAGACATCGTCACGACGCATTGCTCGACGCGATCAGTGCCGAGTACGCGAAGATTCGGGTCGGCGATCAGTTCTCCGACTCATCGGACATGGGCCCGGTGGCCATGCGCCGGCAATTGGACCATATTAACCGCCTGGTGAGCGAAGGGGTGGCCGAAGGCGCGACGCTCGCGTCCGGCGGACGCCGTCCGGAAGGGATGGACAAGGGTTGGTTCATTGAACCAACCCTGCTCGGCAATGTCGGCAACGACACGATCACTGCGCGACACGAAACCTTCGGCCCTGTCCTGAGCGTGATCCCGGTCGACAGTGAGCAAGAACAGATCGAGGTTGCGAACGATAGCCTCTACGGCCTGAATTCGGCGGTCTTCACCAATGATGTCGAGCGGGCGTGGCACTTCGCACGCCAAATCCGATCTGGCACTGTGGGCCACAACGCGCACCGCAATTCACATGCGTTCGCCTTTGGCGGATTCAAGCAGTCCGGAATCGGACGTGAAGGTGGAGTCGAAGGACTGCTGCCCTACCTGGAGACCAAGGCGATCATTCTCGACGAAGAACCTTCAGCGGCGCCGATCTAAATGTAAGCATCAGATGTGAATGTCCCCTGTGGAAACGTGCTGAAAGCGTTTCCGCAGGGGTCATTCGTGTTTCATGCTGGATTGCTGTGAAATGGCATGCCGCAGTTGATGGCAACGGGTTGTGTCCCTCGGCTCTACCTTCCCCCACGCCATTTCAGAAGGGCTCACCGGGATCGGCTTCCACTGTGAGGACTTCAAGTTCCACTCTGCGTCTACTCTCACACCTCGCCACGAAAGAGTCGTTACCTGAGTTCACGAAATATCAACTCCAGCAATGGATTCTAAAAATTTTTGAACCGACCGTCCTCTTTTGTGAATTGTGACTAGTGCCCCAAAAGCTATTGACATGTGATTAGGGCAACACGATACTTCAGGTGCATACAAAATTGTCGCCACCGAGAGCGGGTCGGAAATGAGCAGCACAGACGTCGGGGTTGAATTGTCCGAGAAGGGGGCTGCGCGAGGTTCGGACAGCGTCCTCTCCGTCCGAGATTTGTCGAAGACCTTCCCTGGCCAGCAGGCACTTGCAAACTTCTCGATGGAGATCCACGCAGGCGAAATTCATGCCTTGGTGGGTCACAACGGCTGCGGCAAGAGCACATTGATCAAACTGATTACCGGGTTTCACACACCCGATCCGGGTGCTACTGCCGAGTTCTTGGGCGAATCTGTTGATTTGTATGGCTCAAGCGCACACTGGCGTGAGCACGTTCACGCTATCCATCAGGATCTAGGGCTGATCCCGTCGATGTCGGTCATAGACAACATCGCGCTAGAGCATGGCTACCTCTCCCGCGCGGGAAAGATCTCATGGAAGGCAGAACGAAAGCGAGTTGAAAAGCTTCTTCGAGAGTTCGACTCATACGTCGACCCTCGAGAGCTTGTCGATGACTTGTCCCGGCGCGATCAAGCAATAGTTGCAATCGTACGAGCTGTCTCTGGGATGTCCGACGATTCAAGTGGTCTGCTCATCCTCGACGAGCCCACAGCGACCCTCCCTGAGCGGGAAGTTCAGGTGCTATTCGACGCGGTCAGAACTGCTGCTCGTCGTGGTTGCGCCGTGCTCTTCGTCTCTCATCGGCTCGCTGATGTCTTGACGATCTGTGACCGAGTGACGGTCCTACGAGACGGCAACAAGGTTGCGGAACGCAGTGTTTCGGGGCTCACTCGTGACCAACTTACCGAACTTATCGTCGGTGACCGCTCCGCTACGACCCCCAGCCACTCCAGGCCGGCAGTCGACCGTAGTCAGGGTGATCCGGTTCTTGAATTGAAAGATATTGCCACGGAACAATTATCGCCGATATCGCTCACTGTGTATGCGGGGGAGATAGTCGGTATCGCCGGATTGGACGGTTCCGGTCGTGAAGACGTCACACGGGTCCTATCCGGGATAACACAGCCCGCGGGCGGCGCCGTGAGTGTTGGTGGTGAAGCACTCCGAGTGGGTTCGATCAAGCACTCGCTTGACGCCGGAATCGCGATGGTGCCAAGGGAACGCTTCCCTGAAGGGCTCGTGTCGTCCATGACGATCTCCGAAAACCTGACTCTCCCGTCGATGGGAAGTGTCGTGAAAGGCGGACGCTTGTCGCGACGATTGGAAGTCGACGAGGCCGAGCGGTGGATCGAATCGATGGACATTCGTCCTCGGCTGCCGGACAAAGACGTAGTTGAACTATCCGGCGGAAATGCTCAGAAGGTGGTAATGGCCAAGTGGATGCGGACGCGTCCTCGAGTCGTCCTTCTCGAAGAGCCAACTGCCGGTGTCGATGTCGGCGCCAAACGCTCGATCTGGGAAATGCTCGATGGTTCTACTCGCGACGGCGCAGCCGTCGTCGCTACGTCCTCTGACTGGGAGGAACTCGCCGCCCATTGTGATCGAGTGTTCGTCCTCGCCGACGGCGTTGTGCAGGCAGTCCTGCATGGCCAGGAACTCACCACCGATTCTATTGCGCGCAATTCGATGGGCCAAAGCCTTGGAAAGAAGGAAGACAGCAATGAGTAGTCCACTCACAGACAACACCGAGACAGTGAAACGGGATTCGGTGGACTCGGCGTCGAAGTCTGGCAAGAAGGACAAGTTCCAATGGTGGCAGGTACTGTCAGTGAAGCGAATTTCCGCGGTCTACCTGGCAATTCTCCTGTTCGCGTACTTTACCTATCGACTCCCCGACCTGTTCTTGCGCTACGACACATGGACGACCATGCTAGGCCAGCAGTCGATCACGATCATCGTTGCGCTCGGTGTGCTAATCCCTGTCACTGCCGGTGTTTTCGACATGTCCGTGGCATACACGATGGGGCTGACCTCGACAGTCATGGCCATCTTGATGGTGCAGCACGATATGTCATGGATCGTTGCCGCACTAGTCGCCATTCTCATCGGCGTCGTGATCGGCATCCTCAACGGGCTCATCATCACGTACTTCAAGGTAAGTTCGCTTATCGCCACTCTTGGCACAGGAACAGTGATTGGATCGATCGACTTCGCACTGTCCGGCGGTTCAAGCTTCCCAATTCGTGACACGAGTTTTCTCGGAATTGGTATCGGTTCGTTGTTCGGTATCGCATGGCCCGTCTACATCGCGTTGGCGCTTGCGATTGTCGCTTGGTTCTTCCTTGAACACACCGCTGTGGGGCGCCGGACCTATGCCATCGGCGGCGGAATTCAAGCTGCACGTCTAGCGGGCGTTCCGGTGCGCAAATACATCATGACGACGCTCGTCCTTTCAGGCGTGCTCGGTGCCATCGCAGGAATCTTGTTGACCGCTCGTGTCGGAGCCAACTCTCCCGGCGTGTCAGCATCCTTCCTGCTTCCAGGGTTCGCGGCGGTGTTCCTCGGAGCAACTCAGCTGAAAGAAGGCCGAGTGAATGCTTGGGGAACCGTCATCGCGATCATTGCATTGGCAATCGGCGCCAAAGGGTTCGACCTCATTGGAGTGCGACTGTGGATCCACGACTTCTTCTACGGAATCGCCTTGATTGGCGCAATGGCGATGTCAGTGTGGTCCAAGCGATCCACGCTGGAGCCAAACGGGGCGCCTTAATCAATGTCCCTTAGTCAATGTCATTGTCATGCAACGTATATCGGCGCCAGTGTCGGTTGGTTGAATATGCCTAGGCAAACAAGATGGAAGCAGGCTGTATAAATGATTCGCGGTAAGACCAGTCGCACCTTGCGGCGTCGAGGATTGGCCAGCGCAGTCGCCAGCGTGGCTCTGGTTCTCATGGTTACCTCGTGTTCGAGCAACACCAACGGGAGCACAGCAGGGGCGAGAACCGGTGGTGAGGTCCCTGCCGACGTTCAATCAAACGTCGATGCTTTCATGCAGAAACCGACGTCCATCGGTATCGCGGATCCCTTGCTGTCGAAGCCGGGGGGAAAGTCCGTGGCGTGGATCGGATCGGGTACTCAGAACGACAACACGGCCTACAACTCTTTCGCCGAGGCCGCGGCGGTACTGAATATGAAAGCGACCAAACTCGAGGCTGGCGCGGATCCGCAGAAGGCGGCCAGGGCAATCGAACAGGCACGGAGCCAGGGGTTCGACGCGGTCGTCTTGAGCGGGCTGGTGACGTCGTCGGTCGGCCCCCAGCTCGCAGCGCTACATGATTCAGGCGTCAAGGTCGTCGGATACTCGACATCACTGGAGGGCAATACCGGACCGAGCATTGATTTCTCCTTCTATTCTCTTCCAGAGGCTCGTAGGTTCGGAGGAATCGCAGGGGACTGGACAATCTCGGACAGCGGCGCCGCTGCCAAGGTTCTGATCGCTTATCCACCCGATGTCGCTGCAGCGGTAGCGCAACGCGATGGCTTCGCTGACAGACTCAAGGAAAAGTGTCCGTCCTGTGAGGTCAAGGACCTCGAGTTCAGCTTCTCGGAACTGGGCGGTGCGCTACCCTCGCGCATTGTGTCGGCAGTGCAGGCGGACCCCGATATCGACTACGTATTCGGGACTTTCGGAGGAGTATTCGTTGGCGTGCCGGAAGCGCTCCGCCAAGCCGGCATGGCTGATCGCGTCAAAGGCGTCACTGTAGGTGGCACCCCAGCGAACATGATTCAGATAACTGATGGAAACATGCTCGCCGCTTCGCTAGACCAAGGGTTGGACTTCACCGGATACATGGTTGCGGATGCCGTCGCTCGCGTTTTCGCCGGCCAGGACGTGCCGGTCGATCGCTATCGCGGATTGGACATGCCGGTGCAGCTGCACACAGCTGACAACATCGACTTCGATCCGACCAAAGACTGGAGTGGCGAACCGCAGGACTTCCGTGAACAGTTCACTCAACTTTGGCAGCAATAGTGCTGGCTGACAATTGCATTCGCTGACATGGAATGGGTCGGGTGCTATGCGGCACCCGACCCATCCATGCGATTTAAGATCTCAGAGTCGAATCATGACCGACTTGAGTTCTGTAAAGTTGTCGAGCGACGCCTCACCTAGTTCGCGTCCGATGCCGGACTGCTTGAATCCGCCGAAAGAGAATGTGGGGTCGAGTTCGCCGTAAGTGTTGACCCAGACGACTCCTGCATTGAGCTTCTGCGCGATCAAGTGCGCCTGTGAAACATCGCGAGTTGCAACGGCTGCAGCTAAACCGTACTCCGTGTCGTTCGCTATCCGGATCGCCTCGTCGATCTGAGAGAACTCGATAACCGCGGCCACCGGACCGAAGATCTCCTCCTGCGCCAAGCGGCTCGAGTTGTCGACATCGGTAAAAATGCTTGGCCTCACAAAATACCCAGGGCTGTCCAAGGTTTCGCCTCCCAGGAGCACTCGAGCGCCTTCTTCGGTTCCGAGTTCGATATAGGAATTCACCCGATCGCGCTGCTGCGCCGAGATGAGCGGACCGAGATCTGTATCCGGATCGAAAGGATCGCCGATCCGATACGAGGCAACCTTTTTTGCAAGTAGCTCGCTGAACTCGTCACGAACGGATTCGTGTACGAGAATTCGGCTACCAGCGATGCACATCTGTCCCGTCAGGCCGCAGAAACCTTGCGCGGCGTTCGAAGCTGCAAGCTCGAGGTCTGCGTCCGCCATCACGATGTGTGGTGACTTCCCGCCGAGCTCCAACGTCACTCGCTTGAGATTTCCGATCGAGTCCGACAGGACGCTCTTGCCTGTCTGCGTCGATCCAGTGAACGAGACTTTATCGATGCCGGGATGCTGCGCGATCGCAGCCCCGGCATTGCGCCCGAGCCCAGTAACGACATTAAGCACGCCGTCTGGAAGGCCGGCTTCGACGAAAACACGAGCGAGGAGGAGAGAGGTGAGCGACGTTTGTTCAGCGGGTTTCAGGATGACCGTATTTCCACAGGCCAGTGCGGGCGCGATTTTCCACACCGCCATGGTGATCGGGCCGTTCCATGGGATGATGCCTGCGCAGACACCGACCGGTGCGCGAACGGTGTAGCAGTGGACCAGCGGGTCGACGGGATTGACGGTCCCCTGGAGTTTCGTTGGCCATCCGCTGTAGTACCTGAGAGTTTCGCTGGAGGCAGCGACCATTCCGCGAGTGACGGACAAGGGTATTCCGCTGTCCAACGCCTCCAGCGTTGCTAGTTCCTCGGAATTAGCGTCAATAGCATCGGCCAACTTGAGTAAGAGTCGGGTGCGGGCGTGGGGGTTCATGTGTGCCCAGCTGTCGCGCTCGAAAGCTCGCCGAGCGGCAGCCACCGCGCGATCGACATCGGCCTTCTGCCCGGACGCGACCCGGGCGAGGAGGGCACCAGTAGCGGGATTGAAGGTGTCGAATGTTTCCCCTGAACTCGCGGGGACCGACAGACCGTCGATCAGCATGTTCTGGACGTCGATATTCTCCAAAAAGTTGCAGGTCGGAGGTTCGGCGATGTTGAGGATTTGTGACAAGTGGAAGTCCTCTCGGAATGTTCGCACCAAACTGTGCGCAGTTATGCATGAACAGCGTGCCGAGTGATTCACGACACGTCAAGACTACGACAAAAAACCTAGATTGACGACAGAAATGTATGCGATACTGCATTAATTGATCGCGTCGGGCCCGGTGATCGTGCCGTGTACGCGAACGAGCGTGTGTCGACGAGTAGCCCAGGAGGCAACAATGCATGTGGTTGAAACTGACCTGATTCCTTACGAGTTGGTGGCCAAGAAGAATCGGCCGGGAAGGGTGCACCGCAAGTTCGTTCGGGAAGGCGAAGTCTCGCCGGGGGTCGGGTTCACCGCGGATCTCGTGTACTACGAAGGTGGGCACGGGATCTTCAACGCCCCCCGTCATCGTCACAACTTTGATCAGATCCGCTTCATCGTCAGCGGTGATCCGGATTTCGGTCATGGACTCGAAGCTGCCGGTGGTCAGTCGGCTTTCTTCCCCGCTGGTGCCCACTATGGACCCGAGGTGATCGAGCAGGCCGAGGTTCTGCTCATCCAGTGGAGTCCGGAGTGGGTTACGCGGGCACAGCACGACGCGACGTACACCGAGATGCAGAAGGCCGGCGAGTTCAAGGAGGGCTACTACGTCACGGTTGATGCTGAGGGTAATGAGCATCGCGCGGATGGTCGAAACGCAGTGTGGGAAACCTTCATGGGGCGAGAGCTGACTTATCCGACACCGAGGTACCCGCAGCCGATTCTGATGAATCCCGAGGGGTTCGACTGGCGATCGCTGAATGAGGGAGTAGCGACAAAGTCGCTAGGCCACTTCACCGAGGATGACGTTTACGTCTCGACCTACAAGTGGGATGCACGTGGCGTCCTGGATTTGTCCTCTGAACGTATGCAGTTCATCTGGGTGAGTGAAGGCGAGGTGTCAGTCGGGTCGGATACTTACGGGCCGCGCACTGTCATCTTCTCCGACTTTGGCGAGTCCGTTCTCGTCGAAGCCGTGGAGGGCACGAAGGTAGTCAGCTTCGGTATGCCTGTGCCGACTTCGGAACCGATCCACGTTTAGCTCTGGGGAAGGAAAGCTCAATGGCATTCAAAGTGGTCATCGATCTTCAGCGCTGCGAGGGACATGGTCAATGCCTCGTCGAGGAGCCGGGAGTTTTCGGAATGGATGACGGGGGTTATGCAGAAATCTTGACCGAACCTGTCGACGACTCCCTTCGGGTCACTGTCGAGCAGGCTGTGCGCGCGTGCCCTGCTGCCGCGGTCAGTATTTCCGAGTAGTTCCCCCGTAGGGCATATGCCGCGATGGTTTTACGGTGACCTTGCGGGACAACCAGGAGTGGGCCGACGATGAGCTATCGCGCAGAAACCGAACCAGTGCAACTGACAATGCAGGTCGCGGCAAAGATTCGTGGTCTCATAGTCGACCAGGCCTTGCTGCCTGGGCGAAAGATCCACCAAGTGGACCTTTCCGAGAGGCTCGGAGTGTCTCGCAGTCCGCTGCGTGAGGCCCTCCGGGTCCTTGAGGCGGAGGGCCTTGTGTCCCATCGAGCAAACCGCGGATACGTAGTTGCGAATCTCGACGGGGACGATTTGTCGCAGGTTTATCAGATGCGTGGGTTGTTCGAAGCCGAACTTCTGAGAACAATCGTCAGACCCGACGCACGAGCGCTGGCGGTGGTCGAGAGTGCCGATGTGCGAATGAACGATGCCATCGACCGACTCGACATCGACGATTACCTTCGATGGAATCGTGAGTTTCATTTCACGATCTTCGACCTCTCCACTCTTCACCAGTTCAAGCTCGTAGTGAGGCGCCTGTGGCGTGTGTCAGAGGTGCACAGTTCCTCGTTGCCGGCGACGTTGTCCGAGGCGAAAGATGTGGTTCGCGTCGATCATCGATCGATGATCGACGCGCTGATCGCATTCGACGTGGTCCATCTGATGGAGATCAACGAGCGTCACAGGCTGGTTGGCCTCGAGTAGGGGCTGCCCGGTGATTGACGGCAAGCGCTCCTCGGCATAGATTGTTGTATGCAAAAATGGCGACATAATTCTGGCGAGCGTTTTACTCGCATCAGAGTGCTCACTTCGCCACTACCATCGGGAGCCGGTAGCTCAATGAAACTAACCACCTTGTCCGAGATCGAGCCACACCTGGCTGACTGTCGAAGAGTTGCACTCGGAGGCATGCTTCTCGAGAATCGTCCCAGTTCCCTCGTGCGAAGCCTGATCCGTTCCGGCGCAAAGGATCTGTTCCTGTGTTCCGCTCCGGCAGCATCTTGGGACGCGGATGTGCTCATTGGCCTCGGGCGGGTCTCGACGGTACGCATCCCCCATATCTCCCTGGCAGGAGTGGGCCTCGCTCCCGCTGCCAAGGCAGCTTATGCCGCCGGCTCAGTGACGTTCGAAGACTGTGACGAAGCATTGTTGCTGGGTGGGTACCTCGCCGAAAACCATCAAGCACCTATCCAGGTTCTCGACAACCTGGGAACGAACGATCTGGTGGACGAGAACCCACTGGTGGTAAAAGACGGACACATGACCGGTGTTGCTCCGCTCTCTGTCGACACGGCCTTCCTCCACGCGCCGTTCGGAGACGAAATGGGCAACCTGGTCCATTTCGGTAGCCGATGGGCCGATCTGATGATCGCTCGGTCCGCCCGACGAGTAATCGCGCAGGTCGATCGAATCGTTCCGGTCAGCGAGACCGCACGCCTCGGTGTTTCGGTGCCAGGATATCTCGTCGACCAGATCGTCGAGATCCCCTACGGCGCACATCCGCTCGGTAGCGTCGGGAAATATGTGGCAGATCTGGACCATCTTTCCCAATACCAATCGAGCGTGAGAAATGGAGGGATCGAGGACTATGCCATTGAGTTTTGCGCCGTTGGCCACGAAACATATCTCACCACAGTCGGTTCCACGCGCCTCGCGCATCTCGAGCGAGAGGCAGTCTGATATGGACCTCTCCGTACGCGAACGCATGGCCATCGCGATCTCCCGCGAGCTGGCAGACGGCGAAGTTGTCCTCACCGGTGCTGCTTCAGCGATACCGCTCGCCGCAAGTCTGCTTGCGCAAGCACAACAGGCACCTGGTCTGACGATTCTCGGAGCTGGTGTCTACATCAACCCCCGTCGGCTCGTACCCGAGTTCACAGCTGGGTGGAACTGTCACCCGGTGTCAATCGCCGATATGTCCGACGTCTTCGCGATCACGGAGCTGGGCATCGACGTGATGTTTTACGGTGGAATGCAAATTGATCAGAACGGCAGCGTCAACGTCCACTACGTCAACACGCCCTCTGGCCGGCTGCGCGGCCCTGGGATGGCGAACACGGCACTGGGACACACTGCGCGCAGAACGCTGCTCTTCACCGAGCGCCACGACCGCAGAACACTGACAGACCACGTCGAGTACGCATCGGTGATCGGTCACGCATACCGCGGAAAAACGCGACGCGAACTTGGACTTCCCAATCAAGGACCAGCGGCTCTGTTTACGCCGGAGGCCGTGTTCCGACCGAATTCGACCGGCGTGCTTCAGCCAGACACCAAGCTCGGTGAGCTTTCGTGGAGTGCCGTCACGGAATTGATCGGGTGGGAGGTGTCAGAAGCACAGCCCGTCGACTTCGCCGCGACCACCGACGAAGTGGCTCTGCTGCGCACGCATGTCGATCCCAGCGGAATCCTCCGTCGATCGTCGATAGTTCCACGCTTGCCCCGTTCGGCAACCGGTAACGAAAGGTCCTAGCTCGTGAGTACCGTGAAAAGTCAGATGGGGTTCGCTCCGATCCAACTGTCCGACGAAGAGCGCGAATTGGTCACGACTGTGCGTCAATTCGCGAGACGTCACGGCTTTGCTCCGTCTGGAGACAGCCCGACGAGGGGTGGGTTTGACCGAGAATTCAGTGTCGAACTCGCTAATCGAGGCTGGGTCGGCATGACAATCCCGGTCGACTACGGAGGGACCGATCGCTCGGGAGTTGAACGCTGCCTGGTGATCTCGGAACTGCTCGCAGCGGGTGCGCCATTGGGGGCGCACTGGACCGCAGATCGACAGACCGCACCGAGCCTGCTGTTGAACGGTCCGGAGTCGCTGCGTCAAGCGCTGCTCCCCGAGATTGCAGCCGGCCGTTGTCTGATGGCCGGCGGGTTCAGTGAACCCGACGCCGGGTCGGACCTTGCTTCCGTACGCACGCGTGCCCGAAAAGTCGATGGTGGGTGGCGGATAAACGGACGCAAGATCTGGACCACCGACGCGCATCGCGCAGACTACATCGAAGTGCTCTGCCGCACATCGGATTCCCCGAAGAAGCACGAAGGCCTCAGTCTGTTGGTAGTGCCGATGGATGCCGAGGGTCTCGACGTACGGCCTATTGAAGGAATGGACGGCGAGAAGCACTTCAACGAAGTGTTCTTGGACGAAGTCTTCGCCCGCGATGACTGGCTGATCGGAGAGGAAGGCTCGGGTTGGAATCAATTGACGGCCGAACTCGCTCTCGAGCGGTCGGGACCCGAACGTTATCTCACGACATTTCCCCTCTTCGAAGCCTTCGTGGAATCGCGCAAAATAGCCGGAAACTCCAATGCTGCGCATGAACTCATCGGCCGGATAATTGCCCAGCAAATGGGACTTCGGGAGATGTCCCTTTCAATTGCGCGGCAAGTTGAACTCGGCGGGTCGCCCGTCGCAGAAGCAGCAATGGCGAAGGACCTCGGGACCGAGCTCGAACAGTTGCTGGTCGACAAACTGTGGACATTCCGCGATGAGGCATTGCCGCCAGGCCCCGCAGCAGAACGTTTTCATGCTTTCCTCGATATCAACCGGCTGCGCTCGGCAGTCTTCACCACAGCAGGTGGGACGAACGAAGTACTACGGCTACTTGTGGGGCGTCAGCTCGATAAGTGGGCGAAGACGAGAAAAGACTGGGTCTTGCGGTCACCCTTGGCTGAGACTGTATTTGACTTCGCCAACGGGATCTTCGAAGAATCTCCCGCAACTCGGTCCGCACCCCGGGGTACGGAGGATCCAGGTTCTGCGCGACTTGTCGAGATCCTCCGCGAGGGCGGATTTCTCGGGGTTTCGATACCTGAAAAGTTTGGCGGCGGCGGTTCGTACCAGGACGCGCTCGATGTCGTCGCCAGCGCTGCGTACGCCGGTGCCAGTACACCCGTAATCGAAGGTCCGGTTCTGGCAGGATTCCTCCTTTCTCACGCTGCACGAACTTTTCCATGGGAAACGGAATTAGCAGTGCACGCGCAAGGTGATTTGTTCGCTGAGATAGGTGACGGACAGACTCTGCTCAGCGGTCGACTCCATTCTCTCCGATGGGCTAAGTACGCAACCACTGCTGTTGTCACGGTCGAATCGGAGGGCAGAAGTTACATCGCAACGGTGGACATCGCTGACTTGGATATCGAGAACTTCACGGTGGACATTGCCGGCGAACCCACGAGCACAGCACGTCTGACCAATGTAATTGCGCGAACATTCGACGCCAGCGACTTGAGCCAGGAAGAACTCACTGGCGAACTGAACAAACGCGCGACGCTCGCTCGATCCGTCGCTCTTGCCGCAGCCTTGCAGCGAACCGCGGAGATGACCATCGAGTACGCCGGACAACGGGAGCAATTCGGCAAACCGATTGCTCATTTCCAGGCAGTGCAGACGCATCTGACAAGACTCGCCTCCGAGGCGCAGCGTGTTGCGGTGCTGGTCGATGCTGCACGCGAGCGAGTTGAGCGAGATCGAAGTTTTCCTATCGGAATCATCTCTGCTGCAAAGGTTCTGACGGGTGAGGCGGCGGTTGTCGCTGCACGCACCGCGCACCAGGTTCACGGGGCAATCGGGGTGACGATGGAGTATCCGTTGCAGAGGTATAGCAAGCGCCTATGGTCGTGGTCCCTCGCAGACGGAACGACGGAGGAGAGTGCCCGGTTACTTGGACGGAGGGCATGCGCGACGGACCTTGGCGCCTGGCGTCTGATCACGTCGACTGACGGTGGAGACGAAGATGCCTAGTACCGAAGTGCCGAGTGGATCGAATGTAGGTGCTTTGTCAGGGATTCGAGTCGTCGACCTTTCTCAGATCGCCGCTGGCCCGTATGCGACTTCGATGCTCGGAGACTTCGGCGCCGACGTCATCAAGGTCGAACCTCTGAATGGCGACCCGCTTCGTCAGATTGACGATATTTTCGGCAAGGGGGAGAGCGCCTACGCTTTCAGTGTCAACCGGAGCAAACGATCGGTTCGGATCGATGTAAAGTCACCCGAAGGAAGGGAAGTCCTTGACCGGTTGCTGACCGACGCCGACGTGTTGGTTGTTTCGATGAGGCCGGCAGCTTTGCGTCGACTGGGCTTGGATTACTCCAGCCTGAGGGAGCAATTTCCACGACTGGTTCATTGCTCTATCACCGGGTACGGCGAAGACGGCCCTCTGGTCGACCGGCCGGGCATGGACCTCCTCGCGCAAGCTCGCGGCGGCACCATGGGCACCACCGGAGAGCCAGGGCGCACTCCGGTGAAGGTGGCACCTGCTATCGCAGACTTCCTCGGCTCGTACATGGCCAGCAACGGAATTCTTTTGGCGCTTCGAGCTCGCGACCGAGACGGCACAGGGCAAAATGTCGCCGTCAATCTGCTCGACGGTCAGGTGTCACTGCTTCCGAATCTTTCAGTGGCATATCACAAGACGGGCGTACCGTTCCGGCCGCAAGGCGGGGCGCAGAGCAATATCGTTCCTTACCAAGTCTTTGCAACCGCTGACGGCTGGGTCGTGGTGGCCTGCCTCATCCAGAAATTCTGGATCACTTTGTGTGATGCCTTGGGAAGGGTAGACCTCGCCGAAGATCCTCGTTTTGTGACTAACGCCGACCGTGTGCGCAATCGCGGTGAACTTGTACCAGTTCTCGAATCGATCTTTGCCGCGCGACCGACGGAGTACTGGATAGGCATTCTTGAGGCCGGAGATGTTCCCTGCAGTCCGGTGAATCGACTTGAAGATGTTTTCGTCGATCCGCAGGTTGTGCATAACGGAATGTCGCTGGTGTTGAGCCATCCACGCCATGGCGATGTCGTGACCGTGAACAATCCAATCCACCTTGGTTCGACGCCGGCGCAGCCGTGGGGGTATCCGCCTGACTCCGGCGAACATACCGATCAGGTGCTCACGGAGTACGGGTACGACGAACAGCAAATCGCCAGTCTCCGTGGAGGGGGAGCGGTCCTGTGACGTCGTTGCTATCGAAAATCTGGTGTACCTAAACCCATTGATGGCGGCAAAAATGTATGCAATAATTGGATTGCGCTCGACGTCCCATAGTGGACGATCTGCCCCCTCTCAGCACCAAATCCCTGCGTACCGCAGGCGACCCTGCAGGAGAACGCCATGACCTATGTGGTGACGCAATCATGCGTCGACATCAAAGACCGCTCGTGTGTTGCGCAGTGCCCAGTGGATTGCATCTATGAGGGTGACCGAATGATGTACATCCATCCAGATGAGTGCATCGAGTGTGGTGCGTGTGAGGCTGCATGTCCAGTCTCCGCGATCTACTATGACGCCGAACTCCCTCCAGAAAGGGAGAACTTCTTGGATCTCAATGCCGAGTTCTTCACAGAAATCGGATCTCCGCGAGGCGCGAAAAAGATCGGAAAGTCCAATAATGACCCGGCATTCGTAGCAGCGCTCCCCCCGGGTGGTGCCTAGGTGTCGGTCCAATTGCGGGTGGCCGTGGTCGGATCGGGCCCGTCCGGGATCTTTACGGCCCAGTTGCTCGGCGAATCCGATCAAGTTGACGCCCATATCGATGTCTACGATCAACTCCCGGTCCCGTACGGTCTCGTTCGCTACGGTGTGGCACCTGACCACCCCAAGATCAAGTCGATTGTGGGGCCGTTCGCGGACGTTCTCTCTGATCCCCGAGTACGGTTCTTCGGCAACGTAACAGTAGGAACCGATATCTCCCTCGCCGAACTCCGAAACTACTACGATGTATTAGTTTTCGCCTCGGGCGCCAGCCAAGATCGTAAGCTCGGCATTCCTGGCGAGCATCTGTCGGGGGTTTCATCGGCCACGGAATTTGTTTCGTGGTATAGCGGTCATCCTGACACTTGCATCGATCGCTTTTCAATCTCTGGAGGCACTGCGATAGTAGTGGGCGCTGGCAATGTTGCGTTGGACGTTGCTCGCCTGTTGTGTCGGACACCCGACGAACTCAGGCGTACCGACATGCCTGAACATGTGATCGATGCGATCGCTTCGAGTGGTATTCGAGATGTCAGGGTTCTGGCTAGACGAGGGCCAGTGCACGCCAAGTTCACCAACAAAGAACTCATTGAGCTTGGGACACTTAAGGATTGCGCGATAGTGGTGGATCCTGCCGATTTGGACTTGAACGCAGAAGACCAGGAATCCGCAGCCAACCCACTGCTCTCGCGACGGATGGCAATCTTGAACGAATATGCTGATCGCGGATCGCTGGGCAGCGATCGAACATTGCGATTGGAATTCAATACGAAGCCTATGGAATTCCACGGTGACAACGGGCACGTGCGCTCGGTGCGACTGGCTCGCGGGGCGAGCGACAATATTTCGACGACGGACGTTGACACACAGTTCGTGGTTCGCTCAATCGGATACCGCGGCTGCGAGTTCGTCGGACTTCCTTTCGACGAGCTCCGCGGAGTCATCCCACATCGTGAGGGTCGCGTTGTTGTCGACGGTGAGCATGTTGCGGGTACATATGTGACGGGTTGGATCAAACGAGGACCCTCCGGGGTCATCGGGACCAACCGATTGGATGCCAATGAAACTGTCTCCGCAATCGTAGAAGACATTTCGACGTTGTCGCACGCTAGATCAGAAAAGACTGGAGTGGAGCCGCTCGAACTGCTCCGAGCGCGCGAGGTTCCGGTCGTTGACTGGAACGGATGGCTGTCCATAGATCAGGCGGAGATTGCGCTCGGCCGTGACCTCGATCGAGCGCGAGTCAAGATCCACGATCGTAGCGAAATGCTTAACGCTGCGATCTGACGGTAGCGGTGGCGGCGGATCGATTGCCGACAATGGCGGCAGTGCAATTGCACTGCCGCCACCGCTTTATCCGCCAGTCTTTGCCGCGCTGCGGCCGGCCAGGTCTTTTCGAAGTGCTTTGCAGCGCGTGATGCCCTGATCGAGGAATTGAACATCGGCGCCGATGTTAACGAACACGGCTCCTCGGTCTACCCAGCGGCGTGCCGATTCTTCGGCGGCAGCAAAGATCCCGAATGGGAACTTGTTTCGCTCGCACGCCGCGTAAACGCGGTCAATCGCTGCGCCCACCTCTGGGTGATTCAAGCTATCCAGATGTCCCAGGGAGACAGCCAAATCCGCCGGTCCGACCATGATTCCGTCTAGCCCTGGGGTAGTGAGAATCTCGTCGAGGTTTTCGAGTGCGTCTACGTGTTCGATCATCGCGATTACCAGAATTTGATCGTTGGCGTCCGCAAGGTACTTGGGGCGCCCACCCTCGAGTCGGGCCGCGCGACGCGGCCCGAAAGCTCGGGTGCCGAGCGGTGCGTATCGCGCAGCCTGGACTGCCCGAAGACAACTCTGCCGGTCGATAACATCGGGAACGACGATTCCCTCTGCTCCGAGATCGAGCACCTGCTTGATGATCGTCGGGTCATTTGCGGCGGTACGGACGATTGTCGTGGAGTCCGACGTACGAAGAGCCATGAGCGTTGTCTGAAGCTCGGAGATGGTTAGCGGTGCATGCTCCGTGTCAATCATGACGAAGTCGAAGTTCGCGTTGCCGATGACCTCTGCGACAAAAGGGTCCGCGATGGTGAGCGCGATGCCCAGAGCGGGATCACGTGCAATCAGGTGTTGTTTCGTTGTGTTCGTCCGCATTTGCAACCCCAAAAGTGTAGTCAATAATGCGTACAACATATCGAGTGACTCGCACCATCGTCAAAGGGTGGAGTGGTCGTTGACACATTGGGTTGGCTCAGTTAGAGTTTTAATGTATGCAAAAATGTATCAAATCACGAGAACTTGATAGCTTGCGAAGGAGAAAGTGAATGGTCGCGGAGGGGAGTGCTCGAGACCGATTCTCGGGACGTGTCGCCCTGGTGAGTGGTGGCGCCAGTGGTATCGGGGCCTCCGTTGCAACTCGACTCGTCGCAGAGGGTGCTGATGTTCTGATTGCCGACGTCGCAGACAGTGACGGCATGGAATTGGCGAGCGCACTCGGCAGTCGGGCTCATTTCGTGCATGTCGACGTGCGTGAACGTTCGGACTGGGAGTTTGCAGTCGAATCTTCGCAAACTGTGTTCGGTTCGTCGCCAACTCTGTTGGTTCACAGTGCCGGAGTAATGACCGCCGGAACAATCACCGAGCCCGACGAAGACGCGTTCCGTTTCGCGTATGACGTCAATGCTCTCGGCCCTGTGCTCGGCACTGCGGCCTGCATCCCTGGGATGCGTTCCGCTGCGGCAGGTTCGGTTGTTGTTCTATCGTCGATTGCTTCACTTACCGGTGCGGGGGGATTCGCTCCCTACGCGATGAGCAAGTCTGTACACACTGCCTACGTCAGGTGCGCTGCCCGTGAACTCGGCCACGACGGAATTCGCGTCAACGTCGTAGTCCCAGGCGGCGTCGAGACCCCGATTAACTCGGGCCCAGCGTTTGCGGCGTTGGATCGCGAGGCATGGTTCGGGCGTATGCCTGTACCTCGTATTGGTCGTCCGGACGAAATTGCTGCTTCGATCCTCTATCTGCTTTCTGATGACGCGTCATTCGTCACTGGAACGTCGTTGATCGTGGACGGCGGTCAAGTTCACGGCCCCCTCACTACCTGGGCGCAGAATTCCAATCAACCGTCGAATGGAACCAACACGAATGACGAGCGTGACCATGCCTGAACTTACCAGCGCTGACGTTCGGATCGAAGATCCGGACTTCTACTTCAACGAGCGACACGAGGTGTACCCCCGCCTGCATCGAGAGGCCCCGGTATTCCGCTACGAGCCACTCGATGTTTTCGTTTTGTCGAAGCTTGACAACATCAGGGAAGCGGCGAGGACGCCTGAGGTATTCTCGTCGGCGAGCGGTCTGCATCTTCATCAGCTGCGCCTTGATGCTGACGAAAAAGCAGTGTACGGAACTCTTTTCGATCCGGCGGGCGAACAGTTCGCATACGCCGACCCGCCGAGGCACCGCGAGCTGCGCAGCATCGCATCGCGCAGTTTCGCGCCCCGTGCAATTGCACACCTCACCGCAAGGATTGAGGAGGAGGTCAAGTCTTTCCTCGAAAGAGTCGAGCCTGGAGAGCCTTTCGATTTCCTAGAAGCGATCGCGGCGCCGCTGCCGATCTACGTCATCGAGCAGTTCATCGGCCTTCCATCAGGTCATTCCGAAGAGATTCGAGGATGGAGTGACGCCCTCGAATCGCTCAAGCTCGTGCGTGGCACGGACAAGCTGAGCGAAGCCATCTCTCAGTTCTCCACAATGGACGAATTCTTCCGTGAGCGGATCGCTTACAAGCGTGATAACCCGGGCGAGGATCTGATTTCGTCTCTGCTCGCAGCAGAGCTTGATGGCGAACCGGTTTCTGAGGCTAACCTCCTAATATACTGCAGCACTTTTCTTTCCGGTGGTAGTGACACGACTCGTTCGCTGCTGGCTGGCATGGCACACGCATTTGCGCAGCATCCCGAACAGTGGGACAAACTTCGCGCGAATCCGGCGCTCGTTGATGCCGCGGTCGAGGAATCACTGCGATGGACGACGCCCGCCCGGGGATTCCTGCGGACCGTGACTAAGGATGTGGAGATTCAGGGAGTCGACATCTCCGCCGGCCAACGTGTCTACTTACTGTTCGATGCGGGCAATCGAGACGCCGAGGCCTTCGAGAATCCTTGGACGTTCAACATCGAGCGGCCCGGGGCAAATGCGCACGTCGCGTTCGGCTACGGGATCCACCAATGCATTGCCGCGCATCTGGCGCGTCTTGAAGCGCGAATTCTCTTTCGAGAACTCTCGCAGCGCTTTTCCCGTATCGAGCTCAACGGGTCGCCGAGTCCGATCCGCCAAGTGCTGCGCGCCGGCTGGTACGACATGCCGGTCGTGTTCAGCTGACCGCCGATTCCGGCTTCCGACCGTAATTGATTCCCGAAGAGGATGTGGTGATGTCCGTGAACAGCACTGGAAGTGCCCGAGGTGGTCCACTCGCAGGCGTCCGGGTGGTTGACATGACTATCTGGATGGCGGGTTCGGTGGCAAGTATGCTGCTTGCAGATCTGGGCGCGGACGTCGTCAAAGTCGAAAGCGGATCCGGGGATCCGGCCAGAGGGCATGTCGCACCGACGGCGGGGCAACCCACCTCGGGTGGGGAAGCCGGAACGAGCCTGTCGTACTCGGCCTGCAACCGCAACAAGCGATCGATCGTGCTCGATCTCGGCCAGGACGGCGATCGGAACATTTTGGACGGACTGCTGGTCGAGGCAGACGTGTTCGTCACAAACCTCAGTGGTCCGACGCTGCGGAAGCTGGGAGTCGACGAAGACCGCCTTCGTAGCCGCTTTCCGAAGTTGATCTACGCCAGGGCAGCGGGATTGGGCGTGAAGGGTCCCCGGGCGGACGATCTCGCGCAGGACATGACAGGAATGGCATACGCGGGAATGCTCTTCACCATGTCGCCCGAACCCGGCGAACCGTTCGCGCCGCCCGGTGCGATGAACGACGTTCTGACCGGGACCATGCTGTCCTTCGGTATAGTTTCTGCGCTGGCTCAACGGGTCGGCACCGGGCAGGGCACCACAGTGACGGGTTCTCTTCTGCAGACGTCGCTGTGGACTCAGATGCTGCTCGTAGGATCCGCGGCGAACACCGAGGGCGCGTCGACCAACGGTCGCCCGCGTCGAGATCCGCGCAATGCAGCGCTGAACCAGTATCGAGCGGGCGACGGCAAGTGGATTGCGATCGCAGCCATCAATTCGAGGGCATGGCCGTCCTTCGTCGACTCCGTCGGTCTGGAGCACCTCCGAGATGATCCGCGATTCGCAACGTACGAAGACGCCGTGGCGAACGCGGCGTCACTACGAGTCGTTCTCGACAATCATTTTGCTACCGAACCGGCCGAATACTGGTTAGGTCGACTAAGGGCAAGTGGGGTGTGGTGCGGACCGGTCAACACGATCCACGACGTGCTCTCGGACGAACACGTTCTCGCCGAGGGCTATCTGTCTACTATGAGTGACGGGTCGCGAACGGTGACCATGCCGTTCACCCTCGACGGGTACACGGTTCCGCAGATAGCGGGCCCGAAGTTGGATGCGGATCGCGTTTCTGTGCTGGAAGATTGGCAGGTGAACGCAGTCAAGGAACGGCATTGATCCGAAGTCCCTCGAGGATCTCCCGCAATTGGTACAACTTGTGTGTGTACAATTGAGTGCATTCTGTCGAACAGGGGATCCCAGGTATGGTAAAGAGCGAGTCGTCCGCAGCATCGGGGCATCAATTAACGCTTCAGGCGGCAGCTCAGATCCGTGGTCTGATCATCGACCGTGTGCTCCTGCCGGGTGAAAAGGTCCGTCAGGTCGACTTGGCGGAGAAGATCGGTGTGTCGCGTAGTCCGCTGCGCGAGGCGTTGCGCACTCTCGAAGCGGAAGGCGTTGTGACGTACGAGGTGAATCGTGGCTACATCGTCGCACGCTTGGACGACGACGACCACGAACAGATCTTGACCATGCGCGCGATGCTCGAAGCGGAGTTGTTCAAGACCATCACCAAGCCGGATTCCGACATGCTCGTCTATCTCAAAATGTCGAACGAGAAGATGATCGAGGCGATCGGCGCTCGGGATGTCGCTAACGTACTCCACTGGAACCGGGAATTTCACTTCGCAATATTCGATCTGTCCCCCCTGGGCCAGTTCCGCCGTGAAGTACATCGGCTCTGGCAGCTGTCCGAAGGCTACAGTGCGTCGTGGTGGTGGCGGACTCCTGACGCTGCCAAGCGTATCAATGTGGAACACAAGGCAATGATCGCTGCGTTGAAGAAGTTCGACGTTGCGAAGTTGACTGAATTGTCCGACGCACACCGGGTCGGCGGCCACGAGCGAGAGATGGCCGGAGTTGGCCTGCGTTGACGCTGCTTCGTGGCGCGTTGTGAATTCGAATGCATTCGGCACCTGACCAAGTCGGTCGGGTGCCGATTTTCTTTGTAACAGTTGATCTTCGGTATGCAGTGCCGTGCCACTGCAGTTTCGTTCCGCACTTCGGCGACCCTTGACCAAGACCGACGCCCAATTGTATCGTTAAGTGTATGCAAAAATGAGGGCAAATGCTTTCGGGGTCATCGTTGGCCGAGTGCACCCAAATTGCAGACGCCACATCAGGGGCGTCATTACTTCCAGGTGAAACAGGAGTTTCGGATGCAGTTCACGGACAAAGTCGTGTTCGTCACGGCAGCGGCAGGAGCGGGAATCGGGCGAGCAGTCGCACGCACGTTTTCCGAAGAGGGTGCAACCGTTGTCATCAGCGATCAGCATGCCGAGCGGACCGCCAAGGTTGCCGCAGAAATCGCCGCCGAGACGGGCAACGAGGTAGTGGGACTGGCTTGCGACGTCCGTGACGAGGCCCGCATCGACGAGGTCGTCAACGGCGTGTTCGAACGCTACGGCCGCCTTGATGTCGTCGTCAACAACAGTGGTATCAACGATCTTTCACCGCTACCCGAGATGCCGACCGAAATCTGGCAGAAGGTGATCGACGTTTCTCTCACGGGCCCGTTCATGGTGACGCGACGGGCTTTGTCCTTGATGCGTACGCAGGGCAGCGGTGCTGTGGTGAACATGTCGTCAATCGCCGGCTGGATGCGCCCGGCTGAGGGCGAGGCGCACTACGCCGCTGCGAAGGCCGGAATCATGGGCTTCACCAGGGCTGCAGCCATGGAGGCTGCACCGTTCGGGGTTCGCGTCAATGCCGTGGCGCCCGGACTGGCGTGGAATGCCTTTCTCGCGAAGATCTACTCGGAAGAGTACGTGGAGAACATGGCGAAGCAGACGCCGCTCGGACGTGCAGGAACACCGCAGGACATCGCCAACGCGGTTGCGTTCTTGGCGAGCGAGAAGGCCAGCTTCATCACCGGCGAAGTTCTCTGTGTGTCCGGTGGATTCCACCTGCATACGTAGGTCCGCCATTCCGTGAGCTGTTTCACCTGTGACTAGACACGGTCATGGCACATCAGCAGGGATTGGGTATCGACCGAACGTCCGTGTTACCCAATCCCTGCTGGGAGCAGTTGATAGGTACGCCGCACAGCAACAACTGGCGCGCGGCGTACGTTCATGTGAAAAATGTTCTGTACAAACATATTCCGGGACAACTGCTCGGCTTGTCCGCAGTGGTCGGCTATGGGCTCTCGCGGCGGATCTAGGTTTTGGAGCCTCCCTGTGGGATCGGTCGTTCCCTGCTAACGATGAAAAGAGACCGGAAGCTCGGCCAACCCGTTGAGCTGAACGTGGCGGTATCGAGGTCGAGGACCGCGTACCTGGATTTTCGTAAATCGCGAAGTGATTTCCTTGAACAGTGCTTGTGCCTCCATTCGGGCCAATCTGTGCCCGAGGCAGAAATGCGTGCCGAAACCGAATGCCACGTGGCCGATTGACTGCTTTCGGTTGGCATTGAAGACGTCCGGCTCGTTGAAGTACTGCGGATCGCGGTTCGCTGCGGGGTACACCATGTAGACGCGCTGTCCGGCCTGAATCCGGGTTCCCGCCACTTCGGTGTCGACCGTCGCGGTGCGAACGAATCCACGCGCCGGCGGAACCAATCTCAGACACTCCTCGATGGCACCGTCGACGAGTTGGGGATCGTTCTTGATGAGCGCGAACTGATCAGGGTTGTCAGCCAGATGGTTGGCAAGGCTGGTGAGCATCAGGCGCGTGGTCCCACCATTGGACATGAGTGTCGAGACATGCGCGATGACTATCGGATCCGGAACAGACACGCCGTTCAAACGGGACGTGAGGAACATCGACATCATGTCGTCTCCCGGCGACTCACGTTTGGTGACGAGCTGTTCTGCCAGGAACACCTTCATCTCGTCGAATTTCTCGCCCGGGCCTTCGAGGTCTGCCGCCGTCTCCACTCTGGTCAGGTCCTCGAGAGCAGTCATCCAGGTCTTCATTCTCGGAATGTCGACCGCGGACACGCCAAGAATCTCAGCTGCTATGTACAAGGGAAGTGGCTCTGCGATCTTGTCGACGAAATCGAAAACTTCCCCTTCGGCCACCGAGTCCACCAATTCGCGGCAATAGCGGTCAAGCGCAATTTGAAATCGCTGCAAGTATCGCGGCGTCAACGTGGGTGACATCAATCCGCGAAGCTCCCGTTGACGCGGAGGGTCTTTGGTTATGACCAACTCGCCCTCCGGTTCGTTGAACCTTTCGAAGGCATCAGTCGAACCCGCGCTCTTCATTTTGAGCTGATTCAGCGTCAGTCCTCCCGTGTTCGAGAACAGATCTGGATTGGAGGAGACGTACCGGATATCATCCATTCTCGTCAGAACGAATATGTCCAGCGGTGCGTAGTAGAACGCGGGATCTTCGGTGCGCATTCTATTGTAGATCGCGAACTGGTTCTCGTCGTAGAAGTTTGGATCCTCGATGTGAACTTCGTCGACCAAAGATCTTTGTGTGACTGCTTCTGTCATGTTGCTTCCTTCAATCCTGTGCTGAGTAGTTAGGCGAGCGATCCGCCGGCGTCGAGGGTTAATGAGCTACCTGTGACGTACCGGCCGGATTCGGAGGCCAGATAAACAACGGCATTCGATACGTCCTCGCTTTCTATGAACGGCACCCCCAATGCATTGTGGTCGCGTGCAACGGATTCGAAATCCGAACGTTGAGGATCCTCGAGATCTGGTCGGAAGAGTTGATAGATCGCATCGTTGAGAATCATCGGTGTCGCAACACCGGTGGGATGAATAGTGTTAACACGAATGCGATTTGGGGCAAGTTCCTTAGCTAGGGATCGCATCAGGCCTACTAATCCTTGCTTCGCGGAAATGTAGTGCGAAATATTGTTGGAGATCATCGTCGTAGCGGACGAACTGGTGATGATCACCGACCCTCCGCGCTCGCCGGAGACTATGTGGGGGACCGTTGCCTTAAAGGTTTTCCAGACCCCGGTGAGGTTGACGTCGATTGTCGTCTGCCACATCTCCTCATTCATCTCCAGGGCGGGGCTGAAGGTACTGATCGCGGCATTGGCGCAGACGATGTCCAGGCGACCGAGATTCTGTACGGCGCTGTCGACGAACGTCGTGAAGGAGGGCAAGTCGCGGATGTCGACGACACCGAACACGATTCTCCTTCCAAGCGCTTCAACTAGGGAGGCGGTCTCTTGGAGGTCTTCCTCTGTCGGCAGCGGATATGGCACGGTAGCGATCGGCGCGCATGCATCCAGCGCGATGATGTCAGCGCCCTCTCGGGCGAGGGCGATTGCGTGACTCCGGCCCTGCCCGCGAGCAGCTCCGGTGATGCACGCTACTTTTCCGTCAAGTGATCCCATTGATCAGTGCCCTTCGCGTTCGGGAATGAATGATTTTCTTCGGATGCGTGATGCGTCGACTTGCAACTCACAGCTTCTCCAAATAGTAAGTACTGAAACACATTTGATGCGCTGCTGGGTGTCACATGCGCATTCGGTGCTACCACGCCCCATCGGTGTGGCACTTGCAGCGCTGGTCTTGCGCCGTTCAAGTGATCTGTGCGGTCCGGTGGAGATGCGCTTCGTCCTGCGGTCCTCTGCCGAACCGAAGGTGGAGAGGTATCGGAAGCGTACGTTATCGCGATACGGGGTACCAGTGTCGATGGGGAACGCGGCGCCGACCCACGTAAGGGAAGCTAGTCGTAAACACTTGTAGTGGAACACTTTCAAGAATCGATGGCATCGGCAGGCATGAAGTGCCGGCCGCCTCCTGCGCCGTTCGTTCCGTAGTCACAGTAACCTATTGACATATGATGTGAGTCACAGAATACTACTTTGCATGCAGAACTGTAGTCATGTAATCCGCAACGCGGGGTTGCGCGTGACGCAAATGGTCGCGCCCCCAAGGGATGATGCGCATGGTACTTACCGCTTTTTGTGCCAGTGGAAGTCGGCCAGGCGAAACCGCCCGACCAAACCACGGACCAACAGATCAATCGATCGATTGGTGCATTGCGCTGTTCGATGAGTGGAGATTCCGCTCTGCAACGGTGGGGTTTTTGAGATCTGACGACGAGCGCATCCTGCAGTCTGCAGAAACGCGCGTATTTCAGGCGAAGGGGAGTGCTGATGGGCAGTTTCGCTCGATTCGGTTGGGGCAGGGTGAGTGCATCCGGCGCTGTTGTGTGCCTGGCACTAGTCATGCTCGGAACATCCTGTGCAAGTAACGATGTGGGAGAATCGGATCGGTCAAAGTCATCCAACGTGAGATTTCGAGCGAGGTAAAGTCGAGTATTGAGACCTTCAGTCAGAAGCCCGGTTCCATAGGGATCGCCGAACCACTGAACCAGAAACCCACAGGAAAGTCCGTAGCCTGGATCGGAGTGGGGACTGCGAATGACAATGCGGCGTTCGGTGCATTCGCCGAAGCGGCGGGAATCCTCGGGATGGACGTCCAGAACCTTCAAGCGGGAGCAGATGCACAGAAGGAAGCACGAGCAATCGAGCAGGCCCGCAGCCAAGGATTTGATGCGGTGATCCTCAGTGGGCTCCTCACCTCGTCTGTGGGTCCGCAACTCCAGTCCTTGCACGACTCCGGAGTCAAGATTCTCGGATACTCGACTTCCCTGGAAGGCAATTCAGGCCCCAGCATCGATTTCTCCTTCTATTCTCTGCCCGAGGCCAGACGATTCGGCAGCATAGCTGCGGATTGGACCATGGTCGACAGTTCGAACGACGCGAGTGTTCTCGTAACGTATCCCCCGGATATCGACGCAGCGGTTGCTCAGCGCGATGGATTTTCCCAACGACTGAAAGAACAGTGCCTCGGTTGTGCAGTGGAGGATCTGGAGTTCAGTATGTCCGAGTTGGGAAGTGCGCTTCCAGCACGAATCGTCTCTGCAGTGCAGGCGAATCCGAATATCAACTACGTGTACGGGGTGTTTGGGGCGTCGTTCGTAGGCGTGCCCGAAGCTCTTCAACAGGCCGGTCTCGCGGACCGTGTTCGAGGTGTGACAGTCGGTGGAATTCCCGCGAATATGCAACAAATTGTCGATGGCAAGGTTCTGGCAGCTTCGCTCGACCAAGGACTGCATTACCGCGGGTACATGCTCGCGGATGCTCTGAGTCGCTTGTTCGCAGGTCAAGAGGTTCCCGTGGATGTCTACCACGGGTTCGACATGCCGGTTCAGTTGCACACCGCGGAAAACATCGACTTCGATCCGGTCCACGAGTGGAGCGGTGAGCCCTCGGACTTTCGCCAACAGTTCGTTGCGCTCTGGGGAAATTAGAACCGGACCTAGAAACATCAGAAGAAGGACTTCGAAGTATGCCAAGAATTACCTACGTTCAGTCGGACGCAACCAGTAAGACCTGCGATGTTCCTGTTGGAAAGTCCTTGATGTCGGCGGCTCAGTCGAACGGGATCTCAGGAATACTCGGTGAGTGTGGTGGGCAGGCGATGTGCGCGACGTGTCATGTGTACGTAGACGACAACTTCGTCGATGTTCTGCCCGGCTGCGCTGAGGAGGAATCTGTCATGCTCGAGGAGACCGCCGCTGATCGTCGGCCCAACAGTCGGCTGAGTTGTCAGATCCGGTCCAGCGGAGATTTGGACGGCTTGGTCTTGCATATTCCCAGTGAACAACTCTGGTGAGCGCTCGTCGGGTAGTGATCGTCGGGGCCGGTCATGCCGGGTTTCATACTGCGTGCTTCCTGCGTTCAGGGGGATGGACGGGAGGCATCACGTTGATCGACAGCGCTCCAGGGATGCCATATCAACGTCCCCCGCTCAGCAAGGATTTCCTCTGGGGTAAACAAGAACTCGAGGACGGGATCTTTCGTCCTTCTTCGTACTTCTTCGACAACCAGATAGACCTGATTGTCGGCCGCCGGGTTCTCTCGATCGATCGGGGCTTGAAATCGCTTGTGCTGGAGGGAAAGTTCGTAGTGGAATACGAGCATCTGGTCATCGCGACTGGTTCGTCGCCGCGGGCGCTCTCTGTTCCGGGTGCGAATCTCGACGGTGTCGTGAGCTTGTCGACCTCCGCCGATGCCGTCGTTCTGCGTGAGTACGTGGAGCAAGCTCGTGCCGTAGTGGTAGTCGGTGGAGGATTCATCGGACTCGAAGTCGCTTCGATGGTCGTCTCCTCGGGCAAGCGGGCCGTGGTTCTCGAGGCGGCCGATCGCATCATGGGCCGGGCGTTGACGCGGCGGATGTCCGAATACTTCGAGCGGGTTCATCGAAATTCGGGAGTCGATCTCCAACTGGCGACCGGTGTCTCCGCAATCGAAGGTGTGGCAGGAGTGGTCTGCTCGGTCGTCACAACGAGCGAAGAGAGACACGAAGCAGATCTCGTCGTAGTGGGGATCGGTTCGAGTGCAAATGATTGTGTTGCAGCGGATTCAGGATTGGCAACTGACAGGGGAGTGCTGGTCGACACTCATCTCAGATGTTCTGATCCAACGGTATTTGCAATCGGAGACTGTGCCCGATTCCCGTTCGATCGAGGTCGCGGCGTGGAGATGATTCGGCTGGAGTCCGTCCAGAATGCCACCGACCAAGCACGGTACGTGGCACAGCAGATATGCGGTGAATCGACGGAACCGTACGTGGCGGTCCCATGGTTCTGGACCGAGCAGTTCGGTCGGAAATTGCAGATCGCGGGCTTGGTGGACGGATTTGACCGGATAGAAGAGGATGCGCGAGATCCCGACAGTTTCTCGCTCTCGTGTTACTCAGGTGACACGCTGCTCGGCGTCGAGTCGGTGAACGCGCCTCGTGATCACATACGGGCCCGCAGGCAACTCCACGATCTGTTGGCGGTGGGAAATCTGCACTGAGAGAATATTTTCGGGGATTCTCTAACGGTTATTCGAGCGTGAACGATGACGAGCGGGTGGAAGATCGCATCCGCCCGTCATCGTTACTTCGAGGTCTCGTCAGACGACTCCGCGCATGGCGTCCGTACCGAAGACGGGTTCGACCCACGCCGAGGCATCGAACGCGCCGACCACGGTTTGTCCGCCGTCGACGCTGAACACCTGCCCGGTGAGCCACTCCGAGTCCGGCCGACGAGGAACTTGAGGGCGCCGGCCATGTCGCGCGGTGTACCGAGGCGCCCCATGGGAATGACGGCCAGGAAGTCGTCCCGTATCTCGGTGGGCAACGGACCTTGACGCTCCACCTCGACAAGCCCTGGGCGAACGGCATTTACAGTGACGTTGCTCGGGCCGAGCTCGTGCGCTGCGATGCGCACCAGTTGTTCGATTGCCGCTTTGGCAGCCGAAATTGGACTGGCAAAACGAGCCGTCATGACTGCGCTGATCGACGAGACGACAACGCAAGCGCCACCGCCGCTCTTCACCAGCTCGCGAGTCCCGTGTTTCAAGGTCAACATGGAACCGACGACGTTGTTGTTAAAGATGCTATTCCACTGGTCGAGGTCAAGATGCGTTACGGGAGCCATCTGGCCGCGTGGGTCTCCTGCGCACGCGACTACCGCATCAAGCTGTCCAGTAACGGATTTCGCCTGTGAAACTGCACCTTCTACCTGTTCCTCGATACTGACGTCTGCGGTGACCGTGTGCAGGCGTGCACCGAAATCGGCATTGGCTGCGGTCATGAAGGCGCGTGCTTGTTCGAGCCGCGCGGCACTCCTTCCGGCAATCGTGACTTTCGCGCCGGCATCGAGAAGCGCCCTCGCCGCACCGAATCCGATCCCGGAACCGCCGCCGGTGATCAGCACATTCATGTTGTTCCAGTCCCGCGCATCAGTGCTCCTTCTCTTGGTTGTTGCCCATGGTGGTAGTGGTGTTGTTCTATCGAAAAGTATTGTAAGAGAGCATCTCTAATTCATGTGCCTTCTATTCGGCTGAGGCGTTGAGGCCGAGAGCTTCCTGTGGGAGCATGCTCACGAAACGGCCGGACGGTGTTGTCAGTGGACGAACTCCCCGGCGAACAATGGGCGAGCCTTTATACGCAGGAACCTAGACCGATGACGACAGGACGTCAAGGACTGTCGATTTTGCCCCCAGTCGCATTATGTGTGCGATAATGTATGCAAGTGTAAGGAATTTCGGTGAACCTGGAGTTTGTCGCGTCTCGAAACTCGAATCGATACTTGTGAATACTGTTGACATAGAGTCTGTTCGACGTTCTCCACGTGAGTGAGCACGACTACGTCGGTCACCATATTTCAGTCGACTACTTGAGAACGGTTGACCCCCAACCGTTCTATGGAATCGTTTGAAAGTGTCGAATAGATGCGGCGTGCCGCACCCGCGAAAGTACATTCATGCCAATGCGGTTGGCGATCGACGCGTGAGGTGATTTCATTCAAGCGCCGCTGTGTGAAACCGACTGCAGAGCAAGGGGTATGGAGTCCGGACCGGTTTGTCCTAGCCGTTCGGCGTCCGCTCTTGTCAGCGTGGCGCACGTGAAGTAGTTTGACGATTATGTGAATTGGCTCGCTTCGGAGGCCCTCACTTACCCAGTCGGAACATGCTGGACGGAACGCTCGTAGCAAGCAGGTAAGGATACCGAGCGATCGTTCGGATATTTACTTCCCCAGCGGTATTCACCCCTTCAACGCATGAGAAGAGAATATGTCAGAAATTGCGAACCGATCGGGAACGAAGTACGGTGCCAGTTCGCGAGGTGTTGTGTTGACCTGCCTCGCCATCACCGTCATCGACGGTATTGATCTCTTGATGTACGGCGTGGTTCTGCCCACCTTGCTCAACACCGAGCAATGGGGAATCACTAAAACCACAGCAGGGCTGATCGGTAGCTTGTCTCTGGTGGGCATGATGATCGGCGCAATGGGGGCCGGATATCTGACGGATTTGCTTGGCCGTCGCCCCGTCATCCTGGCATGTATCGCGGTATTCACGCTGTTCACGACTTTATGTTCCGTTGCTCCGAGTCTAGAAATCTTCGGGCTGTTCCGTTTGCTTGCCGGCCTGGGGTTCGGTGGGGCATTGCCGACAGTCATCGCGCTCACACAGGAGTATGCCCGAAGCGATCGCCGGCAGTTATACAACGGAATTGTGCAGGCGGGATACCCCATAGGTGGTTGCATTATCGCAGTTTCGGGAATCTTCCTTCTCCCGGCGTTCGGCTGGAAGTCTGTCTTCTGGATGGGTGCGATCGGGGGTGTGGTCGTGCTGGCGATCGCGTTCCGGTATCTCCCCGAGTCCATTGCGTTTCTGGCTGGCAAGGGAAGAATCGACGAAGCAGAGGCCCTCGCAACTCGGTACGGCGTCGAAATTGCGGAACCTGAGGCAGAGCGCGGGCGCGGGGACCGCAGTCACGCTCTGAAGGTGATCTTCTCACCCAAGTACCGGGTATCCACTCTCATGTTCCCCTTGGTCTGCTTCTTTGGCTTGCTTCTCGGATACGCGATGAACACTTGGATTCCACAAATCCTCCAGTCGGTGGGATACGATCTCGGCTCTGCCTTGACGTTCCTTCTAGCTTTCAACCTCGGGAGTATCACTGGAGTGGTCGTTTTGAGCGGTCTGGCAGATCGATTCGGGCCCAGGCGAGTGATATCTGCCGGTTTCCTCACAGGCGCAGTAACGATTTCGGTGCTTACTCTGCAACCGGCGCAGTCTCTGGTCTTCGTTTTCATCTCCATCGTCGGTTTCGCCGGTGCGTCACAGATTGCGGTGACGGGCTTCGTGGGCATCCATTATCCGGCGGAGGTGCGAGGAACCGCCCTTGGCTTCGCCGTCGGACTGGGCCGTCTGGGCGGAATTGCAGGACCGATACTGACCGGTTTCATATTGTCCTCGTCGCTGGGAACATTCGCAGTGTTCTACGTCTTCGCTGTGATCGGCGTGCTGGCTGCAATCACCGTCGCACTGATTCCGCGAGTGAAGTCCACGACTATCTCGGCGATCGAGTCGGATATTGCGTTGAAAGATGGCGTGCGCTAGTCGACAACGCGGTGTGACCTCCGACCGAGCTGTGGGCGGTGACGTGAAACAGGTGCAGGCTTTCGCTCGACATCCTCGATGTCGAGCGAAAGCCTGCACCTGTTGGTTCAGTGGTCAGGCTCCGGTGAAATTCGGTTTGCGTCCCTCACTGCGAGCGAGGATTGCCTCGGCCGCATCCGCTGTACGGGCGAGTTTCAACGTGTACTGCTGCTCGACCGCGTACCCTTCGGATACCGGCAGTGCTTCGCTATCGTTTAGCGCCCTCTTTCCCAATCGCAATGCGACGGGACTCTTTTCGATGATCTGTCGGGCCTGCTCGATGGCGATCTCGAACGGGTTCTCGTCGTTATCGACGAGTTCCACGAAACCATACTTGTCGGCGCCCTTAGCATCGAGAACGCCGGCGGTGAAGAACATCTTCCGCACCACGCCTTGTGGCAGATGACGCATGAGATGCCGAGCGCCCCCGCATCGTCCGACGTCGACCTCGGGAAGGCGGAACGACGCTCGCGTCGAGGCGATTCGAAGATCACAGCAAGAGGCGATGACGGCACCTGCTCCGATGGCTGGCCCGTCCAGGACTGCGATGGTGGGGTGCGGGAGTTCGAGCAAACCATCGAATACCGATCTGGCCAGCTCCTGACGTCGGACATCGGCCTGGCGTGCCTCGACGCCGGTAAGCGCGCCGAGTTCCCGCACATCTGCGCCGGCGCAGAAAACCTTGTTGCTCGACCGCACTATGACTGCCGAGACCCGGTTTGCCCCGGCAACGTCGTCGAGAGCGTCGCGGAGGTCCTCGTACATCTCCGAGGAGAGTGCATTGACGGGCGCTCGGTTCAATGTCACGACCGCGATGCGATCGTCGTAGCGCACATCGATGGTAGTCATGTGCGGTCCTCCGGGCGCCGAGCAACAAGAAGTTCCCACTCACTGTCCAGGACAACTCTTCCGTCCTGCGTACGCGCAACCCTACGCTCGGTGACAATTCCGCGCGAGCCGCTCCGCGTCAGCTTGGCCTCCTCGAACGTCAGATCCACGCGAAGAGTGTCACCGATCTTCGTCGCCGACGGCCACTGGCAGCTGACCGAAGTCATTCCGAGAAGCGACGGTTGAAGTGCGGTGAGTATCGGGAGCCGCGTCGTGAGCCCTGATGCGATGGACAGAACCAACAGTCCGTGCGCGATCCGACCACCGAATGGCGTCTGCGAGGCGAACTCCTCGTCGACATGCAGCATGTTGTAATCACCGGACAGGCCGGCGAAAGATGTCACGTCTGCTTCGGTAATGGTTCGCCCCGACGACGTGAACACTTGATGGAGGGGCACGTCTTCGAAATACAGGGTGCCAGTAAAGACACCGGCATTCGTGGACGGAGCTGACTCAGCCATCGACTGCAACCGGGCTGCGGGAGCTCGGGAAGTTCGGGTAACGCTTCTCCCGCATTGCGTCAAGGCCCTCCCTGGCATCGGGAGAGAAGAAGCCAAGCATTTCCATTGCAAGGGACGATTCGAAGATCGGACCGGCGTCACGGACCCAGTGGTTGAGTGTGCGCTTGGTTGCCGAGATGGCGTCCGCTGACCCTCGTGCCAGGCGCTCGGCAATTTTGAGCGCGGTGGGTAGGAGTTCGTCGGCCGGGACCGATTTGCTGACCAGACCGATCCGTTCAGCCTCACGGCCATCGATGAACTCGCACGTGAGCAGGTAGTAGCGGGCCTTGGCCAATCCGCACAGCAGCGGCCAGATGATGGCGGCGTGGTCACCTGCCGCGACACCGATCTTGACGTGACCGTCGGTGAGCCTTGCGTCCTCGGACATGAGGCTGATGTCCGCCATCAAGGCCACCGCGAGACCGGCGCCTACCGCGACACCGTTGATCGCCGAGATGACGGGCTTGGGACAGTTGGTGATGTTGTAGACGATGTCGGCAGCTTCCTGGAACAACCGCTTGACCGTCGCATAGTTGCCGATGGTGTCCTCCACCATCTCGAAGTCTCCACCGGCGGAGAAGGCTTCGCCTTGTCCGGTGACCACGACGGCCCGGGTCATCGGATCGGCGGCGACATCGTGCCAGACCTGCGTGAACTGAGTGTGAAGCTGCTGGTCCATCGCATTCTTGCGCTCGGGTCGGTTGATCCGGATGACCAGAACTCCGTCGGAGGCGTATTCGAAGGCCAGGCGGTCGTACTTGGACCAATCCATCACGTTCTCGCTTTCAGTTGGTTGTTTCGACTATTTGTTCGGAGACCGGACTAGGTCGTGGTTCTGTTCTCGGGTGACGCGCGCAGCGTTTCTGCTACTGCGTCACAACCGTTCCCGTGCGGATCAGTTCGTCGATCTCGGTGTCGGACACACCGGCGTCTCGCAGGATCTGAACGCTGTGTTCTCCGACGGACGGTGCTGTAGTGAGTAGCGCTCGGTCTGCGAATCCGGCCAGCGCGGTGGGCCATTCGGACACGCGGGTATGCGGTGCCGTCTCGGAGCGGACGATCATGCCGCGATCGAGGAAGTGCTGGTCGGTCAGCGGTTCGTGCAGATCGTTCAGCGGTGCCACCGGGACGTCGTTCTGGACGAGGAGTTCGATCAGGCTGTCGCGGTCGAACTCCTGGATGCGTGGACGGAGAATCGCCTCGATCTCGGATATCCGCTGCTTCCGGAGTGGGAAGCTAGCGTACTCAGGGCCGAGTAGTTCGGGAAGGCTAACGGCTTTCGCGAGTCGTGCCCAGAAATGGTCCTCGAGAGCGCCGATGGTGACGTACCTGCCGTCCTTCGTCGCGTAGACGCCGTATCCGGGGCGAACGAGTGCCGCTGCGCTGGTCTGCTCGTGCATGGCTTCCGCAATTCGCGGCTCCATCATGGACAGTGCACAATCGGCCATGGCGACATCGATGTGCTTACCGACGAACGTATCGGGGTTTCCCCGGCGCTCGTGCAGCGCGAGAACGATCGCGAGCGATGCGTACAACGCCGTGCCGAGGTCGGCAACGGGAAGGGTGGTCGGCACGTAATTCGCGGCGTGTTCGGGAAGTGGAGCCGGGATTGCGCCCACGTAAGAGAGGTACTGGAAGTCGTGACCGGGGAGATCGCGATACGGTCCGCTCGCACCGTAACCGGAGATGGAGACGTACACCAGTCGGGGATTGACGGCGATGAGGTCCTTGAACCCGATGCCGAGTCGATCGGTTACTCCTGGTCGGTAGCCTTCGACGAACACATCGGCGTCTGCAACCATGCGAAGCAGAGTTGCGCGGCCTTCTTCTCGTTTGAGATCTATAGCCAGACTACGTTTTCCACGGTTCTCGGCTTCGAACATCGCCGGTCGATGTCGGAGTCGGTCTCCGCCATCGGGACGCTCGATCTTGAGGACATCAGCACCGAGACCGGTCAAGAGTCGCGTCGTGTTCGGCCCCGGTACCTGTTCGGAGAGGTCGATTACCTTGACGCCGGAGAGTGGAGGTTGACTACCGGACATTGAACTTGGCTCCAATCGGCGATAAAGCGCCTGTCTGCCGCCTTTGGCTCTAGCCTCTTCGGACGGCGCTGTGGTACAAACTGTATGTAATTTCGCATACATTATCAATACTCACTCTGAACTGACCAGCCCGTTTCCGAACGGCGGAACGAGGAAGTGGCACATGCGCGGTGACCGGGTAATCGGTTTACAGCTACCGGAATTCGAAGTCACAGTCCAGCGGTCGGAGGTGGTCGATTTCGCTACGGCGATAGGGGAGCAGCGTCGACAGTTTATCGACGTCGAGGCTGCTCGAGAAGCGGGCCACCCGGATGTTCTGTTGCCACCCACCTACCTGTTCGCGCTCGAGTTCAAACGCCCACAGCCGTACCTGGCAGTCGAACTACTGGGCGCATCGCTTTCCTCGGTACTGCACGCCGAGCAGTACTTTGGGTACCGCGCTCCGTGCCATGCCGGCGAGACACTCCGCTTCGACCCGAAAATCGACGACTATGTCGAGAAGAGCCAGGGCCGCCTTGGATTCCTGCGTCGACGTACGACGGTCAGCCGCGCCGGCGACGAGGTGGCCATTCTCGAAAATCTGCTCGCAATCCGGTGGGACGTGAACCCGTGACCTACGAAAACATCGAACTCGTGGACGGCGATTGGACATTGCAACAGCTCCCGATCGATCGAGACGTCCTCGCAAGGTACGCGTCGGCATCCGGAGACCGCAATCCCCTTCACCTGGACACCGACGCAGCCAGGGCAGCCGGTGAAGAAGACGTGATCGCCCACGGGATGCTGTCCATGGCGTATATCGGCAGGCTTCTGACGGAGGCATTTCCACATGCAGACCTTGTGGACTGGAAACTACGTTTCGTTGCAAAGACCCCACTGGGCGCACAACCGGTCGCATACGCCCGCGTAACAGCGGACAGCGACGACGGTTTCGGCGTCGAAATCCGGACGGAGCTGCGCGACGGAACTACCACAAGCCGAGGCGACGCCCGGTTTTCCTTCAAACGACTTGGAGACGAGAAATGACGGCAAAATACGTGTCGCCGTGGATGAACGACGAACTGGCCGCGTTACAGGACACAGCGCGCCGGTTCTTCATCAAGGAAGCAGTCCCGGCGATGCCGAAATGGGCGGACCAGCGACATGTGGACCGTGAGTTCTGGATCGCTGCAGGCAAAGTGGGCCTGCTGTGCCCGACAGTTCCCGAGGAATTCGGCGGCGCAGGCGGTAACATCCTGCATCAGATTGCCATCACCGAAGCCCAGTCGAGCATTCTGGAGAAGGGCTGGGGAAACAACGTCCACAGCGGCGTCGTCACGGACTACATTCTGAACTACGGGACGCGTGAGCAGTGCGAGCGATGGCTGCCTGCGATGGTCGAAGGCAGCATCATCGGGGCGATCGCGATGACGGAGGCAGGTGCGGGCAGCGATGTCCGGGCGATGACCTGTCGTGCGCGCCGCGATGGCGACGAGTACGTCATCGACGGCGCAAAAACCTTTATCACCAACGGATTGACCGCAGACCTGGTCATCGTCGCGGTCAAGGTCGAGGGCGCAGACGACCCGAAGGCGATAACCCTGCTCGCAGTCGAAGCCGGTACCCCCGGTTTCACCCGTGGTCAGCCACTGCGCAAGATCGGCCAGCACGCTGCCGATACCGCTGAACTTTTCTTCGAGTCGTGCCGAGTGTCCGTCGGGAACCGAATCGGCGAAGAGGGTGCAGGTTTCCCGGCGCTCATGACGCAGATGCCGCAGGAACGTCTGATCCTGGGCGTCAACGCCGTGAACCAGACAGAAAGGGCCGTCGCCTTAACAGTCGAATATGTCAAGGAGCGCAAGGTCTTCGGCAAACCACTGTTCGACATGCAGAACACCCGCTTCGTTCTCGCCGAATGCCAGACGCTCGCCAAGGCTGCCCGGCTGTTCATCGACAACTGCATAGTTGCCCATTCCAACGGCGAGCTCGACAACTCGACTGCGGCCATGGCCAAGTGGTGGCTCAGTGACGTCCAGTGCAAAGTCCTCGATGAATGTGTACAGCTCTGGGGCGGTTACGGATACATGGAGGAATACGCCATCGCGCGCATGTACGCCGACGCGCGCGTCCAGAAGGTGTACGGCGGAGCGAACGAAGTCATGAAAGAGATCATCGCTCGATCCCTGTGATCGCGCCGAAAGGGAAAATCATGTCAGAATCACCACGCCCGTTGGATCGGCAGACCGCGCTGATCACCGGTGGCGCAGGCGGTCTCGGTAGTCGGGCGGCGGCGCACCTTGCCGAACGCGGAGTAACAGTCGTTCTCGCGGACGTCAACGAAGAAGCACTCGAGCGTACACGCACAGCACTCACGGAAGCAGTGCCAGCCGGAAGTTTCGGGACGGTGAAGCTGGACGTAACCGATTCCGCTGCAGTGCGTTCGGTAGTGGAATCCACCGTCTCCGAACACGGCAGCCTGGACATCCTGGTGACCAGCCACGGGTTCCCGAAAGACGGCCGACTCTTGGAGATGACGGACGAGGCGTGGAATGACGTCGTCAACGTCTGCCTCACCGGCACATTCGTGTGTGTCCGCGAAGCGGCCCGCCCGATGGTCGAGCAGAAGTACGGCCGCATCGTCACTGTTGCGTCACGGGCATGGCACGGCAACCCCGGCCAGGCGAACTACTCGGCCGCCAAGGCCGGAGTCATCGGACTGACTCGATCCGTCGCCAAAGAATTAGGGCGGCACTCGATCACGGCCAATTCCATCGCACCGGGGCTCATCGAAACCCCGTCTCTGCGCAACCTTGAGCGCTTCGAGCAGATCGCCGAACGCGCCCGCAAGGACAACAGCATCAAACGCCTCGGTGATCCGGACGACGTCGCGGCTGCGGTCGGCTACCTGACCTCGCCGGAGGCCGGCTTCGTCACCGGCGAGGTACTGCACGTGTCCGGCGGTCGGTTCGGATGAGCGGCTCCGCTGCGATCAGCACCGACCCGGCGTGGGATCTGCTCGACGCCGACACGGTCACCCTCCTCGGTGGCGCCCGCGAATATCTGTCGGGTTTGACGGATCTGATCGAAGAATGCGAACGTGATCGGCGCTTTCCAGCCGAGATCGTCAGACCGTTGATCGACGTCGGATTCGTGCGTGGCGCAGTGCCGGTAGCGGACGGCGGGATGGGTCTGACGCATCTGCAGGCGGCAAGTCTGATGGAAGAGGCTGGGCGTGCCTGGGCGAGCGTCCGCACCACCACCAACATCCTGACCTTGGTGGCGGAACTGCTCTCCCACGCGGGAACTCCGGAGCAGAAGCAGGAATTCCTGGCCCCGCTGCTCGCCGGAGAGCGTCTCGGCTGGTTTGCGATCACCGAGCGTGAAGCCGGTTCGGACGCAGGATCGTTGACCACACGCGCCGAACTCCTACCTGGCGGCGGATACCGCCTCACCGGCGTGAAGAGTTACATCACCAATGCCAGCCACGGCGATTTCGGAATCGTGCTCGCCACCATCGATCCGAACCTCGGAGCCCGCGGCATCACTGCCTTCATCGTCGACCGCAGCGACGGTTACCGGACGATCGAACACCCACACATGCCGGTGCGTGCCGTGTCGAGTTGCGACGTCGAACTCGACGGTGTGGTGGTCGGCCCCGGGCGTGTCCTCGGCGAAGTCGGCCGTGGCCTTTCCCTGGCTATGCACGGTGTCAACGGAGGTCGACTGAACGTGAGTGCGGGCTGCGTCGGAATCGCCCAGGCCTGCCTTGACTCCTCACGAATCCACGTGACCACCCGCAAGCAGTTCGGTAAGCACCTTGCACAGTTCCAGTTGGTGCAGAAGATGGTGGTCGACATCGCCACCCGTACCGCAGCCGCCCGCGAGCTGTACCGGTCGAGCGCACGACTTCTCGACTCCGGCGTCGACGCCCGAGTCGCGTGCTCGATGTCGAAGTACTTCTGCTCCGAGACGGCCGTCGCCGTGGCGACGGAAGCAGTGCAGGTGCACGGTGCGCTCGGTATGACCGAGGGGCACCCCGTGGAGCGATACTTTCGCGACGCTCGCGAGGCGACCATCCCCGAGGGAACCAGCCAAATGCAGATCCTCCAGATAGGAAAGGCACTGCTCGGTGTTTCTGCATTGCGTTGACGTTTCGACCCAACTCGCCGTCGGCGAAGAGTAGGTGACCGATATGGCTGGAATTGTTCGATACTCCTCCTATGTGCCCGAGTTCAGACTCGAGAGAGGCGACATAGCAGCGGCACTGGGCCAGAAGGCCAAGGGCGCCCGCACAGTGGCCGCGTACGACCAAGACACGACCACCCTTGCCGTCGAGGCAGCGCTATCTTTCGCCCCGTCGTGCCGGACCGCGAACAGCCTGTGGTTCGCGACCACCGCGCCGGCCTACGTCGACAAGGTCAACGCGACAGCAATACATGCTGCCCTGCAACTGCGCTCTGACATCGCGGCGGTCGATCTCGGTACCTCCGTTCGAGGTGGCGCCACCGCATTGGCGGCAGCGGCGCGCGACGGCGGGCTTGCCGTACTGGCGGACACCCGCGGCGGGCACGTCGGTGGCGCCGACGAACGCGGCGGTGGTGATGCATCCGCTGCATTTCTGTTCGGAGACGACGACGTCGCAGCGGAACTCGTCGCGACGGCATCGGTGACGGCCGAGTTCCTCGATCGTTGGCGGGATCGCTCCGACAGCGGCTCGTCAGTGTGGGAGGAACGTTTCGGTGAAGAGCGTTACCTCGAACTGCTCGAGCAACTTCTGGCGCAACTCTGCGCTAGGGGAGTGAACCCCACGAGCGTGAGCCGATTTGCCGTTGCCTCACCGAACGGACGTGCGGTCCGATCCGCGAACAAGCTGTTGTCCGGCTGGACGCAAACGCAGGCCGCGGATGCACGCGGTCTGGACGTGCTCGGCAACGTCGGTGCCGCCCAACCAGGCCTGCTGTTGGCCGATCTCCTCGACAGCGCCGACGAGGGCGACACACTGCTCCTGGTCTCGCTGGCAGACGGGGCGGATGCGATAGTGCTCCGCGCCACCGCGAAACTGAATGCAGCGAAGTCTCGAACATTGCGCGAGCAACTCGACGGCGGGACCTCGATCTCCTACGCGCAATACCTGGTCTGGAAAGGACGGGTACAGGGCGAACGTCCGCGCCGTCCGGACCCCGACCGGCCGTCCGCTCCCTACTCGTGGCGAAACCGCGACTACAAACTGGCGCTGCGCGGCGGCCGCTGCCGCTCGTGCGGCGCAGTGGCGTACCCGGTCCCCGCCGTCTGCCACAAATGCCGGGAAAAGTCGTTCGAAACAGTCTCCGCAATCGGACAACGTGCTCGTGTGGTTACGACAACCGTTGACCACCTTGCATTTTCGCCCAGTCCACCGTTGGTCAGTGCTGTCGTCTCGTTCGAAGCCGGTGGACGGATCCAGTGCGAGCTCACCGACGTCCGCTCGGCCCCCCTCGTCGGAGACGAAGTGGTACCGACGTTCCGACGGGGAGCCACCGTGGACGGAATCCACAACTACATCTGGAAGGCCCGCCCCGTGGTCGCCGATCAGGAGAGAGGAGCTCAGTAATGGCTCAGCACAGCTTGCGTGATCGCGTCGCCATCGTTGCTATGGGCTGCACCAGATTCGCTGAGCACTTCGACGTCAGCGCAGAACAACTCGCCGTCGACGTCGTCGGCGAAACCCTAGACGGCGCCGGAATGACCACCGACCAGGTGGACGCCTTCTGGCTCGGAACTTACATCTCCGGAATCAGCGGGATGGCGCTCGCCCGCCCTCTGAAGGTGCAGGGAAAACCGATCACCCGCGTCGAGAACATGTGTGCAACAGGATCGGAAGCACTACGCGCCGCCGTGTACGCGGTGGCATCCGGAGCTGTGGACGTAGCAATGGCCGTCGGCGTCGAAAAGCTCAAGGACACCGGATACGCCGGGCTGCTCTCGCCCAAGATCCAAGACGACGGAACCCGCGTGAATACCAGCGCCCCGGCAAATTTCAGCTTCCTCGCTCCCGCCTACAAACAGCGCTACGACGTGTCTTCCGAGACGTTCCGCGACGCAATGACACACGTCGCCTGGAAGAACCACGCCAATGGCGCTCTCAACCCGCGAGCGCAGTTCCGTAAGGCAGTCGACAAGGAAACCATTGCCCGCGCCCCCGTCGTCGCCGGAGATCTCGGTGTCTTCGACTGTTCGGGAGTCGCCGACGGCGCCGCCGCCGCCATCGTCGTCAGAGCCGAGGACGCGTACAAGTACACCGATACACCGCTATTTGTGAAGGCACTGTCCCTGGTCACAGGCAGCGGATCCGGTATCGCAGACGAAGAGTACGACTTCACGACATTCGACGAAGTCGTCAGCTGCGCTCGGACCGCCTACGAACAGGCGGGTATCACTGATCCGTGCGGTCAACTCGCGTTGGCCGAGGTACACGACTGCTTCACCCCCACTGAGATCGTGCTCATGGAAGACCTCGGATTCTCGAAACGTGGTGAGGCCTGGTCCGACGTCCTCGCCGGCAAGTACGACCGCGACGGCGACCTGCCAGTCAACCCTGACGGCGGTCTGAAGAGCTTCGGACACCCCGTCGGAGCCAGCGGACTACGCATGCTCTTCGAGTGCTGGCTGCAGCTACGCGGCGAAGCCGGTGACCGTCAACTCGACACCGACGGACGCACCATGGCTCTGACCCAGAACCTGGGCGGAGCGCCGGGTGACTGCGTGTGTTTCATCGCCATCGTCGGAACATCCGTGTCCAGCCAATCCACCGAATAGAAACCGAGTCAAGCAATGACAGTCGACTTCGCTGATATCTCACGTCTTGTCCGCCCCTTCCGTGTGGCCGTGATCGGAGCGTCCGACCGGGTCGGATCGTTCGGGCACTCGACGTACGACAATGTCCGCAACAACTCCTCGATCCCTGGCGGCGCCGTGCCGGTCAACCCTCGCTACGAGTCGGTACAGGGAGATCGCTGTTACGCACGCGTCGGCGACGTCGGCGGTGACCCGATTGACGTCGCGATCGTCTTGGTGGCCGCCGACCTCGTGCTTGACGCTGTTCAGGACTGCGCTAACAACGGCGTCAAGCACCTCATGATACTCAGTTCGGGATTTGCTGAGACCAACGACGAAGGCAAGAAGCTGCAAGCCGAGGTGGTCGAGACCGCCCGCGCCGCAGGCGTCCGCGTCTACGGACCGAACTCACCCGGTCTGGCGAACATCGCGGACCGCGCCTTGCTGAGCATGTCTCCGGTCGCGAAGGACGACAACACCAGCGGTCCGGTCGGATTGGTTACCCAGGGCGGCGGGCTCGGACGAGCCGTTATGCAGTGGATGGACCGTGGACTCGGAATCGGGCTGTGGTCCTCGCCCGGTAACGAAGCCGACCTCGATATTTCTGACTTCGTGAACCACATGGTCGACGATCCCCGCATCAAGGTGATCGGTGCCGTGGTCGAAGGATTCAGCAACGGACCGAAATTCGTTGAGGCGGCTGTGCGCGCCGAACGGGCCGGCAAGCCGATAGTGATTCTCAAGATCGGGCGCTCGGAGTACGGGCAGGCATCGGCAGCGTCGCACACGGCATCCATCGCCGGCAACGACCAGGTCGCCAGTGCAGTGTTCACCCAACACGGCGTTGTACGCGTCGACGACATCGACGAGCTTGGCGAAACGCTCATGCTGTTCTCGCGCGCACTTGAGGCTCCAGAGGTGGATGCAACCAAGACGTGTGTGTACTCGTTTTCCGGCGGAACTGCCTCGCTGGCAGCCGATCTTGTCGGCGCCGCCGGTCTTGAACTCGCGAAGTTCAGCGCGTCGACGACAGCGAAGCTCGCCGACCGGGCACCGGAATTCGGCTTCTCCTCCAACCCAGTGGACCTGACCACCAAGGTGTTCACTGACTCGGAACTCAATCGCGAGGTGCTCTCCCTCATCTGCGCCGATGATGCAGTGGGCTCGATCCTCTTCGCGATGCCGGCTGACTACGCGGAGAACACGGTGCAGGTGACCCGTGACGCCATCGAGATAACCCGAGAATCCGGAAAACTGCTTCTCCCCGTGTGGATGTCACCTCGGCGGGGCGGTGGGTACAACCTCCTAGAAGAGGCCGGGCTGGCTCCCTTCGGCAGCGTCCGCAGCCTGGTAGCCGCGTTGAGCCGATTCGCCGAGTGGCGTGGACGCGCCGTCGCAATCTCGGCGCCGGCTGATCAGTCGGTCGAGGAACCGAATTACGGCAAGGCGACGTCCGATCAGGCGCTGAACTACGATGAGGCAGTCGCGTTGCTTAGCTCGGATCGCCTGCGCTTTCCCACCGAGATCTTCGCTGTGAATCCGGAGGCAGCAGGTGAAGCCGCCGAAAAGATCTCCGGTCCAGTCGCATTGAAGCTTTCGGCACCGGGACTCATCCACAAGACTGAGGTGGGCGGAGTCAAACTGGGAGTAGAGGGCCGAAAGGACACGACCGACGCGGCCACCGAGATGATGTCGACCGAGCGATTAGCCCCTTATGGAGTTGTCCCGGACGGTGTCTTCGTTCAGGAGATGATCGGTGACGGTCTCGACGTGTTGTTGAGCGCACACCGGGACGAAGTATTCGGTCCGGTACTCACCCTCGGCACAGGTGGTGTGGCAACCGAGATCGAACGCGACGTCCTTCACCTGTCAATACCATTCTCGGATTCAGAGTTCGTGCAGGCGTTGAAGCCACTTCGGCTTTCGCACCGACTGACGGGATTCCGTGGAAGCGCAGGATACGACATCGAAACCCTGTGCTCCACAGCGCAGAGTTTGGCAGAGCAGTATCTGACTGTCGCCGACTCGGTGAGCGAGATCGAGATCAACCCACTTCGCCTCGTAGTTGTCGGCAATGACAAAACCGATTGTGTAGCTCTTGACGCAGTCGTTCTGAAGGCGTAGACGCTATCTGGCAGTGGCGAATACGGAAAAATGGCCGCAGAACTGATGTTCTGCGGCCATTTGGCAATTAGCGATCTGCTGTGAAACGCCAAAGGCGGTGTCAAATCTCGGGTTGATAATTCCCCGATGATCCGACACCGCCTTCTGCAGCAGAACTAATCCACTCTGGGCTTGAATCCGGCTGCCGTAATACCAGCAACACAAGCCTTTTCGTCGGAATCCGACGTGTCGCCCGAAATTCCAATAGCACCTACGGTGGTGTCATCCTCGTCGAGGATCAGAACGCCACCAGGAACCGGCACCAGCGCTCCACCTACGGCAGACGTCACAGCGGTGACGAAATACGCCTGCTGTTCAGCTCGAGCCATGATCGCACGAGATCCCATACCGAGCGCCAATGCGCCGTGAGCCTTTCCGAAAGCAATTTCGAAACGCTTGATCGACGCACCGTCCTCGCGTTCGGCTGCAATCACATGTCCGCCAGCATCGAGAACGACAACCGTCAGTGCTGCCAAGTCGTCGTTCCGTCCATGCTCCCGCGCAGCTGAAACAATTCTGCGAGCAGTGTTCAGGTCCAGGCTCATGCCAAATTCTCCGTCCGAAGGGTATTGACGATCAAAACCATCGAGGCGCCTCAGCTCGGAATAACGTCGACGGCCGCGTAACGGTGACGCAGTGCGCCGGTGATGATCTCGAGGAGAACGGTGGCGCCGCCCTGAACCTCGCCGATTGCCTTGCGCAGGGTAGCTCCGACCTCACTCGGATCGGTCACCTTGTACGAGACAGCGCCGAGTGCAGTACCAATCTCGGCGTAGTTACCCGACAGCTCCTTGTGCCCGAACTTCTCCTGCGCGATCGGATGATGATGTCCATACCCGGTCATCTCCGAGTTATTCGTCAGAACAACCAATACCGGGATCTTATTGCGAACTGCCGTTTCGAGTTCCAGACCGCACTGACCGAACGCAGCATCTCCGAGGAAGCAAACCGAGACCTTGTCAGGAGCGGCGACCGCAGCTCCGAGTGCGAGTCCCAGCGACGAACCCAGCGGAGTGGAGTTGCCCCAACCGAGGTAGCCGCGCGGTTTTGTGCTGGCGTAGTGCGGAGCCAAATGGTCACGCGGATAACCTGAGTCGTGAGTGACGATCGTTGTGTCTGGATCGAGCGCGTCGATCATCTCGGAGACAAGGCGTAGCGGGCTGATCGGAACTTCGTCGGAAGCGAAGCGCTCCGCCCAGTCTGCCTTTGTCTGTGCGTTGGTGGCTGCGACCTCAGCCCGGGCATCGCGAGATGCGCTCACTGGTTTCTTCGCCGCGAGGCGCTTTTTGAGCTCCTCGGTGAGCTGGTTGAGGACCAGCTTCGCGTCACCCACTAGCGCTGAGGCGATCGGGTACTGAAGCGACAGATCATTGGGGTCATTCGTGGACTGGATGACCGTGCGACCGGCAGGCAGGTGGAAGGAACCCAATGTGTTGAGCAGGCTCGCACCGATGCTGAAGAACACGTCGGCGTCAGGGACGAAGGCGCGGATACCTGCGCTGACGCCGGTGCCACCGGTGCCAATCGACAGTGGATGGTTCTCGGGGAAAGCACTTTTCGCGACGTATGTCGTGGCAACAGGAGCTCCGAGAAGCTCGGCGAACTCAACCAGTTCATCCGTTGCGTCGGCCCAGAGAACGCCGTGGCCAGCGCGGATGAGTGGGCGCTCGGCTTCCATGAGGAGATCGATTGCGCGGACAACGTCGGCGGAGTTCGCTGCGCTGAGGTAGCGGATGGGAGGCTCGTAGGTGAACAGTGCCTCGTCGACCTCTTCCTCGGCTACGTCGAGTGGCAGCTCCAGTAGTACCGGTCCGGGGCGACCGGAGCGCATTAGCTGGAATGCGCGCCGCATCTGGTCGTGAATTGTTGCCGGATTATCCAGCCGTGCAGACCATTTCGTGATCGGCTTGAAAGATTCGACGGCGTCGAAGCTGGTTCGAAGCCCATGTGCCTTCCGCGGATCCCCTTGTGGAAGAAACAGAAGCGGCACCGAGTCGGAGTAGGCTTGTGCAATGCTTCCGAATGCGTGCTCCGCACCGGGCCCCTGCTGAACCAGAGCGACGCCGATCTTTTCGCCGTTGGTCGTGCGGCTGTATGCGTCAGCCATATTGATGGTGCTGCGCTCCTGGCGGCCGACGATTGGACGGATGCCTACCTCGGCTACCGCGTCGATCAGCTTGTTGGAGGGAATGCAGAATGCATATTCGATTCCCTCCCGCCGCAGCACCTCGGCGACTGCCTGACTCGCTCGCATCAACTCGTTCCCTTCGTTATTGGAAGCGGCTGCCGGAAGCTCCGCCCGGACGGACGGTACGCATCGGAAGCGTCTCGATTATCGCCGCGAACCTCGCGGCAACCTGCGTCCATCTTTGCATACATTTCTGTCGATGACGAGACCTTCCGTGCCCGGAAATCAAGTTCTTGGGCCGGACGGGTGAGCGTATGCTTGCGCAGATGTCGAGTTTCGGGATGATTGGCACGTATCGGAATTGGATATAGCCGGAAGTATCTGTAGATCTATGACTGTGGCTTCCCGACGACGGCGCTGAGGTATCGGAAGATAAGGATTGCTTGTTCGTCTGGCCTGTGCGCGCCTGGACCCGCTACTCTGTCCAAGGGCGTATGTAGTCGGGCTGACTGTGACTCGACGGGGGTTGTGTCTGCAGCCAAATACATTGGACGACAAGGATTGCAAGGATGACAGTGGTCAGTGCAGTAGAGAATCCCGAAATCTTCTCGCCGAGCGCAGAGTTCGCTGCGGCCGCCAACGCGGGACCGGAGCTGGCGGCTGCCGCAGATACCGACCGCCTCGCTTTCTGGGCGAATCAGGCGCAGCGCCTTCACTGGCACGAGAAATGGACCGACGTCCTCGACTGGACCGACGCCCCCGTCGCCAAGTGGTTCGTCGGCGGAAAACTCAACGTCGCCTACAACTGCGTCGACCGCCACGTCCTCG
>Ga0153993_100010_pt1 | contig 52947 bp, 49 predicted proteins | sample TSNC077MetaG_FD_104706 | JGI IMG/M metagenome (GOLD analysis project Ga0153993, IMG submission 104706) | Attine ant fungus gardens microbial communities from North Carolina, USA - TSNC077 MetaG | ecosystem: Host-associated > Fungi > Mycelium > Unclassified | place: USA: North Carolina, Lumber...
GCCGTGCCAGTGCGTCGAGTTCGACGAAGGAGCCCTCGTCGAGGAGGGCGGTGATGCGCTCGCGGGCGGTCAGCTTGCCTTTGGCGTGCACCTTGTCGATGGCGGCTTCGCCGCTCGGTGCCTGCGCCTGGGCTTGGCGATTCCGCAGGTCCGCGAGCTTTCCCGCGGTCGTGTGGATATCGGGTGCGGCCGCCGCCTCCGGCGCGTTCGGCTCTTGGACAGTGGTCATCGTGGTTGCTCCAATTTTATTGTGGCGCAATTACTGTGCGCCCAAAGGCCGTAACGACGGCGGCTCCTGAGCCATTTCGTCGCCTTCCCCTGAATACAAAGTCCTTCGCTCAGGGCTTTCACGAGTCAGTCCCCGACGACGATCATCGACACAAGATCGTTTGCTATGACGGAAAACCGCATTCAACCGCCGCGTAGCTGCACGAGGTACTACTGCAGGTTCCAGTACCGAACAATAGCGTCTATCGAACGATAACTACATTCCCGCAAAATTTCCACCAGAGGGCATTCGCGCCGAACACGTGGCAAGGACAATCGGCTGCACCGAGAGACTCGAAGTTACCTCGCCGGCAACTCTCGTCGGGATCTCACCTCCGGAACCAGTCGGCTGAATCAACTCGCCAGCACCACCTGCGCTCCGTTTCTCCACCCCCTCGTGACCACGAGCGCGGCGGCACGATACGTTGAAACCCTCGTCCCGGCTCGCCCACCTCCGGAAAGCCAATATTGCAGCGTTGCAAGGAAGTACGACGCACTTGCTCGTCGTAACTCACGATAGAAACGATTGGAAGTGTGAACCGACCAATGGCCTATTTCGCCGAAATGTCACGACCGCGTCAAACGTGGGAAGCAGCCGGTGGTGCGATTCTCCTCGGAGCGATAACAGGATCACTCCTTGGAGTAAATATGTTTGCTTATGTTGGGGCAGTGGTGATCTCCACCCTCTGCGGCATTCCAACGGGAGTCCAACACCGGACGGTGAGAGGCGCGTCAATTCGAGGCATGGTGGCTGGCACAATCTGGGCGACTGCATTGGTTACCGCGCACACCATCCTCGGGGCCTCCCCGTTGGTGACGTTGCCCGAGCCGGAATTGGTCTTGGTGCCGATCTCGGCCGTTGTCACGGCCGCAATTTGCGCAACGTCTTGCGTAACGGCACGGCGCCGTCACACCACTCGAAAAGTCAGTACCTCCGTCAAGGATGAAGCATGATGGCCTCGGATGGCCTCACTGCCTGTCCAGCCGCACACGTGAGGGTGGGGACCGTTGCTCTGTGATCCGTTCATGAGAACGCCGGATTTCAGGGCCGCCCTGGCCGACTAAGTGAAAGCACGCTGCGGAAAGAACCAGGGCGTGAGCCAGCCCTTGCATCCAGGTCTCGCCGGCTGCGGAAACCAGGTGAAAAGCGGAGCCGCTCGTCGATCGATCCCCTTGTGGACTGCTGCGTTCGCCGCGAACGGGCGCAGGCCGAGTGGGATCACCGATTACTGGTGAGAAATGGATCGGACATCCACAGACGCGGCGCTACCGCCCGAATCAGAACTGGGAGGCAATGTCTCGACCGATGATTTCCTTCATGATTTCGGTTGTGCCGCCGTAAATGGTTTGGATCCGACTGTCCACGTACGCACGTGCGATCGGATATTCCATCATGTACCCGTACCCACCATGGAGTTGCACACACCGGTCGACTACCCGTTTTTGCAGCTCAGTTGCCCACCACTTGGCTTTTGCGGCATCGACAGCAGTCAACTCCCCCGCATTGAGGGCGAGGACACATCGATCGATGTGTGACCGGGTCACCTCGATTTCCGTGGCCATCTCGGCGAGCGCGAAACGGGTGTTCTGCAAATCACCGATGGGCTTACCGAAAGCGCGCCGTTCGAAAGCGTACTCTTTGGTCCAATCGAAAGCTGCGTCTGCTGCAGCAATTGCTCCGACTGCGATCGAAAGCCGCTCCAAAGGAAGGTTTTCCATCAGATGAATGAATCCCCTGCCCTCCGTTCCAAGCAAGTTCTGCGCTGGTACCACGACGTCCTCGAAGACGAGTTCTGCAGTGTCCTGACTTGCGAGTCCGACTTTGTGAAGCTTGCGGCCGCGGCTGAAGCCTTCCATGCCTCGTTCAACGACCAGGAGGGAAAATCCGTGGGGCCCCGCTGCCACGTCGGTACGAGCTACGACAATGACCAGGTCGGAGTGAATTCCGCTGGTGATGAACGTCTTTTGTCCGTTCAGTACCCAATTGTCACCGTCACGCACTGCCGTGGTCTTGATTGCTTGAAGGTCGCTTCCGGTCCCCGGTTCGGTCATGGCTATAGCCCCGATGACGTCACCGGAAGCCATGCCGGGTAGCCAGCGAGCTTTCTGTTCCGGGGTACCCAAGTTCAAGAAGTACGGAATGACGATGTCGTCTTGGAGAGCGAATCCTGATCCTACCGATGTGGCTGCGCTGCGGGCAATTTCTTCGGCAAGAACATAGCGAAAACGGTAATCGGAAACGTCCGATCCTCCGAATTCTTCCGGCACGGCCAGCCCGATCACCCCCGCTTCGCCGGCGGCGAGCCACGCAGTTCGGTCGATCAGCCGATCCGCTTCCCAGCGCTCGTAGTGTGGTGCAATTTCGCGGGCGAGATATTCTCTCACGGACGCGCGGTACGACTCATGATCTGGTTCGAAAATCGTGCGATGCATGCATGAGCTCCTCAGGTAATCGGTAGGGGCGCCGAACGCTTCGTTGGTCGGCGCGAAAAGTTCACTGGCCTGCATGTAGATGGTGGGTCAGACTGGCAAGAACCCGAAAATCGGGTGGCCGGCATGGCTCACAACCGGATGGCCGCGGACGCGTGAGGCTGCGGTTCGAACTCGGTATGCCTTGAAGTGCGCCGATTATCGTGAGGGGTCCGGCCTGTGCGAGTGCTCGACCTTCCAACCCATAAATTCAGCGCTACGACAAGAGGCTTTCGACGGTGTCCACTATGTCCTGTGCTCGGATTGACAGTTCCTTGGCGACGAAGTCGGGCGTGCCGAAAGGCGGGAATACGTCGTTGATAGCGATTGGCCTGACAACTGCGGAAACACCCTGCTGCACAATCGCTTCACTGGTAGCCGAGAACAAGCCTCCAAAGACAGAATGGTTCTCGACTGTAACCACTTTGCCGATTCGTGCCGCGACCTCGGCGACTGTCTTCGAGTCGAACGGTTTGATCGTCTCGACTCTGACTACGGTCGCGGAAACTCCTCTGGCTGCGAGGGATTGCGCAGCAATGACCGCATCTCTCACCCGATCACCGGCCGCTACGATCGCCACGTCGCCACCCTCACGCAATATGGCAGCCTGACCGAATCTGAATGACGGAAGGTTCTGTACGCGTTCGGATCCCGCACGATTGAACGGTTGTCGCATGTAGACAGGGCCGTCGTACTCCAGGGCGAAGGTCAAGGCCTCGCCCGCCGCAATCGGGTCGACAGGGTCGAGCACCACCATATTCGGCACCGCCCGCCAAATCGACAGGTCGTCTACACAGGCGTGCGATGGGCCAAAAGTGGTGTTGGCACCGGGAGCTGCACCGACGAGTTTCACATTCGATCGCGACAACGCGATCTGCATGGTCGCGAAATCCAGCCCTCGGTGAGCGAGAAAAGCCGCGAATGAAGTTGCGACAACGGTCAGCCCGGCGCGCGCAATCCCTGCTGCGGCCATTACGAGGTTCTGCTCTGCCATGCCGACCTCGACGTACCGTTCAGGATATGCCTCGGCGAAGGCCGTCAAGTCGGTGTACTTCTTCAGATCTGCAGACATCGCAATGATGTCGTCCCGTTCGTGGGCGGCGGCGAGAAGTGCTTGGCACCACGGTCCGGCCTTGCTGGACATACCCATCTGGGCCGCTGCCCCGGTAATCTTGGACGCGTCCTCATTATGAGTGCTCATTCAGATTCCTCGACTTCGTTTGCGACGGCGTCCCACTCGTCCGCCCCAACGCGAACGAAGTGGGCATTGGGCCGACCTTGAATGGTCGGTGATCCGTGTCCAAGGCGTGTGTGCGCGATCACCGCGCGAGGGCGATCGTCGTCTACTCTTCGCGCTTCGGCGAAGGCGCCGAGAACTTCTCGTATGTCATTGCCATCGACTTCGGTAGTCCACCAGCCAAATGACTCAAACTTTTTGGCCAATGGCTCTATTTCGAGAACAAGTTTTCCGTCGGCCTGAGTTCGATTCACGTCGACGATAGTGGTGAGATTCGAAAGGCCACGGTCGCCTGCGAACATCGCCGCCTCCCACGTGGATCCTTCTTGGATCTCGCCGTCGGACATGTAGTTGAACACACGCGCCGTGTTCTTCCGATAAGACAAACCCCAGGCCAGACCGGATGCAACTCCGAGCCCTTGCCCGAGCGAGCCGCCGGCAAATTCGACCCCAGGGACGAGACCAGGTTCGGCACCGAGGGTCAGCATGTTGCCGTCCTGTCCGTATCCGCCGAGTTGCTCGTCCGTCAGCATTCCGCGCGCAGCGAGCATGCCGTAGAACGCAAGTGCGTAGTGCCCTACGGAGAGAAGAAATCGGTCCCGGGAATCGTCGTCGACGAGATCAGGCCCCCACCGTAACTCGTCGAAGAACAGGCACGACAGCAGTTCGGCCGACTGCAGCGCCTGACCGATGTACGCCTGGCCTTTGCCGCGCGCCGCGAGCACTGACTTCACTCGAATCTCGCGGGCAATTCGCTCCAACTCGGCCTCAGATCGTCGGCCATCTTCACTTCGATTCACGCGGTACACCCTTCCAAGGGGTTGCAGAACACCAAGGCCACGAGCATCGTCTTCTGTGGACCCTGCCCGGCATGCATGGTCCGAGCCAAAAACGGCTAACGGCATCGGCCCGCTGGATTGAAGGCGAGTAACTCGCCGACACATGTTCATTGACTAAACATAAATTACTGTACGTTGAACCACTCCGTCAACCACGCCACCTCGGTCGTTGTCAATCGAGATCCGAGGCCGTGCCAGCGGCCAGAGGACGGCCGTCTCCGTACTACGGTCTACGCGAGAGCTCCCGTGAGAGGAAGATCGACAACGTGAACACCGAGAACGTATCCGCCCACTTGTCTCAAGCTGCGGAACTACTGGCGCGACACCAAGGTGTGCGCGACACCCAGAAGCTGTTGACTCGTACCCGCATAACCGAGGCCGCACGAGAAATATTCTCCGAGAAAGGATTTCGAGCGGCAACGATCGAAGAGATTGCTCGGCGCGCCAACGTAGGGAGAACGACGATCTACACCCATTTCAAAGACAAAACCGACATGGCCAACGAGATCGGGCTACGCGAAATCCCCGGTCTGACAGAGCGTTTGTCGAATCTTGCCTCCGTCGATATCAACGACCTCGATTCCCTCAGCCAGTGGCTCGCCGGATACGAGGAGGCCTTTCAGACACATCTAGTCGATAGGACTGTTGCGTTCCAGGCAAATGTCCAAGAACCCAAACTCGCTGCCGATCTCCTGCTGGTGCTGGACGAATTCGCGCGAATCGCTCTGGACGGCCTGACCCGTAAGGCCTCCGCGCAAGCACATCGGGCGCCACTACGACTCTTCCTTCTGACGCTGAACCGCGTGCACTACATTCACCTGGCCCAGCAGGTGGAGACGATGTCCGGCGACGACGAAGCCATGGTTCGATATTTTCAACATACACTCCGCCAGTGCGTTGCGAATATCGCTGCCGATGAGGCGTGACCTGCAAAAGCCTCACGAATACCGAATTTCGACGTGATACCAGCGCGGAGACTTTCCCTATCCTCACTTGATGGAGCCGCCCGATGCACATCGCGACGCGAGCCTTGACGGTACTTCGCGGTTCGATGTACGTTACCCATTGAATGAACAGGCGTCGGCGAATGAACAGAGGCGAGACGTTTTTTCTTCGCATGGGTCGCAGCCACGGACCGATCGATTTCTCGGCTCCAAATCACGCGTGCATCGGACACGCGTGTGCTGTTCCACCCACCACCAAGAAAGTCGTTCACCGGTCCGGAGCCGCTGACTTCGCTCGAAGGAGAGCCACCATGGACACCACGCGCCATACCGACAAAGTCGTCATAATCACCGGGGGGCAAACGGAATCGGCGAAGCCACCGTCAAACGCTTTCTCGCAGAAGGCGCCCGTGTCGTTGCCGCAGACATTTCTCAGGAACGACTCGATGCACTGTTGGAGCGCACGTCTAACACTCTGCCGTTGACCACTCATCATGTTGACGTCGCCGATCAATCTAGCTTCGAGACGCTCGTCAACGATACGATCGAGAGCTTCGGCCAGCTCGACGTTCTCGTCAACAACGCCGGCACCGCAATCATCGGAACAGTCGAACAGATCGATTCCGAAGACTGGCACCGAATTCTCGATGTGGACCTCAGTAGCATTTTCTACGGCGTCAGGGCAGCGCTCCCCCACCTGCGCAAGACCCACGGAAACGTCGTCAACACCGCCTCGATCTCCGGACTGGGAGCGAACAAAAGCTTGTCCGCCTACTACGCAGCCAAGGGCGGGGTGGTGAACTTCACCCGCTATCTCGCTGTCGAATACGGCCCCGAGGGGATACGAGTGAACGCTGTCAACCCTGGACCGGTCAACAGCAATCCGGGATGGATGGACGTAGGAAAATTACACGAAGACTATCTGGCGAACATCCCAGCCAAACGACTCGGAACCCCTGAAGACATCGCTGCAGCGATATCGTTCCTTGCTTCTGACGAAGCGTCTTACATCAGCGGTCACAATCTCGTCGTCGATGGAGCATTGACGGCGTGGACCGGCGAGCCCGACCTCGGACCCTATTTACCTCTGACCAACCCGAAATACCGCTGACTGTAGCCGACTCAGTTTCGGTTGAAAACGACTGCGCACGGACAGAATACATCGATCACCCTCGACATCTTCTGTCCGTGCCCACGCATCGTGGTCATGTATCTGGCGAAACCTGCCTGCGAATGCCGGCTAGCACTTCGCGAAAAAGTATTTGGCCGCACAACTCTCGATACTGTGCAGAACAGCGAAATTCGCTGGTACCAGTCGTCTCACCCACCCGCGCTCGACTCGGTCTGGAATCCGCAGCGCACGCACGCCGCCGCGCCGAGGCCTCAAGCCTGAGCGTTTAGCTTCGTACGCTCCATCCCTGTCCAGCACTTGGATTCACAATGTGTCGCGGCTTCAATGGGTGTCTCGCTCAACCGAACGATAACTGTTGAACCAGCAGTATCCGGCGAAGAGGGCTGTGCACACGCCGATGCCGATGTCGAACCAGGCCGTTGACGCACCGAGCATTCTCCACCGGTCGAGGAATGCGAAGGTTGCTGCGAGCAGGACGATTTGGGTGAGTGCCGAAACGAAGGCTGTAGGTAGCGCCCAGCGACTGCGCGCGACAAGCAGCCTGGGGGCGAGCAGGCCTCCGAAGATGTTGACGGTCCAGAGGATACGGAGCATCAGCGGATAGTCGGTGAAGTAGATCTCCACACGATCCGAACTGTGTCCGGATGTAGTCGTTGTCCCCAGCAGAATCAAAAAGTAGTCTCGAGTGCCGCCGACGTAGACCGCGAAGGTCGATATCGCTATAACCCAGAGATGCCACGGGCGGCAAGCGTCGCGTCTCGACGCGTTCCCCGTGTTCTTGTTTTTGGCACTTGCCGGGTTCGGGTGGCTCCAGGTACCCACGATCCTCATATGCTTCTGACACCTTCTCGTATAGGCCTGTAGACCGCCGGTCCCCGAAGCGAAGAACCGCCCTCATGCTCTGCGGCAGCGCTCCTGGGATCGGTTGACGCCGTTCAGCGTCGAGGGCGGCACGTTCGGCAATCGACATCGGTGCGACGTTCCTGTATCGCAAAACCGGAAGTACCGGACTGGTCAACTACTCGTAAACTTGATGGACCTGAACAGAATTGAAGCGAGATCGATACGAGAGGCGCGCTTACGGCGTCATCGTCAGTAGCTCGAGCGATGCGAGATCGTTGATCTGGTGTGTCGCGGATTCGACCATCGAGAGGAACATTTCGTCCCCTCGATCGGTGCGTTTGACGAACATCGAGGCTCCCATACCGACGATATATAGCTGAAGTGTCATTTTGCGATAATCGTTCCAACACTGCTGAAATGAGTAGTTTCCAACCCCCGCCGCTACAAGACGCCCGTGGTACTCGTCGACCAAGTCGCGCTCGTGTTTCCGCCGCGCATCGACGGACATCGCACCGCCAAGAAAATAAGCGATATCGACCAGCCCAGGACCTGCCAATACCGTCTGCCAGTCGAGAATAGTGATATCGAGGGACGACGTCGTGGAGGAAAACAGCAGATTGTCTGGGCGAAAGTCACCGTGCTGGATAGTCTTCGGAAGCAACTCCTGCACGCGGTAGAAGTGAGCCAGTGTGGACATCAGCTGTTCGCCGACCCTTACGCATTCGGGGTCGAGTTCATTGCCGTAACGCTCACAAAATGCCTCGAATACCACTGGCAACAGATCGATACGCTGCTGCCAATAGGCAGGCTCCATATTGAGCCACGGCAACGTCGTGACGTGGTTATCACCCCAGAACGGAGCATGAGCACTCGCCGCCGCGGCCAAGACCGCCGCACATTCGTCCGGCGAGTAACTCCTGAGTTGGTCTCCCTGGACAGCCGGAGAGAGATCTTCCAACACCAATATGAAATCGACGTGATTGGCTTCGATCTCCGCGTGATAGCACTGAGGAACGACCCCGCGCAGCGAAGGAGCAAGTCGCTGGTAGAAGCGGACCTCACGTACGTAGTTGAGTTCGGTTCGCCCAGTCTGCCTGCTGCCCTCATCTGCGGCAGTAATCTTGATGACCAAGCTCTCCGGTATCGTGTCAGCCCCGGAAGAGGTCAGCGTCGCCCGATAGCTGTCTGCCACTTGACCTGTGCCGATAGGTGAAAGTTCCACGGCAGTCACCGATACGTTCCCGACATGCCCATTACGGCGCAGTACGTCCTCAATCCACGGTGCTGTGACCTTTGAAAGGTTCATGACGTTCCTATCCGACTCCAGTTGAGATCCATCAGCGCGACCAGCCCTCTAGGGCCGCGTCGCTGCGTAGTGTTCGACAATTGGGCGCAGTTCAGCCGGCGCTGCGCCATGAAGGATCACCCCATTCGCTCCCAAGCCGATCTGCGATCGGATTGCGCGTGTACACGTGGCCGGGGAACCCGTCGCGCCACACTCCAACCATTCAGTAGGAAGTAAGTCGGCGATGTGTTCGAGTTGTGCAACAGTTGCCGTACCGTCTATCGGTCGGGGAAACGCAGCGACGACGCTGTCGTTGCGGAATACGGCTAGCTTCTGTGGATCCCAACGATTCGTGGCGACCAAGAGATCTCCGTAGAACTGAAGATAAGTCGCGAGCCTTCCGACAGTCTTGCGCAATCGAACATCGTAGGGCAGATGGTCACCGATGGTGGCAAGGCAGGCCCATACGCGCACGGCATCAGGATCTCGACCTGCTTGTTCCGCAAACGATTTGACGATACGTACGCACCGCTCGAGCGTCTCGTCACTGAAGAATGTATGCAGGACGACAGAGTCGAAAGCGCGGCCCGCAAGTTCGAGTGTGTTCGGTCCGAAGGCCACCAAACCCAACGGGATATTCTCCTCGAAACTCGGATCCAGCTGAAGCGCGCCGAATTTCCCGCAAGGGCCATCGTGTCCGACAACCAGCTCGCCATTCCACAGTCGGCGCATCAGACCTGCGAAGTCTTCCAACTGCGCAGTTGTCACCAACGGCCACCCCACCGCCTCGTAAAGCCCTCGCACTCCTCGTCCCAGCCCGAGGGTGAATCGTCCCCCTGTCATGCGGTGCATAGTGCTCGCATAGCTGGCAGTGATCAACGGATGCCGCGTATTGTGATTCGTGGCGGCGGTTTCAATGCCGATCTTCTCTGACACCGCCGCTGCTGCACCTGAAAGGGTCACGGCTTCTTTGACATTGAATCTTTCCGAAATGAATGTTCTTCCGAACCCCAACTCCTCGCCCAGGCGAACCTCGTCGATGAGGTCGCGAGGGGAGGTAGGTGCACCGGCCAATGTATAGAAGCCCAGTTCCGGCATCAAACTCTGATCAGAGGAAACGTTCATCGTTGTCCCTTCGAGTTGTTCGTCGTTGAGTGCCGCACTCCGGTGGCCGTCAACCTTCACTTCGGCAGGGATCCCCCTCCCGCGAGTCGACCTCCGTGCGCGTGTCTTCTCGCCCTGAACTCCAAGTTCGCGACGCGCCAACACTTAAGTTCCGGTGAGAGCCAGTAAGGTTTGCCGGCTCCAGGTGTGCCGACCGGCGACAGAGTGCGTTCGGCCCACCGTCAGGTGGGTGTTCCGAGCGTGCAGTAGGCGGGTCGAACCTGCTCCATGACGGTGTCCAATTGGGTTACGAAATCGTCGGACGGTGACGCTGCGGATCGGGACAGTGCGGCGTGCAGGCATGCGAAAGCCGAACCAACCGTGGCGCGACGCAGAAGATCCGTCGATCCTGAATACGATGTGAGACTGCGTTTTTCAAGGGATACGCACAGCAAGTTCTGAATTCGTTCGAAGCGCGCAAGGTATGCTGCCAGAAGTACAGGACTGCGCTCGATCATCTGAAGGGTCCTGGCGCGACGGGATCGGCGTTCAATGTCGGCATATTCGTCGGAAATGACGTCGAACATCCGCCGCAGGGCATCCCAGTCCGATTCTCCGACTGGCCGCGAGTCGAGTCGTCGGACGAACTCTGCTTCGAGTTGGTCGTAGTCGCCCAGTAACAGATCCTCTTTCGAGGTGAAGTACCGGAAAAAGCTTCTTTGCGAAATTCCCACGGCCGTCACGATTTCCTCGACTGTGGTCGCATCGAAGCCTTTGTCTGCGAACAATTCTTCGGCGACCGCAGCGATTCGAGACCGCGCGGCCTGTCGCGTCACCTCGCGGAGTCCCCCTGCTGCCATACCGGCACACTACCACGTGCCACAACTGACAGTCACCGGCGTTTTTGGCATCGAACGTAGTACTCTGTGGACAAACAGGTGCATGGCCCCGCTGGCGACATCCCCCTGCGGCAGTGCAGAACTGCATCGCGACGACGCCATAGCGGGCCTGTTCCGAGAAAGGCCCTTCATGACAATTGACCGACCGCCGAGCCTCCCTACTGACGAAGAGGCCATTTACGAACCTCCGGGTGCTGTTACCGGCGATGCCAAGCGAGTTATCGGCCTCTTGTTGGTGGCATCGTTTGTGGTGATCCTGAACGAAACGATCATGGGCGTTGCTCTACCCAACCTGATGGTCGAACTCGACATCACCGCGGGAACTGCACAGTGGCTGACCACTGCTTTCCTGCTCACTATGGCTGTCGTCATTCCGACGACGGGATTCATCCTTCAACGCTTTTCAACGCGCGCGGTGTTCATCTCCGCGATGTCACTGTTCACGTGCGGCACTCTCCTCGCTGCGGTATCGCCCGGATTTGCGATCCTGGTGACGGGCCGCGTCGTGCAGGCAGTGGGCACCGCCCTGATGCTCCCGCTGCTCATCACCACCGTGATGACATTTGTCCCAGCTGCTCGACGAGGGCAAACCATCGGGCTGATCGCGATCGTGATCGCGGTTGCGCCGGCTGTCGGGCCTACGTTCTCCGGACTGATCCTTTCGTGGCTCGATTGGCGTTGGCTGTTCTTCTCGGTCCTCCCGATCGGGATACTCAGCTTGGTCCTCGGTGCGGTATTGGTGAAGAATTTGACCGAACCTCGGTCGATCAAGTTGGATCTCCTTTCGGTTCTGCTCTCCACTGCGGCTTTCGGTGGCCTGATATACGGCTTGAGCAGTCTGGGCGAGGCGGCGGAAGGTCACACGCCTGTGCCGCCCCTCTATCCGATCGTGATTGGTGCCGTCTCCTTGGCATTGTTCGCATTTCGTCAGATCAGGTTGCAAAAACATGACGCGGCGTTGCTGGATTTGAGGCCCTTCAAATCTCGAAGCTTTGTGGTTGCCATCGCGGTACTTCTGGTGTGTATGAGCGCACTGTTCGGCTCACTGATCCTGCTGCCTATCTACCTACAGAGCATCCTCGGAATGACGGTGCTGCAGACCGGACTGATACTGCTGCCCGGTGGACTCGTCATGGGGTTGATCGCTCCGTTGGTCGGCTTCTTGTCCGACAGATTCGGCCCTCGTCCCCTTGTGATACCCGGAATGTTCGTGGTCGCTTCCGCCCTCGCTCTGATGACGCTCCTGGACGCAGCGACCAAGCCGTGGATGGTGATCGCGATCCACGTCCTCATCGCTCTCGGGTTGGGTTTCACGATCACGCCCATGATGACTTCGGCGCTGGGATCTCTCGATGCGTCCTTGTACTCTCATGGCAGCGCAATCGTCAACACTCTTCAACAATTCGCCGGCGCCGCAGGAACCGCTCTGTTCATCACGGTGATGACGCGACGAAGCGCCTCGGATATGGCCGTCGGCATCGACGCCGCTTCAGCGCAATCCAACGGCATCCACAGTGCTTTCATGTGGGGTGCCGGACTTGCACTGATCGCCGCGGGAATTTCCTTCGCGGTACGACGGCCCGTACAGTCACTTCCCCCCGCGGCGGGCGTGCACTAATCCCCTACCTCAGATCGAGAAGATGTTCATCGAAATGCTCCGGGTTTCGACTGAAATCATCCTGTACGCAGAACTTTTCGAACACATCGCTTCGAACGATGATCCGGTCCTACTGGCGATCGGATCCCTACTACGCAAAGGAACACCAAATGACCGGTCCCCTCGCCGGATTGAGAGTGATCGAACTAGCCGGAATCGGACCGGGCCCACATGCTGCGATGATCCTCGGGGATCTGGGCGCCGATGTCGTTCGACTGGAGCGAGCATCCGCTGGCAGTTTGATCGATGCTACGACCGACCCCATGTTGCGAAATCGCCGTTCGGTTGCAGTAGACCTGAAGTCTGAAGAAGATCGGGACTTGGCGTTACGGTTGATCGCGCGGGCCGATATCCTGATCGAAGGATTTCGTCCGGGCGTCGCAGAGCGGCTCGGAGTAGGGCCCGAGCAATGCACCGCAGTCAATCCTCGCCTCATCTATGGGCGCATGACCGGATGGGGGCAGCACGGTGACCGTTCGTCCAAGGCTGGCCACGACATCAACTACATCGCGCTGACTGGTGCCCTGCACGCAATCGGCCGCCCCGGCGAACGACCCGTTCCGCCGTTGAACCTGGTGGGCGATTTCGGTGGCGGCTCGATGTTTTTGCTGGTCGGTATCCTCTCGGCACTCTACGAACGAGACCGGTCCGGCCGGGGGCAAGTCGTCGATGCAGCCATGATCGATGGGGTGAGCGTGTTGTCCCAGATGATGTGGGCCATGCGCGGCGGTGGCCGATGGTCGTCTCACTCCGGGACCAACCTGCTCGACGGAGGAGCCCCGTTCTACGACACCTATACGTGCGCTGACGGCCGCACAGTGGCCGTCGGGGCGATCGAACCGCAATTCTATTCAGCACTGCTCAGCGGGCTGGGCATCTCCAGCGAAGAACTGCCGCCGCAAAGCGATCCTTCGGGATGGCCGGACATCCGCGAACGATTCACCCAAGCCTTCGCAGCCCACGACCGAGATCACTGGGAGCGGCTCTTCGGCGACTCCGATGCATGTGTAACGCCCGTCCTCTCATTCGACGAGGTCGCCGGCGACTCGTACCTTCGCACCCACGGCTCGATCGTGGACATCGACGGCGTCACGCAGGCGGCGCCCGCGCCACGGTTCTCACGAACTGCAGCGGCCGTCCCGAGACCTCCTCGACCTGTCGGCGACGATACTGACCGGGTTGTGGCGGAGTGGTTGTCAGACAGCGCGATTCGCTCGTAGACCGCTGCCTCGGCATCCACTGCCAGAGTTGTCGTGCAGCCGTGAAAAAAATTCACAACCTCAGAAAAGCGCGACCGCCCGACCGACAGGTTGCGATCGACAGGTTGGTCGGCCGACGTGTCCCCGCGCTCTCTGAACACCTGCAGGTGTGCTCACCGCCGCCTTTCCGCGGACACCCGTACCCCGTACTGATACGCAAGGAACAAACATGGCTTATGTGATCACTCAAGCGTGCTGCAACGACGCCTCGTGCGTCAGCGTTTGCCCTGTCAATTGTATTCATCCGACTCCAGACGAGCCGGAATTCGCCACGACAGAAATGCTCTACATCGATCCGCAAACATGCATCGACTGTGGTGCCTGTGTCGAGGAATGCCCCGTCAACGCGATCTTCGACGAAGGCGAACTCAGCGACAAGCACTCGGTGTATCCCGAAATCAACGCCGAATACTTCGACAAACATCCCATCGGGCCTGACTGGCCGGAAATGAAGAGCCTCATAGCGCTCGACCCCGCCGCGGGAGCTCTCACGGTCGCCATTGTGGGCTCCGGACCTGCCGCATGCTACGCCGCGGCCGAACTCGCTGACCTCAGGAATGTTCAGGTCAACATCTTCGACCGGCTACCCACCCCGTACGGACTTGCCCGCGCCGGCGTCGCCCCCGACCATCCAGGTACCAAAGCCGTCACCGACGTCTTTCATGCCACCCTCAGCAAACCATCTGTCGACTGTTACTTCAACGTCGAAGTTGGAGAGCACATCACCCATCACGAACTCCTCGAACGCCATCACGCGGTCATCTACGCCGTCGGAGCAGCAAGCGCTCGACGGCTCGGCATCCCGGGTGAAGATCTACCGGGCTCCCACGCCGTGACCGAGTTCGTAGCCTGGTACAACGGTCACCCCGACTACTCGGACCGGATCTTCGATCTGACGGGTGAGACGGCCGTCATCGTCGGCAACGGCAATGTGGCGCTAGACGTCGCCCGTGTACTTCTCACCGACCCCGATGAGTTGACGAAGACGGATATTGCTGACCACGCCTTAGAAGCTCTGCGGCACAGCAATATTCGGGAAGTTATCATCGTGGGACGCCGAGGACCCGCACAGGCGGCCTACACCAATCCCGAACTTATCGCCCTCGGTCAGATGGACGATGTCGATATCATCGTCGACCCGGTCGAGGCGGTGCTGGACCCGACAACTCAAGCATGGGTAGACGGACCCAATTCGGAGCTCTCACACAGATTGAAAGTCCGTCAGGCAGAGTCCTTTTCCAGGCTTTCCGAGACCGGCGCCTCGAAACGGATCGTTCTTCGCTACCTAGCTTCCCCGGAGACAATCCTCGGCAATGACCATGTCGAGGGAGTGCAGTTGGTACGCAACGAACTTGTCCCGGACTCGAGGGGAAGCCTTGCTGCGCGCCCGACAAACCACAGAGAGACTCTCGAGACGAACCTAGTCCTGCGGTCGATCGGATACAGAGGGCGGCCGGTGGCCGGGCTTCCCTTCGACGAAGCCCGCGGAATCATTCCCAATGAAGACGGTAGAGTTGTCGATCCATCGACGGGTATCGGTGTCGCTGGTGTCTATGTCGCGGGGTGGATCAAACGAGGGCCCAGTGGGGTGATCGGCACCAACAAATATTGCTCTGCTTCGACAGTCGAGGCGTTGCTGGAGGATTTCTCAACCGGATTGCTCGCGGCACCGAACGCCCAGGGCGACGATATCCGTGCAACGATCGTCGCGCGGCGCCCGGAGTTCGTCGATTTCGACGGTTGGCAACGAATTGACACCAGAGAGCGAGCACTCGGGGTTCCCCAGGGCCGCCCACGCACCAAGGTCACCAATCTCGACGCGATCCTCGCAATTGCACATCAGTGAACATTGGAGACAGAGCAACACAGCGTCGGCAGCGGAGGGAGTACGTAGCCACGGACCGACGAACGTACATGGCACACAGCACACAGCAAGGCTACCAACACTATTGACGGGAGACCTTGGCCGATTTCGTACCGCTTCCCGGTCGGATCCTCGGTCAAGGATGCCGTCCATGCGCGTCCTGCCCACATGGGTGGCAATGCAGTCTCGGTGACCTATCGCATCCATGGTGAAAATTCTTTATGTGCTGTCGGCCGCTGGCCTGCTCCCCTGCACTTTGCATTCCGAGCAGCCCGCGGGGGGCCGTTTTTGATAGCACGCATCAGTTGTCGATAGTTCAGGCCGAGACGAACTCAACGGACAACTCGGTCGATCAACTCCGAGATTCGCTGTTGCGGAAACGGAGTCGGCTCGAACAACGTGCGGTAAACCATGGGGGAAAGTACATGGTCGATCACCGAATCTGTGTCCACAGTATGTGATCCCGGCCATCTCGCGAGTATCGTGTCGATCTGGGTTCGACTGAAATAGGCGCACTGGAACATCTTCGAGCCTGCGGGGCTGGTAGCGGATGTGTCACTCATCAGCACGTCTTGCAGGGCTGCGCAGCCGGCGGGTGTGGAAATCTTCTCGAGATAGTCCTGCGCCCACGCGGTGAGGTCACCACGAAGTGAACCAGTTCGCCGAGGGGCGATGCGCGGACGCAGTCGTTCGATCGAGATGTCCGCGAAGATTTCGTTGACATCGCCCCATCGGCGATAGATGGTCGACGGCGTCACTCCAGCTTCGTTTGCGATCATCGGCACTGTAATTCGCCCGCGCTCATGCTGTTCCGAGAGCGTGAGCGCCGCCATATGCACAGCTTGTTGTACGCGTGCACTACGGCCTCCGGGGCGTTGGGTTGGTGCCCTGGTCATGTTCGTGCGACCTCTCCTAGTACGTGCGTTTCGGGCATCACCTTCATTCCGGCGGCGAAGGGTGGCAGGAGTGTGCGCGGTCCGGTCAGGTCATCGCTCTATTCCTCGGCGCAGTAGCCTCAAGCACTGATCGGGCCAGTCTTCACGTTGACTCTCCCCGCCGATGTAGCTTGCGTAGTAGTAACCGAGCAACATGTTGAGTACCAACTCGATGTCGAGTTCACCGTTGAGTTCTTCGGAGATGACGCCGGCTCGAAGGACTGCTCGAATGCGGTCTCGTCGAGCTTTCACAACACTTTCCCTGAATCGGGCGAGCAGTTCGGGTTCTTGCTCCTCGAGCGCGAGGACTGTACCCATCACGCTGATGCCGTGGCCACGTTTGAGCGCGGCATCGAAGAGGTGCAATTCGAAAAGTAATGCGTCCCAGACTCCCATCTCCTCGTTCGGGGGATCGTCAGTGACCATGGTGGCGATGCTTGCTGTAGCCAAATCCATCTTCGTACTCCACCGACGATAGATGGTGGGTTTACTCACGCGGGCCAGCGAGGCGACGGCATCCATGCTCATCCCTGTATAGCCCTCGGCCGAGAGAACTGACAACGCCGCCCGAAGTATGCGCGTGTCCACCTCCGCGTCCCGGGGTCGCCCGGGACCGCGTCGTGCGGTATCTGCGCTCATGGACTTCGGCTCAGGGGTGATCGGATCTATTGACGAGTGCATGAAACAGTCATACCGTATGGCAATTAATTACGATACCGACTCGTAAACTAATGGAGGCCTGCTTTGCTCAGACTCGAGCACCTTACGCTTGCGTTTCGTGGCGTCCGCGCCTTGCAGGATGTCACGTTCGAGGTGCCGACCGGGACAGTGACTGCGCTGATTGGACCGAACGGCGCTGGCAAGACCACGCTTTTCAATTGCGTCAACCGCCTCCAAAACCCTGATTCCGGACGGATATTGTTGGACGACATCGACGTGACCAACGCCTCGCCGGCAAAGTTGGCTTCCCTCGGTGTTGCGCGCACCTTCCAACACTCGGCACTGTTCGCTTCCCTCTCGGTGACCGACAATATTCGAATCGGCCGCGACCTTGCGCACCGATCCGGTCGAATCAATCGAGCGCCGACAATCCAAGAGACACTGCAACTCCTCGAACTCGACCACCTATCCTCCAGTTCCGTCGAAAGTTTGCCGCTCGGGACCAAGAAACGCATCGAAATCGCGCGAGCCCTGGCCAGCGCCCCACAAATGTTGATGTTGGACGAACCTGCCGGCGGACTCACCCATCAGGAGGTGGACGAACTACGACTGTTACTCACGCGACTGAGATGCGAAGCGGGACTGACGATCTTGCTCGTCGAACATCACATGAACATGGTCATGACCATGAGTGATCGGATCGTCGTGCTGAATTCCGGCAAGGTCATTTCAGAGGGCTCCCCCGAAGAAGTCCGCGTTGATCCACGCGTCATCAGTGCATATCTAGGAAGCTGAAATGAGAACTCGGACTACGCCGATTCTCGACATCGACTCGTTGCACGTCAGTTACGGGCAGGCACGCGTTCTACACGGTGTCAGCCTACAAGTCGGCGAGAGTGAGGCCGTCGTTTTGTTGGGCGCGAATGGTTCCGGAAAAACCACACTCCTGAAGGCGATCAGTGGGCTGATCGCTCGAACGGGAGGTATCAGGTTCGACGGACGAGACATCACGACGAAAGGCAGCTCACATATAGTTCAGCGTGGATTGATTCACGTGCCAGAAGGGCGAGGCACCTTCCCGGATCTCACAGTCGAGGAAAACCTTCGGCTCGGTGCGTACACAACCGATTCCACTCGCAAGGAAATCGAGGCAGCAATGTCCGATATCGAAGCGATGTTCCCGATTCTCGGAGAACGATCGATGCAGAGTGCGGGATTACTCAGCGGCGGAGAGCAGCAAATGCTTGCAATCGGGCGAGCCCTCATGGCCAGGCCCCGCCTCCTGCTTCTGGACGAACCCTCGTTGGGCCTGGCGCCTGCAGTGACGAAAAGCGTATTCGCATCGTTGCGACGACTCCACGAGGACGAGGGTGTCAGCCTCCTGATCGTCGAGCAAAACGCTGAATTAAGTTTGGATATAGCCGATTACGCTTACGTTATCGAAGCGGGAGTCGTGCGCATGGACGGTACCGCAGAGTCCATACGCGACGACGAAGGTCTTCGTCGCGCATATCTGGGATATTGAGGACCTCACACATGCTTGTCATACAATTATTGGTCGACGGATTCGGCAAGGGGGTCATCTACGCATCCCTTGCGTTGGCAATCGTAGTCTGTCATCGAAGTACCGGGCTGATCAATTTCGCCCAAGGAGAGTTCGCGACACTCTCCGCGATGCTCACCGTCGTTCTCACTGCATCCGGCATTCCGGTGTGGATATCGCTCGCCCTGTCGGTGGCAGCCTCATTCGGGGCCGGAGCACTCGTCCAGAAGGCCGTGGTTCGGCCCGCATTGGGCCGTGCGCATGTCGTACAGATTGCGATTACCATCGGCCTGTTCATATGCGCTAATGCATTAGGCAACTTACTGTTCGGACCAACTCCGCGACCCGTGGACGGACTATTTCCGCTGGGTGGAATCACGGCGGGTGAGATCAGGATCTCATGGAGCCTGATCGGTGTCGTGATCTTGCAGGCACTGGTTATCACCGCGTTGACGCTGTTCTTTTCCCGGACGAAGACGGGGTTGGGATTCCGCGCGGTCGCGCTGGCACCGGTCGCCAGTCGTTTCGTCGGGATACCGGTGGAGCGGATGCATATGCTCGGGTGGGGTATCGCCTCGGCTTTGGGGGCAGTTGCCGGAGTGAGCCTTACCAATCTGGGGGTGTACGTCGAACCGTCGATGATGACCCCGGTGCTCGTATTCTCGCTTGCCGCAGTCACTGTCGGAGGATTCGACTCGGCAGTCGGGGCAATCGTCGGTGGAGTGGTAATGGGCGTCGTCGAAACACTCGCTACCAGTTACGTGCCGGGGCTTTCCGGTGACGCAGGCATGCTGGTGTCGCTGATCATCATCGTAGCCATCCTGATTGTGCGCCCTCAGGGGATATTCGGCCGAAATCGGGTGTCTCGTGTCTGAACGCTATCGGTGCACCAATGTCGGTAATCCACGGTCGGTGCTCAGTTATGCATGCCTCGTACTGACCCTCGGTATATTACCCCTGTTCTTCGAACCCTTTCGTGTAAGTCAATTTACACAGATCCTCATTATCGCTCTGGCGGTAACCGGATTGAACCTCTTGACTGGCTTCACCGGCCAAATCTCTGTCGGGCATGCGGCCTTCTTCGGATTCGGTGCGTACGCCACCGCAGTGTTGATGGCGAATACCGACCTGGCGATTCCCCTTTCCATCGCGGCGGGAACAGCGATCGGAGCAGCCATCGGAATGTTGGTCGGACTTCCTTCGCTACGCATCAAAGGGACAGCACTTGCGATTGTCACTCTCGTGTTCGGCGCGTCTTTTCCGAGCCTGGTCAACCTCTTTCCCGAAGTTACCGGCGGCACACAAGGTATGCGCGTACGGAAAATTTCGGCGCCGGACTGGCTTCCGTTGGCTTCGGATCAGGTGCGCTACTACGTTGCGCTCGTGGTGCTTCTAGTCATTGCGCTTCTCGTGTCAGCGATATCTCGCAGCCGAACGGGACGTGAACTAAAAGCGCTCGGGGACAACGAGACCGCTGCGGTGACGTACGGGGTCAACGCTCCACTCCTGCGGGTCGCTGTCTTCACAATCAGTGCCGCAATCACGGCGCTTGCCGGTGGATTATTCGTCGTAACGACAGGGTTCATCTCCTCTACGACCAGTTACGTCACCATCTTGGGGTCAATCGTCTTTCTGACCGCACTCGTCATTGGTGGCAGGACGATCCTGCTGGGGCCACTTCTTGGCTCAGTACTCGTAGAGCTGCTACCGACACAACTCGGCCACCACTCTCCAGAACTCGCGCATCTTGGCTACGGTTTAATCCTTATCGTCATCCTCCTGATTGCACCGGGAGGTTTAACTGGCCTGGACATGGCGAACATGAAGTCGGCACTGAAATCTATTGCGAGCAGACCGGTTTTCTTCCCCCTCTCATCCTCCACCTCACCATCCATCAAGAAGGACCCTTCATGACCTTTTCGAAGTACGCGCCGTCCCGGCATCGACGGAGGTTGACCGTCGTTTGCGGACTAGCTACCGTCGGACTGCTGCTCGGTGGCTGCTCCGCTCGCGTGGGGAATGTCGAACCACCCGCCGACGGCGGCACCGGCGCCGAATGGACCGCAGAATGCTCTCACTACGACCCGACTGGTGGAATCACGGACTCGTCGATCAAAGTCGGTACCTCACTACCCGTGACGGGACCGAATGCCACTGCTGGCACCGTCCGATTCGGCATGCAAGCGTATTTCGATCAGGTCAATGAATCTGGCGGAATCGATGGCCGAAAGATCGATCTCGTGGTCCGCGACGACGCATACGACCCTGCGAAGACGACAGCCAACGTCAACGAACTGCTCGAAAAGGAGAGGGTCTTCGGATTACTCGGAGTACTGGGAACATCCAATGTGCTTGCCGTCCAGCCTGATCTGCAGGAAAACTGCGTTCCGAACCTTCTGACGCTGACCGGGGCTCCCGTGGTGGCTCGTCCCGATCAGACGTGGACGGTTCCGCTCCTCCCGACGTACACGGCCGAGGCCCGCTCCCTCGCCAAGGCCGCCCTGGCGTCAGGAGCGAAAACTGTTTCGGCAATTTCTCAGAACGACGACTTCGGACGTGCGTACGTCAATGCACTCACCGAAGCGCTCGAGGGGACAGACGTGACAATCACCAAACAACTCACCTACGACGTAGGCTCTCCTGCAGTCGACTCTCAAATCACACAACTCGCATCCGATGGAGCAGATGCTGTACTGGTGGCTGCTCTCGGGACGAAATGCCCTCAGATCTTCAACGGTATCAACGCTTCCGGATGGAAACCGCAGCTTCTCGCAGGTGCCTTGTGCACCACGAAGGGATTGTTGTCTCTATTCGATCCAGGCGCGGGTGAAAACTTGATATCAACTGCCTGGTACAAGAGCCCAAGCGACGCCGCATGGAGCGGGGATTCAGCCATTCAGAAGTACCGCGCGGCTTTGTCCGAGTACACCCCGGAAGCCGATCCGAATGAGGATTTCGTCCTCAACGGCTGGCTTCTCGGTCAAATGTTCGTCGAGCTTCTCGAGAACGCCAAAACTCTTGACCGGGCCGGTGTCATGGAGGCTGCGCGCAAGGCCGATCTTCACGTCGACACAATGCTCGACGGAATTCGCTTCACCACCAACGCCGAGAAGTTCGAGCCGATCGACTCGGTACAACTTCAACGATATGACGCACGTTCTCGCACAATGATCTTCGTCGATCCGGACACTGCACAAAATTTGCCGGTCGGAGAAACGAAATTGACGGCAGGGCAGACGAAATGAGCAGTACACACAGCAGGCGGCCCGTAGCCATCGTAGGTGGAACGATCCTCGATCCGTCCTCGCGTAGTGAGCCATTCACCGGCAGCGTATTGATCGGTATCGATGGTGCCATCACCGCTGTCGGCGCGGACATAATCATTCCAGCCGGTGCAGACGTGATCGACGCCGTCGGCGCCCTGATTCTCCCCGGCTTCGTCGATGCGCACCGCCACGCCTGGATGCCCGCAATACGCACGCTCAACGGCGATATGACATTGCACGGGTACGTGCGCACCACCAGAAACATCGTCATGCCGCACTACACACCAGATGACATCTACGTCGGCAACCTCGTCGGGTACTGGGACGCACTGGACGCCGGAGTGACCTCCATGGTGGACTTCTCGCATTGCCTCAATAGCCCCGACCATGTACGCGCGGCGGCGACTGCACTACGACAGGTGCCGATTCGGGCGCAGTTCGCAGTCGGCTTGAACGACGTGCCGACCAAAGTTGGCGGTTTCCAGTCGCTTCAAGATCGTATCGACAATTTTCAGGGCTTGCTTGCCGACTCTGACTTCCCTGACAGGGCACGGCTATGGATGAGTTTGTCCGATGTCACTCAGGCAGGAACGCAACGGTTGCTCGACGAAGTACGTGCTGTCCGTGATGTCGGTGTACCGATGACTCTGCACGCTCGTACAAAGACCCTTCGCACACCGATATCCGAGGTGCACGCGTTGGCCGGCGCCGGCCTTCTCGGCGACGATCTGCTCTGGGCACACCTCTCGTCCGCCGACATCAGTGAACTCCAACTCGTGGCAGATTCCGGCGGCCGGTTCGTGGCCTTGCCGGAAGACGAATTGCAAATGGGAATGGGGCTTCCCAAAATTCGTGAATGGGATTCCATCGGCGGTCGTCCCAGTCTCGGGATCTCCGTTGTGAGTGCTGCATCCGGGGATCTGTTTGGGGCGATGCGGCTCGCCTTGCAGACCGCACGTGCGTTAGAACACGAGGAAGAAATCGCCCGGACCGGGACCTGGCCGGAGTCGGTGAGATTAACGGCCCGAGATGCTGTTCTGTGGGCTACCGCTAACGGAGCCCACGCTGCAATGATGGAGTCTGCCACCGGATCCCTCGAAGTCGGAAAACGCGGAGATGTCATTGTCATTCGTCCCGGCATATTCGCGCAACCGGTCATCAATCCCTGGAGCACCGTAGTGGTGCAATCGAATCGCTCGGATGTCCGCGATGTCGTCGTCGATGGGATCGTCGTCAAACGCGACGGCAAGCTGAGCGTGGACCTGGACATGCTGGCTCGAGAGTTGGCAGCGTCCAGCGATCGGATCATGCGAGCGGTATCGGCTAGTGGAGGTTTGAGTCAAGGCAGCGTGTCGTTGCCCACGTGAGTGGAGCATTCGAAACGGTTCAGTCCACTTCCGGTCTACGACGTCCCACCCACGGGGCGTCGTAGACCGCAGCAGGATGCGCCGTCGTTCTTATCGAGCTCCTTGGCTCGGACGTGCGACGTTGGGATGTACCTCGTGCCATCGGTGCCCGCTGATTCGGTTTGGAGTGTTGCGCACGTGTGTGTAACTCCACCTCGCTACACCGAACGAGCACACCGGAATGGCACTCGCCGCGTGGCGGGCGTACCGAATCCGTTTCTGGCCGCCCGCCACACGTCCGCGGAGATTGCGGCATGGAATTGCGACTTGGAGGAGCCTGTAGGGCGTTCGGCCGAACACGCATCGTGGGGCGTCCAGGCATTCAGGTGGCCTGTGCCCCCTGGTGGCTCTATGGACGCGCCGCTTCGCAGGCAATTTTGATGGCCTCACCAATGAGATCTTCAATCAGGCATCATCTTCAGAAGATCGCAATCGGCATCTTCAGAAGATCGCAATCGGATTGATCGGCGATCCCACGCCGCCAGTAACTTTCAGCGGAGATGCGGTTAGGAAGAACTCCCAGCGTTGTTCCCACTCACATGCCAAGGACAGTTCCTCAAGCCACCAGACTTCCCCCAAAGTCAGGCCGAGATCTCGGATTAGACGAACATGTACGGGATATACACTCTCCGGGTCTTCTGCGGGTTCAACTTCGATCGCGATGTTGTCCATTGCCAGCGCCGCGATCTCCTTCTCGTAAATCCACTCCACAGTGTCCATTCCGAGACCCGGTGCTCCCGCGAGCCAAAAATCACGTTTGTCAGGCAGTCGGTAAAACCATGGCACGTGCCCGGTTCGAATAAGCACGATATCCCCGGAGCGAAGTTCGACACTCTGAGCGTCCGCGCATTCTTGCAGCTGCTGTGCGGTAATGGGAACACCAGGGCGGCAACGATCGACATCGAGATGGCGCGGTAGATCGAGGAGGACACCGCGACTGGTTAGGCTGTCGGACAGTGCAGCAATTGAGCACTTGCGTGCCCCTGAGTATCCATCGACGTTGCCGGCCCAAAATCCGTTGTACATGACGTCGCGGCTGAATACGTGAGCAAGCCCGTCCCATTGCGTGCTGCCTTGTAGCGGCATAAATATGTAGTCGTCGGCACCTTGGAATTTCCCTGCAGCGCGGCCGAAGTCGCTACCGACAATCATGTCCGCACCACTGTACCCGAAGAGATGGACGATATTTGGACGAGATGGGTGAACCGGACCCGTGGAATCGAGTGGGATCGCCAGGCTTACCGACTTCCCTGTGCGGATCAGACTCGCCGCGTTGCGAACGACGTCCGCAGTGATGAAGTTCGCGGTACCGCGCTGGTCGTCCGCGCCCCATCGGCCCCAGTTGTTCGGGTGGAGCTCATTCAGGAATCCGACTACCTTTCCGTGTTCATCTACGCTGAAAGCTGGCGGTTGCCAGCTGTTTTCAACGTACGTTCCATCACCCAATCGACCCACAGTTCCCTCACTTCTCGCTATGTCTCACATCCGACTCGAGGTCTGGACGTCGTTGCGATGAATCCAACCGCGTTACTGTTCGACACCGCACTCGCATGTCGTTCGTATACACACGGCGAACGAGCGCATCCATACTCCATGTACAGGGAGGCTCGGATGCGCTCGTCGCCGTCTACCCCGGTGGTGTCTCCGCCGGATCGGCAGCGTGCATCATGTCGTCATTGATCAGACTCGACGATCGATACCGAAGTTCACATTGTTTCTAGGACAGACTGTTTGCAATCAGGCCAGCACCAATCAGTGCGGCGACACCACCGAGAAGGCCGGCGCCGATGCTCGCGAGATTCGCGATGGATCCGAGGTTTGCAAGGTCAGTGGCGGAAGATCCCATGACTTTCTCCTTTAATGGGGGGTGGCGTCGATTGACGTTGACAATAAGATCTCACGAAACTGGTTGCACTGCAAGGTTTTTCGACAATTCCATTCGATGCTCTCGTACGAAAGCATGATTGCAGGCGCCGAAGAAGAACTCCATATGGTCAACACCAGCAAGATCTCGGCGCCATCCGGTGCGATTAGTTGATGGACTGCAGAGTTGCTGTACTTACCGCTGAACTCTACAAAAGAGGCATTCACGATCTGGTAGGGCCCTCCGTCCGCCGGCCTCCGCGACTTCGCCATATTGATCGAGCGGAAGTGCACCGACAAATATTTCAGAATCACTGTGTTGATCCGGAAACAGCGCTCACTACTGAGATTTCAGACCGGATGGAGAACGTGGAACGGGTCCGAATCTACGTCAATGACAAGCATCCATACGAATTCGTTCGCACTGAGCGGGGAGGGCTGTCGTCGACTCAGGACATGTGCGCGATTCATTCGAAGCCCCTGCGAATCAACAACTCAGCGCCAGACTTTCCTCTTTTGGGAGTACGGTCTCCGTATCGACAGCTGTGGATCCTGAGCGAAACATCCGACGCCACTAGCCGGTCGGACGAGTCCGTAGCCATTCGTCTTGGTTCGCCACAGCAGCGGCAACGATGGGCCTCCATCGATCCACCGTCTGTTCGTATATCTGCATGTCCCAGGATGTGGCCATTCGAAATTCGAGAATCTCGACACCGTCGTCACCCGCAACATAGGCATAGCGGCGGCCTGCAGGGACAAAGAACCCGGCGCCTGCGGGTAGCTCCCTGCTCCCCAAGATGGCGCTTCCAGCGACGATATAGTAGAGACAATCCGCGTTGTGGCTGTGCTGCGGTAGGCGGTAGCCTTTGCCGAACCACGCATGGACCAGGCTAAACCCGTTCTCACCCTCTCCTCTGTGTAAGGCCTTGACATGTGCTCCCGTACCTGTTGGAACCAGATCAAGTTCTGTGTAGACAGACTCTTCCAGATACGGGGGAGACATCATGTCCGTGTCGTCGAGGAGTGGAGCATCTGCAATATCAAAGAAAGTAATGCCCGGTCGCGATTTTTTTGCGGACATGTTCATGCCAGCCTCCATTTTCACTTTGTTGGTACCCACACGGCAATCAACCTTGCACCAATATCTGATTCAAGGACTCATCAAGACCTAGGCGGAACCGTAGATTCGGCGAAACCGCCTGTTTGACGGGCTCGGATAGCGATGCAGAAAAGTTCCACTGCGGCCGGATATACGGGGCCGTGTAGTAGCCGAAGACGAGCGCGCGATCCTCGCTGCTTGTGATGTTGTTTCCACTCGTGTGCCACACGCGACCGTCCATTATCATCACTGATCCAGCTTTGGCCTCAAGCGGAACCATCTGTGACGCAATAGTTTCAGGCACCGATCCGGCTGTCTCGTGCCTGTGGCTACCGGGCGCATACAGCGTGGCACCGTTGTCGGCGTAGGTGTCCGTCAGGCACCAAATCACGTTGACCGACTGTGGCACAGACCAAGGTTCTGGCACAACGAATTGCAGATCGGAATGTATCGCCATTGATCGACTGCCCGGCCGAGCAATGTTGGCCGACAGGTTGGAGAGGATGTAGTTGGGACCGAGGAACTCGCCAACCAGCTGATGAGAGATCGGGTTTTCGACGAGGGATGCAAAGAACAGGTCGAGGTCGACAAGATTAAACACACGAACATTGTGTGCGTCGGGATCTAAACCTGCGATGTGAGAGGGGATCCCCCGACTCTTCGACTCGTCGGACGCCCGCCACAACCGGGACAGGGCATCGGCTGCCTCGTCTGCAGTGAGAACATTCGGAATCACAGCGACTCCATCAGCACGCAGTTCCGCGAGTGCGCTCGCGCAAGCGATCTCGGCAGATGATCTTTCTTCCATGTTCATTCCTTCCTTTCGGCAAGCGTGGGGCAACCGCCCGAGACGGTGCCATTCATGTCGCTATGGAGTGGCAGTGCCCAAAGGACCTGGGCAGTAGAGGTGTTCGCTGGTCCCGCGAGAAGTGGGAGAAGCGCAGAGAGGAACTCTGGTGTACTGACAGCGGTCTCGCGCAGTTCGTGGACTGTTACCGCTGTCTCGTCGGCGAATCTGGCGAAAAACCATACCTCGTCAGGATCTTCGTCGCACGCGTGCAGCGAGTACTCGTGGAGGCCGATCTCGGTTGAGGCTTCGAGCAGCAGTGGCCACAACGCACGCACGAGCAACTCCCGCTTTCCTGGGTTTGCACGCAATTTCGTAAAGCTCGAGACTGCGTTGACCATAGTTTCACATTCGGCGTCCATGGGAAGTTCCACCTTTCTTCATCGGTCAGACCCCTACGCGTACGCTGCAACAAATCCTTTAAATTGTTGTCGGACAGAGCCACACGCTAGCTGCGATGTCGGTATCCAATCGGATCGAAGCGTCGATCACGGCGAATACTTCCCAGCCATATGTCGACGATCTGCAAGGGACACAGACCATTTGCGTAGATCGACTCAACAACCTAGGACAGTGGACCTTTCCTGTGCTCACAGCCCACGCTCCGACCTCAGTTTGTCACGAACAGATTGACAAAACATGTTGATACGCAGCGCTTTTGCTTGTCGACCCGCGTAAGAGCTAAATGATGCGGTGAGGCTGCGAAGTTGACCAGCACTGCATCCCAATCGATTTCGAACAGACTCCACCTCTCCCTGTCAGCCCACCGTTTCCCGCCTGGGATCGATGCCCTGGCCGGTTTTCGACGGTGCGGCGCTCAGCTGTTGACGCAGGAAGTGTATTTGGTGCGAAAGTACATGTGCGTGCCATTTCCGCCCGGGATAGACGTCGAAGTGGTCACAGGGGTAGCGGCGAACGTGCCCCCTGGCTACTTCCGCCGCGCTCGCCGCCGCGTGCGGGGGCGCGCAGCGGTCATGGTCAGCTATCTGCACCAGTAAGGGAATCGCTATCTTGTCGGCATCTTTGACCGCACGGAAAGAACCGATCTCCAGGAGCGATTTCGCCGCCACCTCGTTACGCCACGTCGGTCCTGCAATCGCGTGGTAGTTCTCGTGAAGTCCGGGCAACGCGAGGGCCGCGAGCTCACCTGGCAGACCTGTGATGGGAATGGTCACTCCTGGGCGCCCGCGTGAGGTGGCGACCTTGTCTCGAACCGCGGCGAGAATGTTTTTAGCGACGTGGCCTAATCCGTACTGGCTTTTCGAGGCAGCTGCCGTGGCCCGGGCATCCGTGGCGGGCGTCAGAGCGATGAGCGCAGCTAACTCGGGATCTTCCGACCCCAGTGTCAGCGCGTACCCCCCGGAGAGCGAGACTCCCCAGACTATGATTCGGCGAGGGTCGACACCGTCCGTCGTGCGTGCAAAGTCGATTGCGCGGCGGTAGTCCTCGAGCTGGTTCTCGATGGAAACGGTCTGTCGCACATCTCCCCCACTCGCTCCGAAACCGCGATAGTCGAACAGGAGAACATCGAGGCCGATGTGAGCGAACGCTTCGGCGAAGCCCTCTAATCCCGAGTCCTTCGTTCCCCCGAATCCGTGCGCCATGACCACGCAAGGACGTCCGTTCGAGCCTGTGAAATCGGCATCGCTGCCGGTGTAATACCAGCCAGCGCACGAACTACGTTCGACGGTGAAGGTGACATCAGTTCTCGTTACAGGGAGGGGGGTCACAGTGTGCTCCTGTCAAGCGGATGAACGGCTACCAGACTCTCCCCCGACAGTGGTTTCTGTCTGTTATCTGCCGGGGTGGACGAACTCGGTGGGTCCGTGTGCGTGAGCACGTTCGAGACCCGCGGGGAGCTCTTTGGTTCGCATCTCGTGCTCGTAGATGTAGTAGTCGACTTGTTGTGTATGGCGCGGCCGGTCGTTGAAATGTCCGACGAAGCGAGCTTGGTCCGATGCGATCACGCGATGCATCTCAGCTTCGGGGGGCAGACGATATGTACCTGCCAGATGTGCTGCCAGAGTCCGTGACTGGCATTCAACGAACGGAAACAGTGTCGGGATCGCCTGCGCGAACCCGATGAAGGCGAGGTCGACGATTCCGGGCTTGAACATCCGCTTGTACAACGGTAGTCGGTTGTTCGGCGCGCTGAGAAAATCTTCGTCGAAGAACGGGAAAGTGATGTTGTATCCGGTGGCGTAGATGATGGTGTCGTAGGGTCGTGTGCCGCCGTCTACGAAGTGGACGTTTTCTCCGTCGAGTCTGTCGATATTGGGTTCGACGTCGATGTCACCGGACCCGAGCCGAAGTAACAGTTCTTGCGATTGGGTGGGATGAGCGTCACCGAAATGATGATCCGGAGTAGGCAAGCCGAATCTCTCAGGTCTGCCCGACAGCAGAAACGGGCTGATTCGCGCCAGGCGACGTTGCCAGGACAACGGTATTTGGGGGTTCGTCTCGGACAGGGTGTCGGCTGGAACGCCGAATGCATATTTCGGGACCACCCACGCGCCGGAACGGGTGGATATCGTGACCTGGTTGCGGTGGGATCGTTGAGACAGTTCGACGGCTATGTCTGCCGCACTGTTCCCGATTCCGACGACGAGGATTCGCTTGTCCCTCAAGTGCAGTGGTGTTTCGGGGTCGATGTACTGGTGAGAGTGGATCGACTCGCCGGTAAAGGTCCCGGGAAAACTCGGATAACGTGGATCCCAGTGATGCCCGTTGGCGACGACCAGGAAGTCGAACGATCGATGTTCTCCATCCTGCGTTGTCACGGTCCACCCGCCCCCAGGCGTGCGGGCCGCGTGATCTACCCCGTTCTCGAAGTGAATCCGTTCACGCAGCGCGAAGGCGTCAGCATAGTCGTCGAGATATCGCTTGATATCTGTGTGGTGAGGAAAATCAGGTAGATCTTTCGGAATGGAAAAGTCCTTGAAGGACAGGCGGCTCTTCGATGTGTCGATATGAAGGGACTGGTAGGCGCTCGAGTGGCCATTGGGATTTCCGAATGCCCAGTTGCCTCCGAGCCGATCCGAGGTGTCGAAGCATTGATAGGGAATGTCATAGTCGGTCAGCATTTTTCCAGCGGTGAGGCCACTGATTCCCGCTCCGATGATGCAGACGTTCGGCTTCGACATTGCGCTCCGTTCTCGGTTTCGGTGACCCTTTGGGGTGTGCGTCTTCCTTCGTCTCCGACCTGGACTCTCAGTGGGGAGACGAAGGAAAAGCATTGCAGAAGAGCCGTTTATCTCGTATCGAGTCTCATTGCAGTTGGGGTTGTTGTCCCTCGTGTTCCGCTGCTTCGTTCAGGGACCTCAACTCGCGGGTAACTTCTCGTTCGTGCTTTTCGAAGTCCGAGCGAGCACGACGTGGGTCCCATCGTCCGCCGATCAAGAACACGGTCGGTAGGAACAGGAGTTGTCCGGCGACACAGACCCAGAACCATGTTTCCCACTGGTGGGGCGCATCTTCGGCGGCTTGCGCCACTTCGGGGCCGAATTCGTTGAGGACAGCGAGATCGGGAGCCGCTGCTGTCACGACTGCGAGGTTCTCGGGGCCGACTTCGAGGTAGGCTCGGGTTGCCAAGTCAGTAGGTACGGCATCGTCGGGATAGAGCGACAACTCGGCGAACAGGTCGGGGTGCTCGGCAATGACTGCCATCGCCGGTGCTGCGCGAGTTCCTGCTTCTGTGACCTGGTCGCCGTGCTCGACGACAGGGGTTACACCGCTGACGACCAGCGGAATGGCTACTGCAGCAGCAGCAGTGATCAGTCGAGTGGTCCAGCCCCAGATCGCCAGTCCCGCAGCCGTTGCTGCGGGGCCGTGACGCTCGACGTTCTCGGTGAAGCCCGCCAACCACGGCGCGTAAGCGATCGACCCCGAGGCACCGAGGGCAACGAGCAGGAAGACCATCGTGTTGTACGACGCGCCGGGTTCGGTTGCGTAGTAGGCGAATATGGACATGAAGATGATGGACAGCACGCTGCCGGTGAGAATGAAAGGCTTTCGGACGCGGAGGCGGTCCGAGAACAGACCGATCAAGATCATGCACACGGCCTGCGATGCCCACGCCCAGTTGTTGACCGAGCTCGCGCGTTGTTCAGTCCAACCGTGCACTGTGGTGAAGAAGATGACGCTGTTGCCAACCATGGTCAAGTAGAAGAGAAGGTTGAAGGCAATTCCGATCGCCGGTAGCACGACATCGACTCGAAGCACCGTGCGCCAGTGAGAACGCGCCCCTTCGTCCACTGTGTCGTCTGCCGCCGCGCCGCGTGCCTCGATGAGTTGGCGATCTTGGGTCGAGACAATGATCTGATTTCGGATGCGAGGGGCGAGGTCTCGCAATCCGATGATCGCGACAATCGAGAGGACGATACCGGTGACGCCGGCGTAGCGGACCAAGTCTTTCCACGATGAGGTGTCGAGAGTGAGGCTGGCTACCACTGCGACGACGAGGCTGCCGATCACGGGGCCGGTGTTCCACATTCCCATTGCTGTGGCACGGCCGAGCTGGGGGGAGAAGTCTCGCACCATTGCCGGCGAGGCAACCAAGATGAGGCCTTCGACGAATCCGGCGCCGGCGGCGACCAGCAGGAAGGACTCTTTGTTGGGCAGGTTGGGGATGACGAAGGTGGTAATCAGGCCGACGAAGAGAACGCCGTATGCAACGATGTTCGCCCTCCCCCATCGGTCAGCCAGACCGGCGACGAGGGCAGCGATCGCGCCTGCCACGCCGCCGATCACCGAGACCACGGCGAAGTACGCGAACGACATGTTGAAGTACTGCATCATAGACACTGCTACGGCCGCAGATACGTACATCATGAAGTACAACCCGATTGTGGCGCCGATGACGAGCGCGAGGTTGAGGTAGCGGGGACCGTTGTCGGGATAGTGGTCTAGCTCGCGTTTCCACAGACGGGACACCAGAGAATGGCTCTCAGCGGACGGCTGCCGTGGAGGTGCGGATACGGTCATTGGGGCTCCGGGTTGATAGCTGGGACACGTAGAAGATGGACCGACAGCCGTCCTAGCGGCGGTCTGTCATTGCCGCCGAAGCGGCCCTGAAGTCACGCACCTGGTCTACGTGTGTTCTGGGGTGGTTGACGACGTGCACCCGTACATCGGGTCGCTCAGAGACGGATATGTCCTTGAAATCGTTTTCTACAGAACATCATTCGTTCGTTCTGTGGTGCAGCATCCATGTGGTGCGAGTTCATGGAGCTGCCCCTTATCCGATGCGGGTCTCTGGCGATTCATCGGGTTTGTGTATGTGACGTCAGTCTCAGATTTTGGTCTAGAGTGTGTTCTATGTCAAGTGTCGGAATAAAATTGGTTCAGCTCACACCGCAGACCGACGCTGGGTTTGTAGTGACCACGCTGCACTCGGACGAAATTCGGCCTGAGCATTTGCATCACTCATGAACGTACTCAGATCAACTGCGGCACATATGCTGCCGACGCAACAAAGAGGAAAAAGATGACTGCCATCGCTACGGGCACCGAAGACTTACTGACAACCTTCCGTGAAGGCGTCCTGACCGTGTGCTTCAACAGACCTACGCGGCGTAACGCGATGACCGGGGAGTTGGAGCTTGCATATTTGACATTGCTGAAGCGAGCCGAGCGAGAAAGCTCAGTAAGGGCTGTGGTCGTGACAGGCGCCGGCGGCGCATTTTGCTCGGGTGCGGATCTGTCTGCACTGCAGGCAGCGACCGAAAACCCTGTCACCCCTGGCGATCCGCATAGCGACCCGACGTTTCCGCTGAGCTTCCGAAAGCCGCTGATTGCCGCCGTCGACGGCCCATGTATCGGCTTGGGCTTCGCTGAGGCGCTCTTCTGTGATGTCCGCTTCGCTTCCACTGAGGCGAAGTTCTCGACTGCGTTCGCACGCCGCGGGTTGATCGCCGAGTACGGACTCTCCTGGCTCCTACCTCAGGTGATCGGGCGGGCACATGCGCTCGATCTCTTGATGACTGGTCGTACGATTGCCGCGGACGAAGCCGAACGTATCGGCTTGGTTCGGCAAGTGACCTCCAGCGAGGACGTGGTAGCTGCGGCGCATGCATACGCCGTCGAGGTTGCACAGTTCAGCTCGCCTACATCGATCGCCGTCATCAAAGAGCAGATCAACGCCGATGCCGGCCGAGACATGGACGGGGCAGTCACTGATGCATTCCGGCTCATGGCCGAGTCCTTCGAGCGACCCGACTTGATCGAAGGGGTTACAGCTCATTTCGAAAAACGGCCACCGTTGTTCGCGAACTGGAACGCCGACTCCTAACGGTACGGGTGCAGGCGCAGAGAAACTATCGGCGCCTGCACCCGTATGTCGTTGTGGCTCAATCAGGTCCGATGACCCGCCACCACATCTCTGTCAGTGCACGAGCACCCTCTTCCCAGGTGATTGGTTGCGGTCCCGGGTCGAAGGTGTAGGCGAGGAAGCAAAATCGATCTGCCATGGCGGTGAGTGCGCGAGCTGTCGTTGCCGGGGCTCCGGGAGGTGAGAGAAGCCCGAGTTCGATCCCGTGCCGCAATTGCGCTTCGACGCTCCCCTCGATGACGTTGGTCAATCGGCGACGGGCGTCGGCGAGCGCTGGCTCCAATTGAGAAATCTCCTCCCACACACCAGCGAATGCGGCGTTTTCCGCGTAATCGCGGACATAGAAGTCGAGGAGTTGGGCGATGCCACTGCGACCGTCTTCGACGCGCCATGTCAGCGCGGCATTCGAGACGAGCTCTGCCACGTACCGGACCACTAGAGCGGCCATCACGTCGCTGCGGTCGCGGAAATACTGGTAGTAGGCCCCCTGGCTCACGCCGGCATTTTCGCTGATCTGCAGCACGCTGACTTGGCTGTACCCGTGGGTTTCAAAGAGTTGTCGTGCGGATTCCATCAGCTTGAGCCGCGTTGCTGTACCGCGACGACCGAGCTTCGTCTCGCGGGTGTCCGCTCGCAGTAACGGCTCGGCAACGCTGAGAAGCGTTCTGGCGGCCGTTTCGTCGAGCGCATACCGCTCCCCCAGTACCGTCAGCAAATCTGCTTCAGATGTATCGTCGACTACTGATGACATCAAACCCACCCCTCGGTTTCGTTTCTGACGCGTTGGACGCCGCTACGTGAGCGTGACGGCACACTCAGCCTGCTGTTGAATCTATCTGATGAGCATCCCTGGAAGTGCAGAGACAGCTGCGCGCAGGGGCCACTGCACTTCCATCGGGACGCACCACGCTCAGGACTTGAGGAAGATCGACTTCGAGACGCGATAGGCCGCAAAGCCTTCCGGCCCCAACTCGCGTCCTAGCCCGCTGAACTTGACTCCACCGAACGGTGCACCGACATCGAGGGCATAGTTGTTGACACCGATCGTCCCCGTTTCGATTCTGCGAGCGACAGCGAGTCCTCGCTCGCTGTCACTCGTCCACACCGTTCCTCCGAGTCCGTAGTCGGAATCATTGGCGATTGCCACAGCTTCGTCGACACCGTCGTAGGGGATCACGCACAGGACCGGTCCGAAAACCTCACTGCGGGCGAGCGGATCGGTGTTGCGAACGCCTGCGAACACTGTCGGTGAAACGAACCAGCCTTTTTCGGATGGACGGCCACCTCCGGTCAGCAGTATTGCGTCACTGTCGTTGCCGAGTGCGATGCACCGCTCCACATGATCGCGTTGACGCGCGCTCACCAGTGGTCCGAGTTTGGTCTGCGCATCGGTCGGATCACCGATGGCGAGTGCTGCAGCCGCATCGGCTACCGCCTCGGCTATTTCGTCGTGACGCTCGCGGGGGACGAGGATACGGGTCGAGAGATAGCAGGTTTGTCCGCTGTTGAGCAGGCTCGTGGTAGCCAATCCGGCCGTCAGTTCTTCCACGTCGACGTCGTCCAATACGATCGCCGCCGACTTTCCACCCAGTTCCAATGTCACCGGTCGCATCAAACGTCCGCAGGTTTGTGCGATCGCGGTTCCTGCGCGCGTGGACCCGGTGAAGGCAACTTTGTCCACACCCGGGTGCTCGACGAGATACTCCCCGATGTCCGCTGCTCCGGTCACTACATTGAGGACACCGGGAGGGAGGCCGGCACGTTCCGCTGCCGCTGCCACGGCGAAAGCATCCAAGGTGGTCTCGGGCGCCGGCTTAAGAACGATGGTGCACCCCGCTGCCAGAGCGGGTGCGAGTTTGGCCATCGCGAGGTTCTGCGGATAATTCCAGGGCGTCACCGCTGCCACGACACCGACAGGCTCGTGTCGCACGATCGTTGTTCCGGCACCATCGATTCGGGCCCGAGTTTCTTCGACAGGTGTGGTGCGGCAGAGATAAGCAAAGTAACGCAGCGTGAAGACCGGACCTATCCCTTCGGCCATGTAGGACAGCGAGATCGGCATACCATTTTGGACGGTGGTCAGCATCGCCCGTTCGCCTGCGGTAGCTTCCAATTCGTCGGCGAACCGTTCGAGCAGATCAGCTCGATGTGAAGGTTCGATATTCGCCCAATCAGGGTTACTCAGGGCTTGTTTCGCGGCTAGGACTGCGTCGTCGACGAGCGCGGTGGTCGCGTTCAGGTATGTTCCGATGGTTTTCTCGGTGGCGGGATTGACCACCGAAACCACGTCGGAGCCCTCCGGACGTACCCATCGTCCTCCGATCGGTATCGTCGTGTGCTCGAACTCCACTGCCGTTGGTGTGGGCATGATGTGATTCCTTTGATAGGGAGGGAGGTTACGGAGCGGTCAGCAAGACGGGTTTGACGATTTCTCCGCGCAGTGCCGCCTGCTCGGCTTCATTGATCTCCTCGAGCGGAAATGTCGTCACGAGTCTGTCGAAAGGAAAGCGGCCCTGCCTGTACAAGCGCAACAACCGAGGCACAAGCACCCTCGGGACTCCGCTCCCCATCCGAATACCGGTGACCGTTCTACCGGAGGCAAGAGCGGACGGGCTGATCGAAAGGTCGCCTCTTTGGACTCCGAGCAGACCGCAGGTCCCCGTTGAGCGCAAGATCTCGATCGCGCTGCCGATCACCTCGGGTATGCCGGTGGTGTCGAGACTGCACTGTGCACCGCCGTCGGTGATGCCGGTGATCAAGCTCGTCAGCTCCGAGGTACCTGCCTCGAAGACATGAGTTGCTCCCAGTTCCTTTGCCAGTTCGAGTCGGGACGGGTTCGTATCGACCCCGATGATGGTGGTTGCGCCGGCCACCGCCGATGCCATGATCGAGCTGAGTCCGACTGCTCCCGTGCCGAATACGACCACGCTGGTTCCTGGACTGACCTTGAGAGCTTCGAAAACTGCTCCTGCTCCAGTTTGGATTCCGCACCCGAGTGGCCCCAGTACCTCCAGTGGCAGATCGGCGTGGACAGGGATGGCGTTTCGGGAGTCGACCACGGTGTAGGTTGCGGCGGACGATTGGCCGAACCACCGAGCCTTGACGGACCGCTGGTCGCTGTCTCGGACTGGGCTCGTGCCATCTGTCGACAGTCCACTCAGGTTTCGTTCCGTGAAGGTAGTGCAGTATGCCGGTGCGCCTGACAGACAGTTTTGGCACTGCCGACAGTGATCGAAGGACAGTATTACGTGGTCACCCACATTCAGATCGCTTACCCCTGGACCCAGTTCTTCGACGATTCCCGCACCCTCGTGGCCGACGATGAAAGGGACACCGGCTGTGATGCCAGGTACGCGCGGAAGGAGATCGGAGTGGCACAGGCCGGTGCCGACAATGCGCACCAGCACTTCGCCTGCGCCTGGCGGTGCGAGATCTACTTCTTCGAGGTGGTGCAGGCCATCAGGTGATCGAAGGACTGCTGCGGTGATTTTCATGTTGCTTCTCTCACGCTGGAAAGCCCGCTTCGGTGGCCCTATGACGGGCGATTGAGAAGCTCGGCTGCGGTGGGCATATCGGAAATTGAGGTCACGGTCGCCAGGTCACGGGAACGGAGATCAGATCGCGAAAGGCGGGAAGGTCGAGACGGCGTTGCACGGCGGACGGATCGATCGTCCATTCGTTCATGATCGGGACGAGCTTTTCCAGTGCTGCTCGGATTTCCATTCGTGCCAGCCATGAACCCAGGCACACATGCGGTCCGGTTCCGAACCCGATGTGGTTGCGAGTGTTTCGATGGATGTCGAATTTCTCGGCTTGAGGAAACACGTCCGCGTCTCTGTTCGCCGCGCCGAACATCATCAGCACGGTGTCGCCGGCTTGCATGGTGTGCCCGTGCAGGTCCACGTCCGTGGTGAGGCGGCGCGCGAAACCCTGGACCGGAGACTCGAAGCGGATGACTTCTTCGATCGCGGCAGGTATCAGTGCCGGATCGGAGCGAAGTTCCTCGAGTTGTTCGGGGTGAGCAAGGAGTAGGAGGATCGCGTGGTTGAGCACTGACGATGTCGTGGCATTTCCTGCCAGCATCAGCAGACTGCAGAAGTCGATGATCTCGGTTTCGGTGAGTGTCTCTCGTTCTTGCATCGCGGTGACCATCCGCCCGATCAGATCATCTCTGGGATCGACCTTGCGCTCCTCGATGGCAGTGCCGAAGCAGGCAATTGCCTCATGGACAGCAGTGGTGATTTGCGCGGAAAGTTCTTCATCAGGGTTTTCCACCCACGACATGGCGTTGAACATTTCGCTCCACCGTCGGTAGTCGTCCCAGCGTTCTGGGTCGACGCCCAGATAGGTACCGATCACGCGGGTAGGCAACTGTTCGGCGAAGAGTGAAGCGAAGTCGAAATGCCCTTCGGTTTTCGTCGAGATGACTGCACCGACGAGGCGGTCCACTACGTCTTCGACTTGCACTTCGAGGGCTTTGACGCTGCGGGGGGTGAACTCTCGGCTCAGGATGGAGCGGAGCCGCTTGTGATCGGGGTCGTCGGTGGCCACCAACGACGTTTGGCCGCCGCCGGGCCGATAAGTCACTCCTTGTGCGGAGGAGTAAACCGTCGGTGTCCGCAAAGCCCGGGAGACGTCGGCGTGACGTGTCATCATCCATACATCAGGGTTGGCCAACCGTACGAGGGGAGCATCTGCGTGCAACTGCTCGAAAACCGGGTAGGGATCGAGCTGGAAGTCCGGATTCCAGATGTCGAGCTGGGTGATATCGCTCGTTGTCATCGTGCGCTCCGTGTGGTCGCGTCGGATCGGTCGGCTTCGATGGGATAGCTCGGGTTGACCAGCAACAACCGTCGCAGGGTGTACTCGTGCAGTGTCTCGACCAACTTCTCGGTTCGCGTAGTGAGCTGGCCCTCTCGAATACTGTTTGTCACAGCGTTCAGCAAGCCCTCGTCGTCGAGTTCGTCGGATAGTGGCACGAATGCACGCAGCGAGGTTCGATCCGGCTCGAAGTGGAAACTGCCCGCACGTAATTCACGCTCGACTCCTCGTAGGGCTCGGGCAGCGACTCGGGCGTTGTATCGTTCGGCGCCGTTGAGTGCGGCCCCGGCAGGTCCTTCGAGCCACTCTGCAACGGCCTCGATCATTCCCGCGGAATCTGGAACTGTTTGCATCACAATCCTTCCAGTAAGAGGAGTAGGTCGTACTCGGCTTCGATCAAACGCCGACCGATGGCCGCAAGTTCGACGCTGCGGACGTCGCCCCTGCGATGAATGTCGAATTGAGCGACACAGGTCGCTGCCCATTTGAGGGTGCCGAACATTTCCCAGAAGCGAAGTTCTTCTTCACTGACGGGGCGCCCGCCTGCCAGAGCATAGGATTCGAGTAGCTGTGCACGATCACAGAATCCGCCCGCAGGTTTGTCGTCGTTCCCGAATCGCCAGGCTCGGACGCAGAACCATCCGAGATCTTCGGCAGGTTGGCCGACATGTGCGAGTTCCCAGTCGAGAACAGCACTGAGTCCGTCCTCCGTCACCATGAGATTGCCATTGCGGACATCTCCGTGCACCAGCGCAGGATCCGTTGCAGCGGGGGCGTTCTCGCGCAACCAACCGATTGCCAGTTCGAGGACAGGTGACTCGACGTCGCAAGTGCGCACCGCAGTGGCCAGTGCGGAAAGGGAGGTCTCCGGGGTCATTGCCGGCCCGAGGAAGCCGACTTTGTCAGCTGCCACCGAATGGACCCGAGCGAGCGCCGAGGCGACTTGTGGTCCGAGGTGTCGACGAGCGGTCTCGAAACGCTCGTCGCGTAGTAGCTTGCGGGGAATGGTTTCCCCTTCGAGGAAATCCATCACGAAGTAAGCAGGTTCGTCGTCGCTGGCGAGGTGTTCAGCGAGCACACGGGGAACGGGGACACCCGCGTCGTGGACGACGCGCAGCAGTTCTGCCTCGTCACGGCGGCTGGTTGGCGGGGTACCTGGCCGGTCACGGCGGATGATGATCGACTGGCTGCCCTGGTCCGAATGCGCTTCGGCTTGCCAGGTTTCGAGTGAAGCGCCCCCTGACAGTCGCCTGAGGTCGGTGATTTCCATGTGGTGGCCGAGATCGCGGTTGAGCACTGCGGCCACCGAATCGGAGAGGCTCGTTGTGGTGTTCATGTCGCTCTATTTCTTGGGTGTATTGGTTGTTGTGCTGGGTAGCGAGTGAACGAATTTTTCTCGCAGCTGGTCTTTCCGGATCTTGCCGGTGGCGGTTCGTGGGAGGGGTTGGTCGAGAATCGCGATAGCGCTGGGGACTTTGAAGGCTGCCAGGTGTCGTCCGACGTGGCGTCGGGCCGCTTCAGGGTCGAAGTTTGCAGAGTTCACCGACTCGTCCAGACGAACTACTGCAATGACTTCCTCTCCGAGTACGGGGTGCGGTCGACCGATGACTGCGGCTTCGATGATCTGCGGGTCTTCGCAGAGGATGTGTTCGATCTCCGCGCAGTAGACGTTCTCCCCGCCCCGGATGACGATGTCCTTGATTCGATCGCGGATGTAGAGACTTCCGTCGTCGTCGATACTGCCGAGATCGCCGGTCCGAAGTCCTCCGTCCACGAACGACTTGGCAGTTTCTTCGGGTCGATTCCAGTATCCCCGTACGATATTCGGTCCTGAAAGGACGATCTCACCTACCTCACCCTGCGGCAAAGTGCCTCCGTCATTGCCGATGATCTTCACCTCGACCACGGGACACGCTCGTCCGACGCTGGTGGGATTGCTCTCGTAGGAGCTGCCGATGTTGGTAGTGGCGTTTGCCGAACTCTCGGTCAGCCCATAGCCGACTCCGAAGGATGCGTTGGGCATCGCTTCGTGGATGCGATCGATCAGACTCGGGGGCGCGGGTGCGCCGCCGTATCCGATATAGTTGACGCTGGACAAATCACGGCCGCGGCCGACTTCGATGATGCTCTGGATCGTGGTGGGGACTCCCATGATGCGTGTGAGCCTCTCGCGTTCAATGAGGTCAACAGCGGCTTCGGGGTCGAATTTATTCAACAACACCAGCTTTCCGCCCTGGGCGGTGGCAGCGACGAGGGTGGCATGGCATCCCGTTGCGTGAAAGAGCGGAACGGTCACCAGAGTGCTCGACTGCTCGGCGCTGGAGGGCATCGGCGACTCGAACCCCGAGTCCTCGGCAATTTTCGCCGCTTCGGCGCCCCAGTACAGCAGATTCATCACGTTCGTCGTCATGTTGCGGTGCGTGCCGACTGCTCCTTTCGGTCGACCAGTGGTTCCCGAGGTATAAAAGATGGTCGCGTCGTCGTCGGTGTCGATATCGACCGCAGGAAGAGCGAATTCGGCATCCGAATCTATCAACGCGCTCCAGTGGCGAATGCTCTTGGCTCCAACAAAGTCGAACGGTTCATCGAGAGTCACGACGTCGACTCCGTCCAGACGTCCGTCGAGTCGCGTCAGACGCGCCGAATCAGCGAACAGAATCGACGCTCCGCTGTCACGAATCGCATAGTCCAGCTCCTCTCCGACTCCCCAACTGTTGAGCGGAACGAGAACTGCGCCTGCCGCAGAGGCACCCCAGAATGCAATGCTCCAGGAAATACGGTTGCTTGAAGCGATTGCAATCCGATCACCCCTCCGAACTCCCATCTCGGAGACCAGGTAGCGCGCCAAGGATGCCGCGGCTCGAGCGTGACGTTCGTAACTCCATCGTTCTTCCCCGTGAACGAGGTAGTCGAGCTCACCCCACTCCCGAGACGACGACAGCAGCGAGGGCAACGTCTTCGGCGCGTTACGCCAGACACGCATGTTGCGCCCTCGGACCAGCTCTTCCGCTACTTCGAAGGGCTGACCGGTCGCCGTGAGCTCCTGAGCAACACGAGCCGCGATCTCAACAGTCATGTAGTGCCTTACCTCTCGCCATACTTTCGAAGGTGATTGACGGCACATCAGCCGACGGTTTATCGTAGCCTGACGTCAGGCTCAGATTCAAGATCGAAAACAACGTCGCCTGGACACGGTCACACCGATCAACGACCTACACGAGAGGGCGCGATGACTGCCTCAACCGAACCGATCGCCGCAGGCCCGGCAGTTCCCACACGCTTCAATGCCGACCCTGAATGGGCGGAGGGATCTTCGAAAGGAATGCGGGGGCTGGTCGGCCCGAACCCTGACCCGACCCAAGCCGAACTCGACAAGATTGCGCACGGACTGACAACGTGCGACGAGCTCGGTGAAGCACTCGCCGAGGCCATCGCCAACGGAGAGACCAATCTCAAAGAGTTCCGTCATGTACTCGCGAACGGACTCGACGCGGAAAGCCCGGAACCACTCAGGGCGTTCTTCTCACACCTGCAACAGCGGCCCGACTGGGTGGACGACGACTTACTCGCCGAGGGCGCCCGCGTGATGCGCCAAGCCGGAACCGACATGGCCGATGTCCTCAACAGTGCGCTGTTGAACGGGTATCGCAGCTCCGCCGACACGCTGTTGCTGAGCTCGACCGGTGGCCTTGCCAACGGCTCGGCCCGTCGAGTGGGCGAGACGATGAAGTGGAACGTCGAATGCGTTCGCGAAGGAGGCATGGAGCGCGCCGGGGAGGGCTGGAAGCTCACCGTCCACGTGCGCTTGATGCACGCCCTGATCAACCGGCACTACCGCCGCCGAGACGATTGGGACTTCTCGGTCCACGGAATGCCGATCAACCAGGCAGACCAGGGCGCCACCTTGGGATTGAACAGCACCTACTATTTGGTAGGCATCCGTCTACTCGGCATGCCGCTTCGGCGCCGGGACGGCGACGCCGTCATGCACCTGTGGCGCTACATCGGATGGCTCATCGGTGTCGACGAGCACTGGTTGCCACTCGACGAGCGAGACGGCCGGCGAAAGTTCTACCACCTGTCGCTGACCGCTCCTGCTCCCGACGAGCTATCCAAAGGACTCGCCGCAGCATTCGAGAAATCCCGAGAAAAGCTCGCCTACCCGCGATTCGAAACTCTCCGTCGACGGTACGAAGCGGCCAAGAACCGCAGCCTGTTCAGCGTGTTGATCGGGCGATCCGGCATGCACGACGATCTCGGGTTGGCAACCAGTTGGCCCTGGTATGTCCTGGTGCGCATCCCCATCAATCTGGTGAAACACGGTCTGTTCGCGCGACTTCCGGGTGGCCGTAACTTCCTGCTCAGGCGTGGCCAGAAACAACTCGACAAGGCACTGGCCCGGCACTTCCCCGGCGAGGCGATCGCCATCGGGGAACACACCCACGCCCCCAAATAGCTCCGCTCGACGTCGTCCCGACGTTGGCGGACCGTACGACAACACGTAGAAAGACACGACATTGACAGAGTCTCCGAACGACACGCTCGCGCCCACCGAGGACTCGGTATTGACCGAGGTTCGCGACGGCATCGCCGTGCTCACCCTGAATCGGCCCCGCGTGCGCAACGCTGTGAACCAGGCAATCGCCATCGGCGTTGCCGCCGCTATGGACGAATTCGATGCGCGCGATGACGTTCGAGCGATCATCATCACCGGCGCCGGGCCGACCTTCTGCTCGGGAATGGATCTGAAAGCTTTTCTCGCAGGGGAAATTCCGTCGATTCCCGGGCGAGGACTGGCAGGTTTGACCGAGGCCCCCCCGAAGAAGCCACTCATCGCCGCCGTCGAAGGCCACGTACTGGCCGGAGGATTCGAGATCGCACTCGCATGTGACCTCATCGTGGCATCGGAATCGGCCACATTCGGGCTGCCGGAGGTCAAGCGTGGACTTGTTGCGGCAGGCGGTGGACTCTTGCGTCTGCCCACCAGGATCCCTTACCAGGTTGCGCTCGAGGCGGCGCTGACAGGCAATCCACTCACCGCACAAAGGGCCTACGCGCTCGGACTGGCGAACCGCCTCACCGATCCCGGAATGGCCTTGGAGGGGGCGCGCGAATTGGCCCTCGAGATCGCCGAGAACGGGCCCCTCGCCGTTCAGGCCACCAAGCAGATCGTCTCGGAATCGGCCGAATGGTCACGCGAGGAAATGTGGGATCGCCAAGCACAGTTCTCGGGGCCGGTATTCGTCTCCGAGGACGCCCAGGAAGGTGCGCAAGCGTTCGCACAAAAGCGAAGCCCGAAGTGGACTGGCCGATAACCTCCGCCCCGGGGCCCTACCTCACAGCTGTTTCATCCACTAGTCAAGGAGCACAATGGAAATCAAGGGAACCTCCGCAGTCGTCACGGGAGGCGTCTCCGGACTCGGCCGGGCCACAGCGCAACGCCTGCTCGAACTCGGTGCCAGCGTCGTACTGCTCGACCTGCCGAGCCCCCGCGGCGACCAAGCGGTAGAAGAGCTCGCCGCACAGACTTCCGGCACTGTCCGCTTCGTTGCCGGAGACGTTCGAGACGAAGCAACTGCGCAGTCGGCGATCGCGCAGGCCGCTGAGCTCGCTCCACTTCGCATCGCTGTCAATTGCGCCGGCACAGGCAACGCCATCCGCACCGTCAACAAGAACGGTGAGCCGTTCCCGCAGGCAGATTTCGAACGAATCGTTTCCATCAATTTGTTCGGAACTTTCAATGTTCTTCGGTTGGCGGCAGCCCAGATGACCAAGAACGATCCCATCGACGGCTCTCGTGGTGTCATTATCAACACCGCTTCCGTCGCTGCCTTCGAAGGACAGATCGGCCAAGCCGCATACTCTGCCTCCAAGGGCGGAGTCGTGGGAATCACTCTTCCGATCGCTCGCGATCTCGCGGTGTCGGGCATTCGAGTACTGACGATCGCACCGGGCCTGATGGAAACTCCGATCCTGGGCGACCAGACGCCCGAAACCCTCGCAGCTATCGGAAAGGTCGTGCCGAACCCGGCACGCCTGGGCCGTCCGGCCGAGTTCGCTCAATTGGTCGAATCGATCGTCGAAAACGACTACCTCAACGGGGAAGTGATCCGTCTCGACGGCGCACTACGTCTCGGCCCCAAGTAAGCCCTTCCACACTTCAAGGAGTTATTCCATGCGCGATGCTGTCATCGTCGACGCCGTCCGTTCAGCGGTCGGCCGCGGAAAACCAGGTGGTGCGCTCTCCGGCATCCATCCCGTCGATCTTTCCGCTCAGGTATTGCAAGACCTCGAGCGTCGCACCGGAGTCGATCCGAACCAGATCGACGATGTGATCTGGGGTTGCGTCTCCCAGGTCGGTGAGCAGGCCGCCGACATAGCTCGCTACGCCGTTCTCGCTGCCGGATGGCCCGAATCGGTACCCGGCGTCACTGTCGACCGCCAGTGCGGCTCGTCCCAGCAGGCCGTGCACCAGGCCGCCGCCGGAGTCATCGCCGGACAATATGACATCGCCGTCGCCGGCGGTGTCGAGTCCATGTCCCGAATCCCGATGGGCGCTGCCTTCGTCGAAGGCAAACTCGGAATTCCGTTCAGCCCCCTCATCTCTCGCCGATACCCCGGAGTCGCCTTCAACCAGGGTACAAGCGCCGAGATGATCGCCGAAGAATACGGCTTCAGTCGTGGCGAACTCGACAATCACGCCCTCGAGTCCCACGCGCGCGCTGCCGCAGCGATCGACGAAGGCCGATTCGCCGGACAGATTGCACCCGTGACGATCACCGACGAGGACGGGGACCACACCGTCACTGTCGACGAAGGTGTCCGTCGGGACGGCACCCCCGAGTCCCTCGGGCGTTTGCGGACTGCGTTCAAGGAGAACGGTGTCATCACCGCCGCGAACTCCTCCCAGGTTTCCGACGGAGCATCCGCACTGCTGGTTACCACCAGCGCGATCGCCGAAGCCAACGGATGGACTCCACTGGCCAGGTTCCACACGGGAACAGTCGTCGGATCCGACCCGATCAAGATGCTCACCGGGCCGATCCCCGCCACCGCCAAGGCACTCTCCCGTGCAGGGCTGACGATCGGTGACATCGGGGCCTTCGAAATCAACGAAGCGTTCGCTTCCGTCACACTTGCGTGGCTCCGCGAAACCGGCGCGAAATCCGAATTGCTCAACCCGAACGGTGGAGCGATTGCTCTCGGACACCCGCTCGGCGCCTCCGGTGGTCGCTTGATGACCACACTCGTCCATCACATGTGCGAGAACAACATTCGATACGGACTGCAGGCAATGTGCGAAGGCGGAGGACAAGCCAACGCCACAATCCTGGAACTGCTCTAACCGGCCCACCCGTCGGCCGCCACCTTCGGCGGCCGACCCCGGGGGTGCCGAAAGTGGCGGTATGCCTGGCACCCCGAACCTCTCGTAAAGGATCAACCATGGCAATCGCCATCAGTGAGAATCACCGGTTGCTGTCGGCGACCGTGAACTCCTTTCTCACCAGCAACAACGCTCGATCCGCAGCGCGGGAACTATTGGAGTCCCCAGATGTTCGACTGCCGGCATACTGGACGGAGATCGCGTCTCTGGGACTACTGGGCATACACATTCCCGAGACACACGGCGGCGCCGGGTACGGACTCCCAGAGTTGGTCGTCGTTCTCGAACAGTTCGGCCGCCACATTTCTCCCGGCGCGGTCCTTCCGACTGTTGCAGCATCGGCCATCATTTCCGACCTCGCCGAACCATCCGCCGCAGCCAAGATCCTCCCGCAGCTCACCGATGGAACACGCACTGCTGCTGCAGGTTTCGATGGAAAGATCGCTCTCCGAATGGACGATGAAGGCCTCAAAGCTCACGGGCATGTCACCGTGCTCGGTGGGGCCGGTGCGGACGTACTGGTCCTCGCGGCCGGCGCGGACCTGATCGTTGTCGACGCCACGCGGGGCGGCATCACCGTCGACGTACCCGCCAACGTCGACCCCTCTCGTCCCAGCGCCCGCATTACCTTGGACGGAGTCCTGCTCGACGGTCACGAGGTCCTCTCCGACGGATACGACCGCGGTCTGGCGATCTACCGGTTGCTCGTGGCAGCTGAGGCAGTCGGCGGAGCACGCGCATGCACCGACGCCGCAGTTTCCTACGCCAAGACACGCGAACAATTCGGGCGCCTGATCGGAACCTTTCAAGCTGTCAAACATCACTGCGCGAACATGCTGGTCGCCGCCGAGTTGGCGACCGCTGCCGTATGGGATGCCGCCCGCGCAAGCACCGAAGACTCGGAACAGTTCGCGCTCGCCGCTGCCGTCGCAGCGCAGAAAGCCATTCCCGCCTTCATGACCAATTCGAGCCTGAACATCCAGGTGCACGGCGGAATCGGATTCACATGGGAACATGACGCGCACCTCTACCAACGACGGGCATTAGCGCTGGCCGCATTCGTCGACGCCACAGCGGCTGCCTCCGATATCGCGGCATTCGCAGGCAACGGGATCCGCCGAACCCTCGCCGTAGAACTACCGGAGGAAGCCGAACAGCATCGCCCGGAAATCAAGAGCGTCACCGAAAGAATTGCTTCCCTGCCAGACAATGAGCGTCGGCAAGCGCTGGTCGACTCGGGGTATTTGATGCCGCACTGGCCCAAGCCTTTCGGCGTGGACGCCTCCGCGGCCGAACAGCTGATCATCGACGAAGAGTTCACCGCTGCCGCTATCGATCGCCCGGTACTCGGAATTACCGGCTGGGTGATCCTCACGATGATCCAGCATGGAACGCCCGAGCAGGTCGAGCGGTTCGTACGCCCCGCGTTGCAAGGTGACCTGATCTGGTGCCAACTCTTCAGCGAGCCCGGGGCGGGCTCGGATGCGGCCGGAATTCGCACCCGTGCTCGTCGCACGGACGGCGGTTGGATCATCAACGGACAGAAAGTGTGGACTAGCGGGGCCCACGTCGCAGCCAAGGGCTTGGCGACCGTCCGCACCGATCCGGATGCACCGAAGCATCGCGGTGTGACCACGATGGTCATCGACATGAAGGCCTCTGGGGTCGAGATCCGGCCACTCAAGATGGTCACCGGGCACAGCGATTTCAACGAGGTGTTCCTCTCAGACGTATTCGTACCCGACGAGGACGTGATCGGTGAACCTAACGACGGATGGACTGTTGCCCGAGCAACCATGGGTAACGAGCGCGTCTCTATCGGGAACGGCCAAGGTGGTGGCGGAACTATCGAACTCGATCTCGTGGCGCTTGCCCAAAGCGCTAACGACGGAACAGATCTCGTGACCGATAAACTCGGCTCCCTGCTTGCCGAGGAGCAGGCCCTGAGCTTGCTGAACCTGCGTAGTGCCGAACGAGCTCTCGCAGGCGCCGCGCCAGGTGCCGAAGGAAACGTCACCAAACTCGTCCTAGCTGAATTCTTAGTCAAACGCGGCGAGTTCGCGATGGCGGCGCTCGGTCCGAACGGCGCATTCCTCGACGATGATTCGCTCTCCGGAGTACTCGCTGCTCTCAGTGCCCGCGGTATGACGATCGCCGGCGGAACCTCCGAAATCACCCGCAATCAAATCGCCGAACGAATCCTTGGACTCCCCCGCGATCCCCTCATCAAATGACAGTTGACATGACCTCACCCGCACCGACCCTCAAGGACCTCTCATGACGCATGACATTGCCGCTCTTCGAGCGCAAATCCGCGAGTTCATCGACAACCGGGTAATACCGATGGAGCGCACCATCGACGAGGGCGGCGAGGACGCCTACCACGCTCTGCAGAGTCTCAAAGCCGAGGCCAAAGCAGCCGGGATCTGGGCGCTGGGACACCCCAAGAATCTAGGAGGCGGTGGTCTGTCGCTGTACGAGTTCGCGCTCCTCAACGAGATCATCGGTCGATCCGAGTACGGCCAGCAAGCCGTCGGCAGCGTGACCATGCAGGACGCGATCATGCTCGATCAGCACGGCACGGACGAGCAGAAGAAGCAGTGGTTGCTGCCGATGGTGGCCGGTGATATCTACCCCAGTGTCGCGATGACCGAACCGGAAGTAGCCGGCTCCGACCCCACTCGGATCCAGACTACGGCCCGCCTCGACGGCGACCACTGGGTCATCAACGGACACAAGTGGTTCACCACCGGCGCCCGAGGATCCGCATTCACCACAGTCTTCGCCGTCACCGACCCTGACGCGAGTAGTCCACACCGACGAATCTCAGCGATCGTGGTCCCCCGCGACACACCAGGGTTGGAGATCGTCCGTGCCGTCAAGACAATGGGCAGTGACGCCGGCGATCACTGCGAGATCCGACTCACCGACGTACGCGTCCCCGCCGACCACGTCCTCGGCGAACGCGGAGGTGGCTTCGCGGTCTTCCAGAACCGAGTAGGTCCCGGCCGAATCTTCCACGCGATGCGCTGGCTCGGCCAGGCCCAACGGGCACTGGAACTGATGGTCGACCGAGCCAAAACCCGAGAGGTCCACGGCTCCTTGTTGTCGGAGAAAGGCGAGATCCGTCGCTACATCGCTGAGTCCACCGCAGAGATTCAGGCCGCACGGCTGTTGACCCTCGATGCGGCACGCCGATACGACGAGGATGGACGAGCAGCCCTGGAAATCAGCCTGGTCAAGTTCTGGGGCGCAAGGATGCTGCACAACGTCATCGACCGAGCAATCCAGGTCCACGGCGCCCTCGGCGTCACGGAGGACACACCGTTGGAAAACATGTACCGGCATGCCCGATATGCGCGTATCTACGACGGGCCGGACGAGGTGCACCGAATGGTGGTCGCCCGCAGCGTCCTCAAGGGCCAGACGCCCTGGGACAGAGCACAATTGTAGAAATTCTCTTCCCGAAATCCCACCCACGATCACGGCGATGCGTTAGGCGACACTGGACGTTGAAGTCAGATCCACCATCTCGCAGGTGCCTACCGCGCTGGGATTGATCTCTTGCTATCCCTTCCTGCTCTAGTTGTTCGATTTTCGTTGTTCGATTTTCGAGCCGCTAGAGCAGGGAAGGCTCGGCCGTAACAAGCCCGCACCGCCGTCACGGACCCTAATTCGAATCAAAACGTAAGCAAGGCAACATATCTCTGTGGAGGCAAGTCGGTAATGACGGGGCGACGTTGGTCGATATAGACCTTCGAACACGAAACATCGTTACTCGACTGACAACACAACCGAAAGGGATCAAGTCTTGACGCGCAACATAGCGAAACCCCAGCGACGAGCCATACAGATCGGGGCGCTAGCAGTCGGCTGCTCACTACTTGTGGCCGGCGTCGCCCAGGCCTCACCCGCTCACACCGGGGGCGAACCGTTCGCTGACACTTCTGATAACTCCTACGTCGAGTCGGTGGAAGAGGTCAACGACCGCCAACTCGTTGTCAACGTCTACGCCGCCTCGATGGACAAGATCGTTCCTGTCCAGATCATCACCCCAGCCGATAATTCCGAACCGCGACCTATCGTGTACCTGCTAAACGGTGCCGGCGGGGGCGAGGATTCCGCAACATGGGAACGGCAAACTGATGTCGTCGACTTCTTCGCTGACAAGAACGTCAACGTCGCTACCCCAGTCGGCGGGCGCCTTTCCTACTACACCGATTGGGAAAAGGACGATCCGACGGCCGGACGTAACAAATGGTCCACCTTCCTAGGCAAAGAACTGCCGCCGCTACTGAACGCGGAATTGGGGAGCAACGGCAAACAGGCCATCTCCGCAATCTCGATGTCCGGAACGTCGGTTCTCAATCTTGCGATCGAACATCCTGGCCTATACAGTTCCGTTGCCGCATACAGCGGTTGTGCGCAGACCAGCGATCCTCTCGGACAAGCATTCGTGCGTACGACCATGGAATGGGTTGGCGGAGTGGATGACGTGACGAACATGTGGGGATCGTTCGATGGACGGGGCTGGGTCGAGCACGATCCGCTCATCAATGCTGAGAAACTTCGTGGCACACAGATTTACATGAGCACCGGTAACGGACTTCCCGGATTTCCCAACGATACATTCCTGAATCCTCGCCTCGGCGACGGCCGCGCCTACACCGAAAACCAGATCATCATCGGCGGCCCCATCGAGGCAGCAACCAATCTCTGCACCTCGAACATGGCGAAACGCTTATACGAGCTGAAAATACCAGCGATCGTGGACTTCCGACCTACCGGAACACACTCATGGGGCTACTGGCAGGACGATCTTCACAGGTCGTGGCCGTTTATCGCGGGCTCACTCGGGGTTTGATGTATCCTCGGCAACATCAACACGAAGCGGCCTTCATTCCGGATCGGAATGAAGGCCGTGCGCTCTCTGTGAATTATCCACCCGCCACTGAAGTACCCGATGCCGCAGGTCGCTGAGCTGAGTCAGACGGAGTGCGAGTAGCCCGTACGCAGTTTCACCGGGTATGCGAGCCGCGTACTGTGCCTAGCCCCGACCTTCACACGCATAAGCCCAGAACGCGCCGGTCGATCTGCTGATACACACCTATCAACGACGGTCGAAAACCACTCCATTCCCGACGGGCGGCCTCTAATCATCGTTGCAACAGGTGACGTGGCGTGAGGTTAGCAGTGACTCGAATAGTTCTGCGGGAGTGCAGTCTTGGATTACTTGGTAAGGTCGGCGATTGAGTTCGTTCTCGACCACCAGGAGATGCTGCGGCGAATGCACGCGTAGGTTAGCGCCTCTGGGAAGTAGTCCAGCAAACCGTTGGAGTTCTCGTTCGCCCCTCGTTGCCACGGTGATCGCGAATCGCAGAAGTACACCGGCACGCCCAGTGCTGCGGTGATACTCACGCGCGGGAGGTGAATGGGAATGGTCCGACAATGTTGCGGAGATGCACGGCTACCCGCCGGGAGCCGTGGTTCCCACAACGGAATTGTTGCTCTCACACAAACACCCCGACGACCGCCGATACGTAGCACAGACCTTGGACGCGATCCGAACGGCAGGCGGCCCGTTCAATAGCCGACATCGCATCATCGACACCGCAGGTGTTACGAGATCGGCGATCGTGGTGGGCGACAGCATCGTGGACGAAAGCGACACTGTGACAGTAAGTTCCGGTTTCTACATCAACGTCACCGAAACGCTCGATCGAACGGTGAAGGAGTCGGTTGACGAGGTGGTCGACGAGATCAACAGCTCCCGGGGAGCGATCGAACAGGCCAAGGGGATCGTGTACGGGATTTCCGCTGACCGCGCCTTCGACATTCTCATCTGGTGCTCCCAGCAGAAGAACGTCAAACTCCGCCCGGTGGCCGGGCAGATGATCGCCCCAGCTCGCACAGACTTCGTCCTACCCTCCGGACTACGCTCGCAATTCGACCATCTGCTTCTCAAGACCTGACCCAGGACGGCGAGCTTGCCGTCGCGGACCCCCATGCAGTCGTGCACTGCCAGAGCATCTGAAATTGAAAGCCCTTCATCCACCATCATTTTCAGAAACTAATCAGGGTTACTCAGTCGCGTTCGATGAACACCGCGTGTTCGGACATTCTCACCGGCACATGCTTCTGCGATTCGGCGAGCATCTGAAGGACGCACAAAGACATGTGCGATCACAGCCCCTGAGCGTTGGCCGGGATCGAAAACCTACTTCGGTGCTCTCAGGAACTCAGCTGGCGTCCACACCGGCCAGGTAATCTCGCCGACCGGATCTCTCGCGAATCTTCACCTCAGGCACCGAATCCCTCCCTCGACAACCCGCTCGGCAACACGAGCAACCGACAAGTCGACCGGAACGAGGACCACGTGTAGAACGACAACGAACCCGGCCCGGCGTGCACGGTCGATCAACTCCAATTTCGATGGATGCGAAAATACCGTCACCGCAATGAACGACTCACCCCGCTCGATCAGGGCATCGCTGATGGTCGCCGCAATTCATGCGGTCTCGTAGGAATGTTCCTCGGCCGCATCAGGCCATCGATCTTTAGCGATCACATCCGCGTTGACAAAGATGCTGCCGGAAAGCAGGGGCGCGAGACGCTGCTCGACGAACGTCAATTTGCCGGCACCGTTCGGTCCGACGACGAGATCGAGACATCTCACAAGACGATCTGCGAACCATCAGGAAGATATTTTACAACCCGGCCGTGCTCGTCGAGCGAAATCGTTGCGCGCCCCTGAACTGCGCGAACAGCGACATGGTTACCTGTCGCGATCGATTCTCCGAGGGTTGCCGCAATCTCCGCGTTGAACAGGCGAGTATTCCTTGCAGGGGACGCCGCCCATCAGCATTCTCCCGCGGGGGGCAAGGGATGAATGTCGGTCTGCAGGACGCCGGGAACTTAGGGTGGAAACTCGCCGCGGTCGTGCACGGGTGGGCGCATGAGCGACTGCTTGACACCTATCAGCGCGAACGGCACCCC